>Ga0247727_10017650_pt1 | contig 11333 bp, 5 predicted proteins | sample WisWelCaveWW1625_FD_202498 | JGI IMG/M metagenome (GOLD analysis project Ga0247727, IMG submission 202498) | Biofilm microbial communities from Wishing Well Cave, Virginia, United States - WW16-25 | ecosystem: Environmental > Aquatic > Deep subsurface > Groundwater > Cave microbial mat | place... | reverse complement strand
ATGCAGACAACCATGATCAACATGTAGCCCGCGGGAATGTTGATTTGAATGGCTTCTGCAACACCGCGGAAAATCCCAAAGGCAAACGTGCCCATCATACTGCCCAGGTTCAGGAGTCCGGTAACCATCGCAATCAAACATACCGTGAGGAATTTTCCGATTACGATTTCGCTCTTCGTTGCAGGACTTGTGAGAATCGTTTCCAGAGTTCCCCGCTCCTTTTCACCCGCAGTCATGTCAATCGAGGGATAGAGCGCTCCGACCAGAATCATAAAGACCATCAGCATGGGGAGGAATCGCCCGATCACAAATCCGCCCATTTTTCGTTTACTCGCAACATTCACTTCGCGCAGGGCGAGAGGCTCCACAAATTCTTTCGTCAGAGCCTTCTCTTCCAGACGGCGAACCAGAGTCTCTTTGGCAAAATTCTCCAGAACTCTTTTTATGAGGTCCAGATTCGTCACCGCGTCATCATTGGATCGATCGAACATCAAGTGAATGGTCAATGTCCTCCCGGTATTCAATAACTCCGTGAAATCACGTGTACTCTGCAGGGCAAAATGAACGACGCCCTCCTGGACGTCCGCGGTTACATTATTACTGCCGACAATCTCAAGACGTTCTTCAGCCCGCAGCATCCGCACAAGCAATGAGTCCTCTGGAATGTTCACCAACGCAACGCTGATTGTGGCGCGTTCCATTTTCGCCTGCTGACGGGTCGCCAGTGAATTGACAAAAAGCATCAAACCCGGGTAAAGCAAAACCGGCATGATGATCATCGTGAATAAAGTGCGGCGATCGCGAAGGGTGTCGAGCACCTCTTTGCGAAAGATGGTGTTAATTTTGCTGAGTCTCATATTGTTGAATCAGATGAAAGAAAACATCTACCAGCGAATGCTTCTCCGTTTTTGTTTTGAGACCCTCCAGAGTATCGCATTCGAGAATTTTGCCGTTGTGAATGACGGCCAGACGGTCACACAGGATCTCCGCTTCCGTCATGTAATGAGTGGAAAACAGGATGCATTTTCCGTCATGCTTTGCGGTCCGAATGAAGTCAAGAATCGTTCTACTGCTGATGATATCCAGACCGGCAGTGGGTTCGTCCAGAATGATGACAGGAGGATCGTGCAGAAGCACGCGGGCCAGATTGACACGTTGCTTTTGGCCGGTTGACAGACGATCACAATGACTGTTCTGAAAGCTTTTCATATCGAAAATCTCGATGAGCTTTTCCGTCCGGGACCGGATGGCTTCATCCGGCATCTCATGCAGCTTGCCGAAGAAACGCAAAATCTCAACAGGGGTAAGACGCGCATAAAGTCCGGTGCCGCCAGTCAAGAAACCAAGCTGTTTGCGGACCTGCAAAGATTGAGTCACAACGTCAAAATCGGCAACATGCGCCGAGCCGGCGGTGGGCTCGAGAACGGTTGCCAGCATCCGAAGGGTTGTGGTTTTTCCTGCTCCATTCGGACCCAGCAAGCCGACGATTTCACCATACCGGCATTCGAACGATATGTCATCGACAGCCCGGACAAGTCCACGCCCTTTGTCCAGATAGGCCTTGCTGAGATTCTCAACCTGAATGGCGCTCATCAATCGGGCGTCTCAGTTCTGTCTGCCTTCAATCGCCAGCAACAATATCCCCACAGCCAACGCAATGCGGCGGTCAAGGCGTCGCCCCGTATCGGCGCTCAAATCCATCGTGGCACGATAGGTGAACGGATTAAAATGCTGCTGAAAAGACCCGACGACCTGACCGCCAACTATGAAATGGTACTTCTGCGGAATCAGGTTTGTCAGAAAACGTCTCAGGATCGCCATCAATGTTGAGTCCTCCTCGACCTTACCAATCAGCATTCCACCGGCATCGTAGATTTCCCATTCGTCCTTCAGAATTGATTTGAGTCCCTTTCGCTTGAGCGACCCGGCTTTTTCATTGGATGGCGTCTCTACCACATCAAACGTAGGAGAAATATCGATGATCTGCTGCGTTCGAATCGCCATTACCTGATTAGTCTTAGCCTCATCCGAGTACACGCGAATGTCTTCACGCAGCTTAAAAGCCTTTTGTTCACTGAACAACAGCAGCCTTTCGCCGGTATCGTATACACGAAAAGCGCCGCCGGCCAATTTGAAAAACTGTTTGCGGAATTCAAAGACATGCAATTCAACAGGTAGCATCTTGGTTCCCTCTTTTATCACCGCTGTTATATCAGAGTTCGTTCGTTTGTAAAAGTCCGCCTGGGTCTTTGGGTCTTTGGACCGGCCAGCAAAGAGGCCGGACTGCTTCTTTCGGAGATTAGAGTGCACGGGACGTTCCAATCGCAAGAAGCAGCACAGCCGGCTTGTCGCGGCTTCTATTTCCCTGGCGATAGAGCGTTTCCGCCGTCACCGCCTTCTGCGCCTGCCGATGATTCGGAGAGTTTGACAAGGATCAGGTCATCATTGATTGTGCAGTCAACGAGAATCGTCTGAACTCTGTAGTAAATAAAACATGAATAACGGAATGCAAAGCAGTTTGACCCGACTCTGCAAGGCGGATGCCGGTGAACGAGTTTGCTTTGCCGCTACCGCAAGCAATGGGGGGAAGTGCCGTAAATCCCACCGCCGTTGTGGCAAACAAATTTTCTATACCGATTCTGAAAGAAGCAAAAACCTTTGACCTGCAACAATGGGAGCCCGGCCGGTTTCATAACGAGTTGTGAAAAGGCGGCATGGGGTGGCGGCCAGGGGCCAATTTTCATAAATCCGCGATTGTGAAAATTGGCCCCCATCAGTAGCGGATCATTCTTCTTTTAGTCGCTATTACTTTATTAGCCGGCCCGCCACCCATGCCGTCCGGCCGGGCGATTCATGCGATAACCTCATCGGCACACTCAGCGGTTCACATTCTTTCATTGCGTTCGCGGCGGGATTTGGCGGCACGGGCAGGCTCCAGCGCTTGTCCATACAGCGAGCTTGTCCAAGCCGCAAAACCTGTCCCGTGGAGCGGGCCAAAGTCTGGCGCCACCCTTGTCCGCCATGCTGTTGCAGAGAAGCAGCTAAAACAAGAAAGGCTCTCCCCGTAGTACCACGCCGATAGCATCAGCCAAGCAAAGACGTGACAGCCGGCTGGGGAATCAGATTTGTCCACTTGGCGAACTTGAACATTTTGTGTCAACAGACTCCATTTTTGCGGCGGGGCGAGAAAAAGCCCCAAGTTGTGAGTTCGTATTCATCATGATTTCCATAATGGTTGAATTCTAGGCAAAAACCATCATCTAGTGTTTCAGTACACAGGCTCAGGTCTTGATCGACAATAGGCCAAATGTCCTGAACGTGTGAAAGAACTGCTTTGGGGTCAACGATCAGAGCCCCAGTAAACTTGTCATACTGATGAAACACTACAACTTTAGCGCCTGGACACCTAATCTCACTAATTATCCTCATCACTTCAATTGTCTTGTCGCCGCTCCATGTGATTCTTGTGTTTCCTTCATTTTCGGTAATCATCTTAAAGAAAGCTTCACGTAGCTGATCTGTCTTCTCGAGCGGGACAAAATCATCGGAATAGACTTTCTGATCAAGGGCGACCTCTAGAGCTCCAATAAGTTTCGTCATTAAGGGCTTCCCCTTGTTCTTTCTCAACCGAATTTCTAATCTACTTACGGATCCCATCCTCACTATTCTCCAACATGGCCACAGCCGCAATCGTAGAACTTAGGCGGTCCACCCACACGATGCGTACTTTGTGGTTTAGGTATACCTACGTGCACTGTCTTATCAGGATGTTCGACAACAATCCTGGGTTCATTAGAACTGTTGACGTATTCCCACCAGCGACCAATTCTGTTTGAACCGCCTTGAGCAACGGGTTGAGCCGACCTTGGGATATCCCCCAACTCCTTAGCTAATCTTCTTTTAGCATTTCGTGACATAGATGGGTTCTTACCAGAAGTTAGACAAACTACAGCTTGTTGTTCCGGGCCCAGGCTACTAATCGCGTCCTCGAAAAGGTCACCCAGAGGAGCATGATCCGACTGGATGAAAGTTGATTTGTTCGCTCCAGCAGCTATTAGGATGATGCCCAGTGCCTGAAGAATGCCTCCATCTGATTCCAGCCCTTCCGGATCGATGAAGTTGATCGGATCGTTCAGCACATATCCGTACAGGTTGGTATCACCGCCTGCAAACAGGATGGGATCCTTGGCAGTCCATCTGCCGGTAGCCGGGTCGTAGTCGCGGGCGCCGAAGCGAACGAGTTTTGAGTGCTGATCGTAGAGTCCGCCGGCGAAGCCAAACGGTTGAAAGCCCGGATTCGAATCGAACGTTATGCTTCCGAATTGGTCGTAGTCCATGCGCTGTGCGACGGTACCGTTCGTAGAATCAACAACAAGGCGTGGGCTTCCAAGATGATCCGAGACAATGCGATAAGTGATTCCGCTTTTGACCATGTAATCGGGAACATTGCCTCTTGTGCCATAAACGAATCTGCTTATTACGTTATTCGTAGCATCAAGCTCTGCTGCAATCTGCAAACCGTTTCTATACAAGTATCCTTGCACTTTGACTCCGTTTACTTTTTTTCCGACCCGGCGATTTCCTCCATCTATAATATATTCGATCTGCGTTCCACCCGGCAAAACAGCCGAAATCAAGTTTCCGAATTCGTCGTAGCTGTAAGAGGTATTTTGCCCGAGTCCGGTATCCGTCTTACTCGCCAGATCGCCGTTTGCTGTGTAAGTGAACGACAGATTCCCGTATTGAAGCAGCCGGTCCTGATCGTCGTAATTACCGGGAAGGCGGTTGCTGTTGGCATCGAAGTCATAGTGTGCTGATCCCGTTCCGTTTCGCACTACATCGGTGAGACGTCCGACTGCATCATACGTGTAATCGTAAACATTGACCTGTCCTTGAATGGATTCCGTCTTCTGTGTGATTCGACCCGCCTGATCCCTGATAAACTGGTCCGAAAATAATCCGGGCGAATCGTAAGATGTAATTTCACCGAAGGTATCGTACGCTCGAGCATCTGAGACCACTCCAAGCGTTGCTGCATCAATGAAGCCGGTTTGTGCATTGCGGGAAACAACAAGCGAACCGGCCTGTGTCAGCAGGCTGTCGTTATCGTATGTGAAATTGACGGCGTTTGCGTTGTTGACGCTTTCTGAAGTCAGCCGGAAACTGGTGTCAAAAGTCCAGGACAAAGAACCGGAAAGTGCTCCGGACCATGCCATGCTCTTTAGAAGTGATCCGTCATACGTGAAAGAAAGAGTGACGCTTCCGGGCGCACTGATGCTGGTCAGCGTGCCTTTCGTAACGTGATAGGCAAAACTGGTTGTGCCTCTGGATGAGGTCACCGAGCTGAGCCTTCCTCCGGTGTCGTATCCGAATGAAACCGTTGTACCGTCGGGTCTGCTGATCTGCGTTACCTGGCGTTCTGTATTGTAGAAGCTGCGCGTGACATCGGTACCGGATGAAGCATTGGGCGGATCGTATGAATCCGTTAGATCTACCGGCGTGTAAGTGAAAGTATGCTGGGGGCGTCCCGGTGGGGTTACCGATTGCAGATTGCCTTTTGCATCATAAAAGTACCGGATCAAACGCCCATCAGGAAGCTGTTGATCTGTAATCCTTCCGACTGCATCGTACTGAAATGAGACAGTACGCTGCAGCGGATCTGTAATCGTTTCAAGAAAGCCGTTTGCATCGTACGTCATTGAAACGGTTCTTCCCTGCCCGCCAGAGCCGGTTGTAAGCGTGGACAATCTACCGCGGTTGTCATAGGCAAAGTAAGATGCGGCAAGATTTGCAGCCTGCGTTTGTTCGATGCGGCCCAGCGTATCAATCATTGAAACCGACTGGCGTCCCTGTGGGCTTGTAGCAGTCAGTGTTCGCGAAAAGGCATCGTAAAGACTCGTAAACAAGCGTCCATTCACATTGACGGTTTTTGTAAGACTGATCAAGCTTAAAGCGTCTTGCGGATTTGAAAGCTGTGCCTGAGCGGTTTCTCCGATCGTAGAAACAAGACCTGCTGGTGTAGTTATTCTTAGACTTGCAAGAAGTGGAGACTGCATTCCAAAGCGCGGATCGGGAGAAAGCACAGTGGCAGTGACGGTGCCGTCTGGGGAAGTGGTAGTTACGCTTTGAGCTATGGACCTTGAAGATGTGGTAATAAGACCGTTTGCGTCTGTCTCGGTTCGTTGTTCGTTTGCATTGTAGGGTTGGTTGACCATGTATGTGTCAACGCGTCCGAGTGAATCGGTCAGCGTCACTGTATGCCCGCGTACGGCTTCACTTCGCGAAAGGGCTACGAATCCGCTTGCAGGATCTTCATCGCGTGTCAGCCTTCCCAGTGAATCAAAAGTGTAACTATGAATTCCGTTTCCAGGATCGGTCATCGTTGCAAGAAGCCCACCCGAATGATAACTCAACGTCGTGTTCTCGCCTTCCGGGTTGGTCACGCTTGCAAGATACCCGTTTGTGTCCGTAGAAATGGAGTTGACCTGTCCGTAAGCAGATACGACAGCAGTTGGATTTCCTGCCGAATCTCGCTGAATGACTGTTGCATTTCCAAACACGTCCGTTACCGAGGCTAGTCTTCCAACAGCGTCATAAACGAATGAATATCGGATCGAGCCGGTCAAAGAATCAAGTGTTTGCAAATGTTTTCCGTTTGCGTCAAAAACGAATATTTCGCTTCCATCATCAGAGGGAAAACGATACTGACTCTGATTCTGTGCCGGAAATGACACTCTACGAATACGATAGTTGCTGAGGTCCGAAAGATAGAGATTTCCGTCAGGTCCGAATGTTACTCCCAGATACGAAATAAAACATCTTGCAGCAAGCGGTGGACCGCCGTCTCCTCCAAAAGCGGGATTACAGTGACTACCCGTGCCAGTCGAGCCGACAACTGTTGCAATCGTTCCATCTGTTCCGATCCGGCGCACTACGCCGTTGAAGTCGGATGCATAGACACTGGCGTCGGAGGCTACATCGATCCCTATCGGTTCATTGAACTGGCTTGACATAAGACTGATTCTTCCGCCCGTGTCGATTCGCAACACCCAGCTTGGATCATCATTTGTTACGTATATTGTGCCGTCCGCAGCCACAGCAACGTCGTTAATCAGGACTTGAGCCTGTCTTGCCGGTCCTGGAATTCCGCAGGGTAGAGTATTTGTGCTGCTGCAATTGGGTTCAACACCCGTGCCTGCCACAACATACATCCGTCCATTCGTTGCAATCTTCCACAACTGCGTCTCACTAGCAATATACAGACTGCCGTCAGGACCAACGTCAATTCCCAGAATCTCTCCAGGTAAGTAGCTATCCACGGCAAGTATTCCCTCAATGGGGTCAAAGAATCCGAATCCTGTTACGTTGGTTTGTGTTCCGTCAGGAGAAAGTGCCCGGATAAGACTAAGGCCGTCAGTATAGTAAAGCGTCCCCGAAGGAGAGACCGCCAAATCAAACGCACCATAATCCGGATCTTGAAAAACAGTGTGGATGATGCCGTCAGGAGTCACCTTGCGAATGCTCAGGCCGTCTGTGAAATAAACCGTGCCGTCCGCTGCCACATCCAGATCTATCGGTTGTGAAATTTCCGCTTCTGTTGCAAGTCCTCCGTCTCCAGTATAGCCAGTCCCTCCGTTTCCTGCGATCGTATTGATGATTATTCCTGCAGTTTTCCTTCTTCCGTCACCATAATATATCTGCTGTTCGGATGGGTCATAAACGTGATGAACATTGAACGTCCAACCGCCGATGCCAAACTGCGGGTCGAACTGGACAGTTCCAAGCTTATGCCGGGAGGTACGAGGGCTGATTCCGACTTGAACGAGTCTCTGACTTGTCGGAAGTGGGGAGCCTGAGTTCACCTCCCAGGAGCCGGGAACGGAAGGTGGTTGGTTATACATGGGATCAGCAAATATGTAATCAATTGTGAGCTGAACCGGCTGGCTGCCTTGTATTCTTCTCCCGTAAACGTCAAAACTGTCCCACGTAAAGCTGTGACGCTGATTGGGCAATGCCGAGAAGCTCTGCCCAAAGACACGCCCTCCTATTTCTGCCCGAAAATCGATCGCATAGAGATTCGCAGGTAAAGTGCCACCGCTTAACGGCACTTTGATTGAATGTGATGACCTGCTTCCTACCTGTCGATCGCTTTGATAATGCAGATAGAAAGGTGTTCCGGCGACATCGATGTTTTCACCAAGAGTTTGATTCTGGCATTCTATAATCGAGCGGGAAACCTTATCTGGGCATGGCAACGGACCTTGTGGCAATGGAACATCGGTTAGGAATTGCTGTACAGCAGGGGTAGGAAGGTTAAAATCATGTGGAGTAAAATGGGTCAACGGCACCCGCCACAAACTTTGTCCTGCCGAATAGAGCAGCGCTGTTTGAGCGCGTTCAAGATCCGTGAGTCCGATCTGCGTTCGCGCAAGATCATTGTCTGTTATGCCATCTCCTGTTATGTCAAAATCCGCAAGACCACTCGTGATGTTGACAATTTTTACAACCAGGCCGTTGTCCGATCCGACCCACACGCCTCTTTGGCGGTCGTAGTAACCGGCAGGAACAATTGTTCCAACTGGAACGTCAAGAAAATTCTCCAAATAGTGAATCAAAGGCGATGCAAATCGAACTTCTGTTGCTCCTGATGCAACGGCCTCATCCACACTCCATTCAACCGCATACGTAAAGACTGTTGTTGGAGGAAGTGCAGCCGGCATTGCTGCCGGGCCGTTTGGCCCCACCGTGAATTCCGTTGCGCGAACGTGCAATACGGGAAGTGGCTCTTCTGTACCATCGGGAAGAATCATCGTCGCAATCTGCTGCGGAAAAAGCAGAGTTGCCTGTCTGTTTCCGTCATCATCACTTACCGCTGAGCCTCTCGCGACTTCCATCGGCTGCGTAAAATTGATAACTGTGACATTCGTATCGTATGGAATGAGCACCACCTCATCGATCTCGCGCCAATCTTCCCACGGCACGGTAATTGACCGTTGCGACATGATGTAGTCCGGATGCTCGTAAACAACGGTTAAGGTGGTTCCACCGTTCACGACCATATCGAAGCGTCCGTCACTTCTTGTAGCGGTAGCTCCAAATTCCGGATGATTGAGAATCGCGATTTTTGCGCCTGCGATAGGATTCCCCTGGCGAGATACAGCCTTGCCTCTCAGCAATACTGTTCTCTGCGGAACGATTGTATCCGGGTCAACACCAATTTGTACGGGGTTTGCTCCTTTGTACAAGAATTCTGTCGCAGTATAGATCGATGTAGCAACCGTCTGGTCGATTGCGGGCGCAATCGTTTGAGGATCCGGAGGGGGAGTTGTCCAGATGCGGAAGCGAACAGTTTTACTGGAACTATTTCCAAAACTGTCTGCGGCATTCACAACAAGATCGTGAATGCCTTCCGCAGAAACGGAACTTCCGGTTGTAAAGGGGCCCCCATTCAGGGTTGCCGATACGGAAGAAAGGTTGGTGTCGGTTGCGGTGAAATGAACGGTCCTTGCCTGTGTATAAATCTGATCGTTTAAAACGCCTTCGATTCGAATACGGGGAGCAACTGTATCTACTTGGAATGCTCCTGTTCTTGTTTCATCATCGAATATGTGTTCTGCGACTACGGCATCACTCTGATCCAATCGCAAACGCACATACTGCACAAACAGTTGATAACTGTGCGAGCCCTCTGCAAGCCGGGTTCCTACAGCGTCGTTTCCGTCAAAATGAAAACTGAAAAGAACTCGGATCGGCGGAGGAGCCGCATAAACAGGCTGTAATCCGGTGATCAAGCGCGCTCCGTTATCTACGGTAAATTGCCAGCGCAGGTAGAAGACGAATCTCCCTCCGCCGGAAATCCCGCAACATCGCTCGAGCTCCGATTCAACGTGAAAATCAAACGCTCCAGGTGACGGTGGAACGGAAGGCTCCATTCCAACATTTGTTATTGTCAACTTTTCTGCTACAGCGGCGCCTGTTACAAAAATCAGCAAAAGTACGACAAGATACACTTTGTTTCGAAATTGCATAGACTTCTTTCCCCGATAATTTGAGTTGGTTTCAGAGGTTGGAGCTGACTGTCAGCGAATGCTTCCCCTAAGGCCGAGGGAATATACCATATGCGGGGGGGGGGGTAAGTCAAGCCCCCGTATTGAGCCATCTAAAATCTAACCCTGGGAGGTATCGTTGAGACGTAGGAAAATCTAACCCGAGCGATTTGAGAAACACCTGAGGGTTAGACAGATGAGCAAGAAATCGAAGAGAGAGTATTTCAGGCAGATATATCCGCGGTACAGAGTAGCAGACGCACAGGAAAAGAGCCGGATATTAAACGAGTTTTGTGAAGTGTGCGGGTACAATCGAAAGTACGCAATAGCGAAACTGAACGCGCCGGCACCAGAAAAAGAGGGATCGTCTTCAAAGAAGAAGAGACATCGTGTGAATCTATACAGCCATGCGGTCATCGCGATTTTGTACACCGTTTGGGTGGCGGCAGGATATATTTGTTCGATCCGACTGAAGGCAGCTCTTCGGCTATGGCTTCCGTGGATCCGGGAGCGCTTCCGGATGAGCGAAACTGTGGAGAAGAGTCTTTTGTCCATCAGCGCGCGCCAGATCGATAGAAGGCTTCAGGACCGAAAAAGGCAACTCAGAAGGAGCATTTATGGAAGGACCAAACCAGGGGCACTGCTAAAGCATCAGATTCCGATCAAAACGGACAACTGGAATGTAAAGACTGCTGGTTTTACGGAAGTGGATCTGGTTTCCCACTCCGGCAGTTCGGCTGCAGGAGAGTTTCGATTGATAGAATCTGGGGAAGGCCATCCCGATAGAATCGCTGGATTACAGCAATTACGTGAATCTCGAAATCCTTTTGATCTGGCCAAAACAATTGAGACCAAACTGTACCGGATTCATAAACTGGCCGCCAGGTCACGCATTTCAACTGGAAACAACACAACGCGTCAAAAATCGCCCAAAACCACGACGACTAATAGCACAGAGCATCTTACTAATACTGTAGCTTCTAATAATCAGCCGGTACGGTTTCCAGCAGTCAGTAAACCCAAGCCCCAATCGAGCGAAAGCTCCTGGCATTCACCTGGTTCACTGCTGGAGGCGAATTTCAAGTAATCGGACAACATTTTTGAACACAAGAAAAAAAAGTGAAGGGATACCTGATTGTGAAAGCTGACGCATTTGATTCTTAGACAACTACCCAGAGACAATGTGAATAAAACATCATACAGATATCCAATCCGAATTTGAAGTGGAAGACAATTTTAGTGCTGAGCAATGAGCAAAGAGTGCTGAGGCGGTGCTGCGGTAATCTT
>Ga0247727_10017649_pt1 | contig 11333 bp, 7 predicted proteins | sample WisWelCaveWW1625_FD_202498 | JGI IMG/M metagenome (GOLD analysis project Ga0247727, IMG submission 202498) | Biofilm microbial communities from Wishing Well Cave, Virginia, United States - WW16-25 | ecosystem: Environmental > Aquatic > Deep subsurface > Groundwater > Cave microbial mat | place... | reverse complement strand
GTGTTATGATGAGCCATAGCCTAATCCTCCTTATTTGCCGACGGGAATCGGCAGGGTTGCGGAATCCTCATCAACAATCTTAAGGCCTGGATTAGGCTTTTTCAATTCATAATTTGGTCACACATGACAGCAGCAATTGGTTTATTTAGAGAAAAAAATAGATGCCTTGATCCTTCAGTCTCAAGAGAAGCCTTTTCGGGAAAAACATTTCTCAAAACCTTTTCGATCGTTTGATCGTCTCAACCGCCCTGGCCATTATCAAGATAAGAGAGACCAGGGGGAGGACTCCCGAGAAAGAAGTTTTCGCCCCGGCCAGCATTCGGAAAAGCGCCAGGGAGAAGAAAGTCGAGGGTTCAGCGGCCCCAGAAAAGATTATAGCGGCGACCGAGAGAATAATTCTGGTCAAGGCCGTCACTTTAAGAAAAAATATGACGGGAATAAGGGAGGATTTGACTCAAGAAGAAAATCTTCCTTTTATAAGCGTAAGGATCGATGATGATCAGAAGCACAACCAGTTAACCGGCAGCCTTAGGGCTGCCCAAAAAAGGAGACAGTATGGGATTTCAAGGTGGGTACGACAGGGGTCCAAGAGAGATGCATAAAGCGGTCTGTTCAGATTGTAAGAAAGAGTGCGAAGTTCCTTTTCAGCCTAAAGGAGACCGTCCAATTTACTGCAAAGAATGCTATTCAAAACGAAAAGATAGCGGCCGTTAAAAGAGGTCTTGGTGAGGTTGGATACCAACGCTATGCGTTTGGTCAACAGCGAAGGCGACGGCTTGGCATCTGAACCAAGAGGCGACCAGCGGTGAATTGCGTGAACAACCTTTAGCCAGCGACCCTAGTATCTTCTATAACGTAATCATCATCGAGATACGGAAAGCCATGATTACCAAGTGTAGCCGTGGCTTTTTGTATGAGCTCATGTACCAACAGTGCTTTGATTGAGCTTGAATGACTTTAATAAGTTCCCGCAGAAGTGGGCACCTAAAGGAATTCTCTTACAAAATTTTTTCTTGCATTTTGGGGATAAGATATATAAAATGCGCCCTGTTTATTTAAACAAGTATAGAAAAGGCGGAGTTATTGTGGGAACTTTAGCCTGATCGAAGATTGAGGCTCGCATCATTGACTGAGGAGGCTTTAAAGAAAAAAATAATATCGAAATCTATTGAAGGGAATAATATAGATAGGGAATTTATAAATTGCAGTTTTTTCCCATTGTTTTTTGCGATATATGGATTATTTTTAACTGCCGTACCATCTGACCCTTTATTCTCCTCCAGATTACCCAAATTGTGATTTAAGGTGAATCCGTATTTTTATCAGGTAATGAACTACGCCTTTGGTGTAAAGAAAGAATTCTTTTTCTTAGTTTGTTTAGATTAATAGGCTTATCCAGTTCATGCCAGTTTCTCCTCGGAAGCTGAATTCTTGGCTCCGTCGGAGCGTTGGCGTCAACTGGATATGCCTATAGATTAATTTGAAATTACCAAATAATTTTTTTGAAACAGCAGGGAAATTGAGGGGGAAGGAAAGTCTCAATAAGTTTTTAATCTTTTATTAATCTTATCTTAATCTTTTTCCAATTAATATAATTAACACGATGTGCAAGTTTTTTTCAAAAAGAGTTTTCGAAGGTATTACCGTGCGAGTTTGCTCCGAAGGAGCTTTTGTCTGAGCACGGAATACCTTCGAGAACTCCAAATTAGGGAAACTTGCACATCGTGTTAATTACAATATAAGGAGTGGAATTGATTCGCAAGAAAATTTTAATTACCGGCGGGGCTGGTTTTATCGGTTCGCACACGGCCGTGGTGCTGCATGAATCTGGATACCATCCCATTATCGTCGATAATTTTAAGAATTCAGAACAGTCGGTGATTCAGGGAATCAATGAAATTTGTCAAAGCGATTTTCCCTGTTACACGGGGGACTGTACCGACAAAGAATTCTTAAAAAGCGTATTCCAGCGGGAAAAAGAAATCACGGGGGTCATCCATTTTGCGGCCTACAAGGCTGTGAATGAATCCAACCAATTCCCCGGTATGTATTACCGCAACAATTTAGGTTCATTATTAACACTTTTGGATGTCATGATTGAGCAGCGTGTCTCGAACTTGGTTTTTTCTTCTTCCTGCACAGTTTATGGTTCCCCGGACGTCATTCCTGTCACCGAAGACGCCCCCATCAAAGAAACCCCATCGACCTACGGCAAGACAAAACAAATTTGCGAAAGCATTATCGAGGATGTTATTTTAAGAGGACAGGGCGTCCGCAGTGTCCTTTTGCGATATTTTAACCCCATCGGGGCGCACCCGTCAGGTCTCATTGGCGAACTTCCCATTGGTGTTCCCAATAATCTGGTACCGTTTATCACCCAGACCGCCATCGGGTTGAGGGAAAAATTGACGGTCTTTGGGAAGGATTATCAAACGCCCGATGGGACTTGTATTCGCGATTTTATTCATGTCCTTGACCTGGCCAAAGCGCACATCAAGGCGTTTGAATATCTGGACAGAAATCCTGATTGCCGGATTGAAAAAATCAACGTGGGCACCGGCCAGGGGCAAAGTGTGTTAGACGTTATTAATGCTTTTGAACGCGTGACTGGACAAAAGTTGAATTATGTGTTTGGCCAGCGTCGGGATGGAGACGTTGAGGCTGTTTACGCGGACGCGACCAAATCCCGCCAATTGCTTGGCTGGAAGGCCGAGTTAACCATCGAGGACGCTGTCCGGGACGCCTGGCATTGGCAGCAAGGCCTTAAAGAATTAAAAAATAAAAATCTAGGGCGACCGCACAGTCGTCGCCAATGAATTTAAGGGAGGGGAAAGATGGAATTAACGAACACGGAACGGGTCATTAAACCCGAGGAATTATTGAAGGTAGAGGCGATATTCGAAGTCATCTCCGATGATTCGTATGCGCATCGCGCTTCCGTTAAAGGTAAATTTTTATATATTGGCGACAAAAAGTTTTATGTCCGCGGCGTAACCTATGGAACATTCCGGCCGCAGGAAGATGGTCTGCAATTTCCGTCTCCATTCGTCGTTGAACAGGATTTCAAAATGATGATAAAAAATGAGGTAAACTGCGTTCGGGTATATACGGTCCCTCCTAAATGGCTCTTGGATTGCGCCCAAAGGCATGGATTGCGGGTCATGGTGGGACTCCCTTGGGAACAGCATGTCACCTTTTTGGACGACCGGCAACGGGCGGACGATATCGTACAGCGTATTCGTCACGAGGTGCGGAAACTGGACCGGCATCCCGCGATATTGATGTATGCCATCGGCAACGAAATTCCGCCGACGATTGTGCGTTGGTATGGCCGGGAAAAGATCGAGGCCTTCTTGAAACGTTTGTATAAAACCGTTAAACAGGAAGATCCCGAAGGTTTAATAACGTATGTTAACTTCCCCACAACCGAATATCTGCAGCTTGATTTTTTGGATCTGATTAGTTTCAATGTTTATTTAGAGAAGAAGGAAATTCTTGAGGCTTATTTGGCGAGACTACAAAATCTCTCGGGTGAAAAACCGGTCATAATGGCCGAAATTGGTTTGGATAGTCAACGTAATGGTCAGGAGCGGCAGGCCGCGTCTTTAGATTGGCAAATAAAGTCCGTGTTCGCTTCAGGGTGCGCAGGTATTTTTATATTTGCATGGACGGATGAATGGTATCGTGGAGGATCGGACATCAACGATTGGGATTTTGGGTTGACGACACGCGGACGCTTGCCCAAATTGGCTTTATCCGCTATAAAAAAGAATTTTTCTAATGTCCCTTTTCCCGGGAATATTCAATGGCCTAGAATTTCTATTTTTGTCTGCAGCTGTAATGGCGCGAAAACAATTCGTCAAACGTTATCCGCTTTGTCTTCCCTTAATTATCCAGATTATGAAATTGTGGTTGTTGATGACGGCTCGAAGGATGCTACGGCCCAAATAGCCAAAGAGTTTAAAACCCGTTTGATTAGTACGGAAAACCGGGGACTATCCGTGGCCCGCAATGAAGCTTTAAAGGATGAAGCCGCCTCAATTGTCGTTTATATCGATGATGACGCCTACCCTGATCCGGATTGGTTAAAATATATCGCGTACACATTCCTCACGACGAATTTTATGGCCGTGGGAGGCCCAAATTTACTGCCGTTGGAGAGCGGCATCATTGCCAATTGTGTTGGTAACGCCCCCGGCGGTCCAACCCACGTGTTGATTAATGACCGGGTTGCTGAACACATCCCGGGCTGTAATATGGCCTATCGCAAAGAGGCGCTTAAGGCCATCGGTGGTTTCGACGGACAATTCCGGTCAGCGGGCGATGATGTAGATGTCTGTTGGCGGATCCAGAAAATGGGATGGGAAATTGGTTATCACCCGTCCGCCTATGTTTGGCATTACCGGCGTAGTGGCATCAAAACCTATTGGAAGCAGCAATATGGGTACGGGAAAGCCGAAGCGATACTGGAAGACAAATGGCCGGAAAAATATAACGCCATTGGCCATATCCCTTGGAGCGGACGTTTGTATGGTAAAGGGCAAACCGTCCCGTTGTTTTCTAAACGTTGGCGAGTTTATCAGGGCGTCTGGGGATCGGCGCCTTTTCAATCCATTTATCAACCTGCGCCGAGTATTTTTTTCAGTTTGCCCCTGTTGCCGGAATGGTATTTATTGACAAGTTTTTTGGGAGTTCTCTCGGTCTCCAGTATCTTTTGGGAACCTTTATTAGCTGTCGCGCCAGTTTTTGTTCTTTCCATTATTATTCCTATCGTTCAGGCCATCGCGAGCGCCGGTAAGGCGGAATTTACCATAAAAAATCCGACCTTTTTTCAGAAATTAAAATTGTATGGGATAACAACCTATTTACATTTACTGCAACCTTTGGCCCGCTTGCGTGGCCGGCTGGCGTACGGATTGACTCCCTTTAAATGCCGCGGAGAGGTCAAAGTGTATATCCCCCGCACGCAAATCATTTCCATCTGGCAGGAAAAATGGCAATCGGCCGACGAAATTCTTAATTTCATTGAGAATGAATTGAAAAGACAAAACGTCCGCATTCATCGGGGCGGATCTTTTGACGATTGGGATTTGGAGGTGAGGGGCGGTGTTTTGGGGGCAACACGTTTTCTTTTAACGGTCGAAGAACATGGCCAGGGTAAGCAGATGTTGCGTTTTCGAGTTACTCCCAACTTTAAAATTCGACGCACATGGATCATTTTTCTTTTTGCCTTCTTGGCCATACTGGCGGGAATAGACAAGGCCTGGGTGGCGTCCGTCATTCTTGGGGGCGTGGCGATCTGGTTAACAAAACGGATGCTACAAAAATGCGCCTATGCCAAGTATTCTATTTTGCAAGCTTTGTATAAAGTCGAAGGACATTTTGTGAAGAACATAAGTAAACAAAGGTAATCAAGTTCAACAATAAATACTTAAAGGAGATTAATGTGGAAATCGCAGTTGTGGGGGCAGGTTATGTGGGGTTGGTTTCGAGTGTGTGCTTGGCAAAAATTGGTCATCATGTCATCTGCGTTGACGTTGATCAGGAGAAAGTACGTCAATTGAAGCTGGCCAAAGTTCCCATATATGAACCGGGGTTAGAAGAGCTTTTGAAGGAATGTCTGGCTAATAAACGATTAACCTTCACCACATCGATTAAAGAAGCGACTAAAAAGTCCATTGCCATTTTTATTGCCGTTGGAACCCCTTCCAAAATGAACGGTGACGCAGATTTGAACTATGTTGAGAATGTTGCGCGTCAAATTGCCGTGAACATGGATTCGTACAAGCTCGTGATCGAGAAATCCACCGTCCCGGCCGAAACAGGTAAAAGGGTCAAGCGGACCATCCGATTAAATCTTCCCAGGAAGTATATGAAAGATCACAAGGCGGCTTTTGATTTTGATGTGGCTTCCAATCCAGAATTCTTAAGGGAGGGGAGTGCCGTGCATGATTTTATGAATCCTGACCGCGTTGTGATCGGAGTAGAATCAAAGAAAGCGGAGAAGATTCTTCGGGATATTTATAAACCCTTAAAGCCAAAGATGATTGTCACCGACATTAATTCGGCGGAGATGATCAAGCACGCTTCAAATTCCTTTTTGGCGACAAAGATTTCCTTCATCAACACCATCGCCCAGGTCTGTGAACACGTTGGCGCGGATGTTTTGAAAGTTGCGGAGGGAATGGGATATGATAAACGTATCGGACGCAACTTTCTGGACGCCGGGGTCGGATATGGGGGAAGCTGTTTCCCTAAAGACGTTGATGCCTTTATTCGCTTAAGTGAACGCAGCGGCTACGACTATAGGTTGCTCAAGGAAGTTCGCCGGGTTAACGAAGAACAAAGAAAATCCTTTTTGCATTTGATTGAGGACAAGATGTGGATCGTCAAAAATAAAGTCATCGGCATTCTTGGATTGGCTTTTAAGCCTAACACCGATGATATCCGGAGCGCGCCGGCGATTGACATTATCACGATATTACAGAGTGAAGGCGCCAAGATCAAGGCCTATGACCCCAAAGCCATACCTAACGCACAGCAAGTCCTGAAAGGTGTTACTTTTGCCAAGGACCCGTATGCTCTGGCCAAGGGCTGCGACTGTCTTCTGGTCCTGACAGAATGGGATGAGTTTAAGAATCTCGATTTCAACAAAATTCAATTGTCCATGAAGCAGGCCATTGTTTTTGATGGCCGTAATTTATACCAGGACAAGGATCTGGATTCATTAGGGTTTGAATATTATGGTGTTGGGCGAAAGATGCTTTAGTGTTCGCAATGACACTTAAATTAAGATAGTAGTCCAAAACAAAATTTTGAAAGGAAAAAAATATGGCCAGAAAAAAAGTAGCTGTCATCACCGGAGGGGCGGGATTTTTAGGAAGCCATCTCTGTGACCGGTTTCTTAGCGAAGGCAATAAAGTTATTAGCGTGGATAATCTCATCACCGGCTCATTAAGAAATATTGAGCACTTAAAGAAAAACAAGGATTTTGAATTTATCCGGCATGACATTTCAAAAAGTCTAAAAATCCCAGGGAAGGTCGATTATGTTCTTCATTTTGCTTCACCGGCCAGTCCGGTGGATTATCTCAAACACCCGATTCCGACACTTAAGGTCGGGTCTTTGGGCGCACACAATACTCTGGGATTAGCCAAACTTAAAAAAGCCCGCTATCTGGTGGCATCAACCTCCGAAGTTTATGGCGACCCTGAAGTCCATCCGCAAAAGGAAACCTATTGGGGAAACGTGAATCCCAATGGACCACGGAGTGTTTACGATGAGGCCAAACGTTTTTCCGAGGCGGTTACACTTGCGTATCACCGGTATCATAAAGTCGACACCAAAATCGTACGGATTTTCAATACTTATGGCCCGCGGATGAATATTAATGATGGACGGGTGGTTCCTAATTTTATTTATCAGGTACTGCATGGGAAACCCCTGACGGTTTATGGAAAGGGAAATCAAACTAGGTCTTTTTGCTATTATTCCGACCTCATCGAAGGTATTTATCGTTTATTGCACGCCAACATCACTGGGCCGGTGAACATCGGTAATCCGGATGAATTTACCATTCTGGAATTTGCCAAGATGGTCATCGCCATGGCCAAGGTGAAGAGCAGAATTGTTTATAAACCGCTTCCCACCGATGACCCAAAACAACGAAAACCGGATATTGGTTTGGCCCAAAAGTATCTCAACTGGACCCCGAAGGTTAAGTTGAGTAAAGGGCTCAAATTGACGATGGATTGGTTTGTTAATAACTAGGATCGCTAATTAAGGAAAATTTCCCCGATGACTGAAAAAAAATATAGTGATATTAAGATATTACGACGAATTTTTTCAATAGCGCGTCCATATTGGCTGCATTTAGGCGCTATTTTTTCATTGGAATTTTTGGGTGTCCCCATTCTGCTTTTGTTACCATTTCCTGTTAAGATTGCCGTCGATAGTGTCATCGGATCAGAGCCCCTGCCAAAATTTGTACAGATGATCACTCCGGAGAGCTTAATCGGGGTTAAAACATCTTTACTTTGGCTAGCAGTGTCATTGCAAGTGGTCTTAGCTCTCTTAATGAACGTTCATAACATGTCAAATCAACTTTTGAAAACCTATACCGGCGAGAAATTAAATCTTAATTTCCGAAAGCGTTTGTTTAGTCATATCCAGCGTTTATCCTTTTCGTTTCATGATTCTCGAGGTACGGCGGATTCCATTTATCGGATACAGTATGATGCCCCGTCCATCCAATATATGACCATCAATGGCATCATTCCGTTGATGTCGGCGATATTGAAATTGGTCGGGATGATCTTTGTTATCGCGTATATTAATATCGAGCTCGCCTTGTTAGCCATCTCGATAACACCTGTTCTCTATATTTTTGTGGATCAATTCAGTCGGCGGATGCGTCCTAAATACTCTGAAATGAAAATTGTTGAGTGCAACGTCCTGGGTATTATCCATGAGGTTTTGACCTCGTTTCGCGTGGTCAAGGCTTTCGGCCGGGAGGAAAAGGAACACGAAAGATTTATATATCAATCCAACGAGGCGGTCAGAAAGAAATTGCATGTGGCCTTTGCCGAAGGTATTTTTAACGTCGTGATTAATGTCCTGATCACTATCGGTACCGCTACCATCATTTTCATCGGAGTTAATCAGGTTATGGCGCAGACAATAATGCTCGGTGAACTGCTTATGGTTCTGACGTACTTAACGCAACTTTACGGTCCGCTTCAATCTATCAGTTATCAAGCTTCTTATTTTCAAAATAATTTTGCGAGCGCACAAAGGGCCCTTGAGTTGCTCGATGAAACTCCGGATGTTGTTGAGAGGCTCCATGCGAGACCGCTTCATAAAGCATTAGGACGTATTCAATACAGAGATGTATGTTTTGCCTATCGTACAGACAATTTGGTTTTAAAGAATATATCCTTTGCGATTGAACCAGGGAGCTTAGTCGGCATCAGGGGCAAAACCGGGGCTGGAAAGACAACCCTTGTCAGTTTATTGCCGCGGTTTTATGACGTTAAAACCGGAGAGGTATTCTTGGATGGCGTTGACGTGCGGGATTATAAACTTCAGGATTTGCGCAATCAGTTTGCGATCGTGCTTCAGGAACCGGTCCTTTTCTCTACAAACATCTATGAGAATATTGCTTATGCTAGGGATAGCGCCACAAAGGAGGAAATCATCAATGCCGCAAAAGCGGCTAACGCCCATGATTTTATTATGGGATTACCAGATGGCTATGACACCCTGGTCGGTGAGCACGGCATGAAATTATCCGGCGGCGAGCGCCAACGCATTTCCCTGGCTCGGGCGTTTCTAAAAGACGCGCCCATTCTCCTTCTTGATGAACCCACCTCATCGGTTGATACAAAGACCGAAACGTTGATTATGGACGCGATGGAACGTTTAATGAAGGGACGAACGACCTTTATGATTGCCCATCGTTTAAGCACCCTTGAGAAATGTGATACGGTCATTGAAGTTGAAAACGGAAGAGTTTTCTCGATAAAACCAGCATTATCAAATTAATTTAAGCGGGAATTCCCTATCTGTGAAGTCAGGGATATCTAGTAGTTGTTGCAGGAATATTTAATGAATTTTGATAATAACTATCCAGTAGCAAATCGCGGGAAAGTAATAGTATGGGGACTATTATCAGCCTTTCCATTTGGAGGAATGGTTTGGCAGGTGTTGCATCATATAGTTGGTTTCCGTCGGTTGGGATTTGATGTTTGGTATGTAGAAGATTCTGATAGGAACTTATTGGATCCTATCACTTGGATGCCAACCTCAGATTTTAAAGCAAACATTGATCTTCTATCTGTCATGATGGAAAGAGTTGGGTTAAAAGATCGATGGATTTTTAGAGTACCAAAAACTGAAATCTGTCATGGTGCGACAAATTTTGAAGGATTAATGAGACTTTATAAGGAAGCTGAAGTTGTATTTAATCTATGTAATGGTCAGGAATTATTACCTTATCATGACAATATTGAATGTTTAGTTTGCTTAGAAACAGATCCTGGCACGCCGCAAATTAAAGTGGCCTCAGGACACCAAAGATTGATTGCATCTTATAAAAGGTATAAATATATTTTTACATATGGTGAAAACATAGGGAATCCCGACTGTCTTTTACCTACGGAACAATTTAAATGGCTTCCAACTCGGCCCCCCGTAATAACAGATTGGTGGGCAGGGTGTAATTATTCTAATCGAAAAAACGTGACTACAATTGCTAATTGGGACACGAAAGATGACGGTATAGAGTGGAAGGGTGTAAAATATTATTGGCAGAAGGATTTCACAAGGTTCATAGATCTACCCTTAAAAATTAATGTTCCCTTAGGACTGGCTCTTGTTAGGTTAAAAGAGGCAAATAAAGATATGCTTGTTAAGAACAACTGGGTTGTATTTTCAGGTTTTGATTTATCGGATTATATTAAATATCATGATTTTATATCCAATTCTTTAGGGGAATTCACTGTTGCTAAAGATATCTATGTCAAATTAAACACCGGGTGGTTTAGCGATCGTAGTGTATGTTATTTGGCCGCAGGATCTCCAGTTATTACAGAGGAGACAGGATTTAGTAAGTTTGTTCCTAATGGAGAAGGATTATTTGGTTTTTCTAATGAAAATGAAATTTTAAATGCTTTAGAAGCTATAAAGAATAATATTGAGAAGCAAAGTCGAAAGGCCAGGGAAATCGCTGAAGAATATTATAAAGCGGAGAAAGTATTAACAAGAATATTAAAAACAATCAAGCTCCTATAAAACGGTCAGCTTGATTGTTTAATAAAGTGTATCAATATAAATATGATGAGAGCTGTTGTCACAGGCATGATTACCACCTATCCGGTCGGAGGAGTTTTATGGGATTATGCTCAGTACGCGCTTGGCCTCGAACGTTTAGGGTTTGAGGTTTTTTATTTAGAGGATACCGGTTGGGAAACTTATGATCCTGTTCGAGGATTATATGGCGAGGACTGTTCATTTGGTGTTAACTTTCTTAAGAATGAATTGGCAAAGCTTTCTCCCGAATTAGCTAATCGTTGGCACTTTCGTGCCATGGACGGAAAGAGTTATGGGCTTGCACAACAGGAGATTGAATTCATCATCGAAAACGCCGATTTATTCCTAAATGTATCTGGAAGCTGTCTTCTCAGGGATGCATATATGCGAAATCGCCGAAAGGTTCTCATTGATTCTGATCCCGGATGGAACCATTTTGTCAATTACCCTAAATGGGACCGTGAGCCTGGATGGCAGGGAGCACATAGTTACAGGAAGCATGATTATTTTTTTACTTATGCTGA
>Ga0247727_10017648_pt1 | contig 11333 bp, 10 predicted proteins | sample WisWelCaveWW1625_FD_202498 | JGI IMG/M metagenome (GOLD analysis project Ga0247727, IMG submission 202498) | Biofilm microbial communities from Wishing Well Cave, Virginia, United States - WW16-25 | ecosystem: Environmental > Aquatic > Deep subsurface > Groundwater > Cave microbial mat | place... | reverse complement strand
TTCGAGGCCAGGGTCCGCGCCCGCTTCCGCTCGCTCGCCCATGTCGCCTGCCGCAACTTCCCCCGTCGCGAGGGCCGCAGACTCCGGATCCCGGCCATTCTTAGAAACTTGGGAGTCGTTGCTTAGGCTTCCAGCTCGATGTTCCAGTACCGCTCGCTCACGAAGCGCTCCCAGGAGGCGCGCCGCGTGCCGAGCGAGATTTCGAAGGCGGGGCCGCCGCGGGGGCGGAAGGGTCTCCGCGCGGGGCGGAGCCCGGCCTCGCCCAGCGTGCGGTTGGCCTTGCGCTTGTTGCAGTCGAGGCAGGCGAGGACGCAGTTCTCCCAGGTGGACCGGCCGCCCCGCGACCGCGGAACGACGTGGTCGATGGAGAGCAGCTCCGTCCCGGGCTGGGCGCCGCAGTACTGGCAGGTGAAGCCGTCCCGCCGGTAGAGGTTGCGCCGCGAGAAGGCCACCGTCCTCCTGGGGAACCCCGCGTAGTGGCGCAGGACCACGACCTCGGGAACGCGGATCCGGAGCGTGACGGTGTGGACGAACTCCCCGCCCCCGTCCCGGGCACGAGAGAGCGCCGCCCAGGAGTCGAAGTCGTGCGGGGTGAAGGTCTCCGTGCAGACCGCGCGCGCCACGTCCCGGTAGACCAGGCCGAGGGCGTTCCGGACCGAGGTCGTGGAGATGGCGGTCCACGACCGGTTCAGGACCAGCGTCCGGCCGTCCAGGGCGTAGGTGGACATCGTTCCTCGGGCGTTCCAGCGGCGATTGCCGATTTGATCCTACTGCCGGCCGCCTGTCCAGGGAGGGATTCCGGAGGGGCGGCCGTACAATGCCGCCCCGTGGAACGCGACCTCCTCCTCCGCCTGAAGATCCTCCGCCGGCCCGGGGCGCTCGGCACCGTGGCGACGGAGATCGGGAAGGCCGGGGCCCTCATCGGGGAGATCCGATCGCTCCGGATCGGGCGCGACTACAACGTCCGCGAGATGTCCGTCGTCGTCGCCTCGGAGGCCCAGTCCGCGGAGGTCATCGCCAACCTCCGCTCGCTCCCCGGCGTCGAGATCGTCTCCCTGGACGACCGGGCGCTGCGCCGCCACGAGGGGGGGAAGATCCGCACCGTCTCCCGCGTCCCCTGCGAGACCCTGGCCGACCTGCGCGACATCTACACCCCGGGCGTGGCGCGGGTCTGCCTCGCCATCAAGGACGACCCGACGCTCGCCCGCAAGTACACCGGGATCGGCCGGACCGTGGCCATCGTGACCAACGGGACCCGCATCCTGGGGCTGGGGGACATCGGCCCGGTCGCGGGCCTCCCGGTGATGGAGGGCAAGGCGGTCCTCTACGACCGGTTCGCCGGGATCTCCGGCGTTCCCATCCTCCTGCGGTCCAAGGATCCGGACGTGGTGGTGGACGCCGTGGCGGAGATCGCGTCGGGCTTCGGGGGGATCCACCTCGAGGACATCCGCGCCCCCGACTGCTTCGCCATCGAGAGGGGGCTGGAGGAGCGGCTCGACATCCCCGTGATGCATGACGACCAGCACGGGACGGCCGTGGTGGCCCTGGCCGCGGCCATCAACGCCTGCGCGCTGGCGGGAGTGCGCCTGGAGGACTCCACCGTCGGCGTCGTCGGGCTCGGGGCCGCGGGCACGGGGATCGCCTCGCTCCTCCTGCTCTCCGGGGTCCGGAAGGTCCTGGGGTTCGACCGGGAGGACGGGGCCCGCCGCAGGCTCGCCGAGCGCGGCGGGGAGCCCGCCCCGTCGCTGGAGGACCTGCTGGCCCGGTGCGGGGTCGTGATCACCGTCACCGGGGTCCCGGGGCTCATCCGCCCCTCCTCGGTCCGGGCCGGCTCCGTGATCCTCGCGCTGTCCAACCCGGTGCCGGAGATTGCCCCCGAGGCGGCCGTCGCGGCGGGCGCCCGCTTCGCCGCCGACGGGACGACGGTGAACAACGCGCTTGCCTACCCCGGGATCTTCCGGGGCGCGCTGGCGGTGCGTGCCACCCGGATCAACGGGCCCATGAAGATCGCCGCGGCCCGCTCCGTCGCGGCCGCCGCCGAGGAGGGGGAGATCGTCCCCTCCCCCCTCGACTCCGGGGTCCACCTCGCCGTGGCCCGGGCGGTGGCCGCGGCCGCCCTGGACTCCGGGGCCGCGCAGGAGAAGGGCCTGGACCTCGCCGAGGCCCTCCCCCCCCTCGCCGACCGGCGCTGAGCCGGGGCTTTTCCTCCTTCCGGCGTGGATTCCGCGGTAATCTCACCGCAAATCCAATTTCAGAATTCCCGCGAGGGAATTCCACCGGAGGAAATCCATGGCCGACTATTCGAAGATGGCGAGGGACGCGGCGAAGCGGCGCAAGGTGCTCGTGGCGGAGCTCGATCGCGCCCGGAGCACCGTGACCTCCTGCGAGAACGAGATGAAGGTCCTCGACCAGATCCTCGACGCGCTGAAGGGCGCGGGCGGGCGGCGGGGCCGCGGGGCGAAGGCCGGCGCGAAGAAGCGCGGGAAGTGGCGTCCCGGCCGCCCGGGCCGCCCGCCGAAGTGGTGGGTCGAGCAGCAGAAGAAGGCCGGGAAGGGCGGCGCGCGGAAGCCCGGGCGGAGGAAGCGGCGCGGCCGCAAGCCCGGCCGGAAGCGCGCGGCGCGGAAGGCCCCGGCGCCCACCGCGGCGGCTCCCGCCCCGGCGCCGGCGATGTGAGGATGGGACGGCCGGGGGAGGGCGCTGCGCCTTCCCCGGCGGTCAGTTCCCCGAGACGGTCATCTCCGCAATCCGGATCGTCGGCGCGGAGACGGAGGAGCGGAACTCCAGGTCGTTCCCCACGGCCGCGACGCCCCGCAGCATCGCGCGGAGGTCCGCGGCGATGGTGACCTCCTGCACCGCGTGGCCCAGCGCCCCGTCCCGGATCCAGAGCCCCGCGGCCCCCTTGGAGTAGTCTCCCGTCGCCGTGTTCACCCCGAACCCCAGCGTCTCGGTGACGTAGAAGCCGTCCTGCACCGCCCCGATCACCGCCTCGGGCGTCTCGGCGCCCGCCTCGACGAAGAGGTTCGAGGTCCCGACCGCCGTCGGCCCCCCGAGGCCCCGGGTGGCGTTCCCGGGCGTACCGCCGGCGGCGCGGGCCGGGAAGGCGGCGGCGGTCTTCCGGAGCGAGAAGGAGTCGAAGAGGAAGCTCCGCAGGATGCCGCGATCCAGCACCGCCTTCCGCGCCGGCCGCGCCCCCTCGGCGTCGAAGGGCCGCGACCCGAGCCCGCCCGCGAGCAGAGGGTCGTCCACGAGGGTGAGGAGCGGGGAGGCCACGGCCTCCCCCAGGGAATCCGCGAGGAAGGAGGCCCCGCGGAAGAGCGCGTCCCCGCAGCAGGCCCGCGCCACCTCCCCGGCGAAGGCGGCGGCGACCTCGGGGGAGAAGACGACCGGCACCCTGCGGGTCTCGACCTTCCGCCAGCCGAGGCGCCGGACGCACCTCCGCGCCGCCTCGCGGCCCACGGCTTCGGGGGGATCGAGCCTCGCGAGGATCGGGGAGCAGGTGTACCAGCCGTCCCGCTGCAGCGCCCCCCCCTCGTCCTCGGCCAGCGCCATCACCGCCAGCGAGTACCGGGTCCGCTGGGACCGCGCCTCGAATCCGTCGCTCGCCGCGAGCGCAGTCCTCTGCCGGGCGGCCTCGAACTGGGTCCCCTCGGAGTTCACGACCCGGCGGTCCGCGGCGAAGGCCGCCGCCTCGCCCTCCTTCGCCATGGCGATGCCCCGGGAGGCCTCCACCGACTCGTAGTCCGGGTCGTCGATCCCCTCCACCGCGGCCGGCGCACCGCGGAAGGCCGGGTCCGGGAGGCCGGCGGCCGGGTCCATGCCCGCGAGCGCGGCGAGGTCCGCCGCCTGGCGCCCGGCGCGCCGCAGGCTTTCCGGGGTGAGGTCGGTCGTGTAGGCGATGCCCGAGCGCCCGCCGCGAAAGGCCCGCACGCCGACGCCCCGGGTCTCCGCCTCCTGGGAGGTCTCGAGGTCGCCGCGGCGGATGGTGAGGGAGGTCTCGCGGCGCTCCAGCGCCAGCGCGTCCGCCGACCCGGCGCCCGCCGCGGTCGCCCCGGCCACCGCCTCCTTCGCCGCGGCCAGCAGGTCCACCGGCCTAGCCCCCCGTACCGCCCACCGTGATTGAGGCGATCTTCACGGTCGGGAGGCCCACGCCGACCGGGACCATCTGCCCGTTCTTCCCGCAGGTACCGACGCCGTCGGAGAACCGGAAGTCGTTCCCCACCATCTCCACGCCGTTCATGATGTCGGGCCCGTTCCCGATGAGGGTCACGCCGCGCAGCGGCCGCGTCTTCCGCCCGTCCTCGATGAGCCAGGCCTCCGTGACGCTGAAGACGAAGTCCCCCTTGGAGATGTCCACCTGCCCTCCGGAGAAGGAGGCGGCGTAGACGCCGCGGCGGACGCTGCGGAGGATCTCCTCGGGGTCGTGGGGGCCCGCGGCGAGGTAGGTGTTCGTCATGCGGGGCATGGGGGGATGGGCGTAGGACTCGCGCCGGCCGTTGCCCGTGGCCCGGGCGCCGGTGAGGCGCGCCGAGAGCCGGTCCTGCATGTAGCCGACCAGCACCCCGTCCCGGATGAGCGTCGTGGGGGCGGTCGGGTTCCCCTCGTCGTCCACGTTGAGCGAGCCGCGGCTCGAGGCGACGGTCCCGTCGTCCACGACCGTGCAGAGAGGGGAGGCGACCTTCTGCCCGATCTTGCGGCTGTAGCGGGAGAGTCCCTTGCGGTTGAAGTCCGCCTCGAGCGGGTGGCCCACGGCCTCGTGGAGGAGGATGCCCGACCAGCCGGGGCCGAGCACCACGGGCAGGGGGCCCGCCGGCGCCTCGGCGGCGCCGAGCGCGAGCACGGCCTTGCGAGCGGCCTCGCGGCCGATCTCCTCGGGGCTCCGGCCCTCGAAGTACTCCAGGCCGACGCGCCCCCCGCCGCCCTCCGACGCCACGTTGCGGCCCTTCCCCGCCTCCTCCGCGATCACGGAGACGCGGAACATGAGCATGGGCTGGCGGTCGCGGTAGAGGCCGCCGTCGCTCGTGACGACGGCCACCGTCTTCACCTCGTCGCGGAGCGCCACGATGACGCGGGCGACCCGTGCGTCGTGGGAGCGCGCCGCGGCCGAGGCGCGCCGCAGGAACTCCACCCGCTCGGCCAGCGGGACCTCCCCGGCCGGGCGGCGCACCGGGTAGAGGTCCTTCACGGGCTTCTCGGAGACGCCGAGCACCGCCTCCTCGCCCGTCCCCGCGGCCACGAGCGCCGCGGTGCGGGCGGCCCGGGCCATGGACTCGGGGACGAGGTCCTCGGTGTAGGCGTAGCCGGTGCGCTCCCCGGAGAGGACGCGGACCCCCATCCCGGCGACGACCCCCGCCGTGGCCTCGCGGAGCAGGTCCTCCTCCAGCGTGAGCCCGGCCTCGGCCCGGTGCTCGAAGTAGAGGTCGGCGAAGTCGCCGCCGCGGGAGAGGGCCTCCCCGAGCAGGCGCTCCAGGACCGTGCGGTCGAAGGGGAAGACGGCGTCGAGGAGCGGGGCGGGGGGGGCTTCGGGCACGGGCACCTCCGGGGAGCGTTATACCGAACCCGGCCCGTTTTACCCGGGTTCCGTCCCTCGCAGCGGGCCGGGTCCGGTATCGTCGGCGCGATGGATCTCCCCGCGTCCGCGCCCTGCGTCGTGGTCGGCGGCGGGATCGCCGGCGTGGCGCTGGCGTCCCACCTCGCGGACCTCGGAATGCGCGGCGTCACGGTGATCGAGCGGGAGCCCGGGCTCGGCGAGGGCGCCACGGCGAAGTCCGCGGGCGGCATCCGCCAGCAGTTCGCCGACCCCGACCTCGTGCGGGCGGCGCAGGCGACGATCCGGATGGTCGCGACCTTCGCCGAGGACACCGGGGTGGACCCGGCCTTCCGCCCCCACGGGTACCTTCTCCTGGCCACCGAGGAGGCGCGGGTCCGGCGGCTGCGCGCCGAGGCGGAGGCCCAGCGGGCGCTGGGTCTCGTCGTGGAGCACCTCGGACCCGCGGAGGTGAAGAGCCGCTTCCCCTGCCTCTCGGTGGACGACGTCCTCGCCGCGAACTTCTGCGGGACCGACGGTTACCTCGCGCCCCACTCGCTGGTGGAGGGCTTCCGGACGCGGGCGCGGCGCGGCGGGGCGGTCTTCGCCACCTCGCGGGAGGCAGTCGCGCTGGAGATCTCAGGCGGGAGGATCGTCGGGGTCCGCACGGCCGCGGGCCGCGTCGCCGCCCCAAGGGTGGCCGTCGCCGCGGGGGCCGACGCCGGAGCGCTGTTGGCCTCGGCCGGCGTGCGGGTCCCGCTCCGCCCGACGCTCCGGAGGCTCCACTTCACGCATTCCATCCCCGATCTACCCCCCACGCTCCCCCTCGTCCTCGACCTCGACCGCCCCTTCTACTTCCGGCCCGAGGCGGGGGGCGCTCTCCTCTCGCTGGCCGAGGTCGAGGAGGGCGGCCGCCCCGAGCGGGCGGAGGCCGACGGAGGCGCGCTTCCCGATCGCCTCGTGGAGCGGGCGCTCAACCGCTGCCCGCTGCTCGGCAGCGCGCGGCTCCTGCGCTCCTGGTCGGGCCACCGCACCCTTACCCCGGACGACCGGCCCGTCCTTGGCGAGGCCCCGGGCGTCCCGGGCCTCTGGCTCGCCGTGGGGTTCGGCGGCCACGGGATCACCCACGCGCCGTCGCTGTGCCTCGCGCTCGCCGAGGCCATGGTCGGCGGGGCCCCCTGCACGCTCTCCCTCGATCCCTACCGCCCCGGCCGTCCCGGTCTCGCCGTGGAGCCCCCGCCGCTGGGCGTGATCTGATCCCCGCCGCGGTCGAGGGCCGCTGATCGACTCGGGAGTTTCCTACCGCGCCCGGGAGCGCGCGCTAGGATGGGTTCCTCCAGAGGAGTCCACCCCCGGGGCACCGCCTCCGGGGGGATCCGCCTCGCATGCGTCCGAAGGAGGAGACCGCCGTGTCCGTCGTGTTCCGACTCTCCACGGGGAGCGCCGCCGAGGGCGTCGCCGTCGAGGTGGAGGGCCCCGAGCCCTTCGTGAGGGGCCACGTGGAGTTCCTCGTGCCCTTCCTCCGCCGCACCACGGGCGCGGGGCCCGCGCCGGGCGCCGGGCCGGGTGCGGGCGGGGACCGCGCCGGGGCCCCGTCCGGGATCGAGGGCGTCGCGGCCTGGTGGGAGCGGAGCGTTCCCGCCGGCGTCCAGCCGACGCTGCAGGAGACGATCCTGATCTTCGCCTGGTACATGCGCTCCTACCGGAAGACCGTCTTCGTCTCCGAGGACATCCGCCGCTGCTTCCAGATCCTGGGGATCGACGAGCCCCGGAGCCTCCTCCAGATCCTGGGCTCGCTCAAGAGGGACCAGGGCCTGCTCCTGAACGCCGGCAAGCGCGGCGAGTACATGATGAACACGACGGGCCTCGCGCGGGCGCGGGAGATGCTCGGCGAGCGCCGGCCCGCATCCCCCGGCCCCGGGGAGCCGTCCCCCGGGCCGAAGGCGCCCGACGCGCGGACCATCTTCCAGGACTGATCGCACGGGATTGCTCGCTGCGGACAGGAGGCACGACACCGCCATGGCGATGACCGACGACGGCCGCGAGGCCGGGGAGGCCCCGGAGGCCCGCTTCCAGTTCGCCGCCAAGGACCTCCGGCTGGAGTTCTGCGGCACCACGGACTACGTGAACTCCCAGGTGGACTTCTTCCGCGCCGCCATCCGGCGCGCCCTGGGCTACCCGGAGCGCGAGGCGCCGGCCGCGGCGTCCGCGTCCGGGGCCTCCCCCGGGGCGGGCGGGGCCGCGGACGAGGGCTCGGGCCGCTCCGCTCTGGAGGAGTTCCTGCGGCGCGTGCGGACCCGGGTCGGGCGCGGAGCCCTCCAGGAGCGGATCCTGCTCTTCATCTACTACCTCACGGACGTGAAGGGCCGCAACGAGGTCGGCACCGAGGACATCAACTTCTGCTTCGACCTGCTGGGCCTGGAGCGCCCGAAGAGCCTCGCCAACACGCTGGGGATCATGAAGCGCAACCAGCGCCTGCTCGACGCGGGCAGCCGCCGCGGGACCTACACGTGCACCGAGAAGGGCCGCGGCCAGGTGCAGGGGCTGCTGCTCGGGTAGGGCATGGGCCGCCGGGCACCCCGGACGACCACGCTGCTGGGCCTCGGCCTCGTCGTCGCCGCGGCCGCCCCTCCCGCCTCCCCCCAGGATCCGGCGCGCCTCCCCTCGGACGAGTTCGCCGTCGTCGGCGCCGCGCTGGAGACCGCCTCGCCCCGGGGCCGCATCGAGGACGGCGTCGTCCTGGTCCGCGGGGGGAGGATCGCCGCCGTCGGCACGCGCGCCGAGGTCCCCCTCCCCGCGGGGATCCCCGTGGTCGAGGCGCGGGGCCGCACCCTGCTCCCCGGGATCGTGGACCCCCACTCCCACATGGGCGTCTACTCCTGGCCCGGAGTGGAGGCGAACTCCGACGGGAACGAGGCCACCGACCCGCTGCGGCCGGAGGTGCGGGCCGTGGACTCGGTGAACGCGGAGGACCCGGCCTTCCCGCTGGCGCGCGCGGGAGGCGTCACGACGGTCATGGTCCTCCCCGGGAGCGCCAACCTCATCGGCGGGCAGGCCGCGATCCTCAAGCTCCGCGAGGGCGGCACCGTGGACGCCATGCGCTTCGAGGGGGCCCCGGCCAGCATGAAGATGGCCTTCGGCGAGAACCCCAAGCGCGTCTACGGGGAGCGGAACGCCGCCCCCTCCACCCGGATGGGGAACCTCGCGCTGCTGCGGCGCGCCTTCGTCGAGGCCCGCGACTACGGGGCCGCCCAGGACCGCTACGAGGCGAAGGCGGCGAAAGGGGAGAAGGACGCGGAGCCCCCCGAGAAGGATCTCCGGAAGGAGGCGCTGCTGGACATGCTGCGAGGGCGGTTCCGCCTGCAGGTCCACTGCTATACCCGCAGCGACATCCTCTCGCTCCTCTCCCTCGCCGACGAGTTCGGCATGAAAGTCGCGGCCATCCACCACGCGCTGGACGCCTACAAGTGCCGCCGCGCGATCGCGGCCCACGGCGCGGCCGTCTGCACCTGGGCCGACTGGTGGGGCTTCAAGATCGAGGCCTGGGACGGGATCCCCGAGAACGCCGCCCTCTGCCAGGCCGCGGGCGTGCGGGTCTGCGTCCATTCCGACTCCTCGGAGCAGGTCCAGCGCCTGTGGATCGAGGCGGCGAAGATGATGGCCGCGGGGCTCCCGCGGCCCGAGGCGGTGAAGGCCCTCACGCTGAACCCCGCCTGGGTCCTCGGCGTGGATTCCCGGATCGGGTCGCTCGAGGCGGGCAAGGACGCCGACCTCGCGCTCTTCTCCGGCGACCCCTTCAGCGTCTTCACCCGGGTGGACGCCACCTGGATCGACGGGAAGAGGGTGTTCGAGAGGGACAGGAGGTAGCGTGCGCCCCGCCTCCGCGCTCCCCGCCCTCCTCCTCCTCGCGGCATCCCTCCCCGCGCGCGCCGAGGAGACGAAGGTCCTGCTCCGCAACGCCACCGTCCTCACCATGGCCGGCGACCCGATCCCCGAGGGCTGCGTCCTCATCTCCGGGTCGAAGATCGTCTCCGTGGGCCGCGCGCTGCCGGCCCCCGACGGCGCGACGGTCGTGGACTGCACGGGCCGTTTCGTCGTCCCCGGCTTCATCGACGCCGGGACGGGCGTGGGCCTGGTGGACATCGACCTCGTGAAGGCCGCCAACGACGCCGACGAGGGCGTCGTCCCCTCCACCCCCGCGGTGGACGTGCGGGACGGGATCAACATCGAATCGCCGGTCTTCGGGGTCACCCGCTCCCACGGGGTGACGACGGTCCTCGTGATGCCCCAGGCGACCAACGTGATGAACGGCCGCGGGGCCCTCGTGCACTGCCTGGACGGGGCGCCCCTCGCCGAGCGGGTCGTGCTCGCCCCCTCGGGGCTCCACGTCTCCTTCGGGGAGCCCGCCAAGGAGCGCTTCGGGAAGAAGGACCAGGCACCGGCGACGCGCATGGGGATCGCCGCCGTCCTGCGGAAGGAGCTGGAGCGGGGCCGCGACTACCGCGAGAAGAAGCGCCGCTACGGCGAGAGGAAGGCCGCCCCCCCGAAGGAGGGCGAGGGGCCGCCCGAGCCCCCGGCGACGGACCCGGACCTCGAGGTGATCGCCTCGGCCCTGGCCGGGGAGATTCCCGTCTTCGCCCGTGCGGAGAGGCTGGACGACATCCGCACCGCGCTCCGGATCGCCGGGGAGTTCCACCTCCGCCTGGTCCTGCTGGGCGCCACCGACGCCTGGAAGATCGCGAAGGAGCTGGCCGAGCGGAAGGTGCCCGTCGTCTACGGCCCCGCCACGGGCCAGCCCGAGACCATGGAGACGCTCGGGGCCCGCATGGACGCGCCGCGGATCCTCCACGACGCCGGCGTGCTCTTCGGTCTCATGACCGGCGACGCCCACAACTCCCGCAACCTCCCCTACCAGGCCGGCATCGCCGTCTCCTGGGGGCTCCCCGAGGCGGACGCTCTGGCCGCCATCACCCGCGACGCGGCCCGGGTGCTCGGCGTGGGCGATCGGCTGGGCACGCTCGAGCCGGGGAAGGAAGCCACGCTCTGCGTCTTCCGCGGCTCCCCCCTGGAGCCCCTCAGCCGCCTGGAGCGCATGTACATCCGGGGGAGGGAGGTCCCGCTGCGGAACCGCCAGACCGAGCTCTACGAGAAGTGGAAGGACCGCTGAGGATGCACGTCTTCATCTCCTGCGACATGGAGGGAGCGACCGGGATCGTCCACCCGGACCAGCTCGGGAAGAAAGGCCACGACTACGCCCGCGCCCGGAGGTTCCTCACGGGGGACGTGGCGGCGGCCTGCGAGGGCGCGCTGGCCGCCGGGGCCGAGCGGGTCGTGGTCTGCGACGGCCACGGCTCCATGCGCAACCTCCTCCTGGAGGACCTCCCGGAGGCCGTGGAGGTCGTCCTCGGGCCGGCTTCCTCGCGCCTGCTCTGCCAGAGCGAGGGGCTCGACGACACCTTCGACGCGGCGATGTTCGTCGGCTTCCATGCCCGCCACGGGGCCCCGGGAGCCGTCCTCCCCCACACCTGGGTCGGGTCCCTGGTCCACGAGATCACCGTGAACGGTACGGTGTTCGGCGAGACGGCGCTGAACGCCGCTGTCGCCGGCCACTTCGGCGTCCCCGTGGTGATGGTGGCCGGGGACGCCGCCGCGGTGCGGGAGGCGGCGGAGATCCTCCCGGGAATCGAGACCGTGGCCGTGAAGCAGGCGGTCGGGCGGGCCGCGGCCCTCTGCCGCACCCCGGGCTGGACGGCGAAGGCCATCCGCGCCGCCGCCGAGAAGGCGCTCCGCCGCCGCCGGCGGCCGGAGC
>Ga0247727_10017647_pt1 | contig 11333 bp, 9 predicted proteins | sample WisWelCaveWW1625_FD_202498 | JGI IMG/M metagenome (GOLD analysis project Ga0247727, IMG submission 202498) | Biofilm microbial communities from Wishing Well Cave, Virginia, United States - WW16-25 | ecosystem: Environmental > Aquatic > Deep subsurface > Groundwater > Cave microbial mat | place... | reverse complement strand
ATGTTCCACCCGGCGGCGGCCCTGCACCAGCCTCAGTATCGCTCGCTGATCGAGCAGGACTTCAAAAAACTTCCGGAGCTGATCGCCAAAGCGGAAGCGGTCGAAACGCCGAAGCCGCCGGACGACAACCCGGAGCAAATGAGTTTGTTCTAGACCTGTCAGGTTTCTGAAACCTGACAGGTCTTGGCCGGTCCATCAAAACGGAAAGCGCCACAAAACAACTATGAGTATCAAATCCGAATTTCTTCAAAAAGTGAAAGATCGCTCGGCAGTGGTGAGCGTGGTGGGGCAAGGCTACGTGGGCCTGCCGCTGGCCGTGGAGTTTGCCAAAGAAGGCTTCAAGGTGCTCGGGATCGATCTGGACGCGCGCAAAGTTGAAGCCATCAATGCCGGGCGCAGTTACATCCCCGACGTGCCGACCGAAGAAGTGGCCGCCCTGGTTAAGTCTGGCAAACTCACCGCCACCACCGATTACGCCGCCCTGCGCGAAGCTGACTCGGTGAGCATCTGCGTGCCCACGCCGCTCCGCAAAACCCGCGACCCCGACATGTCGTACGTGATCGCTTCGGCGGACGAAGTTGCCAAGTACGCCCACCCCGGACTCCTCATCGTCCTCGAAAGCACCACCTACCCCGGCACTACCGACGAGATACTCTTGCCCCGCCTTAAGCAACGCGGCTTCAACGTCGGCGCTGATGTGTTCCTCGCCTTTTCGCCGGAGCGGATCGACCCGGGCAACAAAACATATGGCGTCCGCAACACCCCCAAAGTCGTCGGCGGCTACACTTCGGATTGCACCGACGCAGTTCAGGCCCTCTACTCGACAGCGATTAACACTGTCGTCAAAGTCACCGGCACGCAAGCCGCCGAGATGGTCAAACTTTTGGAGAACACTTTCCGCGCCGTCAACATCGGCCTGGTGAACGAAGTGGCCATCATGTGCGACAAGCTGGGCGTGAACGTGTGGGAAGTGATCGAAGCGGCCAAGACCAAGCCCTTCGGTTTCATGCCCTTCTACCCCGGTCCCGGCCTCGGCGGCCACTGCATTCCCATTGACCCGCTCTACCTGTCGTGGCGGATGAAGTCGTTCAACTACAACGCCCGCTTCATCGAACTGGCCGACGAGATCAACATGAACATGCCCCGCCACGTGGTGGGCAAAGTGTCTGAGGCCCTGAACGAAGACGGCAAGCCGATCAAAGGCTCGCGCATTCTGGTGCTGGGCGTGGCTTACAAGAAAGATATTGACGACGTGCGCGAGTCGCCTGCCCTCGACGTGATCAAGCTTCTTGAAGATCGGGGCGGGCGCGTGGACTATCACGACCTCTACATCCCGTCCATCTCGCTTGAACACGCCGGCGGGCACGGCGACAAGCACTCGATCCCGCTCACCGAAGCCGCCATCCACGAGGCCGACTGCGTCGTCATCGTCACCGACCACTCGGCGTTCGATTACGCCGCCCTGAGCCGTCAGGCCAGACTCATCGTGGACACACGCAACGCAATGGCGCGGGTGGGCGTGAAGGGCGCGCGAGTCGTGTCTTTGTAAATGTTTAGCAGTTGGAGATTAGAGATTGGAGATTCTTGAAGCATCTCCAATCTCTAACCTCTAATCTCCAATGAAGATTTGTGTTGTCTCCGGCACCTTTCACCCCGAGCCAGGTGGGCCGCCGACGTTTCTCTATCACCTTCTGCCTGAACTTGCCCGGCGCGGCCACATCGTAGAAGTGGTTACCTATGGCGAGACCGGTTCCCCGGCAGACTATGGTTACCCCGTCACCCGCATCCCCCGCCGCCAACCCATCCCGTTACGCCTGCTTGCTTTCACTCGCGCCGTGTTCAACGCCGGGCGGCGCGCCGACGTCTTCTTTGTCAGCGATTACGGCTTGCCAGTGGCGCTGGTCAACCTGGTTCTGCACCGCCCGCTCGTGTTGAAGAATGTGGGCGATTTCGCCTGGGAGTTTTCCACCCGCCATCACTGGATACCTGTCGGGCAGACCATTGACGAGTTTCAAACTGCCCCGCATTCTTTGCGCGTCAACTTCTTGCGCGCCGTGCAAAGGTGGTATACCCGCGCCGCCGCCTGCGTCATCGCACCCAGCCATTATTCGGCGCGGCTGGTGAAAGGCTGGAGCGTTGCTCCGGCGCGAGTGCAGGTTATCTACAATGCGCTCGATTCGGCGGTTGACATGCCAGTGCGTGAGACGAGCAGGCAAACGCTGGGAGTCAACGGCCCACTGCTGGTGACGGTTGCCCGGCTCGTTCCGTGGAAGGGTGTGGCCGAAGTCATCCGGGTGCTGGCCGTCGTGCGGCGCGAGTTTTCAACAGCCCGGCTGATCATCGTCGGCGATGGGCCGCAGAGGGCCGAACTGGAAGCACAGGCGGCGCCTTTCGGCGAGGCGGTGTTGCTCGTCGGCGCACAGCCGCCGGAGCGGGTGCGGCAGTATTTGCATGCCGCCGATTTGTTTGTGTTGTTTTCGACGTATGAAGGGTTGCCTCACGCCGTGCTTGAGGCAATGCAGGCCGGAACGCCGGTTGTCGTTTCCGACGCCGGAGGCAATATCGAAGTAGTGACAGACGGTGAGACAGGGTGGGTGGCGCCGAAAGGCGACGAGCCGGCGTTGTCGGCGGCGATCATCGAAGCGCTGAGTAATCCGCAATTAGCAGCGGCGCGAGCCGCGGCGGCAACCGTCCGCCTGAATCGTTTCTCGTGGTTGCGGCTGGTGGACGAATATGAAGCGGCGTTGAAAGCGGTGGCCAGGCCATGACTCTTGAAGTCCTACTGATCGGTTTCGGCGACGAAGTGTTGGGCGCGGCCACCGAAGATGCGCGGGTGCGGCATTTGCGCTATGCCGACGGCGTGGATCATTTGCACATGATTGTTTGGGGACGGCCAGGCGGCTCCACCGGACCGGTGCCGCTTTCCCCTAGGTTGACGGTGTATCCGGTAGGGCAGGGCAGTCGGCTGGCTTATATGCGCCAAGCCTTAGATATAGGCGAAGAGATTATTCGCCGAAACCCGATCAAAGTAATCTCGACGCAAGATCCTTTTTATACGGCGGCCATCGGCTTGCGCCTGCGCCGACTGGGCCGCCAAACCCGGCGAGTGCAGGTTCAAAACCATAGCGACTTCTTCGATAATACGTTATGGCTGGCCGAACGTCCATTGTGGAATGGCCTGCTCAACACTCTTGGCAAATGGGCGGTGCGCCGCGCCGACCACTTGCGGGTGGTGAATACGACCGAGCGGAAAAAATATCTGGCGCTGGGCGTGCCTGCCGGACGAGTGGATGTTTTGCCTGTGCCGGTTGATCTCACCGCGTTTGGGCGGCCTGTCGCCGATGCGCGGCTGGCCGAGTTACGCGAACTCTTGGGGCTTGAACCTGATGCGCCGGTGCTGTTCTGGGTAGGGCGGCCCGTGCCGTTCAAGGATCTGGGGACACTGCTTCGGGCAGTTGGCATTGTGTGCCGTCAGCGGCCAGATGCACGCCTTGTTTTGGGCGGCGATTTTTCCGGCGCGCAACAATGGCCCGCGTTAGCCAGCCAGCTTGGATTGGCAGAAGCCGTGCGGTTTGTGGGGCCAGTGAACCGCGCTGATCTGCCTGATTACTTTGCTCTGTGTTCGGTCTACCTTCACTCTTCGATGTACGAAGGCTTTGGACGAGTGATGGTGGAAGCGGCGGCGGCGGGCCGGCCTATTGTGGCGACGCGCACCGCCGGGGCGGTGGACATTATTATGGATGGCGAGACCGGTCTACTCTGCCCACCGCGTGACCCCGACTCATTTGCCTCAGCTGTCTTGGATATGTTGGCCGACCCGGCCCGCGCCCGGCAGATGGGCGCGGCGGCGCGGGCGCGGATAAATGAACGGTTCAACCCCGAGCAGTTGAACTTGCAGATTGTGGCCGCATGGCGGAAGTGTGCCGGGATAATGAGACAATGAACAAGGTGTGTCTGTTAGTCTTTTTTCCTTCTTGTTTAATCATCGATGCATTTGCTGTTTATCACTCAGAAAGTTGATCGCGCCGATTGGCTGCTTGGCTTTACGCACGGCTGGTTGCGGTCTTTGGCGGCGCGTGTTGAGCGGCTGACGGTGATTTGCCTGGCTCAGGGTGAAACCGACTTGCCGTCGAACGTGAAAGTGATCTCGTTAGGCAAGGAGCGTGGCGTGAGTCGAATTGGGCGGGCGCTCAGGTTTGTTCGGATATTGGCGGCTACTATCGGGGAGGCCGACGGTGTGTTCGCACACATGAGCCCGGTCTTTGCCATTGCCGCCGCGCCGTTCGCCAAGAGACGCCGCCTGCCGCTGGTGTTGTGGTACACGCACCGCAACGTAGATTTCAAACTGCGGTTGGCGACGGCGCTGTGCGACTCGGTGGTTACGGCTTCGCCGGAAAGCTTTCAACTGCGCACGTCCAAAGTGCGCGTGCTGGGGCACGGAATTGACCCGGCGCAATTTGCGCCCATGCCTGCCGCGGGCGGCGTGCCTTTGATTCTCGCGGTGGGCCGCCTCTCGCCGATTAAGCGCTACGAACTGCTCATCGAAGCAGTAAAGAAAATTCAGGCGCGAGGCATTGAGGTGCGGTGCGTAATCGCGGGCGGCGATCCGTTCGACAGCAGGACTTACGGCGAGTCGTTGCGCGCGCTGGCCGGTGAGGCTGTTGAGTTTGTGGGCGCAGTGCCGCACGAGCGGATTGCTGAGTGGTATCGCCGGAGCGCGGTCACCGTGAATTTGTGCCCGACGGGCGGGCTGGATAAAGCAGTTCTGGAAGCGATGCTCTGCGCCCGCCCGGTTGTGGTGACGAATCACACGTTTGCGCCGTTGCTGGGAGCAGAAGGCGCGGCGTGGCTGGCGGTTGAGAAGGCAGAGGCGGTGGCCACGGTGCTGATCAGTGTTTTGTCCGATCCCACTTCCCAGCAGAAAGCGAAAGCCATTCGATTACGGGCTGTGGCCGCGCATAGCCTGAATGGGTTGACAGATCGGTTGGTGCAAGTCTTTGAGGAAAAGATCGAGTCTTATGTCTAAGCCTCCCCTCCAAACAGCAACTTTGGAAGTATAATGAATGCTCCGCCCTTTGGGGCGGATTTTGTGTGCATGTTTATTGAAAGGCAAAACAACTGATGAGTTTAATACGACTTTGTGGAACTGCGCCGTGCCCCGGCGCAGGTGCGGGCCATGCTCGAAGAGATGGGCCACGAGAATGTGGTTGCCTTCCAGACTCGCAACTCGATGCACCGCGTCCACGAGGAATTGACGAAACGTGCCGCCGCCGAAGTGGGTGGGGCGCTGTTGATTCACCCCTCGGTGGGCATGACCAAGCCAGGTGACGTGGATCACTACACCCGCGTTCGCAGCTACAAGATTCTTACCGAGCGGTATTATGACCGCCAGAGTACGGTGTTGAGTCTCCTACACTTGGCGATGCGCATGGGCGGGCCGCGCGAGGCCTTGTGGCACGCTATCATTCGCCGCAATCACGGCGCGAATCATTTCATTGTAGGTCGCGATCACGCCGGCCCCGGCAAAGACTCGACCGGCAAACCGTTCTACGGCCCTTACGACGCCCAAGAGATGTTGAAGAAACACGAGAGCGAGATAGGCGTGAAGATGGTGCCGTTCAAAGAGTTAGTGTACATGCCGGAGCAGGATGAGTACGCCGAAGAAGGCAAAGTGCCGGCAGGCGCGAAGACGGCCTCAATTTCCGGAACCCAGGCCCGGGATGATTACCTGGCAAACGGCAAACCATTGCCTCAATGGTTCACCCGCCCGGAGACGGGGGCTATTCTGGCCAAGTTGTCGCCGCCGCGCCACGAACAGGGCTTTTGTCTCTGGTTCACCGGCCTGAGCGGCGCGGGCAAGTCCACCATTGCCGAGGTGCTCACCGTGCTTCTGCTCGAACGCGGGCGGCAGATCACGGTGCTGGATGGTGACGTGGTTCGCACCCATCTTTCAAAAGGCCTGGGCTTCAGCAAAGAAGATCGCGACACCAACATCCGGCGCATCGGCTTTGTGGCCGCCGAGATCGTGCGCCACAACGGCGCGGCGATCTGCGCCGCCGTCAGCCCGTATCGCGCCGCCCGCAACGAGTGCCGCAACATCGTGGGCGACGACCGTTTCATCATGGTCTACGTAGACACGCCCATTGAAGAGTGCGAGCGGCGCGACAAGAAAGGCATGTACGCCAAAGCGCGGCGGGGCGAGATCAAAGGTTTCACCGGCATTGACGACCCTTACGAGCCGCCGATTGACCCTGAGATTACACTGAAAACGGTCGGCTCTTCACCGGAAGACAATGCGCGGCTGATCATCAGGTATCTGGAAGACAAAGGGTTCTTGATGAAAGATAACGCCGGAGAGTAATGAACGTTTGTTGCTTTGGCGCTTTCAAACTATCTTACGCGCGAAACAAATTTCTTCGCCGCAGCTTGGAACTGGCGGGCTGTTCGGTCACTCGCTGCAATGTCCCACGAGAATGGCCCACCTCTCGCAAGTATCCGACGTTGATCGGCCAATATCTGCGCCTTTGGCGCCAATGGGATGTAATCGTTGTGGCCGGATTCGGCCAGACGATCGTGCCATTGGCCTGGGCATTAGGGCGATTGACGAGGCGAGCGGTGGCTTGTGACATGGTGATCGGTTTGTATGAGTCGATAGTGGTTGAACGAGTCGCTTTTAAGCCCGGCGAGTGTGGAAGTGATCGAATGTCGCGTGTCACCGCGCTTGCCGACTCTGGTGAAAGCTGTGCAATTGTTTTTCAAATTCTGGACTGGGCCGCACCAGGCGCAGGTGTTGTTTGTCCCCGAGTTTAATCACACCCTTGTGCCGGTGGCATGGGCGCTGGCCCGGTTGCGAGGGATGGCGTTGGTGTTTGATCCCGGCCTGTCTTATTACGCCGATCAGGTTCTTTCGCTCCGCTGGTTTGCGCCGCACTCTTTGCGGGCGCGCTATTTGCGATGGATGGAATGGCTGGCCTACCGATTGCCTCAGTTGGTGATCTGGTTCACGCCAGTGGATTTGGGACGGCAATATGTCGCCGACACACGGGGTGGACGTGATTCTGCGCGCCGCCCATCTGCTGGCGGGCGACCCCGCCTTTCGCTTTGAATTTGTCGGCGGTGTGTTGCCGGAGATCAAGACGCTGGCTGAAGAATTACAGTTGCCCAATGTCGAGTTTTTGGGTGTGGTCTCCGCCGAGGAACTTCGCGCTTCTGTCCAACGGGCGCATGTCTGCCTCGGCGTGTTTCGGGGCGACGAGAAACTTGAGCGTTCGCTGTACACCAAAGAAGCCCAGGCGATGATGGCGGGCCGTCCGCTTATCACTGCCTTTGGCAAAGCTACTGCATCTGATTGAAAAAGCCCGGGTGACAGCGCAACTGCACTGACGACGTTTCTCAAAAACAACTTCTATGTGTGGCATCTGCGGCATTCGCCGTTTCGATAATTCCCTTCCTGATGAGCGTCTTCTGACGGCTATGAATGCCGCCTTGTACCATCGTGGCCCTGACGGTGCGGGTGCCCACATCGCTCCTGGCATTGGCCTTGCCATGTGTCGCCTGAGCATTGTTGACCTGACCACAGGCGACCAACCTATTTATAACGAAGACCGTTCGGTCGTCATTGTCTTCAACGGCGAGATTTACAACCATGTCGAAATTCGGGAGCAACTCATATCCAAAGGGCACTTTTACCGAACCCGATCGGATACCGAATCGATTTTGCATGCCTACGACCAATATGGTCTTGCCGCGGCGGATCATTTGCGCGGCATGTTTGCCTTTGCCGTCTGGGACTCTGCTACTGAAATTTTGTACCTTGCGCGTGATCGTCTCGGCGAGAAACCCCTCTATTACGCAGAACTGCCAAACGAACTCATCTTTGCCTCAGAGATCAAGGCCCTATTGCATCATCCTGGCCTTACGCCGGAAGTGGATGAAGCGGCGCTTGACCTTTACCTCACCCTCAACTATGTGCCCGCACCTCATACCATGTTCAAAGGCATCCGCAAACTCCCGGCCGGACACCGCCTCGTCGTGCGCGGGCGGGAGGTCTGCCTTGAACCGTATTGGGACGTAACTATTGAATCGGCGGCGACTCTGCCGGATGAGGGTGAAGCCGCCGCCGAATTGCGCCGACGCTTTACGCTTGCCGTTGAAGAACGGCTTATGGCCGACGTGCCATTGGGTGCGTATTTATCGGGCGGTGTGGACTCGACGCTGGTGGTGGGGCTGATGAGCCGGGCTATGGATCGGCCAGTGGATACCTATTCCGTCGGATTTGACGAGTCGGCGAGTGGAACGGCCAAGTTCAATACCGACGCCCAGTTTGCCATATTGGCCTCGCGGGCATTTAAGACGAATCATCGTCCCATCATCCTATCGCGAGCTGACCGGATTGCCGAACTTATCCCTTCCATCATTACCCAGATGGATGAGCCATTGGCCAACCCGAATGCGCTGGCAACTTACCTTGTGGCGCGCCAAGCCCGCGCTGATGGCCTCAAAGTCCTCCTCACCGGTGATGGTGGCGACGAGCTTTTTGCCGGTTACGAGCGGTACGCCCTTGACTTGCGGGTAAGTCAGTACCAAAAATTACCTCAGGCTTTACGCCGGGTTGTCCTCTCACCATTATTGCGGTTGGCTGGCGGCGGGGCCGGGAAATTGGCCGATAAAGCCAACCTAGAGTCGCCGATAGATCGTTATCTGAGCTGGCACACAATATTTGCGCAAACCAAAAAAAAACAACTACTTACGCGCCCGCTAAACTCAAATTGGATCGAGGTCTCGTCTGCCACGATTGGCCCCTACATGCTTCGCGGTCATTCCACAGTATTTCAAGACCGGCTGATGACGACCGATCTCAAACTGTGGTTGCCTGAAGAATCAAATATGCGAGTGGACAAAGCCGCCATGCTGGCTTCGATTGAAACACGCGCCCCTTACTTAAGCCATCCCGTCGTTGAATTCGTGGCAAAACTGCCGTTCGATCTCAAATTGCGTAATGGTATGAGCAAGTATTTGCTAAAACGAGCGTTTGCCGACCTGCTCCCGTCGGCGATTGCCAGACGACCCAAAATGGGCTTTGCCTCCCCGGCGTCGAAATGGCTGCGCCGCGAACTGCGACCCCTAGCCGAAAAAATGCTTTCGTCGGCGGCCCTGGCAGAGAGCGGCTATTTCCGAACCGAAGTTGTCGCTGATCTGCTTGGATCGCATATCCATAATCGCGCTTATCACCTTAATCAATTGTGGTCTTTGCTGACCTTTCAAATTTGGTTCTTTCATTACATTGCGCGCAAAGAGATCTTATGAACGAGGAAGTTGAGCCGCTTTGATGTGTGCTTGTCGTTTTTAGGACAACGCGCATTAGAAGCAATGGAACGATTGCGATGAACCTTGCCTATATCACCAACTCCCGCATCCCCTCCGAGCGCGCCAACTCGATGCAGACGGTCCAAATGTGCGCCGCCTTTGCTGTCATCGGCGCAGAAGTCACGCTTTATCATCCAGATCGCCGCAATCTGCCAGAATTTGCCAAGGCGAACTTGTGGGACTATTACGACTTGCCGCGATCTTTCAAACAAAAGCTCGTTCCGTGTGTGGACTGGTTTTATCTCAGCGGCCGCCGCTTGTGGTTGGAACGGCCAATCTTCTGGCTCCAAACCTTTACTTTCGCTCTATCGCTCATTTCCGTCCTTGCCCGCGCCTCAACTGACGTAATCTACTCGCGCGATCCGTTCGTGCTGGCGTTGCTGGCGCTTGCCATGCCCCACGCGCGGCGGCGGATGTTCTTCGATTCTCACGCCTTCCCTGAGTCGCGAACTGGCAAAGCTTTCCGCAATTGGCTGTTGTCGCGGGTAGGCGGCACGGTGACAAATACGAAGGCGTTACGGCAGTTGTATTTAGGCCTGGGCTTACGGCCAGAGGCGGTGTTGGCCGCATCCAACGGCGTTAACGTGACTCGATTCACGTCTGCCCCTGATCGCGCCGCCGCCCGAACCGCCCTCGGCCTGCCGCTGGAAGAACGGCTGGTGGTGTACACTGGCGGGTTGTATCAAGGACGAGGGCTGGAGGAGTTGATCGCGGCGATTAGAGGACTCGAAGCCATTCTGGTGATCGTCGGTGGGGCCGACGAGGCGGCCTCCGCCCGGTTGAAGTCGCTCGCCGCCGATGTTGGAGCAGTCAACGTTCGCTTTGAAGGTCATCGCCCTCCGGCTGAGATTCCGCTCTATTTGTCGGCGGCAGATGTGTTGGCAATGCCGTATTCGCGCCGGACGGTGGCCCCGGGCGGCGTGACGACTGACTACATGTCGCCGATCAAAATGTTTGAATACATGGCCGCCGCCCGGCCCATCCTTGCCAGTGACTTGCCGGTGTTGCATGAAGTGTTGCGCGACGGGGAGAACGCCTTGCTCGTCCCGCCTGACGACGCGGCGGCATTGGCCGACGGCTTGCGATGCCTGTTGACAGATGGCGCGCTGGCCGATCGCATTGCGAGACAGGCGCGGTGTGATGCCGAAGCGTATACCTGGGACGCCAGGGCGCAGGCAATTTTGAATTTTGCGAAGGCGCGATGGACGTGATTCGTTTGCGGCTGAACGCGTGGTTGGGCAGTTCGGCCATGACCCGGCTGGTGAAGAATACTTCGCTATTGCTCAGCGCCGAGATATTAGCCGGCGTCATCGGCCTCGCCCGATTTCTCCTCATCACTCACGCCCTCGACAACGACTACGGCGTGTGGATGCTGGTGAGCAGCGCCGTCGCCGTCATTAATCAGACTATTTCCGTGCGCCTATGGGAAACCGTCATCAAGTATGTCAGCGAGTTCATGGTCGTCAATGACGATGCTCGAGTTTTGGCGCTCATTAAACTGTGTTTGCTGATAGATGCAATTGTAGCTATCTTCACCTTCACGGCCGTCGCCGTTTCGGCCAACTGGCTCTCGCTTCTTTTCCTCAAGCGGCCCGACATGGGGGCGCTGTTTGTGGCCGAGGCCGTGCGCATTTGTGTGAAATCGGGTCTGAGTGTGTGGATCGCCCTCTTGCGTGTGTTCGATCGCTTCAAGTGGATCTCCCTCAACAACGTGCTCACCTCGGTGGCCTGGTTTGTGTTGTCGCTCGTCGTGCTGGAGCTGGGGCTGGGCGTCGCCGGGCTGATTGTTGCGGGCGTAATTATTAATGCGGCTCAGACCATCATGTTGCTGTTGCTGGCTGGGCGCGAACTGCAAGCGCGGTTTCGCGGCCACTGGCTGACGGCTGACCTTTCGGCCTTGCGCGGTCGGAGACGCGAAATTGGCGGAATGCTGTTCAGCATGAACGTGGACTCGTTTCGGAAGATGG
>Ga0247727_10017646_pt1 | contig 11334 bp, 13 predicted proteins | sample WisWelCaveWW1625_FD_202498 | JGI IMG/M metagenome (GOLD analysis project Ga0247727, IMG submission 202498) | Biofilm microbial communities from Wishing Well Cave, Virginia, United States - WW16-25 | ecosystem: Environmental > Aquatic > Deep subsurface > Groundwater > Cave microbial mat | place... | reverse complement strand
TCGCAGATCGCGTCGAACGCGGGATGGTGAGCGCCGGAGACGACGAGCTTCGGAAAGGGCGTCTCGGCGAGGGCGTCGAGCGGGATCTCCGCTTCCCACGGCCCGCGCTCGGCGATCAGCGCTCGCGAGCCTTGCTCGAGCTCGGGCGGGAGGGGGGAGGGGGGCTCGAACGACGAGCCGACCGCAGCGAGGAACGTTCTGAGGAACGCCTCGGGATCGTGCGTCGGCCCGTTCGTCCACAGCTCGACCGCTCCCGCGGCGAAGCGATCGACCACGGGGACTCCGAGCGCGACCCGGGTGGCCGGTGGCTCGATCACGGTCAGTGAGCGAATCGCGTCCGGGCAGCGGCTCGCGGCCAACAGCGTGATAACGCCACCGTAGGAGTGCCCGACAAGATGGTCCCCGACGCGAATCTCCTCGCAGACGAGATTCGCGTCATCGTCGAAATCCACACGGTCGACCGGCGGGTTCGGCGGAAAGCCGGGCCGGTCGAGGACGAGGAGCTCGAACCGGTCGGCGAGCGCCGCCTGCGCGCTCCAGGTCGCCTGCCCGCCGAGAACGCTCCCGTGGACGAGGACGATCCGCTCCACGGCAGCATCCTATCCGTGTAACGAACTTCGCCGTTTTCGGCTCGCCATAAGGGAAATGAGCTGTTACAAACAGGTGGTATGCTGCTCTTGGGATGACGCCGGCCGCGGCCTCCTCGCCGCACACTCTTGCGACGGCCTCTGGGTTTCTCCTCGGCACTATGTGCGCCGCGATGATCGTGGGAGCAGCTCTGGGCTGGGCCCTTGGGTCGTGGAAGCTCGGACTGCTTTTCGGGGCGGTCGTGGGCATCCCGGCCGGGGTCTTCGCCGTCTATCGCCGCTACAGGACCTACTTCATCTGAAGATGGGGATCTTCTCGACCCCGCGCCCGGTACCGAGCCGCAGATGGGGTGCGCTCGCCGGCAGTGCTGTCGTCCTGCTCGCTCTCCCAGTTGTCGCTGCGGCAGGAGCACCCCTCTCGGGCTGGGTGCTCGCCGCCGTTCTCTGGGCAGCCGGCGAGGCGTTGGCGTGGTTGCTGACACACGTCCCGCTCGGTGCCGATAATCTCGCGGCCTCCGGCATCAGGGCAGTCGGAATGACCTTCCGCGTGATTGCCATCATGGTCGTGCTCCTAGCGGTGACTGCAGCGAACGAAGCGGTCGGCGTCACTGCCGTGCTGACATTTGCAGCCGCCTATTCGCTCGAGCTCCTCGTATCACTCTCGGCCTACTTCGGAGGCTCAAAGTGAGGCTCCGCCACGCCCTCACGGCGACCGTTGTACTCGCGCTCGTCGCACCGGTGGCGGCTTCGGCGCGGGGTGAATACCACCCAGAGGAGGAGTTCGAGCTCCACGACTGGGTGCCGATCCATCTCGGTCCGCTCGACCTCTCGATTAACAAGGCGGTCGCGTACCTCTGGCTCGGCGGTCTCGTGACGATGGCCCTAGGAATCGTCCTGATGCGCAGCCGACTCGCGCTGCTGCCGGACAGGCGGCAGACGGCCGGCGAGGCGATCTACGAGATCACGCAGAGCCAGATCGCCGAGCAGGGGCTGCCGTCGAAGGCGCTCGGGACCTGGTTCCCGTACGTGGCTGCACTGTTCCTGTTCATCTGGTCTCTGAACTTCGTCAGCTTCATCCCGCTACCGCTTTCGGACGAGAAGTTCAGCCTCTTTGGCCTCGAGCTGCCGACATGGGGGCTCTATGCCGCGACCGCCCAGATTTCGGTCACCCTCGCGCTCGCGATTCTCAGCGTCGTCTTCACGCACGTCGAGGGCGTCCGCTTTAACGGAATCCGCTATTTCAAGAGCTTCGTGCCGGCAGGGGTGCCGAAAGTCATGGTGCCGGTCATGGCGCTACTCGAGACGATCTCGCATGTCTTCCGCGTGGTATCGCTCAGCGTCCGGCTCTACGCGAACATGCTCGCCGGCCACATGCTGATTCTGCTCTTCATCGGGCTGACATTCATCCTCGAGACCTACATCTTCATCCCATTCTCGATCCTCTTCGCGACAGTCTTCTATCTCTTCGAGGTGATTATCGTCGTCACGATTCAGGCGTACATCTTCGCCGCTCTGACTGCCATCTACATCGGCTCGGCGATCGAGCCCGAGCACTAAGGAGGAATACCGACCATGCTCTCGACCTTCCTCGTACTAGCCGAGACAAGCGGCGATGTCACTGACGCCGGCAAGGCGCTTGGCATCGCGCTCGGTATGGGCCTCGGCTCCCTCGGTGCGGGCATCGGCATCGGCATCGTCTTCGGCTCGATGATCCAGTCCGTTGCCCGCCAGCCGGAGCTCCGCAGTGAGCTGCAGGGGATCATGTGGCTCGGGTTCGCACTCACGGAAGCTGTCGTCTTCTACGGGCTGGTCGGGGGTTTCCTCGGCATCGTCCTGGTCTAGACCCAATTGCCACTCGCCAGTCTCATCACTGTCGTTCCAGGCCTCATGGTTTGGACCCTCGTCACGTTTGCGCTGACGTTTTATGTCCTGCGGCGGTTTGCGTTCGGGCGTATTCAGCAGGCGATCGACGAGCGCCGCGACCGCATCCGCAAGGCGGTTGAGGAGGCGGACCGTGCCCGCGCGGAGGCGAGAGATCTGCTCGAGCAGCATCGTGAGCTGATCGGCCAGGCGAAGGGCGAGGCGGCGGCGATCCTCGCCGACACGCGCAAGGTCGCTGACGCGCAGATCGAACGCGTGAAGGTGGAGGCCGAGGTCGAGCGTCAGCGCCGGCTCGAGGAGACTCGCCGCCAGATCGAGGCGGAGACGAAGCGCTCGCTCGACCAGATTCGTTCCGAGGTCGCCGACCTCACGCTGGAGGCGACTGCGCGGGTCACGGGGAAGGTCTTGGACGCCGAGGACCAGCGCCGCCTGATCGACGAGGCCATCGCGGAGCTCGACTTCTCCGCCCTCGAGCCGGGGGCCAAGTAACCCGTGGCAGTCGCACAGCGGATGTACGCCCGCGCGCTCTTCGAAGCTGCGCGGGACGAGGAGAGGCTCGAACGGGTCGCGGCCGACCTTGCCGCCGTCGCCGGTGCCCTAGAGGACGTACCCGAGCTCGGCTCGTTTCTGCGCAATCCGCAGGTCGAGCCCGCGGGCAAGGCAGCGGTGCTCGACGAGATCTGCGCCGGCGCTGACGACCTCGTGCGCAACTTCGTACGGCTGGTTGCGGAGAAGGGTCGCGCCGGCGAGCTTCTGGAGATGCGCGCCGAGCTCGACGCGTTGGTCGCCCGGGCGCAGAATCGCCTCGCCGTCGAGCTTCAGACGGCGCACGAGCTCTCGGACAAGGAAGCCCAGTCCATCGTGAAGACCATCGAGTCCGCTTCCGGCCGAACGGTCGAAGCGACTCGCTCGGTCGACCCGAGCCTGATCGGCGGGATCGTCCTGCAGGTCGGTTCGTACCGGGCGGACGGCAGCGTCCGCGGGCGCCTCGAGCGCCTACGCCAGGAATTGGCCACCACACGATGACATGGAAAACGCAAACCCAGCGGCCGCGAAGCGGACGCCTTGAGGGATTTGCGCGACCGGGTTCCGCGCGAGCGGAATCCGGTTTCGCGCTCAGGAGGAGATAGCGTGAAGCTGAGGCCCGAGGAAATCACTGCGATCCTGAAGGACAGGATCCGAGAGTTCGACGTCGAGACCGACCTTAGTGAGGTCGGCACCGTCCTTCAGGTCGGCGACGGCATAGCCCGCATCCACGGCCTCGAGAACTGCGTCGCGCTCGAGCGACTCGAGCTCGAGCACGGGGTCGTCGGGATCGCGTTCAACCTCGAGGAGGACAACGTCGGGACAGCGCTCTTCGGAGAGTGGCAGCGCATCAAGGAGGGAGACTCGGTCCGACGCACCGGCGCGGTCATGAGCGTGCCGGTGGGCGAGGGGCTCCTTGGTCGTGTCGTCGACCCGCTCGGGAACCCGCTCGACGGGCTAGGGCCGATCGAGACGACCGAGCGGAGACCGCTCGAGTTCAAGGCGCCGGGGGTAGTGCAGCGTCAACCTGTGAAGGAGCCGCTGCAGACCGGGGTCAAGTCCATCGACTCGATGACTCCGATTGGCCGCGGCCAGCGCGAGCTGATCATCGGCGACCGCTCCACGGGGAAGACCGCGATCGCGGTGGACACGATCCTGAATCAACGCGGCGGCGACGTGATCTGCATCTACGTCGCCGTCGGCCAGAAGGGCTCGACCGTCGCCCAGGTGGTCGAGAGGCTGCGCGACGCGGGTGCCATGGAGTACACGATCGTCGTCTCGGCGCCGGCGCAAGAGGCCGCGCCGATCAAGTGGATGGCCCCGTTCGCCGGCTGCGCGATGGGCGAGTACTTCCTCTACAACGGGAGGCACGCCCTCCTGATCTACGACGACCTCTCGAAGCACGCGGACGCCTATCGGCAGCTTTCGCTGCTGCTCCGTCGGCCACCCGGCCGCGAGGCGTTTCCGGGCGACGTCTTCTACTTGCACTCGCGGCTGCTCGAGCGCGCTTGCAAGCTCTCCGACGAGTTGGGCGGGGGCTCGTTGACGGCGCTACCGATCATCGAGACGCAGGCCAACGACGTCTCGGCGTACATCCCGACCAACGTCATCTCGATCACGGACGGGCAGATCTACCTCGAGTCGAGCCTCTTCTTCTCGGGCGTCCGGCCCGCGATCAACGTCGGCATCTCGGTTTCGCGGGTTGGCGGTAACGCCATGCGGAAGGCGATGCGCCAGGTCGCCGGCCGTCTGCGACTCGACCTCGCGCAGTACCGCGAGCTCGAGGCGTTCGCCCAGTTCGGCTCCGAGCTCGACACCGCAACGCAGAACGCGCTCGCCCGCGGCGAACGACTCGTAGCGACGCTGAACCAGCCTCAATACCAGCCTTGGCCGCTCGAGGAGCAGGTCGTTGCGATCTACGCCGGAGGTCATGGGCACCTCGACAAGATCCCGGTGGGTCAGGTGCCGCGCTTCCACGAAGAGCTGCGCGAGCACCTGCGCACGGAGGGCTCGATCCTCGCCTCGATCCGCGACGTCGGCGAGCTCACGGAGGAGACCGAGGAGAAGCTCAAGGTGGAGCTCGAGCGATTCAGCCACGGCTTCAACGTTGAGGAGGAAAAGGGGCTCGCGGGCTAGACCCGTCCCACACACATGGCCTCCGTCCAGGACCTCAAGCGCCGGATCCGCTCCGTCCGCAACACGCGCAAGATCACGCGCGCCATGGAGCTCGTCGCGGCGGCGAAGCTGCGGCGGGCCGAGCTGCGGATCAAGGCGCTGCGTCCCTACGCCGAGACGATGAACGAGCTGATCGCCGGAGTCGGGCGAGCGTCAGCCTCGGTCCGGCTCCCGCTCCTCGAGCAGCGGGAGACGGTCGAGACCGTTGCGATCGTGCCCCTGACCGGAGACCGCGGGCTCGCTGGCGCCTTCAACGCCCAGATCATGCGCCGTGCGTTCGCGCTCGAGCGTGTGCTGCAAGCTGAGGGCAAAGGCGTGCGCTGGGTCGCCGTCGGCAGGAAGGGCCGCTCGACGCTCACGTTTCGCCGTCGCGAGCTGGCCGGGGCGTACATCGGCTTCACCGACCGGCCGGCCTACGCGGACGCGCAGGCGGTCGCTCACCGTGTCGCCGAGCTCTTCGCGCAGGGCGAGGTCGACCGGGTGACCCTCGTCTACAACACATTCATCTCAGCGCTCACACAGCGCGTGACGGAGCAGGATGTTCTCCCGATCTCGGCCGACATCCTCGAGACGGACGAGGAGGAACGCGCCGCCGACACTCTCCGCGGCGACTTCATCTTCGAGCCCGAGCCCGAGCAGATCATGGAACGCCTCCTCCCGGTCTACGTCGAGACGCAGATCTACCGGGCCCTCCTCGAGTCGACGGCATCCGAGCAGGGCGCGCGGATGACCGCTATGCGGAACGCGTCGAAGAACGCGGGCGAGCTCATCGACACGCTCACGCTGCAAATGAACCGTGCGCGGCAGGCCGAGATCACCCAGGAGATCCTGGAAGTGGTCGCCGGCGCCGAAGCGCTGACGTAGGGGCGAGATATATCTCGGCCCTACGGCCTAACAACGCGGGTCCGCCCGCGTACAAGTACCTGAGCACCGATGGCGACCCCGAGCGGAGATACTCCCCTGGCTAGCATCTCGCCCATGGAGTCCGCCGTAGCCCGTGAGAGTGAGCCCGAGCGCTTCGGGAAGGCGAGCGCGGTATCGAATCGCTTCCTCGACAATATCGAGACCGTCGTTTACGGCAAGCGCGACGAGATCAAGCTCGTCCTGGCGGCGCTCGTCTGCGGCGGCCACGTTCTCCTCGAGGATGTTCCGGGCACGGCGAAAACCGTGCTGGCGCGGGCGATCGCGGGGAGCATCGAAGGCGCGACGCCTTCGCGAATCCAGTGCACGCCCGACCTCCAGCCGACCGACGTGACCGGGCTCTCCATCTTCGACCAGAAGACGCGGGACTTCGAGTTCCGCGCGGGTCCGATCTTCGCCAACGTCGTCCTCGTCGACGAGATCAACCGTGCAACCCCGAAGACGCAGTCGGCGCTGCTCGAAGCGATGGCAGAGCACCAGGTGACCGTCGACGGCGTAACGAGGGAGCTTCCGTCGCCTTTCCTTCTACTTGCCACCGAGAACCCGATCGAGTACGAGGGGACGTTCCCGCTTCCGGAGGCGCAGCTCGACCGGTTCTTCCTGAAGGCTGCATTGGGGTACCCGGAGATCGAGGACGAGCTCCGGATTCTCGAGGAGCAGCGCTTCGTGCACCCCCTCGAGGGGCTCGGCCCGGTCGTTGCCGTGAACGAGGTGATGGAGCTCCGCGCGACCGCGCAGCATGTCTACGTCGACGACGTGCTCCGCCGCTGGGCGGTCGAGCTGGTGCGGGCGACGCGCGGCCACGAGGCCGTCGTCATCGGCAGCTCCGTGCGCGGCAGCCTCGCGCTCGAGCGCGCCGCGCGCGCCTGGGCCCTCGTCGACGGCCGAAGCTACGTCGTTCCCGAGGACATCGAGCGCCTCTTCGTCCCGGTGCTCGCGCACCGGGTCGTCTTCACGCCCGGCTTCGTAGCGCGAGCGCGGGCCACCGGGTGGCCGGAGGCGATCGAGGAGTTCCGGGGCGGCTGCCTCGAGGTCGCGCCCCGCCCCGGCTCCGAGGAAGACCCTCTCTTCGAGGGCCCGCGACCTCTCGACCACTAGGGGCGCCCTCGTGGCCCAGGCCCGGCTGACGTTCCCGCTCGTTCCCCGCCGCGGGGTCATCGGGATCTCGTTCGGGACGATGCGGAGCCTGCGCCGGGGAACTGGGACCGACGTCGCCGGATCGCGGCCGTATCGCCCCGGTGACGACATGCACGGCATCGACTGGGCCGCCTCCGCCCGGCTCTCCACGGCCCGCGGAAGCGACGAGTTCGTCGTGCGCGAGCGGTTTGCCGAGGAGGCGCCGAGAGTGGTCGTCGTCTGCGACCGGCGCCCCGGGATGTCGTGCTTCGCGGCGCCACTCCCGTGGCTCGACAAGCCGGCGGCCATGCGCAACTGCTTCGAGCTGATCCTCGCGAGCGCGGCCGGTGCGGGTGGGTTCGTCGGCTACCTCGATCAAGCGGACGGGGAGATCTACTGGCGGCCGCCTCAGCTGGAGCGCAAGCTGCTCAAGCTTCGGAATGAACGGCTCGAGTCTCCCGACTTCCGGGCGCCTCGCGACTGGCTCGAGCGCTCGCTGGCGCACCTCGGCGAGCACCGGCGCTCCGCAACGGCGGGGACGTTCGTCTTCGTACTCTCCGACTTCGTCCCGCCGCCGTCTAAGGAGGTGTGGCTCACGGCGTTCGAGCAGCACTGGGACATCGTTCCGGTCGTCATCCAGGATCCGACGTGGGAGCAGAGCTTCCCCGACGTGCGCGGGATCGTCGTCTCCCTTCGCGACTCCGACACGGGGCGGGTCGTACCCGTTCGGCTGACCGCGAAGGAGGTCGCGGCGCGGCGGGAAGCAAACGAAGAGCGCCTGGAGACCCTCCTCGGCGACTTCCGCGCGCTCGACCTCGACCCGGTGCTCCTCTCCTCGAGCGAGCGGTCCGAGCTCCTGACGGAGTTCCTGACTTGGACCGAGCTGCGCCGGGTGCGGCGCGTCATCGGAGCGTGACGTGATCGCTCGCAGCCGTCTGCTCGCGTGTCTCGTGGTCGTCGTCGCGGCAGCGACGACCGCTCTCGCGCCGGAAGCGACAGCACAGACTCCACGTTCGGGTGGGCAGCCGGGCAGCCCGGAGGAGTCGCCGCCGGTCGTCATCGGCGCCGTCCTCACGCCTCGGATTGTGCTCTTTGGCGACACCGTCAGGGCGCGGCTCGACGTCGAGGTCGACGAGACGCGCGTCGATCCCGACTCCGTGCGGGTGACGGCCGCCTTCGCGTCCTGGGAGATCGTCGGAGAGCCCGAGCGTGTCAGGCGCGTCGCAGGCTCGACGACGTCCCTGCGAACGACGTACGTGCTGCGCTGTCTCAAGGGCCCGTGTGTGCCGTCCGGTCAGACGGCGCCGCTCGAGTTCGATCGGGCCCGGGTCAGCTACACACGGCTAGGCGAGGACGGGCAGGAGAGTCGCGAGACGATCCGCCTCGCCTGGCCAATTCTCACCGTCTACTCCCGCTTCGCCTCTGCGGCCTTCGAGGGGCGCGAGGGACTGGCGACACCTTGGCGCGCCGACGTCCTCACGCTGCCCGCGGCGTCCCACCGCGTCGCGCCGGGGCTCGTCTTCGCGCTGCTTCTCGGGCTCGGGACCCTGCTCACCGCGGGCGGTATCGCGCTCGTCTACGCGGCTTGGCCGCGGCGAGCTCCCGCCCCGGCTCCGGAACCGGAGGCACCCCCGCCGCCGCGGCTCACTCCCCTCCAGCAGGCGCTCGCGTTGCTCGAAGACGCGGCGCGGAGCGACGGGACCGAGGATCGCCGCCGCTCGCTCGAGCTCGTTGCCGAGGCGCTCGCGGAGTGGGGTGACGACGACCTCGCCCGATCGGCACGCGTGCTCGCCTGGTCCGAGGTTATCCCCGCGGTGGAGGAAACCGCCGGGCTTGCGGCGCGCGTCCGTTCCACCCTCGAGACGGAGCTCGAGGCCGCCGCGCAGGAGGGGGACGGAAATGTGGGCTAGGCCTAGAGCTTCTAACGTGATGATCGCCCGTCGCATTGCGACGTGGTCGTTCATTGCGTTAGGAGCTCTACAGCGCGGGAACGATGTCCACAGCCATGACGTCGGCGCCCTTCGAACTGCGGCCCGCCGCGCGCGCCTCCTCCGGGGCACCCTCGTCGTCGCGGCCCTCGTCCTCCTCGGGGCGGCCGCAGCGTCCGCGCGCGAGCTCGAGACGCAAGAGCGTGGCCTCCTGCCCGACGGTACGACGGGCGTCGTGGTCATCGATCTCTCGCTCTCGATCGCGGACGAGGACTACAACGCGGTGCGGCGCTCGCTCCGCCGCCTCATCGCCGAGGACGCGCGCGTCGGGCTCGTCGTCTTCTCCGACGTTGCCTACGAGCTCCTCCCGCCGGGGACTCCCGCGTCGGAGCTTCGTCCGCTGCTCCGCCTGCTCGTCCCCCCGAGGCTCGGGCCGCCGATCAATCCCTGGTCGCAGACGTTCCGCGCCGGAACGAGGATCTCCGCTGCGCTCGAGCTTGCGAAGGAGATGCTCGAGCGCGACGGCGTCGAGAACGGCTCGATCCTCCTCGTCTCAGACCTCGAGACGGCTCCCGACGACGTTCCACTGCTGGCGGCGACGGTTGCAGGGCTGCGGCGCAGCTCGGTCGATCTCCGGGTCTACCCCCTCGCCCCCTCGAGCGACGGGCGGCTCATCTTCGAGGGGCTGCTGGAGGAGGGCGCCTTCGCTGCGCCCCTCGACGCCGAGGAAGAGAGCCCGGTTCGAAGCGGCGCTCGAAGCCGAGTGCCGGTGGCGCTGCTCGTCCTCGGCGGCCTCCTCTTCGCCGCGCTCGCCCTTCACGAGCGCTTCGCCGGCCGCCTGGCTTTGCCGAGACCGCAGGAGGCGCGATGAGGAGGGTTCTCCTTTCGAAGAGGGCGGCCACGGTCGGCGGCGCCTTCGCCTGCCTCGCTCTGGCGGCTGTGCTCTTCCTGCTCGCCGCCGATGTCGCCCGCTGGCGTGATGCGATCCCGGCGGACGACGTTCGCTACCGGGTGACGCCCGCCGCCGACGACCTCTGGAAGCCGGAGACCCTCATGCCGTTCGAGGCGGCGCGGGCGCTCGTGGGAGTGCGAGACGACGTCGAGTTTCGGCGCGCGGTGCGCGCGCTTCGGCTCGCACGCCTGGAGGACGCCACCGTGTCCGATCCGGCGCTCGCTATCGACCGCAGCGAGGCCCAGGCGCGGCTCGAGGCCGTCGCCGCCGGCGACGGGGGCCGCGTGTCGAGATCCAGGGCAGCCGGGCTGCTCGGCGTTCTCGGACTCGCGCGACTCTCCTCGGAGACGCAGGATCGCGTCGCCCTGCTCGAGAGCACGATCGCGAATCTCCAGTACGCGATCTTGCTGAATCCCGACAACGACGAGGCGAAGTTCAACCTCGAGCTGGCGTTGCAGCGCGCGCGCGGTATCCAGCTCACCGAGGCCGCCGGTGGTGCCAATCCCTCGCCTGGCGGCTCCGGCTCGAAGGGCGCAGGTACCGGCGACTCCGGCAGCGGCTACTGAGCACTAAGTCATGACGCTCTCGTTTCTCACCCCCTTGGGCGCCCTGCTCGCGCTCGGCGCGCTCCTTCCGCTCGTGGCATTGCTGGTCGTGCGCCGGCGTGCCAACCGCATTCGGCGAGGTGTCGGTCTCGCGGGAGCGAAGGTGCGGCGGCTCGCGGTTCCGCTCGGTGCGCTCCTCGCCGCCGGCGCGTTCCTCGGCCTCGCTGCTGCGCAGCCGGTGCTCGAGCGAACGACCATCCGGAAGGTCCGCACGGACGCGGAGGCGTTTTTCGTGATCGACGTGTCGCGGTCGATGCTCGCGCAGGAGACCGAGGGCTCGGCCATGCGCATCGACCGCGCGAAGGCGGTTGCAGGCGAGCTCCGGGAGCGACTGCCCGACGTTCGCGTGGGAATCGCCTCGCTCACCGATCGCGTCCTGCCTCATCTCTTCCCGAGCGCGAGCGTTGACGTCTTCCAGGCGACGCTCGACCGGTCGATCGGCATCGAGCGGCCGCCTCCGCGCGGGAGCTTCCTGACGAGCGCGACGAAGCTCGACTCGCTCACAGCCGTCCGGGCCCAGCGCTTCTTCTCTCCGACGACCCAGAAGCGGCTCGTCGTCGTCTTCACGGACGGAGAGAGCCTCCCCGTCGCCAATGCACGGCTGGGCACGCTCTTTCGGCGGCCGCCCGCGATCGAGACGATCT
>Ga0247727_10017644_pt1 | contig 11336 bp, 13 predicted proteins | sample WisWelCaveWW1625_FD_202498 | JGI IMG/M metagenome (GOLD analysis project Ga0247727, IMG submission 202498) | Biofilm microbial communities from Wishing Well Cave, Virginia, United States - WW16-25 | ecosystem: Environmental > Aquatic > Deep subsurface > Groundwater > Cave microbial mat | place... | reverse complement strand
AAATCATTTTTCAAAATGTTTCCTGAAAATGAAATCAAAGAAGCAGAAAAAATCCTTAAACTTGTTGGGCTAGAAGATAAGCTTGAAAGAAAAGCATACATGCTAAGTGGTGGAGAAAAAAGAAGAGTAGCCATAGCAAGGGCACTAGTCCAAAAACCAGAACTATTACTTGCAGATGAGATAGTATCAGAGCTTGATCATGTTACAGCACGAGAGATTATGAATTTGGTTGCAGATACACAACGTACATTCAATCTGACATCTGTCATGGTACATCATAACATGCAGCTTGCCTTAGAATATGCAAATAGGGTTGCCGTAATAAAAGAAGGGCAAAAAATACTTGAAATCGGCGTAGAAGGAGATAGAATAGTTGATTTTCAAACAGGAAACATGACGCAAAAAGAGATTATGGAGTTATACAAGGAATGAATCAAAAAAATAATCTAATTATCGGAATTATAATTGCTGCAGTTGTAGCTGCATCGTATAATGTTGGCGCAGATCCTGCTGAATTTGTAAAAGGCATTCCAAATCTTGGCATAATCGCAGAAGAGGCAGCTCAGGTAGAACCAGAATTGCTTGGAGCTGCATTTGTTTCCATGTTTGAAACAATAGAAATGGCATTTATTGGAACAATAGTTGGTGCAGCAATTTCATTGCCTCTGAGTATGCTTGCTGCAAGAAACTTGAACAGCAAGTATGTTTATGGCCCAATTCGTGCAGTCCTCGCAGCAATTCGAACGCTTCCATCTATTCTTTGGGCAATCCTGTTTGTAATTATGGTTGGATTAGGACCATTTGCAGGAATCCTTGCTACAATAATGTACACAATTGGATTTATGACAAAATTACAATACGAGTCAGTTGAAGCCGTAGATTCTGATCCAGTTGATGCTGTAAACGCAATCGGCGTCTCAAAATCTCAACTGATTAGATATGTTATCATGCCAGAATCTGCAGCTCACCTGCTCAGTCAGCTACTGTATACATTTGATTATAATGTAAGACACACAAGCATACTTGGACTTGTGGGCGCAGGTGGAATTGGATTTTATATCATAAATTATATCAAGTTCTTTGAATATGGTAAAGCCGCAGTTTTTATGCTAGTTGTACTTGCAACAGTACTTGTAATTGATTGGATTAGTGTAAAAATTCGTGACAAGTACATAGTAAAAACACAGCGAGGAATGGAAGTAAAGGCTAGAATCAAAACAAGTTAATACTTGAATAATATTTTAATCTCATGAAAAAAGAATTTTTTATTTTTGCGTTGATAATAGTTTTTTCATCAAATTTAGCATATGGCAGTACCTACTCACTTGAAACTAGTGATGTGTCATTTGAAATTTCATATGAATTAAACGGAGATGTAATTGCAATGGCAGTAGATGAAAATACTACATCATTTCTTATTGGCATAACAAATGTTGAGGATTCTAACTTTGAGATCTCACTTCCAACTGAACTAATTAGTGCAGAAAACAATGAATTTGTAGTTTTAGTGGATGGAATAGAAGTAGATTATGATGTATCTGCACAAAATGATGTATCTATCTTACAATTCTTTGTTCCTACAAATTCTCAAGAAATCGAAATTATAGGGACGCATGTTATTCCTGAATTTCCGTTAGGAGCGCTTGTAATACTGGCTACAATGATTGTAATTGTGACATTTGTAACAAAAATAGGCAAATTCAGAATCAGGTAACTATCTTTTCTATCTGATTGGCTTTTTCTGCCTCTTTTACCTCACGTGCGATTCTTCTGCCCATGCTCATTGGTTCATCGTAAATCAAGGTAGTATATGGAGAACCATCCATGTAGAGGTTGGTTCCAGCAACAATCCTTGCAGAAAACTCGAATGTTTTGAAATTTGCATTTTCGTCATAAACTCCTTCTATACAAAAGGGCCCATTCATGCCAGGAGGCACTAGCTTTTTTGATGCTAAAACAAACTCTTCGCCCATTGAATATACTTTATCTAATAATGATTCACGTAAAACCATTGGGCTATTTCCAATTATATTAAACGATGGAACATTGTCAATATCTGATTGTTCTTGCGCAGGAATTCTAGCTAGTCCTTCAATATCTGACTCGTGTCGTTGATCAACTCCAAAAAACTCTACTTCATCTTTTAGTGGAGAGTAAAAGTATTGCAAATATGCTAAAACGCCTGAAACATATTCTTGTAGATAAAGGTCAGAGTCTCCTTTGATGACTCCATACTTGATCAGTTTGTCACGTTTTTTCTTGTAATCATTTTCATTTGTTGTAAGAAAGTATCCTTTCCCACCTGCTGCTCCATGTAGCTTTGCAATAACTAGTCTGTCTATTTCTTTTGGACTAGAGATAGTTTTTGGCACATCAAGATTTGCTTCACGCATTAGTTTTTCTTTTAATGCACGATCAGACTCCCATTTCAAAATGTACTTGTTTCCAAAAATTGGTGTCTTGATTGATTCTATGTCATTTGAACTCATTTGTGCAATCAGTGTTCCATGTGGTACAAGTATTGCATTGTTTTTTTCAAGAATTGATGCGCATTTGTTGTCTAAGATTTCTGCAAAGGAATCAACTAGGACAAGCTCATCTATAAAACCAAATCTGCGATAAAGTTTTTCTCGTTTTTTTTCAGAAACTAGAATTGTTTTTAGACCCTCGTCTTTTGCGCCTTTTAGAACTTGTAGGGCGCAATGTGAACCCAAAGTAGCTATTGCGGCCAAAGCGATACAAAAGCTAGGAAACTAACGTCTTAAGAAGGTTGCAAATGGTTGCCTGAGACGTACTCGAATATTTCGTCTATTAACTGAATTGAGATGACAGACTTTAGGTCTTCAGGAACAGATTTTAGGATAAAATCAATCATTGACTGATTTTGAGGAATTGTTCCTTGTTCATTATGAATAGAATGTACTGCTATTGCGTTCGCAATAGCGACAATTGCCTTTTCTCTTTTTTCTAACATGGTTTAATCGTCAAATTGTAATAATTTGTACTTTTTTAACTAAAAACAAAGGAAATTAAATACAGCAAATTTTCCAACTATGTAAAGCTATGATAGATACTGATTTAGGAAATTTACGTAGAACTCACTATTCAAACGAGCTTAATCCATCACAAGAAGGAAAAGATGTTACAGTTATGGGATGGATAATAAGCGCTAGAGGTCATGGAAATATTTCATTTGTAAATATACGCGATAGTGAAGGCGAAGTTCAGATTGTTGCAAAAGCAGGTGACTGTCCTGATGAAATAAGAGAAAAACTAGCTAAACTAAAAGAACATTCATGTATTGGAGTTGTAGGTAAAATAAAATCATCAAACAAAGCTCCAAGCGGAATAGAAATTATTCCAAAAGAGTTGCGAGTATTTTCTGAAGTAGAAAAAATTCCACCATTTGAGCCACATGCAAAGACTGTAAAAAACATAGACACACGACTAGAGATTAGAGCAATTGATCTAAGAAGAGATGTTTTACAAAAAATATTTCTTGCACGAAGCCAAGTTTTAAAATCAATTCGTGATTATTTTTATGAAAACAAGTTTATTGAAATTAACACACCAAAAATGATTGCAACTGCAACAGAAGGAGGCGCTGCACTATTTCCAATATTTTACTACAACAAGGAGGCATTTTTGGCACAAAGCCCACAGCTTTACAAAGAACAGCTTACAATGAGCTTTGAAAAAGTGTTCGAGATTGCACCAATATTTCGTGCAGAGCCTTCAAGAACTAACAGACATCTATCAGAAGCTATTTCAATTGATATTGAAGAAGCATACGTCAATTACAATGACGTTATGTTACGCATAGAGCAGATAATTAAAAAATCAATCAAAACGGTTCAAGAATTTGCAAAATCAGCTCAAAATACGGAATTTGTAATTCCTGAGATTCCAGAAAAGATTCCCCAGTATACGTATTCAGAATTGGTCAAAAAGATGCAAAGTACAGGGGATAAAACTGAATGGGGAGATGATCTATATCCATTAAATCTGAAAAAAATCGGATTAAAGGGATTTTATTTCATAAAAGACTGGCCGCTTGCACCAAAACCATTCTACGTAAAGGCAAGCTCAAATGATCCTAAAATTTCAGAATCATTTGATCTAATGTTTGATGATTTAGAATTATCGTCTGGAAGTACAAGAATTGAAAAAAGAATAGAGCTTGAAGAGCGAATGAAGAATAAAGGAATGAAAACTGATGCATTTGAATACCATCTAAGTGTTTTTGAGTACGGAGTTCCACCGCACGCAGGATGTGGAATAGGACTTGAAAGACTCATGATGGCACTAACAGGTACAGAAAACATTAGAGATACAACATTTTATCCCCGTGATGTTGACAGATTAACACCATAGGTGAGAAAAATTGGTTTCAAAAGAGGAGATAGAGCATGTTGCAAAGTTAATGAGAATAGAGCTTGATGATCATACTGTACATATTGATAGAGTACAAAAAATGATAGAATATTTTGATATACTTGACAAAGCAGGAACAGAATCCGAAGAGCTCATAATAAATGAGCAACCGCTTGAAAACCTGCGCGAAGACAAATACGAACCATACGGTGACAGACTCATTGACAAACTAAAACATTACAAAGAAAAGTTCATCAGAGCCCCAAAGATGGTTTGAATTGAATCTTGGAATTTCTGCGCTTGACTATATTGAAGCAATAAAAAATGGCGATTTCACCATTGAAGAATTTGTTTTTGAAACATTTGATCAAATCAAAAAAGTAGACGGAAAACTACATGCATATCTCTCATTAAATGATAAAGCGCTTGATCAGGCAAAAGAACTAGATAAAAAACGCAAAGCAAAAGAAAAGATTGGTTCCTGCATGGGAATGCCAATTGCAATCAAGGATAACATCTGTGTAAAGGGGACAAAAACAACCTGTGCATCAAAAATGCTTGAAAAATATACTGCACCATTTGATGCAACGGTAATAGCCAGATTACGCAAACAAGATGCACTGTTTATCGGAAAAACAAATCTTGATGAATTTGCTATGGGAACAACCACAGAGTTTAGTGCGTATGGACCAAGCAAAAACCCATGGAACCAAGAATACGTTCCAGGCGGCTCATCAGGCGGGAGTGCAGTTGCAGTTAGCGCGCTTGAATCTGTTGTGTCACTTGGCTCCGATACAGGCGGTTCTGTAAGAAACCCAGCTAGTTTTTGTTCTATAGTTGGCTTCAAGCCAACATATGGTCTTGTAAGCAGATATGGTCTGATTTCATATGCAAACAGCATCGAACAAATTGGTCCAATGGCAAGAACTGTAAAAGACACTGCATTTCTTCTCAATGTAATTTCAGGAATAGATCCAAATGATAATACCACAATCGACAATCATGGCGAAGATTACCTAAAAGATATTGATTCAGGAATTGATGGGAAAAAAATTGGAATAATTTCTGAGATGGTTGGAAAAGGAACTGACAATGCAGTGTCTTCTGCGACAAAAAAAGCGCTTACAAAGTTTGAAGATCTTGGAGCAAAGTGCGAAGAAATTTCTATTGACATGGTAGATTATTCTGTTGCATCGTACTACACAATTACATCAACAGAAGCTGGAAGCAACCTTGCAAGATACGACAACATTCGTTATGGTTTTGATTTTGATTTAGAAGGATACGAGTTTAACTCTTACATTTCAAAAGCAAGACGAAATTTTGGACCAGAGGTAACAAGGAGATTAATCATTGGAGGGTTTGTCCCATCTGCAGGCTATGCTGGAAAATATTTTCTAAAGGCATTAAAAGTAAAAAGCAGATTAACAAAAGAAATCAATTCAGCGTTCAAAAAAGTCGATTTTCTTGTAGCACCTACTGTTCCAATTTTGCCATTCAAGTTTGGAGAAAAACTAGACGATCCGGTGGCAATGTTTCTTATTGATTTTAATACGGTCACAGCAAATCTTACAGGAAAACCTGCAATTTCTGTTCCATTTGAAATCTCACATGGTTTGCCGATTGGAATTCAAATTATTGCAGACGCGATGCAAGAAAAATCACTTTTTCAGGCAGCATATGCACTTGAGAGTACAACAAATCTTCCAAAGGTGCCACTATGACAAAGATTGGTCTTGAAATTCACTGTCAGCTAACTAAACTTGAAAGCAAGCTGTTTTGCTCTTGCAAGGCAGATTATCGAGAATTTAAGCCAAACACGAACATTTGCCCTGTTTGCGTTGGGCTTCCAGGCTCGCTCCCAAGGCTAAACAAAAAGGCCATTGAAAAGGCCACAGTTATTGCAATGGCACTAAACTGCAAAACTCCCCAAAAAATTGCGTTTTTCAGGAAAAACTACTTTTATCCAGATTTGCCAAAAAACTTTCAGATTACACAGCTAAATATCTATGGTCCAACCAGTATTGGTCAAGAAGGAAAAATCAGTGTAGAAGGAAAAGAAATTCAAATACGGCGAATTCAGCTTGAAGAAGATCCTGGCAGGTTAATTTATGAGGGAAGTTCTGAGCGAACACAAATTACACTTGTTGACTATAACCGTGCAGGAACTCCCCTTGTAGAAATTGTAACAGACCCGGATTTTGAAAATCCAAAACAAGTGAGGATATTTTTGAACATATTGTCTGATTTGCTTGAAAACTTGGGAGTATCAGACCCATCACTTGAAGGTGCAATGAGGGCAGATGCAAACGTTTCAATTGAAGGTGGCGCAAAAGTTGAAATCAAAAACATCAACTCGTTTTATGATTTAGAAAAGGCATTACATTTTGAACTTACTAGACAACAGAGTCTAGCTGAACGCAAAATTGAGATAATTCAAGAAACGCGACATTGGGATGATAAAAGAAAGATTACGATATCTGCAAGAAGCAAAGAGGAAGAAGAAGACTATCGATATTTTCTTGAAGGAGACATACCATGGGTTGTAATTGAATTAGACATTATTTCAAGATTAAAAAAAGGCATGCCAGAAAGCATAAGCTCAAAACGTGAGCGCTACATCAAAGACTTTGATATCACTTCACAAGTTGCAGATGTCTTGTCATCTGATAAATTCTATTCAGATTTGTTTGAACAAGCACATGATCAAAAAAATGCAAAAGAGATTGCCAATTTGATTACAACTGATTTGATGGGATTTGCGGATACGAAAGAAAAAAGAAAAGAATCAAAGCTAACTGCAAAACATCTTGCAGATTTGGCAAATTCGATAATTGAAAACAAAATTACACGAAATTCTTCAAAAAATGTGCTCCAAACCATAGTAAAAAGTGGCAAATCCGTATCACAGCTAATTTCTGAGCTTGACTTGGGCCATGTTTCAGATGAGGCAGAATTATCTAAAATAATAGATGAGGTACTAAAAGATGAAAGCATGGCAGTAGAAGATGCAAAACAAAAACCAGAAACAATCAACTATTTGGTTGGAAAGGTAATGAAAAAAACAAAAGGAAAGGCAGATGCTACTCTTACTCTTAATTTATTAAAAAAGAAATTAGCATAAAATAATTGTAGATGTTGTAAGATTTGTGATTGAATCTATTTTGAAAGTTTTTTTATTTCATGTACAACCATAGGAATGAACGCACCTACGTCTGAGACAATACCTAGTGCCTGCCAAGTGCCTCTATCCATGAGTTTTGTAACTGTAGGTTGATTTATGTCAACAACTATTACCTTAACATCTGCAGGTAGCATGTTTCCAGTGGCAATTGAGTGAAGCATCGTAGATACCATGATCACCATGCTTGCGCCTTTTAGGGCCTCTTTGTATTTTTGCTGTGCAATGGAAACATCTGTAATGACATCAGGTAATGGGCCATCATCGCGAATAGAGCCAGCTAGAACAAAAGGCACCTTATTTTTTACACACTCGTACATGATCCCTTTTGTCAGTTTCCCGCTCTTTACCATGTTTTCAATAGAGCCTGCTTTGAAAACAGAGTTTATTGCCTGCATGTGATTTCGATGTCCCCTTATAGCTAGTGTGCCATCATGTACATTCATTCCAAGCGATGTCCCAAGTGTAGAGTATTCTATATCATGTACAGCAAGAGCATTTCCTGCAAGCAGGGCATTTATGTAACCTAAGTGGATAAGTTGAGCTACAGCATCTGCTGCACCAGTATGTACAATGGCAGGACCTCCAACTAGAATGATTTTTCCACCCTGTTTTCTTGTCTTGTAAATGTCTTCAGCTACTTTTCTTGCAATGTGTTGAGTAGGACGCTCACTTGAGCTACTACTTCCCATGAATTGAAATACATTCATTCCTTCTCTTGGTCTTGCAGGTGGCAAGATACGAATTCCTTCTTCTCCTACTACGATTTTGTCTCCTTTTCTAACATTTCGTATTGGTACGCATTCGGCTTTATTTGATCTGACTACAATACACTTGTCCATCATCATATTGTCAACATCAATCCAACGTCCTTTGGAGAAAATTTGTGTATGGTTATTTGTTGTACTGTAGAAGTCTTCTGGCATCACCATGTCTTTTGTGGCAGCACTCAAATTGACTTCTTTCTGTATTTTAGCAGTAGCACCTTCCCTGTAAACTAGCTCAAGGATGTCTTCTAGATGTTTTTTTGATTTGCCTTGAATACGTAGCTTTGCATAACTTGCATCTTTTTTTCTTCTGCCTATTCTAATTTTTAGTACCTCAAACTCGCCGCCAAGATCCATGATGCCATCAAAAATCTTTGTAAGTATCAAAGAGTCAATTAGGTGTCCTCGTACCTCTACTTCTTGAACAAATTTACTCATATGTTAGGTATAGAATAATGTGTTAACTTAAAAATTGCGAATTGGTTTGAGCGTGTTTTTATTAACACAGATTATGAAATTTATCTATCTATTCTTGTCTATCAATTTGATTCATCTCAATCCATTCTGGTTTTAGCGCACACTCCTTACAGATATGATAAGTGTGTTCATCGTTTGGAAATCGTCTTACTATGATCTTTGGATTGTCATCTAGACACTGTCTATGTGTTTCTTCAGAATTCACTAGACGAATTTAGTGTTACAGTATTTATGGAATTGCGCGAGCATTTACACAGGAAGTGACACATTGCCTTTGTATTGAGGAACGTTTTCTGCTTCCAGCATTTTTACAGTCTCATCTTTTTGTTCCTTGCTTAGTCCTTGAACAAGTGCTTTTGATATGCCGTTTTTATCACACAGAGCAAGAAGGTATCCACTAGTATCTGTTAATACGAATCCAGATGATTCATCAACAATGGCATAGAGATTTTCGTCTCCAACAGGTTCCCAAACATTTGTTTTGTTATCACGGAGTGCTAATGCGGGCATGGCCTTGCCATTTGTAAATTTATTTAACAAATCTCTTGCCGTCTGCACTCTTTTTTGGCCTATCTTCAAGGCAGCAAAATATTGCATAATGAATAATTGGTAAAATTAATTATTAAAATGTATGAAAGATGCCAGTCTGATTAAACTTCGAGTTTTTTTAGCAGTTTGGTGACGATTTTGGCGTTTTCTGTTCGCTCATGCATGATTTCATCTAGTCGTTTTTTGTTAATTGGTCTTTTTTTGTTCTCAATTATTTGAAAATACTCTTCATCCAAGTCATTATTTGCCTGAAGTCTTTTTATAACTTCAAATAATATTCCTATGACTTCATTTTGTGCTGCGACTAGCTCATCTTTGCTTGTCTCAGACATTTGTATTTGTTAGATTAATCGTATTTCTTATAATTTTGTTTAAAATCTTACGCAAATATTCATTTTTGATTTCTTTGTCTGCAGTTTTTAAAAATTCCCCAAGCTTGTCTTTATCATATCCTTCTTCAAGATATTTTCTTGCTTGAAATGCCATCTCAAGTTTGTCTATCTCATGTACAAGTTGAGATTCTTTTGTCTTTGCTTCTTGATATTCATTCCATATCTTTTCATATTTTTTAGCTAGAGTCAATGGAAGGCTGGACAAAATTTCTTTCATTACGTTGTTTTCAAGCTTCTTTTTTTGTTTTAGCGATATCTCATCAGGAATATAATCTCCAACAAGTGATTCGGCAAGATCATGAATCAAAGACATTGTTGCTACCTTTTGCACATCTAATGCTTGAAGTTCGGCAATAACAACTGACATCATAGCCATAGAATAAGTGTGGTCAGCCACCGATTCTGGCTCTTTAATGCCGACCTTTTTAGCCCATCCTTTTCTGTGAATCCTCTTTAAACCAATAGCCTGATCAAAAAAATCTTCTAGCAACGCTAGAATTTCCTCGCATCTCCCTCTAATAATCCTGAGCCGTGATGGATTCTGTCTATGTGTCTTGATAGTTCTTCCTTGCGGCTAAATTAGAATCGCAGTAAGGACGTATTGATTCCGTTATGTGGCTAGTAATTATCATAGAGTATTAAAGCGTTCGAACAAGATAAAAAACAGAAAAGCCCAGATTGAATAATGAAGATTTATACAAAAACAGGTGACGATGGAACAACTGGTTTACAGAGAGGAAGTAGAATTTCAAAATCAAATCCTCGTATTATTGCATATGGGGCAGTTGATGAAATCAACTCTTCGTTAGGGATTGTTCTTTCAAATACTTTGGATAATGACATAAGCGAGTTGCTAACAAAAATACAAAACGACCTATTTGTAGCAGGTTCTGATTTATCAAATCCCGATATTGTAACGTCTAAAAATCGAATTACGTCTAAAATGGTTGAATATTTAGAAAGTAAAATTGATCAATTTGAAAAAGAACTCACCCCAATTACGAAATTCATTCTTCCAGGAGGTCACCCTATTGCATCTCAGATTCATTTTGCAAGGACAGTTACACGAAGAGCAGAAACTATGGTTATTGGGCTATCAGAGAAAGAAAATGTAAATGCTGAATGTAAAAAGTATCTAAATAGATTATCTGATTTACTATTTGTTTTAGCTAGAGTGATTAACAAAAGAAACGGAATAACAGATGTTTTTTGGAAACAGTAAAAGACACACTTTAATTGCTTAGCTATAAGACCATTCGATGTGCCAGGGTAGCTCAGCCCGGGAGAGCACTCGGCTGAAGACCGAGCTGTCGTGCGTTCAAATCCCACCCCTGGCACCATACTTAAATTTAAATACATGCGCAACTTCTCTTCAAGGACAGTCATATGTCGAGGAAAAAATCAGCCAAAAAGAAAACAAAATTAAAAAAACAAACATCTGAAAAAAAATCAACTAAATCAAAAGACAAGGCTGCAAAACAGTCAAAAGCAAAAAAAACAAAGCGCGATGAGTTTGCAAGCGACGATGCAGGCATAATTGTTATAGAAGATGACTTGACAATTGACAAAGAAGCAGAAAACGAAGAAAGAAGAGCA
>Ga0247727_10017643_pt1 | contig 11337 bp, 11 predicted proteins | sample WisWelCaveWW1625_FD_202498 | JGI IMG/M metagenome (GOLD analysis project Ga0247727, IMG submission 202498) | Biofilm microbial communities from Wishing Well Cave, Virginia, United States - WW16-25 | ecosystem: Environmental > Aquatic > Deep subsurface > Groundwater > Cave microbial mat | place... | reverse complement strand
GAACACCGGCATGACCTCGGGCGGGAATTTTTTCAGGAGTGCCGTTCGTATCGAAGCGGGTGAAGCCAGCGTGACAAGCCCCGCTCCCGAGGCAAGCGCTGCACGGGCGGTCAGGATCGCTGCTCCCGGATAGGCCTCTGAACCCGCCACGATCAGCGCGTGCCCATAAGACCGCTTGTCGGTGTTCTTTTTCCGTGGCAAAAGCGGAAAACGCATCTCTAGCGGAAGAGGAGCATCGCGGAGGCCACGGCATAATGGTCCGAATGCGACAAACTCACGACCGCGCCGGTGATGCCTCTTTTTTTCCGCGATCTTTCGGCCTCCCCGTGCCAATGGACCGCCGGCTTCCCGCTGGGGTCGTTCAATATCTCGACGTTCTTCCAGCCGACAAAATTCTTTTCAACCTCCCCCAACGCCTTGAAGATGGCTTCCTTCGCGGCAAAGCGCGCGGCCAGATGCTGGTAGGGGAAACGCCGGGCGAACGAGTACTTCAACTCTCGCGGCGTGTACACCTTGCTCAAGAATGCTTTTCCCCATTTTTTGGAGGTCTTTTCCAGACGCTTGATCTCGACGATGTCGATGCCTATCGCTCCGATCGCAGGCGCTTTGTTGTTTTTCACGTGACGAGCCGTTTCATTTCTTTGACCGCGTTCTCAAGACCGGTCACAAGCGAGCGCGCGATGATGGCGTAGCCGATATTGAGTTCCTCAAGACCCTGTATTTTTTTGAGAAGGGACACATTGGCGTAGTCCAACCCATGACCGGCATGCGCGGTCATCCCCATCCGTCCCGCGGCTAGCGTGGCCTCGCCCAGGCGCCTCCATTCTCTCATCCGTTGGCTGCCATCAAAGGCTTGGGCGTAATCACCGGTGTGGAATTCCACCGCATCCGCCCGTATTTTTTTGGCCAGTTCGATCTGTCTGAGGTCCGGGTCGATGAAAAGGCTGACTTCGATGCCCCGGTCTTTGAGCCTTCCGATGGTGCGGGTCAATCGCGCGGGATTTTTGAACAGGTCAAGCCCCCCTTCGGTCGTGCGCTCCATCCTCTTTTCGGGAACAAGCGTCGCCTGATGGGGTTTTAGACGCAGCGCGACGCTCACGATAGCGGGCGCGATAGACATCTCCAGATTGAGGCGTATCCGCAAAGCGTCTTTGGCGAGAAAAAGATCACGGTCGCGGATGTGGCGCCGATCCTCTCTCAAATGCATCACGATGGAATGGGCGCCCGAGCGTTGGCAGACCAAAGCCGCCCGGACCGGGTCGGGATGGACCGCGCGGGGCTTTTCGCCTGCCGACAGGCGAGCGTTGCGGAGCGTCGCAATATGGTCGACATTGACACCTAGTTTCATCTCTTAAGAGGCGGTGCTCGTCGGTTGGACGGCAGGCTCGGCAGGTTCTGGCGGGGCTAAGGGCGCAGGTTCCATGTTGGCTGGCTGTTCGATCTTTTCGATGGGCACCGTCGCAGTGACCATATAAGGCTCCCCGACCAGGTGGATGCCCGCCACGCTTTCCAAAGGGACCTGCTTGGTGACGGTCTTGGTGTATTCGCTGACGTCGACGACGGATGTTTCCGCGTAGACGACCTCTTCCAGCATGGCTTCAGGCCCGATGGCCGTCACCTCCGGAGGCGTCACGAGGACCTGGTCCTCACGGACGCGGTAACCCTCCGGCGGTGCCGTCTCAAAACGGACCCGGACCGGCAGATTTTTTGCGGTCAATTTGATCAATTTGTAGGAGGGGTCGACCACCGCTTCGTGCTGGCTTCCCTTCAGCTCGTTTTGGATATAGGAATAGGTCAACAACGCCACGAGAAGCGCGATCACCTTCAGGAATGCCGAGCCTTTTAAAAGGTTCATTCCACCGCCTCTTTCCGGAATAGGCCTTTTTTGGCTTTTAAAGCATTTTTTCTTTGTTCCGGCGTCTCAAAAAGCAGGCTCTTCAGCTTTTCCTCGTCGACATCCTGCGTCACCCTGCCCTCCACCATCAGAGAAATAGTGCCAGTCTCTTCGGAGACCACGATCACCACCGCATCCGATTCCTCAGACAAGCCCAGTCCCGCGCGATGCCGAGTGCCGAGCACTTTTGATAGCTTTTGACTCTGCGACAAAGGGAACAGACAGCCGACAGCCACCACGCGGTTTCCCTGGATGATCACACCGCCGTCGTGGAAGGGCGTGTTCGGCATGAAGATGGTCATGAGAAGCTCTGAGGTGAGCACACCGTCCAGAGGGATGCCGCTTTCGATGTACGGCTTGAGGCTCATCTCGCGTTCGAGTGCGATCAGGGCGCCGATCCGGTTCTTGGACATCGTACCGACCGCACGCACGATCTCGTTGGCGATCTTTTCCTCCTTCACGAACATCTTAAATAGAGGGCTTTGACCGATACGTGCGAGGCCGCGGCGTAGTTCAGGCTGAAAGATGATGAGAAAACCGATGATGGAGATCTGGAACAAGTGGGATAGGATCCAGCGGATGCTTTTAAGCTCGAACGCCTGCGAGAGGAAGAAAAGGCCCACGAGAAAGAAGATCCCTTTCAAAGCCTGCACCATGCCGCTGTCTTTGATGTAGACAAAAAGCAGGTAGAAGACGAACCAGAACACGCCAATCTCGATGCTCGGTTTCCAGTACGCCTGCGCCAACTGCATCCAATCCATTCTTATCCCCTCATCATGAGCCGGTCCGCCACGGCCGAAGCCTGACGGTGAGCGAGCACGTCATGCACCCGCAGCAGGTGCGCCCCGCCGAAGATCGCGGCGCAGGCGGCCGTTACCGAAACGTTCAGCCGCTGCCCGATGGGAAGCCCGAGCAGATCCCCCAAAAACGATTTTCTGGAAAGCCCCACGAGAACAGGATAACCCAGAGAGGAGAACTCGTCCAGACCCGAAAGCAGGGAAAAATTATGCTCCGCTGTTTTTCCAAACCCGAACCCGGGGTCGATCAGGATGCGCGAGACCGGAATGCCCGCGTCCCGCGCGAGAATGGCGGAATGTTTGAGCGCCGCTTTTACGTCTTGGACGACGTTGCGGTAACGGGGTGCTTTCTGCATCGTGCGCGGCGTTCCCTGCATATGCATCAGGGCCACCGAGGCGCCGCTTTGAGCGATGCGCTTGGCCAGCCGCTTGTTGGATCGAAGGCCTGTGATGTCATTGATGAGCGAGGCCCCCTCATCGAGCGCGGCATGAGCCACCTCGTATTTGTACGTGTCGACGGAGAGGGGGACCTTCAGACGAGGAGCGAGGCGTTTGAGCACCGGAAGCAGGCGGGCTAGTTCCTCGCGCCAGCCAACGCCTGCGGCGCCGGGACGGGAGGATTCCGCTCCCAGGTCGATCAGGTGCGCGCCTTCATCCTGCATCCGGAGTGCCGCCACTTCCGCACGTGCGGGGTCGAGGAATTTTCCGCCGTCCGAAAAAGAGTCCGGGGTGATATTGATCACCCCCATGATCTTCGTTTCCAGCCCCAGGCGCATGCGGAAAGCGCCTGCGTGAAAATCACGCTGCGGGCGTCGGAAGGGCACCGTTCTCTTCGGGAAGAGGTGGCAGAGACAGGAGGCGGCGCACTTCCGCCGATTCCATCGTTTCTTTTTCCAAAAGGGTCTTGGCTAAAAGGTCCAGCTTGTCGCGGTTCTGGGTCAGCGTCGAGGTCGCCCTTCCATGGGCTTCGGCGATGAGGCGTTTGATCTCCCGATCGATCGCGCCGGCCGTCTCTTCCGAATAATCGCGTTCATCGGCAATGTCCCGTCCGAGAAATACCATCCCGTTCTCTTTTCCGAACGTCAAAGGCCCCATCGCCGCGCTCATCCCATAGCGGCACACCATGTCGCGGGCCAGACGCGTCGCTTTCTGGAGGTCATCGTGCGCACCGGTCGTGATATCGCCGAAGATGATCTCTTCGGCCACCCGGCCGCCGAGCATTACGGGCAGGCGGTTCAAGAAATAAGAAAGGCTGTACAGTGTCCTCTCCTCTTCCGGGAGAGCGACCGTGTAGCCGCCGGCCATGCCGCGGGGAATGATCGTGACTTTGTGCAGAGCGTCAGCGCCCGGCGTCATCAGGCCCACCAATGCGTGGCCGGATTCATGATAGGCGACGATCTTTTTCTCTTTGTCCGATACTTTTTTACTTTTTCTCTGCGGGCCCGCCATCACGCGTTCGATGGATTCCTGCAGCTCCACCATGCCGACCGACTCCTTGTTCATGCGCGCGGCCAGGAGAGCTCCTTCGTTGACCAGGTTGGCCAGGTCCGCCCCGGAGAAGAAGGTGGTCTGTTTGGCAATAAGGCGGAGGTCGGCGCTTTTGTCGAGCTTGATCTTCGCGACGTGTACCTTCAGGATCGCTTCACGCCCCGCCAAATCCGGAAGCGGGACCACGACCTGGCGGTCGAAGCGCCCGGGACGCAAAAGCGCAGGGTCCAGGACATCCGGGCGATTCGTCGCCGCGATCAGGATCACGGCTTCGTTGGTATTGAAACCGTCCATCTCGACGAGCAGGGCGTTCAACGTCTGCTCGCGCTCATCGTGGCCGCCGCCGATACCGGCAAAACGCTGGCGGCCCACCGCGTCGATCTCATCGATGAAGATGATGCAGCCGCGGCCGGTCTGTTTCACGCTTTTTTTAGCCTGTTCGAAAAGGTCACGCACGCGCGAAGCGCCCACACCCACGAACATCTCGACGAAATCAGAACCGGAGATGCTGAAAAAAGGCACGTCGGCCTCCCCCGAGACCGCCTTGGCCAAGAGCGTCTTTCCCGTGCCTGGGGGGCCCATCAAAAGAACGCCCTTGGGGATCTTGCCGCCCAGGCGCTGGTATTTCTTGGGGTCTTTCAAAAAATCGATGATCTCTTTGAGCTCTTCCTTGGCCTCCTCCACACCCGCCACGTCTTGGAACGTGATCTTGAGGTTGGAGTTAAGCTTGGCGCGCGACTTGCCAAAGGCCATCAGACGCCCGCCGCCAGCCGCCCCGCCGCCGCGTGACATCAACAGCCAGAATAGCCCCACAAAAAGCAGGGGGCCGATGACCGCATACAACAGCTGTGTCCAGAACGTCTTCTCGGGCCGTATCTCGTAGCTCTTCAAGTTCTTACGGAGCAGGCGCTCAATGTCGGGGTCCTGCTGTGGCAGAGTGACGCGGTAGCGCTCACCGGTCATGAATTCCCCCGTGACCTCATTCACGATACGAACACCGTTTTTGAGCAGGGGTTCGTCGATGTTGTTCTCCAACGTGGCAAAAAACTCGTTATACAAAAGCTCTTTGGCGGGCTTTTCCAGCGGCATGGAGCCTAAACGCATGAAATAGAAGATGCTCAGGAATAGGAATATCCAGAGGAAGATAGGCCCCGGGAACCAATCCGGCGGGTTTTTTCTCGTTTTGGGTTTCTTGCTGTCTTTCGGGTCGGCCAATTTCTTCCTTTCGTAAAGAGACCCGCCATTATAGCAAATGACCCAGTCTTTGCAAAGACATTGACAACTTTAAAGGGCCTTCATTATACTACTTTTCCTGAAACACTCTCGCAACAGAAGGGGTCCATGAAGAAGATCAAGGTCGCCGTCATCGGCGTCGGGAATTGCGCCAGCTCCCTTATCCAAGGGATCGAGTTCTACCGGAAACATAATCTTTCGACCAACGGCAAGCCCGAAGCGCTCGGCCTCATGAATTATGAGATCGGCGGCTACCGGCCCCAGGACATCGAGATCGTGGCGGCCTTCGACGTCGACAAGCGCAAGGTCGGCCTGCCGGTCAAGAAAGCCATCTTCCAGGCCCCCAATTGCACCCAGCTCATCACCAACCATCTGGCCGCTCCCAATGCGGTGGTCCAGATGGGCCATATCCTGGACGGCATCTCCGAACACATGGAAGACTATCCGGATAACCGCCGCTTCATGGTTGCCGCGCAGAAGCCTGTCGACGTGGCAAAAGAGCTCAAAACATCAGGCGCCGAGATCGCCGTCAACTATCTTCCCGTGGGTTCCACCAAAGCCACGGAATTTTACGCCGAGGAGTGCCTCAAGGCCGGCGTCAGCTTCGTCAACTGCATCCCGGTCTTCATCGCGTCTAACCCCAAATGGGCCAAGCGCTTCGCGGATGCGGGCATCCCTCTGGTCGGAGATGATGTGAAGTCCCAAGTGGGCGCCACCATCGTGCACCGCACCCTCGCCCGCCTCTTTGAGGACCGGGGAGCGAAGGTCGACCGCACGTATCAGCTCAATACCGGCGGAAATACCGACTTTTTGAATATGTTGAACCGCACACGGCTGAAATCCAAAAAAATCTCCAAGACCGAGTCCGTGCAGTCGCAGTTCCTGGAGCGGCTGAGCGATGAGAACATCCACATCGGGCCGAGCGATTATGTTCCGTGGCAGAACGACAACAAGGTGGCCTTTATCCGCATCGAAGGCAGGGGTTTTGCGAACGTGCCGCTTCACATGGAAGTGCGCCTGAGCGTGGAAGACTCTCCCAACAGCGCGGGAGTGGCCGTGGACGCCATCCGCTGCCTGAAAATCGCCCGCGAGAAGAAGATCAAGGGCCCCCTCTTCTCCGTCTCCGCTTACCTGATGAAACATCCCCCCAAGCAGTACTCCGACACTCAAGCCCAAAAGATGGTGCAAGAGTTCATCGCTGGAAAACGCAAAGATTAATCCGTTCTAAAAAATTAGGTTAGCGTCGGGACCGAGGAATTGCTTCTCGCGTACGTGCGGCCCCACCGTGGCCGCACTCTTTCTCGGCGCGCGTGAGCTTATCTAGGTGTTCCGTGGAGCGCGCCTGCGAAGGCCGCTGCGAAGCAATTCCTCGTCCCCTCCGCAACCTTAACTAACCTCTCCCCCCAGACGTCGGAACTCTATTCGGTGAGACTCTTTTTGGTTGCACGAGTGACTATTGGATAGTTTGTAAAGAAAGTTCTGTATTCATATATTAAGACGTGCTTGCCCATCGCGTTGTTGAATTCGTGATTTGTCTGAATATAGTTCTCAATAATCCTAAAGTCCACATGCTTCACCCAAGAAATTCGCCAGTAGTTTCCATTTTGATCCACGCCATCGCTAAATAAAACATCCACGTCTTCAATTTGCTGAGGCAGTTCTAACTTATACTGCTTTAAATCTGGAAGGGGTATGAAATCTTCGGTTGAAAGTTCAATTTTTCCGCTCCTAACAATTGGCCATAACAAATCCTTACCTTCGCGATACACAGGCGCTAAAAGGCCAATAATGACAAGTACAAATGCCCAAAAAGGCCTCTTATGATTCCAACGATCAAATAACTCAACAAGTGCGAGAACCATTAACGAAATAAAAAAAAGGAACTCACCAATTACCCATCGCAAATCATTAATGTATACCATCGGTGACTCCATACTTACCTCCAAATGCGCTTTAAGATCTCGCCTCGTTCATTCACATACTATTCCGGAAGCAGATTATGTCAATGGATGTCATTGAGGTTTCTTTCATAGCCGAACGGAGCAAATAGCTCAGAGAAATCATTTGCGATGACTCGGCGATTTTTGTTGAGTGGCGGCGGGTGGCGGGGAGAAGGCGTTCCGCAGGCGCGATGGGCCGCGGGATATTTTTCGTCAAGTCCGCCAGGGATACGGCAAATCGAAATTGTCCGAGCGCCGCCGAGGCGCGAGTTATTTTGATTTGCTGAGGGTTCCCCATAAATCAGGGGACACATTACTTAATTCACTGAATTAAGTAATGTGTCCCCTTAACTACGGTTAGTTCTTTTGACGCAATGTAGTTCGGTGGTTTACAACTGTATCAACTTGCTCAGCGGAAACGTAATCCTTTGATTTTCCTTCTTTAATTTGATTGATAAACTTTAAATCAGCCAAATCTTCCAATCTTTCACGGATCAATTCCTTTATACAATGTGAAAAATCCTGGCCCGTGTACGCTAAAAGTGCGCTGAGCTCTCTCTGCTCAACTCTATTCAATCTCAGTGTCTTAACGCCCATAGATACTCCCCCTTGGACCGACGTCCTCAACGATTATGTCTGTATCCATCCTAAATATAGCTCGAAAGTTCCCTATTCTTAGCCGGTAATATTTATAGGGCCCTTTATCGACCATCTTCTTAATATCAAAAATACGGAAATTCCTCGTTTTATCAAGCGCACTAAATGCGTCTCTAAAATCTCTCCAAATTTGGCCGGGTATCTTACCCTTTGCAGCGTCCTTCAAGACTCGCTTACTATATCCAACCATACTTTAATTGTAATACATTGTAGTGCATTTGTCAAGGTCATGGCTACTTAACACATATCAATTATTAGACTTTGTCCGGGAGAGAATACCGGACCCCGTCCGGAGGAGGCACGTTAGGTTTTAACTAACTTTAACCGCTAACTGTTCCCCTTTTGGCTACTTGTGGGCGGGATGAGGAATTGCTTCGTAGCGGCCTTCGCAGGCGCGCTCCACGGAACACCTAGATGAGCTTACGCGCGCCGAGAAAGAGCGCGGCCTCGGTGGGGCCGCGCGTACGCGAGAAGCAATTCCTCATCCCGACCGCGAGAAAAAAAAGAACCCCGTGAGCTTTCGCCCACGGGGTCTTTTTAGAGCTTATTCGCTTAGACTTAGAATGTCACCTTGACGGAACCAACGATGTCAGAGGCGATCTCATCCTGAGGTTCGCTGTAGAAATCACCCGGCACGAACCACCCAGTGAGCAGACCGAAAGACACATCTTCGGTGTAGTCATAGGTGACCTGCAGGTCGATTTCGTAGCCGATTTGGTCGTCATGCACCGCTGACGACTGAACGCCAGGGGTCACATGCACGTCTTCATCGGTCCAGATGTACGTGAACGCACCTTCCAACAGCAGGTCTTCCATGGGCTTCAACGCACCCTTGACCTGGATGAACTGGTTGTTCAACGTAGCAGACTGGTCAGAACCCGTCGCTGTTGCATAGACGAATTCACGGAAGTCCGCGTAGGCTGTCCAGAAACGACCACGATAGAGGCCATTCCAGCCGTCGAAGTCTTCAGTCGTCGAAGACAGGTTGCCTTCACCCGAGAAATGAACGTACTCGAGGGTCAGCTCCGGCTTCCACGTGTTGTCCCAGCGATAGGTGCCGAATATGTCTGCAGCCCATGCACCGCGATCGCGTACGGGGCTTGCGAGCGAACCATTCCGGGTCTCACCGAACTGGTATGCAAGCTCACCACCCAACGTGATCTGGCTGATCGGGTCGAATTGAACGCGTCCACCGAGGGTATCGGTCTCTTCGTCAAACGTGCCCGTTGAGCCGGCCAGCGTGTTCCTGTCGAATTCGCCGACATAGTAACCTTCAGCGACCGCATTGTACTCGGCGAACTTGTAGTTCACGTTCGCGATGTACAGGTCACGGTCATCCTCGGGGTTCAACGAACCTTCGTGGATCTTCGAATAAACGAAGTCCAGGGTCCAAGGATTGAAATCGAGGGTTGCGCGCGCCGCATCAAACGCGGTCGTGACGGAATACTCATCCGCCTGCGTGATACCCTGCTGATCCCAAGCCGTGTTGTTGTTGCCGATGATGAACCCGCGTCCAAACCAGAGGTCCTGACGACCGATGGTCAGTGTGAGAGGAGAGTAGAAGATCTCCTTCATCTGAACATAGGCCAGATCGAGCTCGATATCGAACTCGTTCGTGGCATCCGATGAAGCACTGCCGGCTGTATCCAGCGTATCGGAGTTCCAGTCTCTCTGGTTCACGAGGTTGATGACCGTCGACACATTGTCGGTCAGGTCAGCAGACACCTCGACTTGCGTGTTCGTGCGGAAGTACTGGTCCGCATCCGAACGCTGAGCGGCACTACCGGAATGCGTCTGGCCAGGTATACCACCACCCGTCAGTGTCGCACCCGCCGGCTGTACGCTGGCGTCGTTGCTATCGAGTAAGTCATAATTCCCACGGTAGAACGCGTAGGAGTCGATGGAACCCGACACCTTTACGTTCTGCGTCTCGGCGTACGCGGGGACCGCGAAGCCAAGAACGAGCGCGAGAACCATTGCGATTTTGAATGACTTCATTTAATTCTCCTGTGACTTTTATTTTCTTTTTTAGGGTGCTGCTTTTAGGTAGCCGCCATTCGCATGGCAGCCGATAACCAAGGCCTTTAGGTGTTTCCCCCCTCTCGCGGCATAGTTTAGGTTATCTGGTTGTTCATTAAAACAACGGCTAATTGTAACAATCGGGTTACACGCTGTCAAGCGTATTTTTTTGATAAGAATCTATAAAGCCTGCTAGGTATTACGGGGAAATCGAGGGGTTAGTTAATAGAGTTAAAACTTTGAATCTGCGTGGTAGATGTCTTCCAGGGCTTCCTGCACGCCGGATAGCTTCATCCAGTGCTCCTCGGAGAACAGGACCAGGAAGATCCAGGCCGTCCCCGCTATATAACAGGAACCCAGGATCAGGAGGCAGACGGCCTTGATGACCGCGCTCCAGGGGGTCAGCATGACGATGGTGACGGGGATGACCACGAGGGCCACAGCCGAGACCATCGTTCCAAAAACGAGCAGACAAAGCAGGAGGATGTGCCTGCGCACGATGCGCAGGATCTGCGCGTAGAGGGCGGATACCTGGATCCGGAACAGCTCCAGCGCCTTTTGCTGATAGGATCTCAGCAGGCCCAGGGAGGCGTCATAGGCCAAGCCGGAGACCTTGCCCATGATCTTGTCGGCCTCGTCATGCAGCCGCCGACTGACCGCCCTACCGATTTCTTGAAGAAGATCCAAGAATAAATCCTAAAAGAAGAGCACCGACCGCGGCACCGCCGAGGTAGGCCCAGGGGTTCTCATGCACGCGGTCATCGAGTTCGGAAGCCACTTCACGGACGGCTTCTGTCCCTTCGCCCAACCATTCTTCAGCCGTGTCCTTCGTGTGCCGGACCGAACGGCGGCTTTTTTTTGCCGCGTCCTCCACGACGTCACGGATGGATGTGAACCGGTCGTTCAGAAGACCTTGGATCTCTTCTTTCTTTTCGCGGGCTGCTTCGTTCAAGAGATGCAGCGCGTCTTCGAATTTCTTTGAGCTGTGATTGTTTTCCATCCTTTTACGATAGAGCATGCCCTTTGAAAAGTCAACCGCGACGGGTATAATGACCGGGAACCTGGAGAGCTCATGGCCGAAAAACCGCGCTTCTACGACGCGAAAGTGACGAAGATCGTTTCGCTGACCGACACGGTCAAACATTTCGTGCTGGATTACGCGCCGGAGACCGACACAAATTTTATCGCCGGCCAATTCATGATGGTCCATCTGGAGAAGGACGGCAAGCCGCACAAAAAGCCCTACTCCATCGCCTCTTCCCCGTCGCTTCCAAAACGTCTTGAACTCTGCATCAAGAAAGTCGACGGC
>Ga0247727_10017642_pt1 | contig 11337 bp, 8 predicted proteins | sample WisWelCaveWW1625_FD_202498 | JGI IMG/M metagenome (GOLD analysis project Ga0247727, IMG submission 202498) | Biofilm microbial communities from Wishing Well Cave, Virginia, United States - WW16-25 | ecosystem: Environmental > Aquatic > Deep subsurface > Groundwater > Cave microbial mat | place... | reverse complement strand
CGAACGTCGTCTCGCGGATCGAGGCGGCCCTGCATCCGGAATTCGCCGCGCTGCTGCTGCGCCGCGCAGGTGATGAGGCTTACCGCCCGCTGGCGGTCGCGCCGGTGATGGCCTCTGTCGCGCCGCTGCTGGCTGCCAGCAAACTCGTTTCCCTGGTCCGCTTGCTGGGCAAGCCCGTCGAGCTGAGCCCCGCCGAAACCGGCTGGCTGCACGAGCAACTTCCCCCGGGGGAGACGGATTCGTTCCGCAGGGCGCGCATAGACCTGCTGGTGCCTGTGGGCAACTCGCCGGAACAACCCGACGCCCTGTTAGTGCTGGGCTTCAAGCGCTCCGAGGAGCCATACAGCCGCGAAGACCTCGAGCTGCTCGGCGCCATTGCCGCCAGCCTGGCGCTTCTGCGCGAAAAGACCGCCACACCTCCGCCGCCTGGCGCAACCTCGGGCACCTTTGAGGAATGCCCGCAGTGCGGCTCCTGTTACGACTCCGGGGCAGGAAGTTGCGCGCAGGAAGGGATGCGACTGGCGGCGGTGGCCGTGCCACGACAGCTTGCCGGGCGTTACCGCCTCGAGCGCCGCATCGGCCGCGGTGGGATGGGCGCTGTCTATGAGGCGACAGATACCTCGCTGGAACGCCGCGTCGCGGCAAAACTCATCCGCGACGACCTCGTCAACAGCCCCGATGCTGCGGAACGCTTTCGCCGCGAGGCCAAGGTCGCCGCCAGCTTCACGCACCCCAACGTCGTAACCGTCCACGACTTCGGCGTCGCCGCCGGCACGCGGGCATTTCTGGTGATGGAGCTGCTTTCCGGAATCAACTTGCGCGAGGAGCTGAAGAAGGGCGCCGAATTTACCGCGGGCAGGGTTCTGCGGCTGTTGCGCGGCGTCTGCAGCGCGCTCGATGCCGCCCACCGCCGCCAGCTTGTACACAGGGATATCAAACCCGAGAACGTTTTCCTGGTTCGCGAAGGCGCCCAGGAGGTTCCCAAATTGCTGGACTTCGGCGTCGCCAAGTTCCTTCCCGGCGATCCCGACGCCACCCGCGACGTGGGCGGCGGCACCACCGGCACCGGGCTGCTGGTCGGCACGCCCCGCTATATGTCACCGGAGCAGCTGCGCGGCCAGCCGGCCACGCCGACGTGGGACCTCTGGGCGCTGGCCGTGGTGACCTACGAGATGTTATCCGGGAAGCACCCCTTCGATGCGCCCACGGTAAGCGAGCTTCATCGCGCCGTGCTCACTTCGCGCTTCCTGCCTGTTTCAGCGCACATGCCTGCCGCCCCCTGGCTTTGGCAGGACTTCTTCGCTGGCGCATTTGACCCAGACCCGGAAAGCCGTCCCGCCTCAGCGCAAGAATTCCTTTCGGAACTCGAACACGCCCTCCGGCCCTGACCAACCCGTACCACAGGCTCCCGAACCTTCGGGACTTGCCTGTGGAGCGCTTTCTAACAGTTTTCAAGCTGTCTCGCGCGCATCATCCCGCAAGTGCTCCAGCGCCGCGCGGGCAATCTTGCGTGTGGCGCTGGAAATAGGGAGCGAATCGAGCTGTTGCAGTGAAACAACTCGCGCCCCCTCTGCCTCGGGAAGCGTGTGAAGACGCGCGAGGAAGGGAATCAGCTGGATGTCACGATATGTCACGGCGTGCCGCGTGTGCGCCAGCGGCTGCAGGTTCCGCGCTGCGCCATCGAACAAGTCCTCCAGATAGACCAGCAGCTCGCGACGGGCGTTCTTCTGCACCTGGACGGCGGGGAACTGCCACATCCGGGAGAAGATCTCGGCGCAATTCCCGACTGCGGGCCTGATAAGCAGAATTCGATTTCGCCTGTCCGCAAACACTGCCGCGGCGATGGTCATTCTTACAGTGGCGGGCCTATGCCTCAGCGGCGGGATTTTTGCTTCCAGGCCCAGCCGGCGTGCGCGGCACCATCTCGCCACCGGGCACTCCGGGCAGTTCGGACTCCGCGGGGTGCATACGGTTGCGCCCAGCTCCATCAGCGCCTGATTCCAGATTCCTGCCATCCTTTGCGCGGGGCCAGGTCGCGCCGGACTCTTTCCGCGTTTTCCACTCTCCCTTTCCCAGTTGCCGGCCGCAACGGCACCATCCATGTATTTCTGCGCCAGGGCCTCGAGCCGCAGCCAGTGTCTGTGCTGCTTCAATTCTCCGCGCAGACCGTGGACGCGAGCCAGGACTCTGGCAACATTTCCGTCCAGCACCGCCACCGGTTGCCCGTAGGCGATGCTGAGCACGGCCGCCGCTGTGTATTTGCCGACTCCCGGCAGCGCCAGCGCCGCCGCCGCATCGCGCGGAAATGTCCCGCCATATTTCGCAACCATCAGTTTTGCAGCGCAGTGCAGGTTCCGTGCACGGCTGTAGTAACCCAGCCCCGCCCAAAGCCTCAGAACTTCGCTCTGGCGCGCCCGTGCCAAAGCGCCGACCGTCGGAAACTTTTTCAGGAATTTCTGGTAGAAGGGGATGACTGCGGCGACGCGCGTCTGCTGGAGCATCACTTCCGAGACCCAGATGCGGTACGGGTCCCGCGTTCCCCGCCAGGGCATAGCTCGCTGGTTCCGCTGGAACCATTCAAGGAGGGATCGAACAAATCTCCTGTGCACTACACAACCTCAGTTTCTTTGCACCGCGCGGCGCATTCCCACTCCTGTGCCTCGGATCTGGCCACTGTCCACTCCTCACTCATTACTGGCCACTGTTATAGGCGCTCAACACGCATCACCGTATTGGCAACCTTCTCCACCATCACCACGTCTCCTGGCTGGGCATTTGGGTAAATCATCTCCGCGCCGATGCGCGCATTTTCCGCGCGGGAGTCCGCCGGTTCCCGGTAGCGGTACACGATGTCGAAGTACATCGAGCCGTGGATTTGCAGCGGCCGGACGTCCTCCAGCGTGGCGTCTTTCCTGGAAAAAATCATCCCTTCCCCCCGGATGACCCCCACGGCACATCTTCGAGCGTCCGCTGTCTACAACGACTGCAGGAACACAATATAGGACGAGGACCACAGGGACGTGGGAATCGAGCCACGCGGCTGGCCGGTAAGGATTATCTTGAACACGTCGGGGCGCGCTGCCAGGAGGCGCAGGGACTGCCCGTCGGTGCGGTCGGTGGCCGGCTGGACAAAGGCCAGCGCGCGCAGGATGTCGTAAATGATTTCCCCAGCCGGGGCCATCGGCCGCACCTGCTGGTGCATCTGGAACTCGAGCTCCGAATCGAGCTCGTGAAAGTGCCACGCCAGGCAGGCGGCCAGGGAAACGGCGCGCTCGAACTGCTCCGCCAGCTTTTCACTTTCTGGCACCTCCCCTTCAGGAACGGGCGGCAGGTAGGGGTCGAACACCAGAAGCACGCGGCGCTCGTCTTCGCGGGCGAATTCGCGCACCTTCAAGTCCCCGGATTTGGCGGTAGCCTTCCAGTCCACGAACCGCGCGCTGTCCGTGGTCTGATAGTCCCGGATGGAGTAGAGGCCGTGGCCCCTCCCGCGGTAGAAGCTCTCCATCTCTCCGCTCACCAGCGGCAGGATTTCGTAAAACTCCTCGGTGGGCTGCACGCGCGGATACACCACCACTTCCAGTTTGTTTTCCACCTGCCGCGTTTTTTGGAGAAAGCCGAAAGGAAACTTTGTGCGGATGCCGAAGGCATCCTGCCGGTACGCCCCGCGCCGCGGAAACAGCAGCTCTACGCGCTGGGTGGCGGTCTGGCGCCTGGCCAGATACGGGAAGTAGACGGGCCGGGTGAGCACCTGCCCCACGCCCTTTTTTGTGCTGCCCTCCACGCGCAGCGAGAACGACGGCAGCGACACCTTTTCATTGGCCAGCTCCACCGTGGCCAGGACGGGCTGTTCGGCAAATACATGCTCCGGCATTTCCATTTTCATCTCCACGCCGGTGAGCACAATCGAAGAAAGAATCCCGGAGATGAGGATGCCGGCTATCAGCGCACTGAGGATCATGAATAGCAGGTTGTTGCCGGTGTTCAGCGCCGCCAGAGCGATGGCCAGGACGCCGCCGATGTAGATGAGGCCCTCGCGCGTCATCTTGTAGTCGATGTGATAGGCCAGCCAGCGCAGCGGAGTGCGCCGCGCCAGCGGAGGCACCACTCTCACGCCCACCCAGATGGCCAGGACCAGCGCTGCGGTCGCGCATCCGCCTGCCAGCCACACCTGTCCGCTCTCCGCCGCCACGCCGCTGTACAGGGCCAGCAGCATGGCCACGGTCAGCCCGAAGATGGCGAACCAGAACATCCGCCAGGCGGGCTTGTCCAGCCCTCCCCACCATTGCTTGATGAGTTCCGCAGGAGTCCAGGACGCGATGCTCGTGGCTGGCATCAGAGTGGCACAGCGGTGGCTTCCACCAGCTCGGAAAGGATGGCGTCGGCTTGCTCGGATTTTTTCGCGGTCGAGACGTAGCGGGAATTGACCAGCACGCGGTGCGCGAACACGGGGACGATCAGCTGTTTGAAATCGTCCGGCAGGCAATAGTCCCGGCCGCTGACGAGCGCGCGCGACTGCGCCGCGCGGTGCAGCATCACGCTGCCGCGCGGACTCACCCCCAGGCTGAGGTGTTCCGACCGCCGCGTCTTCTCGACAATATTCAGCGCGTAGTCCACCAGGCTGTCGTCCACGCGCACCTCGGAGGCCGATTTCTGCAATGCCGCCACGTCGGCGGCATTGATCACCCCGGCCATCTGTTCCACGGCAGAGGGGCCGGCGTGGTTGCGCACGATCAGCCGCTCGCTCTCCCGCGAAGGGTAGCCCATACGGATGCGCAGCAGGAAGCGATCGAGCTGCGACTCGGGCAGGGGATAGGTGCCGTGATGTTCCACGGGATTCTGCGTGGCCAGCACCAGGAACGGCTGCGGTAGCAGGTGCGTGCGGTTGTCCACGGTCACCTGCGCCTCGTTCATTGCTTCCAGCAGAGCCGACTGTGTTTTCGGCGTGGTGCGGTTGATCTCGTCGGCCAGCACCACGTTTGCAAACAGAGGCCCGGGCTTGAACTCAAATTGCCCGCTACCCTGGTTGTACACGCTGATGCCGATGACGTCGCTAGGCAGCAGGTCGCTGGTGAACTGGATGCGCTGGAACGTGCAGTGAAACGACCGCGCCAGAGCGTGTGCCAGGGTGGTTTTGCCGACGCCGGGGACGTCCTCAATCAGCATGTGCCCGCGAGCCAGCAGGGCCACCAGCGCCAGCTCGACGGCGTCGTCTTTGCCCTTGATGACGCCGCACACGGCGCGCTTCAACTCCGCAATCTGCGCGTTCGCCGTGCTGGTCTCCGTCCTCGGCATTTCGTCTTTGCTCTGCGCCCTCTGTGCGGGCTTTTCGGTTCTGGTTGCTGCCCCGCAGGGTGTCATTTCCCACGGTTGAACTTTGCTTTCGCCTCTGCCAGAATACCTTCCACGGGCGACTAGCTCAGTTGGTTAGAGCGTTCCCCTCACACGGGAGAGGTCTAAGGTTCAAGTCCTTAGTCGCCCACCACTTTTTCGCTTCGGCGCATTGTACGCCGCGACTCTCGTCATTCTATCGAATTCCCCCGAAGACAGCCATCCTCCGCCGGACGGAGCGCGGCGATTGACTTCGGGCAGTGCTGCCCCTAGGATTCCCGCTCGATGACCCCGCCTACCGCCTCGTCCTCGCCATCCTCCGGCGGAATCCCGCTCCTGCTGCGGTGGGGAATCATGGTTGCTGCGGGCACCCTCGTGTGGCTTTTGCCGCGGCCGGGGGCAGTAGATCCGGCTGGCTGGCGCCTGCTGGCGATATTTGTGGGCACCGTAGCGGGTATGCTCCTTCAGCCGCTGGCCATCGGGGCGATGGCGCTCCTGGGTGTTACCCTGGCCATTCTCGCTCGCGCTGTAACCCTTCAACACGCCCTGGCCGCCTACGGCGCCCCCGTGATGTGGATCATCGTCGCAGCGTTTCTGCTTTCTCGAGCCATTGTGGAAACTGGCCTGGGTCGGCGCGTGGCACTTCTGTTCGTGCGGTGGTTTGGCTCCAGTTCATTGCGCCTGGGGTACGCGCTGGCAGGGGCCGATGTCCTGGTCGCCCCCGTGATCCCTTCGGATACCGCCCGCGTGGGGGGCGTAATTTTTCCCATCACCCAGAGTCTCGCGGAGAGCTACGAATCGCGTCCGGGCCCCACGGCGCGCAAACTCGGCGCGTACCTGATGCAATGTGCCTATCACGTGGGATGCACTACGTCTGCCCTGTTCCTCACCAGCATGGCTGCCAACCTGGTGGCCGCAGAATTTGCGTTCAAATACGCCGGTGTACAAATTACCTGGCTGAATTGGATTGCTGCTTCATGCGTGCCGGCCGCCGTTTCGATCGGCCTGCTCCCCTGGCTCATCTACCGCCTCGACCCTCCGGAGCTGAAGCAAACCCCCGAGGCGCAGATGCTGGCAGATGATCACCTGCGTGCGATGGGGAGCATTTCTTCCCGCGAGAAAAACCTTCTGGTGATTCTGGTGGCCATGCTCTGCGGCTGGGCTGCACAGCCCTGGCACGGGTTTCACGCCGTTGTAGTGGCCTTTGCGGGGCTTTGCCTTATTGTCTTGACGCGCGTAATGCGCTGGGAAGAACTGTTGAAGGAGCACCGCGCGTGGGATGCCCTAATCTGGCTCGGCGGCCTGATGATGATGGCCGACGGCCTCAACACGCTGGGCGTGACCCGCGCGTTCACCGACGCCCTGTCCGCGCGGCTCGCCGGATGGACCGGGATTGCGGCGCTGATCCTGGTCATCATCGCCTACTGCTACATCCACTACACCTTCGCGTCCATGACTGCGCAGATAACCGCGCTCTATCCTTCCTTCCTCATGCTGGCCGTCGGCGCCGGCGCGCCGCCCCTGGTTTCCGCGCTGTCCCTGGCGTTCTTTTCTTGTATGAACGCCTCCCTCACACACTACGGCACTGCGCCGGGCCCCATTTTTTTCGGTGCGGGCTATGTGTCCCAGACCACCTGGTGGCGGGTGGGCTTTTTTGTGATGGCTGCGAACCTGTTCATCTGGCTCGCCGTAGGCTTCCCCTGGTGGCGCGTCATCGGCTTCTGGTGAGCCCGCGTTGAAGTTGCCCGCTGAATGCCCTTGCCGCCTGAGGGAACTGTTTCCCGCATCGTTGCGTACCATAGACGGGACGAAATTTCGGGTCGGAGCGTCGAATGGGTGTGAACGGAAACGGGCGGAAGAACGGACGGAGGCGCCGGTGGGTTTGGTTCGGCGGTGGGGGATTGGTGCTGACTCTCGGTGCGGTCGGCGCCATGGGTCTGTTCGGCTCCGGTACGGATATTGACCCCTCGAAACTCGCAGCCGTGGAAAAAGGAGATTTGGCGCGCAGCGTCGTTGCCACGGGCAAGATCGAGCCCCTCGCCAAAGTCGAAGTCAAATCCAAGGCCAGCGGGATTGTGGAAAAAATCTTCGTGGACTACGGCGATTCGGTCAAGCTCGGTCAGGTGATGGTCGAGCTGGACAAGGAAGAGCTTTCTGCGCGTGTCCGCGAGGCGCGCGCCTCCTGGCAGGCTGCTCAGGCCGCGCAGGAGGCCGCGCAGGCAGCCTTAGAGCGCAACCAGATTGAGGCTCGCAGCCCGGAGGTACCTTTTTTGAAAGCGAGCTGGGATCGCGCTCGCAAGCTGCACGAAGACGGGCTCATCGCGCAGTCGCTGCTGGAAGATGCTGAACGCGCCTATCAGCTGGCACTGAACCGCCAAATGGCCGCGCAGGGGAATGCGGCCGTGGCCCGCGCCGACGTCAGCCGGGCCCGTGCCCAGGTCGCCCAGACACAGGCCATCCTCGAACGCACCGAGGAAGACTTGCGAAATTCCACCATCACCAGCCCGATGAACGGCCTGGTGCTCTCTCGCAATGTGGAAGTCGGAAATGCGGTCAGCTCCATTCTGGTTCTAGGCTCGCAGTCCACGCTGATTTTCACCCTGGGCGATGTGAGCGAAGTATATGTCCTTGGGAAAGTCGACGAAGCCGATATCGGCAAGGTCTATCTGGGACAGTCGGCGCGCATCGTTGTCGAGTCGCTGAAGGAGAAGAAATTCGAGGGCAAGGTCACCAAGATTTCTCCGCTGGGGGTGGAAAAAGACAATGTCACCACTTTCGAAGTGAAAGTGTCCATCTCCAATCCGACGGGCGAGCTCAAGGCCAATATGACCGCCAACGCCGAAATCATCCTCGAAGAGCGCAAGGGCGTGCTGATGATCCCGGAAACGGCGATCGTCTACGATAAAGACCGCAACCCTTCGGTGGAAATCCCTGAGCCGGCGGCGGAAAAGGGGAAGCGCAAGGTCGCTGTCAAAATCGGCATCTCCAATGGCGTCAAGACGCAAATCCTCGACGGCCTTCAGGAAGGTCAAAAGGTTGTTCTCCAATAGCTGCTTGCCGAACTTTTTCGGCTGCGACTGAGATGACGTTCCGAGACCTCCTCTTCGACACCCTCAAGACCCTGTGGGCGCACAAGCTGCGCACCTTCCTCACCATGTTCGGCATCGCCTGGGGCATTGTGTCCATCACGCTGATGGTGGCGGCCGGGGAGGGCCTGCGAGTCGGCCAGGCAATGGTCGCGGACGCCTTCAGCAAAGACCTGCTGATCATTCATGCCGGGCGCACCAGTCTCCAGGCCGGCGGCGGCCGTGCCGGCCGCCGTATCTGGTTCCGCGCTGGCGACTACCAGTTTGTTCAGGAGCAGTCTCCCGCCTGCCGCCTGGTTATGCCGGAGCTTGGCAATATGGCCATGGTCCGCAGCCGCTACAACAATGGTTCATTCCTTGTGGCCGGCTCACTGCCGGAGTTCTCCTATTTCCGTACGCTTCCCATCGCGGAAGGGCGCTTTTACACGGGAGAGGATGAAGCGCAGGGCCGGAGCGTCGCCTTCCTGGGGACAAATGTTCGCGACCAGCTCTTCAAGGGGCGCGCGGCAGTCGGTGAAACTATACTCATCAGGGGCCTGCCGTACACGGTCATTGGCGTGATGCGCAAGAAAGAACAGGACAGCGACTACGACGGGCGCGACGTTGAAAAAGTTTTCATCCCCTTCAGCGCCGTGTTGCGAGACCTTCCCAACCGCGCTCCCGCTCCCGCCGATTCGGTAGACCGCCTGCTGGCCAGCGCCAGGTCGCTTGCGGAGCACGAGGCCTGCAAGCGCCAGGTAGTCCGGGCGCTGGCCGTGCGCTACGGCTTCGACCCCCGCGACGAGGAGGCTGCCGACGTCTGGGACACGGTCCGCGAGCAAAAGGCATTTCGCCAGATGACCGACGGGATGAAGTATTTTCTCGGCGCCGTGGGATTGACTACGCTGTTTCTGGGCGGCATTGGGGTGATGAATGTGATGCTGGTGGCCGTGCGCGAGCGCACCCGGGAAATCGGCGTGCGCAAGGCCGTCGGTGCAACGCGCCGCAGCATCCTGACGCAGTTTTTTATCGAAACGCTGATCGTCGTGTTCCTGAGCGGGGGTGGGGGGATGGCCTTTGCCTTCAGCATCTGCGCCGCCGTGAACACGCTACCGATGCCGATGTTTTTTGCCGGTCTGCTGCCGTCCTGGCAGTCCACCCTGTTTTCCTTCGCCGTGCTGGGGACCGTGGCCTTGCTGGCGGCAATGTATCCGGCCAACCGCGCCGCCTCGGTGGGCCCCATCGAAGCGCTGCGGTATGAGCCGGGGAGCTAGGAGCAGCGCAAGCTCCCGTCCCGAAGTCCCGCCCCGAACTCCCGAAGGTTCGGGACGGGAGTTCGGGGCGGGATTCGGGACAGCTTGCGAAGCCAGATTGAATGCGTGCCCGCGATTGAGAACTGGCGAGGGAGACTGAGACCCGAAGACCATGTTGCGCGAAATCCTCAAACAAAGCTGGATCGCCCTGCGGCGGCACCCCCTGCGCAGCTTCCTGACCATGCTGGGCATCATCTGGGGCATTGTGGCGGTATCGCTGCTCATCGCCTATGGCGACGGATTTCGCCGAGTCATGGTGCGCTCCATGGAGGGTTTCGGCAAAAGCGTGGTGGTGATCTTCGGCGGGCAGACCAGCGAGCAGGCCGGGGGCGAGCGTGCCGGGCGCCGGATCCGGCTCGAAGAGGAAGACCTGGATGCCATCCTGAACGAGGCGCCGCTGGTGAAGCACATCGGTCTGGAAATCATCCGCCGCGTCCCAATGACATACAGGGAACGCCTGGTGGCCACCAACCCTGTCCGCGGCGTCTATCCCATCCACGGGGTGATGCGCAACGAGGTGCCCAGCCACGGCCGCTGGATCAGCCCGGAGGATTTCCTCGAACGCCGCCGCGTCGTCGTCCTGGGGGGCTTGCTTCGCAAGCGGCTCTTCGGCGGACAACTGGGAGTCGGGGAAACCATCCAGATCCAGGGGACGCGGTTCACCGTCGTCGGCGTGATGGACCGCAAGCTCTCGTTTGGAAACTACAACGGCAGCGACGACGAGTCTGCATTCATCCCCTATTCGACTGCAGGCATTTTGTGGAACACGCGCTACCCATCCTGTATCGTGTTCTCTCCCCTCAACCCGGTGTACGAGGAAAAGGCAATGACGCAAGCGCGGGCAGCCATCGCCAAGCGCCAGCGATTTTCACCCACGGACCGGCGCGCCCTGTTCATGTTCGGCACCTCGGAAATCCGGCCGATTATTGATGCCTTGACCATTGGCCTCCAGGTGTTGCTGCTCTTTATCGGCACGCTCACGCTGGGCATCGGCGGCGTGGGTGTAATGAACATCATGCTGGTGTCTGTGGACGAGCGCACCCGGGAAATCGGCCTGCGCCGCGCCCTGGGTGCGCGCAGGCGGCACATCCAGTTCCAATTCCTTACCGAGGCTCTGGCCCTGACATTTATTGGCGGCATTGTGGGCATCGTGCTCGCCCAGGCCATCGCCATGAGCACGCCGACGCTGCCGATGCTCAGCGCGCTGTTTGACGATGACACCGGGGTGGGCGACTTGCGACTCCAGATTTCGTGGGCCACAATGTGGCTCTCGGTTTGCGTGCTGGCACTTGTGGGCATCGTCAGCGGGCTGGTGCCGGCGGTTCGGGCGTCGCGGATGGATCCGGTGGCCGCGTTGCGCTATGAGTGAAACGCTGACGTTTTGAAGCTTTTCGCGTCAAAAGCTGCTGGGTGCCTTCGGCCCTGCAAATTGGGACCGGGAAACAGAACATTTCCCGGCCCGGAGACATAACCCCGAGAAGGAGTGAGAGCCATGAGCCTCGTGATTGGAAGAAATCTGCGAACGGTTGCCTTTGTTGGGGCCGCGCTGCTTATGGCGCCGGCGCTGCGGGCGGAATCGGATCGGGCAGACGGGCGATTTGAGCGCACGCTGAAAGTCAGCGGACCGGTGC
>Ga0247727_10017641_pt1 | contig 11337 bp, 12 predicted proteins | sample WisWelCaveWW1625_FD_202498 | JGI IMG/M metagenome (GOLD analysis project Ga0247727, IMG submission 202498) | Biofilm microbial communities from Wishing Well Cave, Virginia, United States - WW16-25 | ecosystem: Environmental > Aquatic > Deep subsurface > Groundwater > Cave microbial mat | place... | reverse complement strand
CGAGCTCACGGTGAACCGCCGGTTCAAGCGCCGAGGGATGCGGTGGTCGATCCCAGGCGCCCGCAACCTGCTCGCCCTCAGGCTGGAGGTGATCGCCGCGTAAAGACCCGACCGACCTTCGGCCCGATCGTCCGACCGCTCGCCGCACGATAGGCGGACTGGACGAAGGGCCGGATGAAAGGGAACATCAGAAACCATCAACCAAGATCGAGGTCGGCCTTCAGGGACCTACTTCGGGACGCTTCTCACGTTCCCGGAAGGGGTCGAAGCGCGCCGCTATCTCACTCATCGATCGCGATACCGCTAGATGTTAACCGCTCGATCACTCGGAAGGCGGCACCTCCACGGCGCAACCTCTGGAGAAGCTCCGTAAGCTCCGTGTGTGGTGGGCGCTAGAGGATTTGAACCTCTCCGCGTCAAGGAAGCCCTGGAACCACTCTGACCAGTGCTCCCGCAGGCCAGCCGCCTTGCCCGATGTCTCAGGAGTACCGTCTGATACCGCTTGGTTCGGTCCGCTCCTTGACCTGATGTTGACCAAACGGGCGCGAAGGGGTCGAACGATCTCGTAGGGTTCAGGCGAGATACTTCGCGACCTGCGTCAGCTCATCGCTCACGACACTCCTTGAGACCCGAACGAACGGCTGACCCGCTCATCCGATGGGCCGGTGGATCTGAGGCTTCGACGACGCCGGTCGACCCTGGGCTCACACACGGGCGGCTTCGTGCACGTCTGCGAAACGATCGCCTTCAAGAACGCTGCAAGGCGGACACGTTCGCCGCCGGTTGACGAACGGCGATCACATTGAGCGCCGGGATCGGCCGCCGGAACCCCTTGAGGGTGAGTTCACCGACGGGTTCCACGTCGACCGCTTCCTCGACCTCCGCGTGGAGTTGCGGGGTGTCAGCACCTGGCCTGCCGTCGCTTCGTCGGCGAGACGCGCCGCGAGGTTGGTCACCGCGCCGATCGCCGCGTAGTCGGAGCGTCCTTCGAACCCGACCTCGCCGCACGTCGCGTAGCCGAGCGCGATGCCGGCACCCAGGTCTAGGTCGTACCCGCGCTTGCGCCACGCCGGCGTCAGCGTCGCCATCTCTTCGCGGAGCGCGCACGCGAGTCGCACCGCCCGCAGCGGAGCGTCCGGGACCTCGTGGGGATCGTTGAAGAAGAGCTGGACCCCATCGCCCTCGAGGAAACCGACGGTCGCGTCGAAGCGTTGCACGAGACCGCCGATCACGTGGTGGAACTCCCCAAGCACCTGCATCAGCTCCTCAGGCTCGACCGCGTCGACGAAGCTCGTCCATCCGCGGAGGTCGGCGAAGAGCATCGCGACCTTCCGGCGATGGCTGCGGAGGATCGAGTCGTCACCCGACGAGACGATCGCGTCGACGAGCTGAGGAGAGAGGAACCGCCGGAGCTTCCGGACCCGCTCGAGCTCCACGACCTGGGTCTGCACCCGCTCCTCGAGCGTTCGATTCAGCTCGGTCAGCTCCGCGGCCTGCGACGTGATCGTGTCGTGGTAGCGCTTGATCCGCAGGAGCGACCGGACCCGCGCGAGCAGCTCGTCCTGATCGAACGGTTTCGCGATCAGATCGTTGGCGCCCGCCCGGATCGCCTCCGTCTTCTCCGACGTGCTGGCCGTGATCATGATCACCGGCAACATCGCGGTGTCCTCGCGTTCCCGGATCGCGCGACACACCGCGTACCCGTCCGGCTGCGGCATCACGGCGTCGAGCATCACCAGGTCCGGCTTGGCCGACGCGACGAGCTCCAGCGCGCGCGCGCCGTCGGTCGCGGAGATCACGTCGTAGCCGCGCGGCACGAGCACGGCCTCGAGCAGCCGCACGTTCGGAGGAACATCGTCCACGACCAGGATCCGGGCCTCGCCGCTCATCAGCGCTGTCCGTCGCAGTGCTGTCGAACGATCCCGATCAGCGCCCGGACGTTCACCGGCTTCGACACGTAGCCGTCGAAGCCCTCCGCGAGGAACCGCTCGCGATCCCCCCGCATCGCCTGTGCGGTCAGGGCGAGGACAGGGATCGTCGCCGTGCGCGCGTTCGCCCGCAATCGATGGAGCGCTTCGACGCCGTCGAGGTCGGGGAGCTGGATGTCCATCAGCACGAGATCCGGCGTGTGCTCGGACGCCATGTCGACCGCCTCGCCGCCCGTCGTCGCCTCGAGCGTTCGATAGCCCGTCGCGACCAGGACGTCGCGGAACAGCTTCATGTTCTTCTCGTTGTCCTCGACGACGAGGATCCGCTCACCGGTCATGACGTGGTCAACCTCGTCGGCAACGCGAACGTGAAGGTGCTCCCGCGGCCGAGCTCGCTCTCGAGCCAGATCCGCCCGCCGTGGAGCTCGACGAACCGCTTCGAGAGCGCCAGTCCCAGGCCGGTCCCTTCGTGGTGCTGGCCCCCCGTCTCGGTCTGCTGGAACTCCTCGAAGATCCGCGCTCGATCCTCGAGAGCGATCCCGGGGCCGGTGTCGGCGACGGAGACCCTCACCTCGCCGTTTATCTTGGCCGTGGAAACGCCCACCTCTCCCCCCGCGGGCGTGAACTTCACCGCGTTCGAGAGCAGATTGAAGATCACCTGCTTGATCCGGCGCTCGTCACCGTCGACGACGTCCACCTCCGGATCGGCCGTGAACGCGACGCGGACCCCGTCCTCCGTCGCGCGCTCGCGCACCATCACCACGCCACGCTCGAGCGCCTCCCGCAGCGAGAACGGATGCACCTCGAGCTCGACCTGTCCGGCCTCGACCTTGGAGAGGTCGAGGACGTCGTTGATCAGCGAGAGCAGATGGTTCCCGGATGAGATGATGTCATCGAGGTATTCGGCCTGCTTCGGGTTGACGGACCCGACCATCTCGTCGCGCAACACCTGCGAGAAGCCGATGATCGCGTTCAGGGGCGTCCGCAGCTCGTGGGACATGTTGGCCAGGAACTCCGACTTGTGCCGACTGGCGACCTCGAACTCCGTGTAGAGACGTCGCAGCTCGTCGTTCATCCGGTTGACGTTGGCGCCCAGCGCACCCAGCTCGTCTCGGTTCTCGACCTCCACCCGGCCCGAGAAGTCGCCCGATGCGATCGCGGCCAGCCGGTCGCCGATCCGCTGGATCGGCCCGATCAGCGACCACGACAGGATGAATCCCAGCACCAACGCGAGGACGAGCGCTCCTGCCGCGACGCCGATGAACAAGGCTCGGGAGCTCGCGTATGAGCTCGCGTTCCGAGCGATCAGCTGTTTGATCTCGTCCGTCGTCCGATTCGCGAGCTCGGCAGCATCCTGATGGAGGTTGCTCGCGAGCTCTTCCGCGTCTGCTCGCAACGGCAGCATCTTGTCGATCGTCGCCTCGTCGTCGATCGCGATCGTTGGACCCTCGTAGAGTGGGATGAGCCTCTGCTCGAGGAGCCTCCGCAGGCGATCGGCTGTTTCCTCGATCTCTCGCAGGACCACCTGGTCTTCCAGGGGCGGCGTGAACCCAAGCTGATCCGCGGCCGTCTTCGACGCGACCCCGATCGCCGCATCTACGGCGGACAGGTCCACCGCGAGAGAGTACGTCCCGCGTATCCCGGGAGGCGCCGCGTCTGGCCAGACCACGTTGAAGTCGTCGCCGACGTTCTGCGCCAGAACATCACGGAGGTGCTCGGAGGTCGCCTTGAGCCGACCGTACTCGACAGCCCGTTCCTGGAGCGGCCTGATGCTCGCGACGCGATCGTTCGACTGCCCGAGCACGAGCTGCCCCAGCAGACCGACCGCGACCAGGAGCAGGGACGTACCGACGAACGCGATCAGCAGCTTCGTCCGAACCGTGACCGGCAGGCGAGCAACGGCCCGAACGAACGGGCCGTCGATCGGTCGCCGCCCATCCCCGGCGACCCGCGGCCCTTGCTGCTCGGCCAAGATCTCAGACTTCCAGGACCGTCGTCGCGCCGACGAAGTTCGTGATCAGCCACGTCCCGTCGATCCGGGCGACGTCGAAGTCGCCGGCCGTGGTGGACACGACCTCGCCGGTCTCGGCGTCGACGAAGTGGCACTCGAAGTGCAGCGTGCCCCGGTCGCCGTTGACCGTGATCTCCAACTTGTACGCCGGGTGATCCGAGATCCAGGTGTTCTCAGCCTTGAAGGGCGCCGAATCCTCCAGCCAGAATCGTCGGATCTCGTCCGCGCCGGATGCCGTCACCCCCGGACCCACCGTCATCGTCGCGTTTGGCGCCCACAGGCTCATCATCAGATCGATGTCCTGTTTCGTCGTGGCCTCGTGGAACTGCTTCTCGATCTGGTCGATCTCCCACATGTCCTGGAATCGTCGTGTCTGGTCTCCGGTCGAGCCGGTCCCCGAACCGCTACACGCGACGAGCACGACCGCGAGGAGAAAGACTCCGAGTGCGCCGCCGATCACGTGCCTCCGCATGAGAGCCTCCCCTTTCCGCTCAGGCTCGCCTGGGCTGTCGGTGCCGCCGATGTTCACACCGCGGCATGGATTCGTCCAGTAGCCGAATCTAGGCGGCGCGATGGACCCGGCCCACCCTGCCTGCCGGGGGCTCTCCAGGGTGCTAGCACGGTAGTGCCCTCGACCTCTCACTCCGTTCTCCCCCCGCAGTAGCGGCGGACCTGCTCGGGGAACGTGCTCACGTGGATCGGCTTCTCGAGCCATCCGGCGAAGCCCGCTTCCTCGAGCCAGTCTTCGCTCCCTTCGAGCGGCGATGCGCTCATCGCGACCACCGGGATGCGGGCCGTCCGCTCGTGGGCCGCGAGCTTCCTCGTCGCGTCGACGCCGTCCATGTCGGGGAGCCGGAGGTCCATCAGGATCACGTTCGGCACGTGCTCCCGCGCGAGCGCGATCCCCTGCGCGGCCGTGGCCGCACCGAACGTCCGGAACCCCGCCGCGCTCAGGACGTCGAGGGCGAGCTTCCGGTTCCGGTCGTTGTCGTCGACCACGAGGACGCCCGTCACGGGCGTATCCTCGCGCCATGCCCATCCGGCTGGTGATCGCCGAGGATCATCTCCTCGTCCGCGAAGGTGTCCGGCGGCTGCTGGAGGCCGACCCCGAGCTCGAGGTCGCCGCGGTGTGCGGCGACCTCGACTCCCTGTTCGCCGCGGTGGAGGCGGAGCGTCCGGACGTGGTCATCACCGACATCCGCATGCCGCCGGGCAACAGCGACGAGGGGCTCCAGGCGGCGGATCGGCTCCGCACCACCGATCCAAACGTGGGCGTCGTCGTGCTGAGCCAGTACGCGACGCCGAGCTACGCCCTCGCCCTCCTGGAGGGCGGGAGCGCCGGGCGCTCGTACCTCCTCAAGGAGCGCGTCCAGGATGCGGGCGAGCTCGTGTCCGCGATCCGCGCGGTCGCGAACGGCGGCTCGGTGATCGACCCGAAGGTCGTGGAGGCGCTGGTCGCGGAAGACGCCCGCGGCGAACGGTCGCCGCTGAAGAGCCTGACTGAACGCGAACGGGACGTACTCCGCGAGATGGCTGCGGGCAAGAGCAACTTGGCGATCGGTGAGTCCCTCTTCCTCGCCGAGCGGTCGGTCGAGAAGGTGATCCACTCGATCTTCCTCAAGCTCGGGCTCACCTGGGAGCCGTCGGTCAACAAACGCGTCAAGGCCGTGATCCTCTACCTGGCGGAGAGCGACTAGCCTCATCGCGAGAGCGGCAGGGATCCGGCCACGGTTGTCCGGTCGCCCCCCGCGGTGATCGTCACCTGGCCACCCAAGGCTTCGACGTGATCGTGCGGGGCGCGGCGCTCCGTTCCCAGGTCGCACTCCGCGTCGATCTCGAACGCGAGCGCGCCCTCCTCTTCTCGGACGCCCACCCTCACCGGAGTGCCGGCAGGCGCGCGCTCGAACGCGTCGAGCGCGCAGAAGTAGGCGGCGCCGGCGAGGTCCAGCGGCACGGTGACATCCACGTCGACATCGAGCCGCGCCGGCACGCCGGCGCGGCTCGCCGCCGCGCGGAACTCCACGACCAGCCCGCCCGCGTTGAGCAGCGGAGGGAAGATCCGGTTGGCGAGCTCCTGCATCTCCATCAACGCGCGCCGCGCTTCGCGCTGCATCTCGCCGAGGAGCGCCTTCACCGCCGCGGGATCGGAGTCCACCGTCCCCGCGGCGACCTCGAGGTTGGCCGCGAGCCCCACCAGATCCTGCTGCACGCCCTCATGCAGCGCCCGCTCGATGCCTCGACGTTCGGCGTCGGCGGCCAGCGCGAGTCGTTTCCGAGAGGCTCGGAGCTCCTCGATCTGGCGGTGCAACCCATCGAGGGTTGGTTCCTCGTCGGTCTGCTCGGTCTCCAGCGAATGCCCCCCTGTGCCGGGATCCCCCGGGCAGTTGTCCGTCATCGCTCGGGCGCCGTCAAGCGGCCAGCACGGTATGGGGGCCCATGGCAGCATCCTCCACATCGCCCGGCCGCCACCGTAGAGCCGGACGGAACGACCTCCTAGCGTCGCCATGGATGAGCTCATCGCGGACCGAAAGGAGGAAAGGATGGAACTCAGACACGTGATGCGAAGGACGAGGACGCACGCGGTCGGACTCGCGACCGCGGCGGTGCTCGGACGTTTGCATCACGGGCCACGTATGCGGACGCGAAGGAGCTGTACAGGCTCCGAGAGAAGGAGGGAATCATGGTGAGGAAAAGCACCACGATGGCCATCGGCACATCGCTCATTGCGGCGTCGATGGCGTTGGCCGGAGTGGCGATCGCCACCCAGTCGACGGGTTCGATCGTGTCCGAGGTGATCGGTGCAGGCTCGATGCCGCGTGAGGTGGAATTCGAGGCCAGGCCAGGGACGAACACGGTGGTCGCGGACTTCACGTTCGGGCCGAATTCGTCCACCGGATGGCACCGTCATCCCGGCAAGACCCTGGTCACGGTGAAGTCAGGGACCTTCACCGTGTATCACGCGAATGATTGCGCCCCCAGGGTCTACGGACCAGGCGACGCGTTCGTCGAGCGATCCACGACGGTCCACATCGGTCGGAACGAGACCGGCGGAGTCGTGGAGCTCGGCGTCGTCTTCTTCGGCGTCCCGATCGGCGGAAGCCCACGGATCGACCAGCCACAGCCCGCGGGCTGCGCGATCACGTAGAGACGCTGAAGCGCGGGCCAGGGCAACCCGTGGGTGGCGACCCCAGCGGCGCACCGCGGCGCTCGGAGCGATCCGAGCGCCGCGGTGACGTCGTTCCTGCCGATCCGGGACGACAGCGTCTCCTGTCTCCCTGAGGAGCTGTTGGTTGTCGCTCGGACGCCGGGCACCGAAGGCGGCGTCGACGCACGGGACAAGGCGCGGCCTCGGGTCCGAAGATCCGGATAGGCGCCAGCGTGCGGGTTCGGCGCGACCGGATCGACAAGGGCGGCAAGGTGACGCTTCGTCACGGGACACGCCTGCACCCATCGGGGTCGGCCACCCCACAAAGGCAAGCGCGTGATCATGCTGGTGCACGGGCTGGACGCGCGGGTGATCTCCGAAGACAGCGAGCTGCTGCGGCGCCTCACCCTCGATCCCACCAAGGACTATCAGCCGCAGGGATCGTGAACAGTGGCTACGATGCCCCGACACATCCGGCCACGATGCCCCGACACATCACAGGGTGGGCGCTAGAGGATTTGAACCTCTGACCTCTTCCGCGTCAAGGAAGCGCTCTCCCCCTGAGCTAAGCGCCCTAGACCGCCCATGGTAGCGGCTTCGAGGCGGGGACCGGAATCGAACCGGTGTGCGAGGCTTTGCAGGCCTCTGCCTAACCACTCGGCCACCCCGCCGGGTCGGCCCGCGAGTCTACCCGGCACGTGAGAACGGCCGCCCGTAGGCGGCCGTTCCTGAGAGCGGACGACGGGATTCGAACCCGCGACCCCCACCTTGGCAAGGTGGTGCTCTACCAACTGAGCCACGTCCGCGCGGTGTTCATCCATCCTAGGACCCCCCGGCGACACCTTCAACCGAAGGCCGGGTGCCAGCGCACCTCTCCTTCCAACCTCGCCCCGGGCCCCATCACGACGATCTGGAAGTCCTCGTCATCCACTCGGAAACCGTCCCCCCTGACACCGGCGAACGGGTTCGCCAGGCCGTGAACAGCGGCCGGTTGGAACCCGAAACGGCCGTAGTACGCCGGATCACCCAGCAGGATGGCGGCGACCTCGCCGCGATGCTCCGCCTCGGCCAAGGCCGCTCGCACGAGCGCGGACCCGATCCCGCGACGCTGCCGATCCGGGGTCACGCCGATGGGTCCCAGGGCGAGCACCTCCGTATCCCCCACCCAGGCCCGACTCATCTGGACGTGGCCAAAGATCTCACCGTCATCCTCGGCGACGAACGCGAAGGAACCGGCCAAGTCACGCACCGCCTCCACGATCCGGGCCTCGTCGGACCCACCGAACGCCGCGCGCTCGATAGCGGTGGCCGCCGCGCGGTCCGCCACTTCCTCGAGACGCACGATCACGACGAGCCCGTGGAACCGAACCCACCGTCGCCACGAGCGCTGGACGGTAGCTCCCCAACCCACGCGGGTTCGATCGATGGAAGGCCCACGACCACCAACTGAGCGATCCGGTCGCCCCTCGAGATCCGCACCGCATGCTGGGGGTCGAGATTGACGACCGCGCAGATGATCTCGCCTCGATACCCCGCGTCGATCAACCCGGGCGAGTTCGCGAGCGTCAGGCCTTGCTTGGAGGCGAGGCCGGAGCGTGGGAGCACCAAACCGGCGTGGCCTTCGGGGATCGCCACCGCAACGCCTGTGGGAACGGGGACACGGGCGCCGGGCTCGACGTCGACGTCGACGACGGAACGAAGATCGAGCCCAGCATCCCCAGGGCGCTGGGCTGCCGGCAGCTCGGCGTCCGGGTCCAACCGGCGGAACATGAGCTCCATCTCAGACGGGCTCGACCAGCTCCAGCCGGTTCCCGAAAGGGTCACGGACGTGGCACCGCAGGTACCCCTCCAGGGGCACATCGTCGGTGACCCTGTACCCCGCTGCGTCGATCTTCTCCCGGAGCGTCTCGAGGTCGCGGACGAGGAACGCCGGATGGGCCTTGGCCGCCGGTGTGAAGGGCTCCTCGATGCCGAGGTGCACCTCGAGGTCGCCGTCACGGAACCACACGCCACCTCGGGGGGCCAGCGCCGGGGGTTTGGGGATCTGCGTGAGCCCCAGGATCGCGCCGTAGAAGCGCACCGCGGCTTCTTCCTCGTCCGGCGGCATGGCAAGCTGGACGTGATGCAGGCCCAGCAAGCGGGCACCGACCTGGGTCACGGGCGATTCTCCCTCTACAGCCGACGACGGGCCGGGAGTCTACCCCCGGCCCGTCCGACGATCCGTGCTGACCTACGAGCAGCCGCTGGTCGAGCCGCAACTCCCGCACACGTAGCATGAGCCCGACGGCTGCATCTGCGAACCGCACGAGTAGCACAGCGGCGCGTCCAGCGTCTTCGCGCTCGGTCGCTCTGTGAGCTCGATCAGCTCAGTCGGTGGCGCAGGCGCGCCCGCGGTCTTCTCCATCGCCTCCTGCGTGCGCTCCTCGATCGAGCGGATCCCGAGCGAATCCCGCTGCTCCGGCGACAGGTGGTCCAGCGCCAACCGGCGGAACACGTAGTCCACGATCGACGAGGCGAAGCGGATGTCCGGGTCATTGGTCATGCCCGAGGGCTCGAACTTCATGTTGATGAACTTCGAGGCGTAGTCCTCGAGCGGCACGCCGTATTGCAGGCCCACCGAGATCGCGATCGAGAACGCGTCCATGATCCCTGAGAGGGTCGAGCCTTGCTTGGAGGCCTTCAGGAAGATCTCGCCGAGGCCACCGTCGGGGTACAGGCCCGCCGTGACGTATCCCTCCGAGTCGCCGACCCTGAACGAGGTCGTGCGTGCCGGGCGGGACTGCGGCAGGCGCTTCTTCTCCGACCACGGCAGGTGCTTGCTCTCGCCGTCAGCCGCGACGGCGGTCTTCCTCTTGTCGGCCGACAGTGGCTGCGCGACCTTGCAGTTGTCGCGGTAGATCGCGACCGCCTTCAGGCCGAGCTTCCAGCTCTCGATGAAGAGCTGCTCGACCTCCTCGACCGTGGCCTGTTCCGGCATGTTGACGGTTTTCGAGATGGCCCCGGACAGGAAGGGTTGTGCCGCCGCCATCATGCGCACATGGCCCATGTAGTGGATAGGGCTGTCACCCATCGCCGTGTCGAATACGGCGCGATGCTCCATACGCAGGTGCGGGGCGTCGAGCACGGAGTTGTGCTCGGCAATGTAGGCCACGATGTCGTCCACCTGCTCGCCGGAGTAGCCGAGGCGCGCCAGAGCCAGGGGCACCGTCTGGTTCACGAACCTCATCGTGCCGCCGCCCACGAGCTTCTTGGTCTTGACCAAAGCGAGCTCGGGCTCGATACCCGTGGTGTCGCAATCCATCATGAGCCCGATAGTGCCCGTTGGCGCCAAGACGGTGGCCTGGGCGTTGCGGTAGCCGTGGATCTCGCCGAGCACGATCGCCTCGTCCCAGGACTGCTTGGCGGCTGAGAGCACGCCCTCCGGGATGGCCTCAGCGTCGATCTGGTCGGCCGCCGCCCGATGCTTGCGCATGACACGAAGCATCGCGTCGGCGTTCGGCTCGTAGCCCTCGAAGGGTCCCGTCACCTCGGCGATCCGAGCGCTGGTGCGGTAGCTCCAGCCGGTCATCAAGGCGGTGATCGCGCCGGCCCAAGCTCGGCCCTGGTCGGAGTCGTAGGGCAGACCGCGCGCCATCAGTAGCGCGCCGAGGTTCGCGTACCCCAAGCCGAGTTGGCGGAACGCCCGCGCATTCTGCCCGATCGTCTCTGTCGGATAGCTCGACTCCCCCACGACGATCTCCTGGGCGGTGAACACGATCTCAACGGCGTGCTTGAAGCTGGCCACGTCGAAGCTGCCATCCTCGTCGACGAACCGCATCAGGTTGAGCGAGGCGAGGTTGCACGCTGAGTCATCTAGGCTCATATACTCTGAGCAGGGATTACTGGCGTTGATACGGCCAGAAGCTGGACAGGTGTGCCATTCGTTGATGGTTGTGTCGTACTGCATCCCGGGGTCGGCGCATTCCCATGCCGCCTTCGCGATCTGACCCATCAGCTCGCGAGCACGAACCGTCTCGATCGTCTCCCCCGTCGTCACACCCTTGAGCCGCCAGTCCTGGTCCTGCTCGTAGGCCTTCATGAACTCGTCCGTGACACGAACCGAGTTGTTCGCGTTCTGATACTGGATCGAGTAGCTGTCTTTGCCGTCGAGATCCATGTCGAAGCCGGCGTCACGCAGAGCTCGGGCCTTGTGCTCCTCGGTCGCCTTGCACCAGATGAAGTCCTCGACGTCGGGATGGTCGACGTCGAGGATC
>Ga0247727_10017640_pt1 | contig 11338 bp, 14 predicted proteins | sample WisWelCaveWW1625_FD_202498 | JGI IMG/M metagenome (GOLD analysis project Ga0247727, IMG submission 202498) | Biofilm microbial communities from Wishing Well Cave, Virginia, United States - WW16-25 | ecosystem: Environmental > Aquatic > Deep subsurface > Groundwater > Cave microbial mat | place... | reverse complement strand
AGCCTAATCCTCCTTACTTGCCGACGGGAATCGGCAGGGTTATGTGATTCCGCATCAACAATCTTAAGGACTGGATTAGGCTTTTTCAATTCATAATTTGGTCACACATAACTGAAAATCAAGATTTACTATATCCTTATGCTCCATATCTCAATCCTTTTTCCTCTGCTAATATCAGCATCGGCCCGACGAAAAAGGCCTTAAATTCCCGGAACGCGTGCCCAATTTATGCTTTAAACTTCACGCCAACGCTACTTCCAAAGGCTTGCGCCTGATTTTACTGACCTTTAAAATCGAAAATCCGAGGACATTGCCGTCTTTATCCACCTTTTCCATGACCTGATCGCTTTTGGTTTCGCGAAAATATCCCGCTTTGCGGTCGAAGATGACCTCCAGATAATCCCCTTCTTTGTCATACCACAACTTCACAATCTTTTTGGCCATAATACGGCTCCTTTCTTTAACGTGTCCGTCAGATATGCCGTTAAAACAAATGCATCGTCCTCCCGAACCTTGACAACAACACATAAATATTTATTCCCAACTACCGTAGCGAAATAAAAACGATAATACAACCTGACTTCCGAATCACTCAAGGATTGAACCACCTTTAACGGATGAGCCAATGTTTCCTTAATCCGTCCACTTAACCCCCGCATTTCCGGATGTTCTCGAATGTGTTCAAGCCGCTCCAACGTTAATCGGATTGTTCGCCCCTCAAAGTCTTTTAATAATTTCATAACCTATCTGCCGTCCTCCAAGCCTACCGTCAAAAACTCTTAATGCGTCACCATCACCACGCCGGCATTACGCACTGTCAGAGTCTCGTCTTGTGCACCGAACGTGGTCGTGACATAAAGTTTTTTGCCATGCTGATCTTCTGCAAACAGATTATCTCCCCGGAATTTAACCTGGATCTTTTCTTTCGCTCCCAAGGCCACGTCTCTTTGCCCGCTGGACCGGCCATCATTCCCCACCAAAGATATTAGAGAATCTTCAGCGCCTTCCTTTGTTTCATTTTCATCAAATGATACCTGCGCTTTTCGCAGTTGTATTTGAATGGGACGGTCTGCAAGATTTTCTAACTCCACTGTTATCCCCAAATGCTGTCGTTTTCGTTTCACTCCTATCCCGGGCATGTGATCGCACCACGCCGCTACACCGCGTATTTCAGCGGAAAAAACTTTTCCTTTGCTCAAGGGAAGCGGTTGGGCACAAGCAGATTGTATAAAAAAACAAGCGATAATCAGCCACCCCATACATCTGATAAAATGACGACGTCCCATAATTATTTCCTCCCACTCAATCGACACAGGCTGACAAAATCTATCTCTACCGTAATTTTTCCACAATTTTTAACCACTTCGAGGTTACGGCAGCAGTAAACAATAAATAAATTCCTATCATACACATGAGGCAAAAAAAGAAATACACAACACAAGTAAACATTATAAACGCAGTGGTTAACACTAACTCATAGCTTTTCTTTAAATCCCGGGATAGTTTTTGCTCGACTAGCGTAACGGGATTGGAAATGATTTTGTTGAGTTCAATTTCCCGTTTTTCGTAGCGGACAATCATATCTTTAAGCGATGGGAAAATCCATTCCGCGGTCGAAACGGGTTTTAGATTGAACGCCGTGATCCCGATAAGTGACGGCACAAGAAAAACCCAAGCAAGGACCACAACGCATAAACGTGTCTTCCTTTTAGAATTTAAAAATCTTAATTCTTTCTCATCCAATTTTGGATTCATATTCATGGAATCACTTTACAATCGCCACCACGCGCGCCCAACCGGCACCGGCATTACGAACCTTTACCGGGAGACACGACACCGTAAAACCAAAAGATTTTGGGATAGCGCCTAAATTTCCCAGCCGCTCCATATGGCAATATTCCCGCCGGCGTCCCAAAAAATGGCACGGCCAGATTTTGCTTTTATCTTTGGTAGAAAGAAATTCTTTGAACATCAAAAAGCACGGCCGGTCCAGGCCAATGGTGTCGATCCCCATCATCTTCACACCTTGATCTAAAAGATACTCAACCGCATCCGGAACCAACCCCACGTATTTATTCACATAATCATCCGTTCCCAAAAGCTTATCGCCGCCGGTGTAAAATAAAACGATGTCTTTGGGTTTGATCTTGTATTTAATTTTTTTGAGGGCTTCGCTAACGTAGGCTTTAGTGATAAAGTCGGGAAACTTCAAATAGGTAAAATCTAAAACCACCCCGGACCCGTAACACCATTCTAAGGGAATATCCATAATCTTCTTGGCGGGTTTACCCTCACAGGTGCTGCCGTAATGAAACGGGGCGTCCACATGGGACCCCATGTGGACCGAGGAATGAACAATTTCCAAGGAAAGCATTTCGCCGTCGGGAATTTCATCCGATCTCGCCACGCGCTCGCCTTTATCGAATCGTTCCTGGCCTTGGGGTTGCTTATTCATCACCACCCAGTTGAAATGCTCGACCCCTTGCGCGTGACTGATGCGATCGATCTTGGCGTCGTGGGTTTCGATCAGTGTGTCATCAATGGGAAGACTTAGGTCGATAATCATAGGGCTATCAGTCCTCAGCAATCAGTCGTCAGTCAAAGATTTCCAGCGATTAAAGCTGATAGCCTGTCTGCCTTGCCTGCCAGCAGGCAGGCGACAGGCAGGCTGAAGACTGACAGCTGAAAGCTTTTAGTTTATTCCTTTCGCCTTCAAAATCCCGATAATCTCGTTTATCGTGTGCGTCTTTTTGATCTCATTGTCCGCGAGCTTGACGCCGAATTCTTTTTTTAGCCCGACCGAAATCTCCACCATCTCGGTGGAATCAATCCCCAAAGACTCATCGAGTTTGGCATCGGATTTGATTTCTTCCGGACTAATATCTAAGACCTTATTGAAAATATTTTTGACACGTTGTTCGGCTGTTAAAACCTTTTGTTCCGTGGTCACGTTTTTCCCTCCTTTAAATGACGGCATACTTTACGTTCATTCTAATCTAAATTAGAGGTGAACGTAAAGTATTAGCCGGAATTTATCCCAAAGCTCCGACGAACAGGAGGAGCTTGGGGCAATATAATATCTCATTTTGCGTTTTGCACAACTAACACCACATTAATCCCGCCGCGGCCACGGTTAATTACCAGGGCATTTTTAATTTCTTTGCTCTGTGCTTTATTGGGACAGTAATCCAAATCGCATTCGGGGTCCGGCGTTGAGTAATTTATCGTCGGTGGAACAAGTTTATGTTCCATTGCTAAAAGCGTTGTGATCACATCCAGCGCCCCTGAAGCGCCGAGCAGATTTCCAAACATGGACTTTGGCGCCGAGACTGGGATCTCTTTAGCATTACCATTAAAAACTTGTTTGATGGCCTTGGTCTCGGTAATATCGCCTAAAAGTGTTCCCGCGCCGTCGGCACAAATATAATCTATTTGCGAGGGTGAAAGTTTCGCATCATCCAAAGCCGTTCGAATCGCTCTGGCAAGCTGTTTGCCATCGTCGGCCGGAGAGATCCGGTCAAAGCCATCGGTCGTTGTCCCAAAACCAGTGATGTAACCGTAAATAGGGACATTTCGCTTTCTCGCCCTTTCCGATGATTCCAAGATTAAAATTCCGGAACCCTCGGCAATTGCCATTCCGTCACGCGTTTTATCAAACGGCCGATAGGCACTGCCCGCCTCATGATTTCGTTGAGTTAGAACACCGGAAGTATTACAACACAAAAGCGCGTAAGGGGTCACCGGCGCTTCCATGCCACCGGCTAAGATAAAATCATTCTTGTCGCGTTCAAGATTCTTGGCCGCGTAGGCAATGGCCATCAAGGAACTCGCCCGGTCAGCGACGATGGTTTTGCTGTAGCCTTTGATTCCGTAATGAATGGAAACCTGCCCCTGGGGCGCCGCCGGAAACCAGGCCGAGGCCATGAAAGGACTCACCCCCTCGCGGCCTTCCAAATACATGTCGCGCAGTTCCGTCTCGGCGTAAAGCCAGCCGCCGATAGCATTGCCCATGAATATCCCAACGCGCTTAAGATTCTCTTGAGACAAATTCAACTTCGCATCTTGAATGGCCATCTCGGAGGCCACCAAAGCCATGTGAGAGAAAACATCGATTTTCTTTAAAAGCCTTGACGAAATATTGCTGTACGCGTCCAAATCATGGACATGTCCGGCTACCCGCGACGGATATCGGGAAGCATCGAATCGTGTGATTTGATTTACTTTGGAATGGCCAGCCTTGATGTTCGCCCAGAAAGCGCGTTTCTCCATGCCGCTGGGGCTGACGATACCGATTCCGGTAATGGCGATTTTCTTCATAATTTACCTCAGCTTACGATAGCTTACGATTCTTTATTGCTTTGAGCCGATCCAAATCGGCCACATCTTGTTTTCGCCCGGCGATTTCTTTGGATTGAATCAAGTCGTCTAATCCAATGAAAAAGACCCTTGCTTTTCCGTAAGTCCCAATTTTTCTATTTTTCCAAATTTTCTGAAAAAGTAATCCTTCGATAGAAGTAATCAAATCCACTCTGACCGGCTCATAACCCAGTTGGATAAATCTATCCGGCTGACAAAACTCTTCCGGAGATAATTTTAAGCTTTCAAACCCAAACTCAGCTAATGCCGTGACAATCTTTTTGCCATTCTCGACAGTTGGTTCGACAATAATATCCATATCCTTTGTATAACGGGGCTGCGCATGAAAAGCCAAAGCAAACGCGCCGATAATGCAATATTTTATTTTATGCTTATTGAATAATTTTAATAACTCTTCGAAGTCCTTTTCCACGCGCATGAGTCGATAATCCTTTTTTGTTGTGTCTGGTAAACTTAAAGTACATTTCCCTTAATTCCTGCATTATATTCAACCTTTCAGTGGTGCTCATCCTTCTGTAATATTCTCGATCAAACTCTTCGGCCTCTTCAAAACTTTTGCTCTTGTGAATCCAGATTTTTTTCATATTATTCTTCAAATCTCCGCAACACCATCGAAGAATGGATCCCCGAAAAGCCCGAACTCGTCTTTAAAATCGTATTGACCTTTTTCTGACGGGCCTCATTGGGGATATAATCCAGGTCACAGCGCGGGTCAGGCTCTTCCTGATTAATCGTCGGCGGCAGAATACCCCGGTCAAAAATAAGCGAACTTAAAGCCAGCTCAATGCCGTTAGCTCCGGCCAGCGGATGGCCAATCATAGACTTAACGGAGCTAATCGGAATCTTATAAGCATATTCGCCCAAGGCCATTTTATAAGCGCTCGTTTCAAAAACATCATTTTGTCGGGTGGAGGAACCATGCGCGCTGATGTAATCGAGTTCCCGCGGTTTCACCCCGGCATCATTCATCGCTATCATAATGCAGTCGGCCATGGCATCACCATCCGGCGGCAGGTCGGTCATGTGAAAGGCATTGTTGGTGGTCCCGAATCCGGTAATTTCGCAGTAGATCCGCGCGCCACGTTTAAGTGCGTGATTCAATTCTTCCACCACAAGAATTCCAGCACCCTCCGAAATAACAAATCCATTACGTTTATTATCAAACGGCCTGGAGGCCTTTTCCGGAAACTCATTGTGAACGGATAAAACATTGACCGTATCAAAGGCCCCGAAAGTAATGGGCGTGATCGGCGCCTCGGACGCACCGGTAATCATGATGTCGGCCTCATCGTTTTGAATGGCCTCATAAGAAAATCCCACCGAATCCGTTCCGGCAGTGCATCCCGTGGAAATCGTATTACAAATTCCATACAGGCCATATTTTGCGGCAATCTCACTCGACGGCGTATTGAACATTGAAGCGTCATAAAGGTCCGGCCGTACCAAGGCCGGATCAATCGGATTTTTTCCGCTGTCGGTCACCAGCGCGAATTCCTCTTCCATATATTTGGTCCCGCAAATGGCGTTGGCTAAAGAAACTCCCATGCGTTCGCGGTCGGCTTTCGCTAAATTCAATTTGGAATCTTCCAAAGCCATGCGGGCCGCGACCATAGCGAATTGCACATAGCGATCCATGCGGACAATTTCGTCTTTCGTTAAGCCTAATTTCAACGGATCAAAATCTCGAACCTGCGCGGCGATTTTCGTGTTAAAAAACGAGACGTCAAATTCAGTCAGGCGCTTAACCGCCGAAACACCGTTGACCATACTTTTATAACAGGCCTCATTGCCAACGCCATTGGGAGAAATGATTCCCACCCCCGTAACTACGACTCTTCGTGTCATTTTTATAAATCTCCCATTAAGCTGATAGCTTCTCAAATTCTCTTTTGATTTCTTCCGCTTCAAAAAACCGTCCACTGTTTTCAACCTGATGCACCAGGTCAACCACTTTGCGATTCAACGGTGCCTTCATCTGAATATTTTCCGCCATCAGCACAACTTCACCGTTAATAAAATCAATCTCACTCGTTTTCTTTCGTATAATGCTTTGTAAAATCGAACCGTACAGGGGCTCTTTGCTTAAATTCGTTAAGGTTTTGTTGATAATGCCGGCCGCCTGTTCCAAAGGCATACCGGCGAGTCCGACAATACGCTCCACGGGAAACTGCGGCAGTGATGTGAGCTCAACTCCACCTTTTTGGACAATCGCAAAACCTTCTTTTAACAGCAAAACACTCAATCGGCAAAAATCCATATCGGAAAAAGTTTCCTGCATGGATTTACCGATCAACGCCGGCAGGCAATTGTTAAAGTTGACAAAAAGCTTCAACCATTTCATCCCCACGATATCCTGGGTCACGACCGCCGGAAACGCCTTCTTTAAAATACCGGCGAGCGTGTGAACAAAAGCGTTATTGACGACGAACGGCTTACCGATAATCCAATCGCCTTCGAAATTAAATATCGCCTCTCCTGGGTTGATATAAGTCGCTCCAAACATCACGATGCTGCTGATCACTTTCACTTTATCGACATGGCTGCTGATCATGTTGTCCGCCTGAACGCCGTTTTGTGTGGTCAGAATCCACGTGTCGTCCAGATATTCAAAATTATCCTGATAGGCCTCTTCCATATCCTGGGTCTTAACCGTGAAGATAACCAGGTCATATTTTTTATTCAGCCGGCTTAAAGCGGGGACTTTGATGACTTCCTCTCCCCGAACACCCTTGATGCGCAATCCTTGTTGATTGATGGCCTTAACCTGCTCCGACCGGCCGACCAAAACAACATCCTCTCCGGCTTTTTGCAGATATCCGGCGACAACTGAACCAATAGCCCCGGCACCTATCACGGCAATTTTCATTAGGGGACAGGGTACCGGGTATAGCGTTTAGAAAAAGTCTTCTAACAAAACCCTAAACGCTAACCCTAAACCCTCCTTAACATTTTTTACTTCGGTTCATATTTTTTGTAATCAAACCCCACTTCATCCAAAAGACGAATCATCAGACTATAAAACGACATGGGGACCTCTGAAAAGAATGCCCGGATAATGTCCGATTCCTCGATAAAATATGAACCACGCTCCTGCGCGTTCATGACCGCCTTTTTATCGACGACTTTCTTCGCGATTTCCCGGTGAAATAAAGGAATCTTGGTGATCATGGTTTCGTATTTCTTTCGGGCGAGGTCTTCCCACTGTAGTTGAGGTAATGTTTGAACCATTGTTCTCCTTAATAGTATCAGGTGTTAAGTGTTACGTGTTAGGTCGACTTAACACATGACACATGACACGTTACACCTAACACAATTATCGATTTACTTTACACAGCCGCGCCCACTCTAGAATTAGCTTCCCACTTGGAAATATTGCTCATGAAATCTTTAACGCAGAGCTTGACTTTATCATCATAATTACTCGAGAAGATGCGATGAATGCGCTCCGGTTTGGAATAATACTCGCGCATACACCAGGAACCTAAACGCCCCACTTCTTCTATAGATAAATGATCAGTAGGAATAACCGGATGCTGAAAGTCCCACAGTTTAAGATCGATCTTATCCGGATCAAACCAGCCCTTTTTGATGCCGTATTTCCAATCAGGAGAATTGGGTACGGGGGTCAGATAATCCAAGGCAAAAATATCCGGGTCAATCTCATCGGCGACACGAAGCCGCTCTTTGATCTTCGCTTCGGTGTCATCTTTTAAACCGATCAGAACCGTTCCCACGGAACCGATATCTTGTTCTCTCAAAATTTGAATCGTCTTTTTAATCTGGCCGATAGTGACCCCTTTGCCAGTTTTGGCTAAAGTCATGTCATCTTCAACTTCCACACCGGTCAAAGCCAAAAACAAACCGGCCTTTTTCATCAAAGGCAGAATATCATGCTGGCTGATCCATTGATCGGCTCGGCCCAGACAAACCCAATCGATTTTATTGCCGCGTTTGATTTTTTCTTCGCAGAATTCAATCATCGCCGGGGTATCGGTGTTAAAGGCATCATCCTGAAAAACAACAGTATTGATGTTGTATTGTTTTTCGAGGATGTCCAGTTCATCGACAATCCGTTTTCCCTTTAATCCCCGCCAAGATGTAAAATCCTGGGCGGCCGTACGGCTGTCATACAGCGCCCATTCATAACAGAAATGGCATTTCCCCGGGCAGCCGCGGGAGGTCATCAATTCCGCGAAAGGCTTCCAATAGGTGTGCCCCACATATTTATCCATCGGGAATAAATCATACGCCGGCATCGGCAAAGCATTTAAATCCGGAATCATATCCCGGTGCGGACCAATGACAATGCTGCCGTCTTTCTCCCGAGAAACGAGTCCGGGGATTTCGCGTTCCTTTTTTTGCTTCGACCGAAGATTAACGATTAAATCCTCCATCGTTAATTCCGCTTCCCCAATCATAATATAATCAATCCACGGGTTAAGCCGCATCTGCCGGTCATAATCACCGGAATACCATAAACCGCCGGCTACCATTTTTGTCTGCGGCATGATTTCTTTAATGAACCTTAAACCTTCATTGAAATACCAGATGACCGCGGCCCCGCAGGTGGAATGCAAAAGTTCGCCGACAAAAACCATATTGGGTTTAATATTTCGGACTTCTTTGAGCATGCCCTGCCAATCTAAATCAAAAGCCCGGCAATCAAGAACAACGACTTCGGCCAATTTCTTTGTCCGAAGATAGGCCGCCAGCTGCGCGTGCATTTGGTTAGCGGCCTTGTGATATCCATGCGAATCCCAGGCTTTCAGTGGTGGGGTTAGAAATAATACTTTCATTCTTTGTTCCTCCTTATTTTTGCCGTTTAAAACCAACTCGCAACCAGCGGCCGTCCACCGGGAGTCGCGTCCGTACAAATATGTTTGGTCTGCGTATATTCTAAAAGCCCTTCGGTGCCTAACTCGCGGCCGAAACCGCTTTGTTTGTAGCCGCCGAAAGGCGCTTCATTGTAAAACCCACCATACGTATTTATCCAGACCGTCCCACAGCGAAGTTTCCGTGAGACCGAATTGGCTTTATCTAAATCCTTGGTCCAGACCATGGCGGCTAAACCATATTGCGTATCATTGGCGATTTGAATGGCTTCCTCGACCTCTGAAAATCGGAGGACCGACAACACCGGGCCAAAGATTTCCTCCCGGGCAATGGTCATGGAATTATTGACGTCGGTAAAAATGGTCGGCTCCAAAAAGAATCCATCTTTCAATTCCTTGGTTGACGGTATTTTTCCACCGCAGACGAGTTTGGCCCCTTCTTTTTTACCGGTCTCGATAAATCCCAGAACCTTTTCCCGATGTTCAAAAATAATCAGCGGTCCGAAATCGGTTTCATAATTCAAACTATTGCCAATCTCAAGATTCTTCGTTTTACGCACCAGTTGATCGATAAACTTGCTGTAAATTTTATCCTCGAGCAAAAGCCGCGCGCCCGCGGTACACATCTGCCCCTGATTCATAAATATCGATGACATTGTCCCGCCCAAAGCCGCCTCCACATCACAATCGGCAAAAACGATGTTGGGCGATTTACTGCCCAGCTCCAGACAAAGTTTTTTAGTCGTGTTCGCGGCCAGACGCATGACTTCCTGCCCCGTGGTCGTGCCACCAGTAAAACTCAACATGTCCACATTGGCATCTTCGGCTAAAACACGGCCGACATTTTGGCCATTACCGGTGACCACATTGATAACCCCTTTGGGTAAATCCGCCTGCTCGATGATCTGCGTGAGTTTGATAATTGAGAGACTCGCCCAAGCCGACGGCTTTAAGACAACGGTATTGCCGGAAATCAAAGCCGGAGCGATTTTCCAAGCCATGGTAATCAAAGGATAATTCCACGGGATAATGCAGCCCACCACCCCCATGGGTTCCCGGACAGTCATACTGATAACCGAAGCCGGCACAGGAATAATTTGCCCAGATAATTGACTGCTGACATTCGCGAAATATTCGAAGGTATCCGCCGCGGTGGGGACATCGATAAAGGTCGTCTGCTTAATGGTCTTGCCCGTGTCCTGACATTCAAGCTCGGCTAAGACTTTCGCGTTTTCGCGGATAAGCTGGGCAATTTTGTTTAAATACTGTCCGCGTTCGCGAACGGTTAAATTAGTCCACTCGCCTTCATCAAAAGTCCGCCGCGCCGCGGCAATGGCTTTCTTAGTGTCTTCAGCTCCGGCATCGGCAATCTGGGCGATAACCTCTCCTGTGGACGGATTAACACTTTCAAAATATTGCTTTGACCTGGCTTGATGCCAACCGCCGCCATAAAATAAATCATATTTTTGAATATCGATATTGGTTGTGTTCATAGTGTCTCCTGTACCGTAGGGGCGATTCATCCTGCCTGCCGGCAGGCAGGGAATCGCCCCTACAAATATCATTCCACCGGCACCTGCTGCCACAATTGAAAGATTCGATTGCATGGCGCGTACCAACGGGAAATACGGGCGAAATCTCCGCGGAGATTCATCTTCTTCTGTGTCGTCGCCACAAACGGATCGATTTCCCGGTTAAATACCGCCCGCCAAATATTCTCGGACGCGGAAATCAAAAACTCTGCGGTTTCATCATTACCGATGCGGATAATACTCCCTCTCTCAAAATGAAAACTATAAATCTGGCCGGTTTCATTAAGCTTGACCGCCAGATCCATGGTCATGTTCGTTTTTTCTCCTAATTCTTTTAACTGGAAATCGGCGTTTACCAGCCGCACGATCTCATCAATTTGTTCTTTAGAAAATAATTGATATTTTTTGGCGGCGATTGAACCCAATTTTTCGCCATCACTATTTGCAGTCGCAGTCTTCGCATTTTGGCTTCCTTTATACAACCGCGAGATAACATCGACCTTCACCGCGTCTTCCAAGACCTGGATCAATAAAAAACAATCAAATAAACTCTTTCCCATTGCTACCGTGCCATGATTTTTAAGAACGACAATGTTA
>Ga0247727_10017639_pt1 | contig 11338 bp, 8 predicted proteins | sample WisWelCaveWW1625_FD_202498 | JGI IMG/M metagenome (GOLD analysis project Ga0247727, IMG submission 202498) | Biofilm microbial communities from Wishing Well Cave, Virginia, United States - WW16-25 | ecosystem: Environmental > Aquatic > Deep subsurface > Groundwater > Cave microbial mat | place... | reverse complement strand
GTAAATTGCCGCGCAACCAGCAAAGCGGCAAGCCAGTGAAGAGCAATTTATCACCAACATCCCAGCGAATGCCGGATCGGAATCGCTAGTTCACGGAGGATTATTATGGCTTTGTTTTACATGGGTTCGAAACAGACATGGGTGGAATATCTCAAATCCATGTCCAAGGCGACCGGCGTCAAGGGACAGATTCGCCGGAGCAGCAAAGAGCAGCAGGTGGCGATCTCCGAGCAGACTCGCGAGATCGTGGCCAGCCGCGAAGCGCTGATCAAGAAATTTTCCAACGGCTTCGACGCGGTGAACGGCACGCTCGACTGGGGCTTCGGCAGAGTTGAAAACGCCATCAACGGCGTGGCGGCATCGATCGATGCGCTGCGCGCCAGTTTCGATTATAATATGACCCTGATGCTCGAGCAATTGCAGCTTCAGAATCAAACCATGAACCGCTTCCTCGAGCAGATGGAGGCGATTCACGATACGCTGCAAAGCCCGACGCTGACCCAGGCTCGCGAATTCTACCGGATCGGTTGCGAGCGCCTCATGAAAGGTCTGCTCGATAAGGCGCTCGAAGCTTTTCTCGAATCGGCGCGGCGCGACGACACCAACTTCATGACGCATTTGATGATCGGCAAGCTCTATTTGTACGGCGTGAACGGCGATATCAACGTGCTCAACGTGAAGAAAGCCGAGTTTCACTTGCGCGCCGCGGCGCGCTACGCCAAGGCGGAGATCACCCGCCTGCCGGATGCGAATCGTTTTGCCGGCGAGGCGCTGCTTCATGCCGCCATCGCCTGTTACGTCCAGGCCGACGATCACGTGACTTCCGGAAACATTCCCGAGACCCAGCGCCTGCTGCAATCGTCGCTCGACCTGGCGCGCCAATCTGCGGAGGTCTATCCGCAACTTTCGGAAAGTCACTATCATCACGCCAAGTTTGCCTCGCTGCTGGGAGACGGCAAGACGGCCAAGGCGAGCCTCGCCCGCGCCATTGCCCTCGACGAGGCCTACTGCTTGAAGGCAGACGCCGACAGCGATTTTACTTTTGTGCGCGCGCAGGTAACCGATTTGTTTCAGCAATTGCGCACAAAAAGCGGCGACCACATTCGCGAAAAGCTGAGAGACACCGAAAGACTTCTGAACGATTGGGTTTACTTGACGCCGGAAGCAAAAAATGCTGAGTCGGAAATTCGCCTCTTGCTTGCCGAGGTGAAGAACTGCATCATGCGCAATACTTACTTCGACAACCACGACGCCCTCCGCTTGTTGCAACAGGCGGAGCAGCTCTTTCAAACGCTGCTCGTCCACAAATTTGCGCTGCATGCGCTGTCGGCAAATTTTGGCCGCATCACGTGCATCGCCTTCAGCCCGAATCAAAAACTCCTGGCCAGCGGCGGCGGCGAAAAAGCCGTCAAGCTCTGGGGACTTTCCGAAAATCAGTTGAAGGCCACGCTCAAGGGACACGACGACAGCATCGTCGATTTGGTATTCAGTCATGACAATACGTTGCTTGCCAGCGTCGACAAACGCGGGTGCGTGAAAATTTGGGACGCCGAGAACGGCAGCTTGCTGCGCGACTTGGTGAACACCATGAGCCCGGTGCATTGCCTGGCCTTCAGCCCCGATGATTCCATGCTGGCCATCGGCTGCGATAATCGAGAGGCAACGCTGTGGCGCGTTCAAACCGGCTCCTTGATGTACACATTCCGCGCTCACAAGAGCAGCGTCGATACCGTCGTGTTCAGCGGCGACGGCAGAATGCTGGCCACCGGCAGCCCGGACAATACCGCCGTGGTGTGGGATGTGAGCACCGGCAAGCTGATGCACACATTCAACGGCTGTTCCGGCTTGACGAATTGCCTGGCATTCAGCGCCGACAGCAAAGTGCTGATCAGCGGCTGCAACGACGGCAGCGTGCGCTTCTATCGTCTGCAGGACGGTGAGTTGGTGCACAACATTTCAGAGCGCTCCGGAACCGTGAGTTGGCTGGTGCTCAGCCCGGACTCGAAGATTTTGGCGACGGTGAATGTCGGCAAAGCTTTGCAGCTTTGGGATATTAACAGCGGCCAGCTTATGCACAACTTGAAGCCGTTCTCGCGCGGCATCACCTCGGCGCGCTTCAGCCCCGATGGCACGATTCTCTCGGCGCTCGATTTTCAAGATCGCAGCGTCAAGCTGTGGAATGTGAACGACGGAAAACTGATGCACGTGATTGCAGGAAACTTGACGTGCAACGCCTTCAGCCCGGACGGCGCCATCCTGGTCACCGGCGACGAAACCGGCAGCTTGAGATTCTGGGGCCGCATGGTGACGACCCGCAGCGCCTACGAAGCGAGCAAGGCGCGTGAAGCCTCGGCCAGCGCACCATCGCCGCAGCCTCGCCGATACGAACCGCGCCAGACCGATTCAGCTTTCCGCGCCGAGCTTGAAGAGCGCAGAAGAGCTGAAGCGTTGCGCTATCAAGAGAGGCAACGCGAAGCGCCGCCACAGCAGCCGGCGCAGTCTCAGACGCCGCGTTTCGCTCAGGAGAGACCTTACGAGCATCGGGAAGCGCATGCTTATCGCCCGCCGGAGCAAGAGCCTCGTGAGGCCCAGAGTTATCGCTCGCCGGAGCCGCCTGAACAACGCGTGCGCGACGACAAGCAGGAGGCCGAGCAACTGCGCCGCCGGCTTGAGCGCAGCGCCGAGAACGATCCGCGCTGGGAACGAGTGAACCGGCCGGCTCCGGATAACAAAGAAGTTTTACTGCACGAAGAAGAACTGCGGATGTGGCGCGAGCAACAGCAGAAGGAGCTTGTCAAGCGCGCCAAAACCGGAAGCTGCCTGCAATGCGGACGCAAGCTTGGATTTTTGGCGAGAATCAGCGGTGTGAAATTCTGCAGGAAGCATGCGTTCTGATTCGTCACGAAAAATAGACAATCAATGAAAAAGGGAACCTCGGTGGTTCCCTTTTTTGTTTGTGTTGAACGGGTATGAGAAGAGATTGTAACATTTATGAATTTCTGTTGACAGATAACTTGCAGTTTCATATTATGCGCTTGCATCACGAAACGACGGGGGAAAACGGGTCGATCGGGGAAGGGGTTGGTGAACAACATCGGAATGTCTTCTCTTCTCTTCTTACATAATTTCAGAAGTAGATGAAATACATCATCTGATAAAGCCGATGGAGCCTGAATGATGAACTCTAATTTTATGATCATCGTGCTCTCGTCGTTAATTCCCTGGTTTGCCCTTGCGCAGAATTGGAAACTTCAACCAAGTGGCACGAATCAGCCATTGCGGGATATTTATTTTGCTACTCCTCTGCACGGCTGGGCCATAGGCGACAGCGGCACGATTCTGCATACAACTGACGGGGGATTAGAGTGGGCTCTTCAGTCAATCGCTTTATCAGATCATCTCTATGCAGTTTTTTTTGTCGATTCAGTAACGGGATGGATCGCCGGTGCGAATGGCACATTGTTGCATACAAATGACGGAGGAAATATTTGGCAGCAGCAGCAGGAAAGCAATACAACCTTTCATTTTCGTGACGTCTTCTTTATTGATCAATCGATAGGGTGGGTTGTTGGGGGAAATATTTTTCAAGGCATAATCATCGGCACGATCGACGGCGGGCAATCATGGAGCAAGCTTTCTGATTCTACGAGAGGTTCTTACCTTGGAGTCTACTTTCTTGACGACCAGGAAGGTTGGGTCGTTGGAGGGCAGAATCTATTCGATAATTTTGTGAATGAAGTAATTTTGCATACCACGAATGGGGGGATCGATTGGGAAGAGCAATTTTCACCGACGATCGGTCCGTTGCATAAGATATTCTTTCTGGATAGAAATAGGGGCTGGGCCGTGGGCCACTCACCTCTTGCAGAGGGCGCTCTGCGGACCAACAACGGTGGTTTCACATGGTCTCCTGTGCGACTTCAAATCGGACCGATCGTTACTTCCGAACTACTCAAAGGCCTTGCTGTTGTCGATTCGCAAAAAATTTGGATATCAGATATTGACACTATATACCACTCCGACGATGGCGGGCAAACTTGGGTGAAACAAGAGAGGAAATCTTCGAAGTCGCTATCGACACTATTTTTTCTTAATTCGACTTATGGCTGGGCCGCTGGCTTCGATGGGGCGATATGGAAATATCAGGAGAAAACTGTTTCTGTTGAAAGCAGGGACTCAGATAACGATCATTATAACTTGGTGCATTCGAGTTTTCCCAATCCTGCTACTGAGAACACCCAAATCAGGTATTCTTTTTCGAAAGATAGTGATGTGGTTGTAAGGGTCTATGATATTTTGGGGCGAATGGTTGCAATATTGGTGAATGAACACCAGAGAGCGGGCATGTACACGGTTTCGTTCGATAGCAAGAAACTCCTCAGCGGAGTTTACTACTATCAGATCAGTATTGATCACCGAACAGTAGTCAGGAAAATACTTTTGGTTCAGTAAACTGACAGCAATTTTCAAAACTATAAAGGCCATCTCGAACAATCGCGATGGCCTTTGTGATTTCAGCTTACTTGTTCGCCGTCGGCTTGGTCAGCACCGTATCGCTGACCGTCTGTTGGATGATGACAATATCGTAAACCGGTTTGGCGACTTCGATGGTGTCGGAACGCACATAGATCATCAGGTCGTGCGCGAATTGCTTTGATGGGTCTGGCGTTTTGATCAACTCTTCTTCGGAGTGTCCCCACATCATGAGCTCGGCTGTATTCGTGATGCCGTTGTAGTCGAATAGGAAGGTCAATTGCTTGCCTTCGTAAGTGCTCTCCAGCAAGCGCGCCAAACCGGCAAACATACTCACGGCCACGGGATATTTTGATCGCGCCTCAAACTGCCCCCGGCTGTTTTTGCTTGCCACCACAGTAATGAACCCGCCGCGCTGCCAGTTGCGCATCACGTTCATCGCCGTGTCAGACTCGCTCAGATTATAAAGCTGCTTCGAGGGATAAACCTGCAAGATGTCTTTGTCGTTGAATCCGTCGCCGACGATGTCGATGACGTCGATGCTATCGATCTGCGTTTCGGGAATGAGAAACTGCTCGACGAAGAATTTGACGGTCTGTGGATCGCGCACCGTGGCCACCGGCACGGCGCGGCGCTTGGCGATGATCGGCTCTTTGGATTGGGCCATGCCGATTTCTGCGCAGCAGGTTAAAATGGTAAAGAAAGCGGCAAAAGTGTTTTGTAGCAAGCGTTGAGGTGTTGTCATTATTCCATTAGGTTCTAAAAAGTGAAACCTTTGCCTTTAAAGCAAAAAGACTCACGCAAAGACGCAGAGGCGCAAAGAATACGCAAAGTCTTCCAAAGGCCAAGCAAGAGTAAGGTTGACTTTCGAAGGTTTCTCTCTGCGATCCTTTGCGACTTCGCGTCTTTGCGTGCGCTTTTATTTTTTGGTTGGGGCATGGCGGCTTACTTGTATGATGAACCGTTCGAGGTGTCCTGTTGCAGGTTGCGCAGCTTTTCAAAATATATTCTCGCCTTGGTTACTTCGCGCAAGCGGCGGTATCCGTCAACGAGAAATTTATGCAAACGCATAAGCTCATCCGGCGCCAATTGCTCGGACAGCGCCAGCGCCTTTTCTCCATACTCGACCATTTGCTTTGGGTTGCTGCTCGACAATTCGGCGAGGGAAAGAAAACTCTTCGCTCGCCCCTGCCAGTGAATCGTCGTGGCTTGCAAAAAATAAGTATAAGCCAGCCGCCGGTCGCTCTCGAGTTTGTCCACGCCGAGATTATGGCACATGGTTCCGTAGGTGTCGAAATAATTTCGATAAGAAGAATCGAGCGGCGCGCCTTGCTCGTCTTTGGGCATGCTTTCCACCAGCGTGAGCAGACGATTGACCGCTGCCGCCTGCCGGCCGAGATGCGTGTATTCGATATAAGCCAGCGTCCACTCCGTCTCATGCCGCGCATGGGTGGTCTTGATGATCGATAGCATTTCTTCCTGTACTTCGGTGGCCTTCTTGTAATACTTCTTCGCCTCGGCCGTGTTGCCCAGCGCCGCCAGCCGGTCGGCGCGATTCACCAAAGCGGTTGCCGTGTCGAGCATGACGGAGGCGCGAATGTTGCCGTCGTCCCAGTTGATCCACGCGATGGTGGATTCGATGGCTGAGCGGTTGGCTTTTGTCGGGGTGAGATCCCACGCGCGCTTGAGGTGATGCAACGCTTTCTCTGCGTCGAGCAAGCGGCTGGCGCATTGCCCTTGATACCACACCGAATAGAACAGGGTGGTCGAATCGGTCACGGCGTTGACCGGTTTTTCCGGATCGTTCACCCGCAGCGGATTGACTTCTGCGGAGGCCAGCAAAATATCCTCGGTTCGCTGGAAATTCTCAAAGGCGTCCGACCATTTCTCCATGAGAAAATAGGTTTCTGCAAGCTTGTAGTGATACTGATATTCGCCCGGTTCGAGGCGGATCAATGTGCCCCAGATGTGCAAGGCTTTTTCGTAATTCATCTCGTGCGGAAAGCGCGTGGCGATGTTTTGATAAACCAGCGCCAGCAGGTTTTGCGCCGACTTGTTGAACGGATCGAGCTGGATGGATTTTTCCAGCGCTTTGCGGGCCTGATCGAGATGGTAGCTTGCTTGAATGATCAGTTGGCGCTCTTGCGTTTTGTCGAACTGAACGAGGAGCGGCGCGGCTTGCGCCAGCTCGTTGTAGCCGGTTTGGCTGTGCGCACGGGATTGCGCCGAATCTTCTTTTGACACGGTCTTATGTCCGACTCTGGCGCTGTCCAAAATCGCCCATAGAGAATCGCTTGCAGACCAGTGCTTTTCCGCCTGGGTGTTCAGCGCTTTGGCTTTGCGCTCATCTTGCAACGAGACGAACAATCCCAGCGCCAGAGAGTCGGCGCGGACGGCAACCGCCGGCGACACCCCCGGCGGAACATCGATGGTTCTATTTCGTGAAGAAGATTTTAAAAATATCCCGCAGCTCGTGGTCAGCCACGAGGCGAGAAGGAGAAACGCGATGTGCGCTAATCTGCTGCCGAAGCGCGGGCAGCGCACATGCGGATGGCGGCGATTGTTCTTGTAGCTATTTTCATTCATTTCGTCCCACACATAATATTTTCACCTGAAGGCCGAGGAAGCTCCCGGCATCGAAGATGAGAGCATGATCGTGCTTCTTTGAAATGAGGTTTCACGGGTTGTTGGTTTTCCACCATGAAAGAAAGATGTTGTAAAACCGGGTGGTCTGCTCGCGGCTGGGAGTTTCCTCGCGCATGCTGACGGTGAAAACTTCGCCGTACTCGTTGCGCCCGACCTGGCCGATGCCGAGGTAATGGCTCTGCTGCTTGAAGCCGACGTCGCGGAGATAAATCGCTTCGCCGTTCTCGCCGGTTTGCGCCATAAGAATCCCCACTTCCTCGGATTGCTCGTTGCAGCGAATGAACAATTCATAAACCTGGTCGTGGGTATCGATCAATACGACGGTTGTAAGATCGCCGGGCTTGTAGCTCATAAAATGCTTCACCGCCGGCGACAGCTCCTTCTGGCTTTGCTTGAGCCAGTCGGCGAGCTTGATGAACAGCACTTTGAATATTTTCTTCAGATCGACGTTGGCAAATTTTTTAACTTCGATCTTTTGCGCGATTTTCTCCTGCGTTTGCTCATTAAGGCGGGTGGGCTGTTCAGCCGGCATCGGCCTGCTGCCTGCGAGATTTTTTGCGGCGCCTCCGGAGGTTGGCGAAATGGCCATCGCCGGCTGCAATATTCTGCCGGGGACGCCGCCGCCTTTCAGGCCCGTGGAGCGATGGAGAATGGGCGGAAGGTTTTCCGTTAGTTGTTCCCCGGTTGTTACGCGCACCTGAGGAAGCTGAATCGCCTTTGGCAACGCCGGCTTCGTTCGCAACGGCGGCGCGGCGGTGCTCTGTAGAACATTGTGGCCGCTTACATTCCCGACGATTTCGATGCGCGGTTGAGCCAAATCGATCTTGCCCGCTTCAAATCGTATGCTTTCAATCGTCTTGTTATCCTGCAGAGGTGAAGTTGGCGGCGCGATGACTAAGGGTTGGCTCAGCGCATCGATCAGCGTGAGATTGACATCTGCCGCTTGGATCGGCGCGGTCGGCGCCGGCTCGGCTTGAGCAGAAGTTTTTTCTCGTGGCGCCGGCTTGGGCCTGGTCATTGGCGGTTCCGGCGCAAGATATTTGGCGAAGTCAATCTCGGAAAACTGCTCCGTATTGAAATGCACGGCCGGCAGTGCCGTGTAGCGCAAGGCAAAGTATGAGGCGGTGACGAAAAAAATCGTCAGCAGCCCTGTCCACCACACCTCGGCGCGAATCTCCTCGAGTTGATTGCGCAGGTTATATCGCAGGGTCGACATAGTTTATATTCTTCGCAATTCGATTACGCTCGCAGACATCCAACACATTCACGGTGAGCTGGATGGGTGAATTGGGATCGGGCTGGATGAGCACCAGCACGTCCTGCTGTTGCGCCAGGTAGCGTCCGCGCACTTCCAGCAAGACTTCTTCGATGCGCTCCAACGTCGTGTCACTGGCAACTGTCTTGTCGGCGTCCATCAGCGTATAGCGAGAACCTTCCAAAACGATGATGGAAACTGTATTGACCTGCAACGGATTGGTGATGGCCGACACTTCGCTCGGCAGCCGGATCTGCGTCTTGATCTCCAGGTCGCTGATGGCGATAAAGCCGAACAAAACAGTTAATGCAATATCGATATAGCGTATGATCATGCCGCCTTTGCTCATAGCACGCCTAACCAGTTAAACGATTAAATAGTCACACTCGGAATAAATCCTGGCAGTTTTTGCTTTCCACACGGATCAAAAAACCACGCGGAACAGTTCTCATGCAAGACATCGAAAAGCAACTGCAAAACGAATCCACGTGTGCGCCTCAGTGTTCTGTGAACTACTCATTCTTGTCATGTTGGAAACATCTTTTTGCTGCCAGCACTTGGCTAGTTTGAAAAAAGATTTTTCCAAAATGACACCCCCTCCCAAGAGCGGTTACATCCGCGTGGTTTTTTAATCCGCGTGAAGCGTTATCTGTTGTGTAGAAAATTAGCCAAAATAACTTTTGGCCGCTGCAAACTATCTCGCCGGCGTGACCGAAACGCCTTTGCGAACTTCGACGCTTTTGAGAATTTGCAACCGGTCGCACAAGTCGGCGGCGCGCATGACGTAACGAATCGGCGTATCGAAATTCGCGCGCAAGCGCACCCGCATCTTGTAGCCCGACCGGGTCAGCTCCGCTTTTTTTTCGTCGAGAATGTGCATGACCTGGTTGATGTCGCGCGTTCTTACGTTCTCATGATTCAGGAGATAAGACCCGTCTTTGAGAATGCCGACGAATTCCGCAATCTCCGTGTCAGGATTCGAGGTGGCAAGCTCAAAAGTCGTGGGCAGGATAATTTTCGATTGTTCGCTCAACTGCGACGAGCAGATGAATCCAAAAAGAAGAATCATCACCACGTCGATCAATCGAACGATCATGCCGCCTTGGGTCATTGCGCGTTTCTGTTTACGCCCATCGATTCGAAATAAGTTTCCAGCTTGCGCTTGGTGCGCGATTTGACCTGCACGCGTACGGCGTTGGAGCCGGGTTGATTTGCCAGCCAAAACGAGGTGCTGACCACGCCCTCGATGTCGCTGGACAGCTCGATTTCGTCCTTGTCGTTAGCGAAGCGTCCCTTGTTGCGAATGACTTTGAAGACGACGCTTTGCGCCGGCACCGGATTGCCAAAACTATCCTCGAGCTTGATGGCGAACGGCGCGGTAAGCTGTTCGCCGGGATTTGCGACTTGCGTATTTCCGGAAAGCACGATCATTTTATCCGGCAGGCCGGGCCGACTTTCGACTTCCATCTCGCGTGAAAGCTCCGCATGCCCGTTGACGCGAACCGTGACGCTGTGCTTGCCAACTCGCGGACCCAGCTTGGCCGGTGTTCTGGCGCGGCCGCGGGAATCGGTTTCAATCGTGATGAAGCCCTGGCTGTCTGCGAAACTGATCTGGCTGCCGTTTGCCTCGAAGGACACCTGCTGCTTCTTGATCGGCTCGCCGTCTTGATCCAGCACTCTTACTTCGTACGGTTTCGGCAATTCCATTCCCACTTCGCCGACTTGCGACTCGCCGCTGATAATTCTCAAATGCGTTGGCTCTTGCGGACGGGTTGTTTTTGTTTCATTCACCGTCGCCGCGAGCATTTGAGATGAGGCCGCTCCCGACAAGAGGCCTGCGTGCTTGGGCATGGCCAGCCCCTGAACTTCGCCGAATCGATCGCGGAAAACGAAAGCCTGCTCTTCGACCCATTCGAGGCGCGAGTGAAACCTGGCATTCATCCACGCGATCGCAAAATTGAGGATGATGCTGACCACCAAGCCGCCAAGCGTGGTCACCAGCGCGATGCCCATGCCGGTGATAATCTGCTGGCTTTCCAGCTTGCCGGGCATAAAGGTCAGATACATTCCCCAAACCGTGCCCAGCAGCCCGAGCGCCCCGGCGGTGTCTGAAAGAAGAACCGTAAAACTGCGGTTGACTTCGAAGCGCTCTTTGGCCGTTTTGAGAAAGCCCTCAAGCTCTTCCTGCAAGGCCAGCATGTTCTTGTTGCGTTTGTGAATAACACAGAGCTTGTTGATCAAGTTGCCCAAATAGGTGTCTGTGTGTTTTTCCGCCATGCGTTGGATGTCTTCGATGTCGGCGTCTTCCAGATTTTTCAGCAAAAGCGCCGGCGTGCGCTTTTGGTCGAAACGCAGCTTCATAAATTGGTAGATGATGATGATAATGCCGAGCACGAAGGTTCCGTAGATCGGCCACATCAGCCAGCCGCCCTGTTCGGTCATTTCCCAGAAATTATTTGCAATGCCGCCGACCGGTTGCGAATCGGATGAGGCGTTTTCGGTCAATGCTTGCGTTGTTGAAGGAGATTGAGCGGGTTCCAGGCCCGCTGCTTCGCTTGAATCGGAAGCAGTATCCTGCATGCCGAGCGCGGCAAGAGGCATGCACGTGCATGCCAGCATCAGCATGATGGCGGGGAGCAGGCGTAGTCGTTCCATAAGTTCGCCTATGATTGATAGCAATGGAGTCCTCTTGTAGATCATTTGTTTAATTCAGAATGACTGTTGCTTTGCCGCCAGGCATCGGCGACAAAAGCTTGTTGGATTTCGAAATGGCAATGGCAATCTTGCGGTCGATCAAATTGACCGTGAGGGTTTGCTTTGACGAAGAATAAACTGTACCGTCTTCCGTCTGCCATTTGATGTAATAATAGTATTTGCCCTGCGGGATGACCTGGCCGTTTTTGACGCGCCAATCCCACACATAGCGCGGCGGGATTTGATTGTTCCCGGAATAGCTGTGAAAAA
>Ga0247727_10017638_pt1 | contig 11339 bp, 10 predicted proteins | sample WisWelCaveWW1625_FD_202498 | JGI IMG/M metagenome (GOLD analysis project Ga0247727, IMG submission 202498) | Biofilm microbial communities from Wishing Well Cave, Virginia, United States - WW16-25 | ecosystem: Environmental > Aquatic > Deep subsurface > Groundwater > Cave microbial mat | place... | reverse complement strand
AGATTGCGCATGACGACGTTTACGAGATCGTTGGCATCACACCATTCCAAATTTAATTTGAGCATGCCGGACTCGAGGCGTGTCATGTCGAGCAGATTCTTCACGAGACGATTCAATCGCTGTCCGGCGCTGTAAATGTCGCTCACCAACAGCGTGCGCCGCTCCGCATTTTCAGCGGTGTGATTTTCCATCAAGCTTGTCGACGCACCGGTGATGGCAGCCAGCGGCGTCCGCAATTCATGCGAGATGGAATTGAGCAGTGTTTTATACAAGCGTTCCGACGCGGCCAGCACCTGCGCCTGTTCGGCAGCCACGCGCAATCTTTCGCGCTCGAGCGCTACGGCAATTTGATGCAAGAATGTTTGCAGCAGGCCTTCCTGTTCCAGCGTGAATGGCCGTGACAAAAGCGGCGCGATGCCGATTACGCCCACCACAGCGTCGCCGGTCAACAGCGGATAATAAACTGCTTCGGCAAAAGGGAGAGTATTCGTGTCGCGACCGGCGGGCTGGCGATTTTGATAAACCCACAGGGCCACGCTCCATTCTTTTTCGGATTTGGGCGTGAACGTGCTGGCCGGATGCGGCGTGGTGGAAAGTTTATCCGGCGTTTGCGGCAGGAAACAACCGACGCGGGCGTTGAAGGTCACGCCGATTTCATGTTCAGCCGTGCGCATCATCTCGTCGAGGGATTTCGCGCGGTTCAGCTCTTTGGCGAGATTGTAAAGCGCCGTCGCCTGCTGCTCGCGCCGCCGCACCGCCAGCTCGCGGCCGCGAATGCGCGCGGTCAACTCGCCGCCGACCAGTGCGATGATGAAATACATGCCGACCATCAAGGCATCTGCGAAAGAAGAAATGTGAAAAGTAAAAAGCGGGGGAATAAAGAAAAAATTCCAAACGAAGGCGCTGAGAGCCGCCGCGACAAAAATGGGGCCGCGTCCCACCAGCAATGCCAGTACCGAAACCGTGAATAGCAGAAACATGCCCACGGCGCGATAGTCGATGATGACGGAAGCTAAGAAGCACAGCGTCGAAACTAAAATGACCGCACCGCAAGCGTGGAAATATTGTTGCAGGTTGGGTTGAAATAACGGCGCATGACGTTTGGCGCGTTCTCCGGTGGAGGCGTCGCTTTGCACGACATAAATGTCGATGCCACCGCTGTCGGCGATGAGGCGATCAACGAGCGAGCCGCCACGAAACGAATCCCAAACCGATTTGGGCGGCGATTTGCCGACGACGATTTGCGTGACGTTCTTTTGTTGGGCGACACGAATCAATGCTTTCGCCACGTCTTCGTCGACGGTGGTGATCAACTCCGCGCCCAATTCTCGCGCCAGCGCGATGTTTTGCTTCAAGCGTTTCTCTTCGCTTTCAGTCAACGGCTGCGAAGTTTGGACATAAGCTGCAATCCACGGCGCTTCCATCGTGGCGGCGATGCGCCGCGTCCAGCGAATAAGCTGCTCAGAATATGGACTCGCTCCAATCGCGACCATCAAACGCTCGACGGTTTTCCACGGGCCGTCGATGCGATTGGCTTGCATGTATTCCTGCAAGTCCATGCCGACGCGCTCGGCGGTTTTGCGCAAAACGATTTCACGCAGTGCGGTCAGATTGCCTTTGCGGAAAAAATTTTGCAGCGCCGCCGCGGAACGCTCCGAAGTATAAACCTTGCCTTCGGCCAAACGCTTGAGCAATTCCTCCGGCGGCAAATCGATCAGCTCGATTTCATCGGCGCGGTCCAAAATACTATCCGGAACGGTTTCATGCACCGTGACGCCGGTAATTTGCTGCACCGTATCGATAAGACTTTCGACGTGCTGGACGTTGAACGTGGTGTAGACGTTGATGCCGTGATCGAGCAATTCCAGCACGTCTTGATAGCGTTTGCGATGGCGCACGCCCTCGGCGTTGGTGTGCGCCAATTCGTCGACCAAAACGTAATTGGGCTTAATTCGTAAGATTGCATCCAAATCCATTTCTTCTAACGTCACGCCGCGATATGGAATTTTCAAGCGCGGTACGACCGTCAAACCTTGAAGCAATTCTTCGGTTTCGGCGCGGCCATGCGTCTCGACATATCCGGCAATGACATTGACGCCGCGTTCTTTGACCGCCTGCGCCGCTTGCAGCATCGCAAAAGTTTTTCCCACGCCCGCCGCCATGCCGAAAAAGATTTTCAGCTTGCCGCGTTGGGCTTCATCTTCTTCCCGTTGAATGGTCGCGAGCAAGGCATCCGGATTGGGACGAATATCGTCGTTCATATACTTCGGCTCTCTTCATTTACAATATACGCAGAATAACTCGATTTCGCCAGCCGACGACAACATTGGAAAACTTTGCGGGTTCTCGGCGCCTTCGCGTCTTTGCGTGAGGCATTTTCTTTTTGGTTCCGGCTCCGGGTTAAGTGATGGCGAAGTCAATCTTCGTGCGCCAGTGTTTGCAACGCCAAATTCAATTTCAACACATTGACGCGCGGCTCGCCGAGAAATCCTAATTGCCGGCCTTCAATATGCTTTTCGACCAGTTGCCGCACAATTGATTCTTCCAAATTACGTGCGCGTGCGACGCGCGGCACTTGATACAATGCCGCCGCCGGACTGATATGCGGATCGAGGCCGCTTCCAGAAGCGGTCACCAAATCAACCGGAATGGGTTGGGTATTGCTCGAATCAGCTTGTCGTAAAGCTTTTACGCGCGCTTGCACGGCGTTCAATAATGCCGGATTGGTTGGCCCGAGATTGGAGCCAGACGAAGCCGCAGCATTATATGGGAACGGTCCGGTTGCCGACAAGCGACTCCAAAAATATTTCGGATCATCAAATGGTTGCCCGATCAGTTCGGAGCCGACGAGCTTTCCATCTTGATAAATCAAGCTGCCGTTCGCTTGTTTTGGAAAAACGTACTGAGCAATGCCCGTGACGAGTAGCGGATACGCCACGCCGGTGATGAGCGTCAGCGCGAGCAGCATGAGCAAAGCAGGTTTGAGGAGAGTTCGCATGTATTTCATCCTTTGAAAACTGCTGAAGAGCGCCTAAAGGCGGCTACTACGAACCTCACGCCAGCCCCAGCGCCACCAGAATCATGTCAATCAATTTGATGCCAATGAATGGGATGATCAAACCGCCCAAGCCGTAGATTAACAAATTATTTCGCAAAACGGTTGCCGCGCCCACCGGGCGATACTTAATGCCGCGCAACGCCAGCGGAATGAGAAAGATGATGATCAGCGCATTGAAGATCACCGCCGAAAGAATGGCGCTGGCCGGCGTTGCCAGTCGCATGAGATTGAGCGCTTGCAGCGCGGGATACGTGGTCACGAACGCCGCCGGAATGATCGCAAAATATTTGGCGACGTCATTGGCAATGCTGAATGTCGTGAGCGCGCCGCGCGTCATCAGCAATTGCTTGCCGATCTCGACGATCTCGATAAGTTTCGTCGGGTTCGAATCGAGATCGACCATGTTGCCCGCTTCTTTCGCAGCTTGCGTGCCGGTGTTCATCGCGACCGCCACGTCGGCTTGTGCGAGCGCGGGCGCATCATTGGTGCCGTCGCCCGTCATCGCCACCAACCGCCCGCCGGCTTGATGCTCGCGAATGAGCTTCAACTTCGCTTCCGGCGTGGCTTGCGCGAGAAAATCATCGACGCCCGCTTCCGCCGCAATGCTCGCCGCGGTCAGCGGATTATCGCCGGTGATCATAACGGTTTTGATGCCCATCTTGCGCAATTCGGCGAAACGCTCTTTAATGCCGCGCTTGACGATGTCTTTCAATTCGATCACGCCGAGCACTTTTGCGCCGTCGGCAACCACCAACGGCGTGCCGCCATTTTTCGCGATGAACTCCACCGTGGCTTTCACCTCCGACGGAAATTTTCCGCCGCGACTTTGCACGTACTCTTCAATCGCTTCCGCTGCGCCTTTGCGAATTTGACGGCCATCGAGATTGACGCCGCTCATGCGGGTTTGCGCCGTGAACGGAACGAACGTCGCGCCGAGCGCATGAATCTCGCGCGCCCGCAAGCTATACTTCTCTTTTGCCAACACGACGATGGAGCGGCCTTCGGGGGTTTCATCAGAAAGCGAAGAGAGTTGCGCGGCATCGGCCAACACCTCGATGCTCGTGCCATGCGCTGCAATAAACGCCGTTGCTTGGCGATTGCCAAGCGTGATTGTGCCGGTTTTGTCGAGCAACAAAACATCCACGTCGCCCGCGGCTTCCACCGCGCGCCCCGACATTGCGATCACGTTCGCTTGAATCATGCGATCCATGCCGGCAATGCCGATAGCGGAGAGCAAGCCGCCAATCGTGGTGGGAATGAGGCAGACCAGCAAAGCCACGAGCACAGTCACGGTGACCGGCGAGCCTTGTCCGGCTGTTTCTACACTGTAAATCGAGAACGGCAGCAAAGTCACGGTTGCCAATAAAAAGATGATCGTCAATGCCGCGAGCAAAATGTTGAGCGCAATCTCGTTCGGCGTTTTTTGGCGTTTCGCGCCTTCGACCATCGCAATCATGCGGTCGAGAAAAGTCTCACCGGGATTGGTCGAAATGCGAACGACCAGCCAATCCGACAAAACCTTGGTGCCGCCGGTGACCGCGCTGCGATCGCCGCCGCTTTCGCGAATGACCGGCGCGCTCTCGCCGGTGATCGCGCTTTCGTCAACCGAAGCAATGCCTTCGATCACTTCGCCGTCGCCGGGAATGAAATCACCGGTTTCGACTAAAACGACATCACCTTTTCTCAAAGTTGCTGCAGATACCGCAGTGTGCCCAGCGCCATGTTCGGGTCGCGTAAGTTTTTTCGCTTGCGTATCGCGGCGCGCGCGTCGCAGCGATTCTGCCTGCGCTTTGCCGCGACCTTCGGCCATGGCTTCAGCAAAATTTGCAAACAGCACCGTGAACCACAACCACAATGAAATGGCCAGAATAAATCCCGCCGGTGCTTCGCCTTGACCCAGCAACGCTTGCACGAACAACGCCGTTGTCAGCACGCTGCCAATGAGCACGACGAACATCACCGGATTGCGAATCTGCACGCGCGGATCGAGCTTGCGACATGAATTTATGATCGCCTGTTTTACAATGGGCAGATCGAATAAGGGACGAGCGTTGGGTTTGTCGGACATGGTTGAGTTCCTTTTATTTTTGCAGAGGGCATAGAGCATGGCGTGTCTCTTTGCGCTATGCCCTCGGCCCTCCGCCCTATGCGCCATGCGCCATCAACTGCTCCACAATCGGCCCAAGCGCGAGCGCGGGAATGAACGTGAGCGCGCCGACGATGATGACGACACCGATGAGCAATACGATGAACAGCGCGTTGTGCGTCGGCAAGGGGCCGGGGCCGGTAGGAACGATTTTTTTGCGCGCCAATGAACCGGCGATGGCTAAAGTTGGAATCGCCAGCCAGTAACGCGCGAATAGCATCGCCAAACCGCCGGTGAGATTGTAAAACGGATTGTTCGCGCCCAAGCCCGCGAACGCGCTGCCGTTGTTGTTGCCTTGGGAAGAGAATGCATAAAGCACCTCGCTGAAGCCATGCACGCCGGGATTGTAGATGGTCGCTTTGCCCGCGTCAGTAACGACAGCAAGCGCGGTGAAGCCGAGCACAACGATCGGCGGAATGAGAATGACCAACGAAGCCATCTTCATTTCATACGCTTCGATCTTCTTGCCCAAATATTCCGGCGTGCGGCCAACCATCAAGCCCGCGACGAACACGGCGATGATGGCGAAGACCAACATGCCGTAGAGTCCAGAACCGACACCGCCGTAAATCACCTCACCAAGTTGCATGAGCCACATCGGCACGAGTCCGCCGAGCGGCGTGTAAGAATCGTGCATCGAGTTGACGGAGCCATTCGAAGCAGCAGTAGTGGCCGTTGCCCACAACGCCGAGTTCGCGATGCCGAAACGCACTTCTTTGCCTTCCATGTTGCCGCCGGATTGTAATGAACTCGCGCTTTGATCAATGCCCAGTTTCGTGAAATTCGGATTGCCATTCTGTTCCGCGCCCACGCATAATGCGAGCAGCGCCACGAAGATAATCGTCATTACCGCGAGCACGGCCCAGCCTTGCCGCGTGTCGCCGACCATCTTGCCGAAGGTGTAACACAACGCTGCGGGAATCAGCAAAATCGCGAGCAGCTCGAAAAAATTTGCAAGCGGCGTGGAATTCTCAAACGGATGCGCGGAGTTGGCGTTGAAGAAGCCACCGCCGTTCGTGCCAAGTTGTTTGATGGCGACTTGCGAAGCTGCCGGCCCCATCGGTAGCAATTGCTCGGTGACTGCGTTGCCGTTGCTATCAACGGTTGGCTGAAGCAGCGGCACGTTTTGATATGCATTGAAATTTTGAATCACGCCTTGCGAGACTTGAATCAACGCCAACACAATTGCCAACGGCAATAAGATGTAGAGCGTGGTGCGCGTGAGGTCAACCCAAAAGTTGCCGATGGTCTGCGCCGTGCGACGGGCGAGGCCGCGAATGAGCGCGACGAGCGTTGCCATGCCCGCCGCTGCCGAAACAAAATTCTGCACGGTGAGGGCGAGCATTTGCGTCAAGTAGCTCATCGTGGTTTCGCCGCCGTAGCCTTGCCAGTTCGTGTTGCTCGCAAAACTGATCGCCGTGTTGAAAGCAGAATCCGGCGTGACCGCGCCAAAGCCTTGCGGGTTGAGCGGCAGAAAATGTTGCAGGCGTTGCAGCGCATAAACCACAATCAAGCCGGCGAAATTGAACAACAACATCACCAGCGCATAAGTTTTCCAATTCATCTCTTCGTCGCTGCGCACGCCGCACAAACGATAGAGCAAGCGCTCGAACGGCCCGAGCCCGCGATCGAGCCCGAACGAATTGCCTTCGTACACGCGCGCCATGTACCAACCCAACGGCTTGACGAGCGCGATGAGCACGATGAGATAGAGGCCGATCTGGAGATAGCCATTCGGTGTCATGAAAACTTCTCCGGTTTTAAAAGTGCGATAAACAAATAAACCAACAATGCCAACGCGATGATGCCGCTGATGAGATAAAGCCAGTTCACGATCGTCTCCGGTTATTTTTGTAGATGTCACAGAACGTGACCAGCCCCCAACTGAGGGCCAGAAAGAGCAACACGACGCCGAGATACAAAATGTCCATGATGATCTCCGTATTTTGGGAGGTTCTCATAAGGATAAAAAGTCGAGCAGACGTTTAAAGCAAATTTGCCGATACTGCTGTTAAAGAAATTAAACAAAAAAATATATGGAAGCTCTCAAAAGAGCGGCGGAAAATATAAAAAAAATATCAAAATTTCATTCAGGGAGATTGAAAAGGTGAACGGAAGTGTTTTACGAGGGGACGTTTTCGGAGCGATAATACAGATAGAGAAAGCCGCCGGCAACCGCGCCAAGCAGATGCCAGAGCGCGTGGCCTTGCAGCCAACTGTTGGGATTGCAGAGTATTTTCGTAAGGTCGAGCGTCCAAATAACAAAGGCGAGAATCAGAGTTCCCCACGCGGCTTTGATAAAAAAATTGTTGATGATAAGCGTTCGAGTTTTGCGCAAGTGATATTCCGGCCACAACGTTGCTAAAATGATGGCGCCAAAAACATAACGCCGCAGCGCCGGATAGGTGATGAGCAAAAAGGCGAGCAGCGCATTAATCAAAAGATAGGCGACAACGAAATTCTTGCCGTTTAGCGTTTTGAGGCGGGAAATATTGTACAGCATGATAAAACTCGCGAGGAGATACATCCCCAACACGTCAAAGAACTGCCCGACAAAAGTCAGCGAGGCATGATAAAACGCGCTGCCCAGGCCGGTGAGAATCAACGCCGTGCCGAACAGCAGCGGATACGCGCGCCGGCTCGTCAGCAGGTTTCGTTTTAGCAAGCGCATGTCTTCGCCGGATTGGCGCATCACCAGCAGGCCAACGAACACGAAACCGAATGACGACCACGTGTTGGCCGGTTGCGCGACCGTGCCCGGACGGATGGCCTCGCAAAAGCAATGATCCGGCATGCAACTCGCTGGTCGCCAGTCTGTCCACGAGTATTCAATAGAACTCAGAGCGGCGGCGCTGCCGAGGAGGGCGAGAAAAATAATAACGGGAAGAATAAAAAGTTTTATGTTCACGCAACTACATGCCTTTTGTTTTCAAACGATGGCACGTAGCGATATTTCGCCTTCAGGCGTTTAATCAAGGCGTGTTGTTGTTCCGTTACGTCCTGTCCAAGCTCGGGCGCTAAATCGTGGATGACCCACCATTCGCGCTCTTCATCTTCCGACGCGAATTGGGGAATTTCTTTTAACGAATAGACCATGATTCGGTCTGTCGATTTTTTCCGGCGCATAATCTGATCACTTATTTTCTTTGATATCGACGGCGTTGGCTTGCATTCATCTCGACGGCGCTGATTGGCCTTATAAGTTCTTCACCTGTCTAATCTTCTCGTAATGTGTAAACAATTCGTAAATGCTTTCCTGAAGTTGAAGCGCGGCCAAGCAAAATATAACGTTTTTCATCTTGCACAAATTGAGTCATCATAATTTTGGAACGAGGATCCTGACAGGCTTCTTCGATTTCCCAATCCTGCACACCATGTTTGAGATTTTTGTCAATGTTTCCGTCGTCCCAATTAAACATACAATCGCGCTTTTAATGGGTGTCCGTAAACAGTCCAAATTCTTTGCTGCTCTTAAAATAATGAATCTGCATAAGAAATTCAACAAAAATTCTTCTTCAAACCTTTTTCATGCGTGCGGCATCTTATTTAATGAAAAAGCTGTATGACGCGATTTGATCTTAACGTTTGAAAAGGAGACGATCATGAACGGCAAACTGTTTTTGCGTATCACCACTTTGCTTCTTGCGGCGCTGCTGCTTTTATCCGTGCCGCTTTTCGCGCAGCCGCAAACTTTTAACGTGCGCAAAGAAGACAGCCATATCGGTTTTTCAATTTATAAATGGGCCGTTTTCAAAGAAGAAGGCCGGTTCAAAGATTTTACCGGAACCATTGTTTACGATCCGAAGAATCCGACGGCAGGCCGCGTCGATTTTACGGTACACGTGAAAAGCATTGACAGCCGCAACGAAGGCCGCGACGGCGCGCTGCGCTCGCAGGAATTTTTTTACGTTGACAAATATTCAACGCTCAGTTTTAGCAGCCGGCAAGTTGCAAAAAAAGGCGCCGACACTTTGCTCGTGACCGGGGATTTGACGATGCGCGGCGTTACCAAACCAATCACCATTCCGGTCAAGCTGCTCGGCGTCAACCGCGTCGGTGATATGGGCCTGCTGGCCGGCTTCGAATCGACCTTCGTTATCAATCGCGAAGATTTTGGCATCGCGCGCGGCTGGGATATTATCGGGAAAGAGGCGACCATTCATTTGCTAATCGGCGCCGGCAGTGGCGGCCAGCAGGCAAGCCGTTAAGTCAATGAATATTTTTCTTACCAATGAGGATTGTATGAAATCACAGCGACTTGGCATTCTGCTCACTCTTTTCAACCTTGTGCTTATACTTCTTCTCGTTACACAGGCCGGTTTCACGACCACGCCGACGGCTACCTCAGCAATCACAAAAACCAATCTTCTGGAGTTGGTGGACAATCGTGGTCTGGTTCGAGCGCAACTCAAGGTGGAATCGGATGGAGAAGTTGTGTTTCGACTGCGAGACACGAATGGAACCATTCGCGTTAAACTCGGCGCGGGTGACACTGGCTCAGGACTATTGTTACTCGACGAAACCACAGAACCCGCTATCCACATGATCGCCAGACGGGCCGGCACCACCGAACGCCCAACGACCACGAGCATCACGTTACAGGGTGCGAATAGCCAGCCGCGAGTGATCAAGCCATAAAGTTTTTGTCCAGCTCGGCGTTGATCACCTGCGACAAGTGGTTCGGTAGCATCTCCAACGTTTCCGCCAGATCGGACAATTTTAATTCGGGGTTCAAAAACGGCTTCTTTTCCCTCATTATATATAGCAACTTTTCCAGATAGGTTTTGGACTTTTGCTCCGGCAAAGCCGTCTTTTGATATTTAGGCGCTGGCCGTACGGCCGTGGCGGGCTTGATTTTAGCGCCTGAAAAAATCTCCGGTTGTTTGATGGCGTGATAAACGACGGCATGAATGAAACCCGACAGAATCAGCATGACGACATAAAAAATTTCCTGCCGGTGCGCTTTGAGCAAAAAGAGCTGAAAGTAGGCAATAAAAAAGAGCATCATATACAGGCTGAACCAAAACGAAATTTTTTTAAGCCAGCTCACATTCAAAATTTTTGTGCTCGCGGATTCGTGCATAAAATTTTCTTCAAAATTTTGCAGCACGGTGAATGTCAGATAAAAATAGGCCAGCATCTGGCAGGTGTTCAACGCCAGCAAAATAAACTGATCGAGCGGAAAAATGACATAGCCGCTTTTGATAATGCCGGCGAGGAAAGTGATTTTGGCCGCCGGGGGCTTGGCGTAAAACGGCAGCAAAATGAGATAACACAAAACCGCCGGAACGAAGTGCAGCGCGCGTTTCAGATCGATGTGAAAACCTTCTTGCAACAATGAGACGGCATAAAGATAATAAATCGGCCCGATCAGGAAAACAACCGGCAGCGTCGCGCCGAAGAGAAGGAGAATGGACCAAAGATCAAGGGGCAACGCGTGAGTGGTGCTCATTTGTGTATCCTGCATTATTCACAACTCGTGGGACAGGCTACGCCCGTTGGGCAGCCTTGCCTGTCAAACGTTTTTGATTTTATCCGGCGCGTGAATAATAGAGGTTAAAACGGCGGTCGGCGCTTTTTATTTTAATACGGCTGAAAAGCGTGAATGGATTTCACGGGCGTTCAGAGCCCGAGTTCCTCCAGGCCGCGCGGCCAGGGAAAGCATTTTACCGTGCCGATTTTCTTTGAGACGTTTTTCTCGCGATCCGCCGTGCCGCGCTCGCTCTCTTCAATCCCGCTCCAACTCCTGCCGCAACTTTTTCGTCATCACCCGTTCATAATACGCCGGAAAGAATCTCGAAACGAGATAGGCGAGCTTACCCACGGTCGAGAGCACGAGCAGGCGTTTGTTGCGCAACGCGGCATGATAAATCGCTTCGGCGACTTCTTCGGGCGTGGCAATTTTGCCGGTGGTGGAGCGCGGATGCGCGGTGGGGCGGCCATCGCCGTCGAGCGCATTTTTCTCAATATCGGTGGCGGTGAAACCGGGGCACACCATCATCACGCGGACGCCTTTGGCTTTCAATTCGGCGCGCAACGATTCAAACAAACCGTGCAACGCGTATTTGCTGGCGCTGTAGCCGCTGCGACCGTACAGCGGCGAGAATCCGGCGATGCTGCTCATGACGATAATCC
>Ga0247727_10017637_pt1 | contig 11339 bp, 13 predicted proteins | sample WisWelCaveWW1625_FD_202498 | JGI IMG/M metagenome (GOLD analysis project Ga0247727, IMG submission 202498) | Biofilm microbial communities from Wishing Well Cave, Virginia, United States - WW16-25 | ecosystem: Environmental > Aquatic > Deep subsurface > Groundwater > Cave microbial mat | place... | reverse complement strand
TGACAAAAATGTGTTCCAGAAACTTAATGTCAAAAACCACGCTGTGCAGCATGTCAACAGCCATACCAAAAAAAATATAAACTAAAAGCATCCAAAATAATGTTTTCACAATCCTCTTATGGATTAAAGATGATTGACAGTAAATCACGCTAATGATCAGTAACAGTGGGAATCCAAAGAAACAACTGACCAATAGCTCCCCAAAATCTTTTGCCCTCAGACCCCAATGAGGCAAGAAATGAAAAAAATCCGCCGCGAGCTCCCCCATATTTTCATGAATCATAAAGAAATCATCCATCAGCAAATATCCAAAAAGGAAACACCAGATTAAATAAATCCACTGTCGATTACGGAGATACAGAAGGAATAATAGGAGGATAATCCAGAATTCCTTAATGTACTGAAAAACCTCGCCATAGCCGCGGTCTGTGTCAATGGAATAAAAATCAAATGATATCAAATCGGTAAATTGATAAACGGCCGTAATTGCCATAAAAACACAATCCGCGCCTAACAATAATCCCAGAAATCGGATTGACGGCAGGGAAAATATTCTCATTTGACTTTCTCCTTCATGGATTTAAGCGCTTGTCCTAATGTATCGGATATCGAGGCATTGATTCTTAAATCCGACAAGGAATCAAGCGGCGTTTCGGAAAGTGTGATGATAGCCAGTTTAGCCCCCGATTGTTTGGCGAGCCGAGGAAGAGACGCGGCTGGTTCGACAATCAGTGTCGAACCGAGGGCTAAAAAAAGGTCACAGTCCCGGCTCCATTCAACCGCCTTTTGTAGCACATGGGGATCCAACGGCTGGCCAAAAGAAATGGTGTTGGGTTTTAACAGCCCCTGACATTTCGTGCATAATGGAGCCTCCTCGCCATTTTTTAAACGTTCATAAACCTCCGCCCATGGTTTTAAATCACCACAGTCAAGGCAAATAGTCTCCCGGTTGGAGCCATGAATCTCTAAAATTTTCTCGGGAGCAGTACCGGCCATTTGATGAAGACCATCGATGTTCTGGGTGATAAGCCCACGTAACTTACCCCATGTTTCCAATTGGGTGATGGCCAAATGACCGGCGTTGGGACGGGTGGTTTGGAAGGATTGATATAACTCTAACTTTGCTTGCCAATATTCTTTTCGCTTCTCAGCAGAGGCGACAAATTCTTGAATGGTCACCGGCTGGAACCTTTCCCACAAGCCCCCTTTGCTGCGATAATCTGAGATGCCGCTTTCCGTTGAAATGCCGGCCCCGGTGAAAACGACAATTCTCTCTGCCTCTGAAATCAGGTGGAATAGTCCGCGGACATTGTCCATCGTCAGCTACGCCGACACCTCAATTTTGATGTCTTCGCCTTCGACCTTGACCTTATAACAACTAACTCCTTCCGTGGCCGGGCCGTTAACAACCTGACCATTGGTCAGGTCAAACATGGCGCCATGCCAAGGACAGACAACGGTATGACCTTCTAGGGGACCTTCGGATAATGAACCGCCGACATGCGTGCAGGCATTGTCAATGGCGTAGAACGAACCGTTAGAATTAAAAACGGCGATTTCTTTACCATCGACTTGAACCAAAATGCCGGTTCCGGCGGCAATATCCTTTTTTTGGGCAACTGTTTTTAAATTTCCCATCCTGACCTCCTTAATTATTGATGACACTCTACCGGATAGAGATTCCGCCAGGACTCAAAACCACCTTCAATACTGTAAACACGATCAAATCCGGATTGTTTTAAAAACTCGCAGGCGCCTTGGCTGGAAAAACCATGATAACAATAACAAATGAGCGGTTTCGTTTTATCAGCTGTTTTTAAAAATGAATCGATGTTCTCATCGCCTAATAAAAAAGCGCCGGGAATATGCGCTTCTTGATAGATTTCGGGAGCGCGAATATCCACAATGGTCACCAACTCTTGATCCATCATTTCCTTGGCTTGATGGATGTCAATTTGTTCAAAATTTTGATTCTTGGATATCATCGCGGGAAATGGGTTTATTACCGAGATTAAACTACAACCAAACCTCTCTTCTGTCAACAAAGCATTACTATTTTGACATCTCGATTTTATAGATATGTCCGTCGAAGGAGCAGATATAAATTTCATTTTGCTGGTCCATTCCAAACGAAGCCGGGTTTAACTGAGGAGCATGGATGAGAAGCGCATTTTCAGGCGCGCTTTTTTTGTCATAACGTAAAGCCCAGACGCGTCCGGACATAAAATCGCCGTAAATGTAAGCGCCTTGGAGTTCCGGGATATTTCTTCCCCGATAAACATAACCCCCGGTAATGGAACGGCCCATATCATTGGTGTATTCCCAAATGGGCAGCTCGATACCTGTTTTGTTACAACCGTCCGGGGGAAAGAAGCATTGGCTGCCTTCCATGATATTCCAACCGTAATTCTTTCCTTTCTCGATAATATCAATTTCTTCAATCGGTTTGTTTTGACCGACATCACCGGCCCAAAGCCAGCCCGTTAGAAGATCAAAACTAAATCTCCAGGGATTACGCAAGCCATAGGCATAGATCTCTTCGCGGAATCCCTGTGTGTTGCCAGCAAACGGATTATCCTGAGGAATCCCGTAATTTTTTCCCTGGCCGGGATGGTCAACATCCAGACGAAGCATCTTACCTAAAAGGTTTTTTAGATTCTGGGCGTTCCCGTAAGGGTCACCGCCGGAGCCGCCATCGCCCATACCAATATATAAATAACCGTCTGGCCCAAAGGCCAGTTGTCCGCCTTTATGATTACCAAATGGCTGTGGGATTTCAAGAATGATCCGTTGGCTTAAAGGATCCGTCCGGGTCGGATTTTTATTATCAATTTGAAACCGCGCAATAACCGTGCGCCGCGGCTGGTTAGCCGTGTAATTCACATAAAAGAAACCATTCTCATGAAAGTGCGGATGAAACGTTAATCCCAGCAACCCTTCCTCCAGATGTCCCATAAAAACCCTATCCGTGATATCCAGGAAGATTTCGGCTTTATTAACCGCAGGGGAATTATCAAAGACAGAAATAATTCCCGGCTGCTGAACGACAAAAATTCGATTACTGCCGTCAGACGGACTTTGCAAATCCACCGGACGGTCAAAGGTAAGCTTTGAAAAAGCCGGAGCCAAATTAATGGCCAGAAATTTCTTTGTAGGTTCTGCGGCCTTCTCCTGATTCCCGCAACCCGCCATAAAAAATAAAGGCAACAAATAAATCAGATGCCCAATTTCCATATTATTTGGTTTCCTACGTGACCTGGCCATCAAGATAACTCATTGCGATAAGCTGTGAGAGTCAACATAGCTTCGGCTGGTCAGGGCTATCGGAAAACTCGAATAGCACCCATGATTTAAACGGTATAATCTTCCTGCTTTTTGTCTTCGATGTGATGTTTAATCGTGCGGCCTTCGACAATGTAGATGATATCTTCGCAAATATTGGTGGAATGATCCGCAATGCGCTCAAGATTACGGGCGATGAGAATCAAGGCTAAGGCGCGTTCGATGGTTTTTTGGTCCTGCATCATGTAGGTCAGAAGTTCACGAAAAAGTTGATCATTTAATTTGTCCACTTCATCATCACGCAGGCAAACACTTCTGGCTAATTGAGCGTCATTATTAACGAAGGCATTGATCCCATCCTGGAGCATACCCTGGGCGGCTCTGGTCATCCGAGGAATATCAATGAGGGGCTTTAAGAGCGGAACGGTCAACAAATACACGGTCCTTTCGGCAATATTGACGGCGAGATCTCCGATGCGTTCCAAGTCGCTGTTGATTTTCATCGCGGAGGTAATAAAACGCAAATCGCTGGCTTCGGGCTGATATAAAGCCAGAAGGCGCAAAGAAAGCTCATCGATTTCAATTTCAATCATATTGATGGCATCATCGGACTGGATGACCTTTTTGGCTAAATCGGCATTGCGTTCGACCAACGCTTTGATGGAAGCGCTGATAGCCTCCTCCGCCAGGCTGCTCATGCGCAGCAGCTTTTCCTTCAATTGTTTTAATTCTTCGTCAAAATGTCTTTCCATTCTCCGGCCTCCTTATCGTTATCCATAGCGGCCCGTCATGTAATCATTGGTTCGCTTATCTTTGGGATTCGTAAAAATATCTTTTGTTTCTCCGAATTCGATTAACTCTCCTAAAAGCATGAAACCGGTATACCCCGAAACCCGAGCGGCCTGCTGCATGTTGTGCGTGACAATCACAATCGTATAATTCTCTTGTAGAGACCTCATCAACTCTTCAATGCGTTCCGTGGAAATGGGATCCAAAGCCGAGCAAGGTTCATCCATGAGAAGTATATCAGGTTTTACCGGCAAAAGTCGAGCAATACATAATCTTTGTTGCTGCTCCAAAGACAGATTCAGCGCCGAGGTCTTCAATTTATCTTTTAAGTCGTCCCATAGCAAAACCGCTCGCAGACTCTTCTCCAAAACTTTGAGATAATCACGTCTGTCAATCACTCCGTGAATTTTAGGACCAAAAAGAATATTCTCGGCAACAGACAGAGGAAATGGATTCGGTCGCTGAAAAACCATTCCCACCTTTTTACGCAAAGTCACTAAATCAACTTTGCTATTTAAAATGTCCTCTTGGTCAATGGTAAGCTCCCCTTGTATCCTGACACCTTCAATCAAATCATTCATCCGGTTAAAGGTCCTCAGAAGTGTCGATTTGCCGCAACCCGAAGGTCCGATGATGGCCGTAATGGAATTTTTTAAGATCGAGATATTCACATCGATAAGCGCGTGGAATTTTCCGTAATAAAAATTGAGCTTGCTGGCCTTGACAATAGCGTTCATCCGAATCTCCCAGAAATATAATCGTTGGTTCTTTTGTCTCTGGGAGAAGTAAATATCTTTTCGGTCCGGTCGATTTCAATGAGTTCTCCCATCAGAAAGAAGGCGGTCCGATCACCGACACGGGCAGCCTGTTTGGTATTATTGGTGACCAGAATTTGAGTATAAAATTCTTTAAACTTATACATGGCTTCTTCAATTTTCGCGGTCGAAATGGGGTCAAGACCCGAACATGGCTCATCATAAAGGATGATATCCGGATCAACCGCCAAAGTCCGGGCAATACAAAGTCTTTGCTGCTGCCCGCCGGAAAGTTTCATCCCCGGGCTATTTAACCTGTCTTTCACTTCATCCCACAGGTAAGCTGCTTTCAACGAGCGCTCGACAATTTCCTCGAGCTTGAGTTTATCCTTAATGCCATGACAGCGGGCGCCGTAAACAACATTCTCAAAAATGCTGATCGGCAATGGCATCGGTAAGGCAAAGACCATTCCGACCTTTTTCCTTAAACGTCCGACATCAATGGCGCCATAGATATCCACTCCATCAATCGCGATAATCCCATGTTTTCTAAACTTTGGACTTAATTCATTCATGCGATTTAAACAGCGTAAAAACGAACTCTTTCCGCTATTGGAAGGGCCAATGATGCTTAAGATTTCTTTATTAGGTATCTCGACATGGATGTTCTTAAGCGCGTGGGTCAAGTCAAACCAAACATTCAAATCCGCAATATTGATTTTTGCTTTCTCTACCATTTTTTCATCTTTCGGAAACGGGACCGGACAATAATCGCCACAAGGTTCATGGTCAAAACCAGCATCAACAAAACCAAAGCCGTTCCGTAACGCGTCTCAATTTTAACATTGGGAACCTGCGTTGAAATGACATACAAATGATAGGGCAGCGCCATGACCTGGTCGAAAATGGAATTAGGCAGTTTCGGAAGATAAAACGCCGCCACGGTAAACAGAATCGGGGCCGTCTCGCCGGCAGCGCGGCTAATCCCTAAAATAACCCCGGTTAAAATTCCCGGCAAGGCATGCGGTAAAACCGAGTAACGTATCGTCTGCCATTTCGTTGCCCCAAGTGACAAGCTGACCTCCCTAAACGATTGCGGAACGCTGTCTAAGGCCTCTTTCGAAGTCGTGATGATAATCGGCAGGACCATTATGGATAGAGTGAGCGATCCGGCCAAGATGGAGGCTCCGAATTTTAAAAACAAAACGAACACACCCAGTCCGAATAATCCATAAACCACCGACGGCACACCGGCCAAATTAATGATGGCCAGTTTTACCAGCCGGGTTAATCCATTATCCTTGGCATACTCGGTGAGATAAATGGCTGAAAGAATTCCTAAAGGAATTGAGAAAATCATCGTCCCAAAAACCAGATACAATGTCCCCAAGATCGCTGGGAATATTCCACCGGCCCTCATTCCCATTTTGGGCATGGCCGTCAGAAATTCCCAGGAGATCGCCTTCCACCCGTTTTGAATAATAAAAAAAATGATGAATCCCACGGGCAAAACAATCAGGACAGTCGAAGTAAACAAAATGGCGAAGGCGATTTTTTGGGTTCGATAGGGATTTCTTTTCATATTTTCCTGCGGTGCAAAGCGAAATCGGCAATGAGATTGATAATGAAGGTGATAAAAAACAGAACGATGCCAATCGCAAAAAGGGCATAATAATGGTCACTGCCCTGTACCGTTTCCCCCATTTCCGCGGCAATCGTGGCCGTTAAAGTTCTTACAGGTTCAAAAATTGAGTGTGGGATTTTCGCGGCATTGCCGGTGATCATCATAACGGCCATCGTCTCTCCAACGACACGGCCGATACCCAGCATCACCGCCGCCATGATTCCGGATGAAGCCGCCCGCAAGACAACGCGCCATATAGCCTGCCAGCGCGTGGCGCCTAAAGCCAAAGCAGCTTCTTTGTATTTTCTTGGGACGGCATTGAGGGCATCTTCGGCAATACTGACGATGGTGGGCATGGCCATGAAAGCCAGCATCACCGCACCGGAAAAAGCCGTTAATCCGGTGGGGAGATGGAATACCTTTTTAACAAACGGCACCAAAGTCATCATCCCGATAAAACCCAAAACAACACTGGGAATAGCGGCTAAAAGTTCTATTCCAGACTTAAGGATTTCTTTAGTTCTCGGTGGGGCAACTTCGGCGATATAAACCGCGCTGGCAATTCCAATGGGAACGGAAATCAACGCGGCTCCGATAGTCACATAGAAAGAACCCAAGATCAACGGCAGGATACCGAATTTAGGCGGGGTAGAAATCGGGTACCATTTCTCGCCTAAAAGAAATTCTTTTATCGATACGGTTTTAAATATCGAAAAGCCTTCTTTGGCGAGAAAAATAAAAATCAACAGAACAATAATAATCGAGGTGATGCCGCTTAAGTAAATGGCCTTTTCAATAATAAACTCTTTGATAACCTTAAGCGTAATTTGACGGCTTAACATATTTTATTTCTGGATGGGAACAAAATCAACGTCACGGACAATCTGTTGCCCTGCCGGACTTAAAGCAAAATCAATAAAATCCTTGATTAATCCCTGCGGTTGGCCTTTCGTATACATTAAAAGCGGACGGGAAATATAATATTTGCCGCTCAGGACATTCTCTAAAGTGGATTCGTAATAAGGACTATTTTTATCTTGAGCTAAGGCCACGACCTTTTGGGTCGGACTAATATAGCCCATGCCGTAATAACCGATGGCATTCTGGTTCTGGAAAATCTCATCCGCGATGGCCTGGGAGGATGACATCAAAAGAGCGCTGTCGGAAAATTCCTCAGTACGTTTAACATCGCCTTGTCTTAAGACGTGTTCTTTAAAGTATACATGCGTCCCGGAATTGACTTCCCTGGATAAAATGACAATGGGCAAGTCCTTGCCGCCAACTTCTTTCCAATTTTTGATTTCTCCGGTGAAGATGTCAGCGAGTTCATTGATCGTTAATTTGCCGACTGGATTTTGGGGATGAACGACAACCGCCAGCCCATCTAAAGCAACTGTAAATTCGACTGGCTCTATACCTTTCTGATTTGCCAAATCAATTTCTTTCTGTGTGACTTTACGCGAGGTTTCCGTGATATCACAGGTGCCATTTAAAAGAGCGGCAATACCGGTTCCAGAACCGCCTCCGGTAACCGCGACAAAGGCCTCAGGATTCTCTGTCATGAATGCCTCGGCCCAGGCCTGACCTAAATTGACCATCGTATCCGAACCCTTGATTTGAATCGAACCTGATTTCCCATTCGCCCCGGAACTGAACATCTCTTTGGCAAATCCTGAACTTGCCGCCAATAAAACACATCCCAAAATCAAAACAATTCTCTTAAGCATATCTCACTCCTGTATTAAATTTAAATAAGATTATTTACTTTATGTCAAGAAATAGTTAAGAATGCGTTAAGATATGATTAAGTTTAGGTTAAATTTTAAAATGTAATACGAATTAGGCGGGAGTTAAGCTTTTGGAATTTGACTTGGGTAAGTAAATCGAAAATTGGGAACCTTTCTCCGACTCGCTTTGGACTTCAACTTTGCCATTGTGCTTCTGAACGATATGTTTGACAATGGCCAGGCCTAAACCGGTCCCCCCCATTTCTCGGGAGCGGGCCTTATCGACCCGATAAAAACGCTCAAATATGCGCGGCAAATGTTCCGGGGGAATTCCGATACCGGAATCTTCGACATCAATTCGAACATATTGAATATCTTCGTAAGCACGAATCGAAATCAATCCTTTTTCCGGTGTGAACTTAACGGCATTATCAACCAGATTGGAAAGAGCCTCTTCTATTTTTCTTTGATTGACTAAAACGTTGGGTATCGACTTAGATATGTCGATTTTTAATGCCTGTTGTTTTTTCTCAATTTTGCTTTTATATAAACCAACAATATTCTCAACCAGCAAAGGCAGGTCAACCGGCTCAAGGCGTAATGGCTCTTCATCCGATTCATTGGCGGAAAGACTCAAAAGATCATTAACCAAGTTCTCCAAACGCCTGGTATGGTTTTGAATAATCTCCAGGAATCGTTTTACGGTTTGTTTGTCGTCTAGGTTCGCGTCCATCAATGTTTCCACAAAACCTTTGATGGAGGTCAACGGCGTTTTCAGTTCATGCGAGGCGTTGGCGACAAATTCGGTGCGAATTTTTTCTAAACGCTTCAATTCAGTAATATCGTGAAAGACGGCCACGATGCCGGTCAGCTCGGTTTCTTGAAAAAGAATAGGCGAAATCTGCATGCTAAAATACGATTCTTTGGGGGAAAGAATCGCGACTTCCTTTCTGGCGGCCTTTTTATGCTGCAAAGCTTCCCGGATCAGAGAATTAATTTGTTCATTTCGAATGATTTCCCAGAACGGTTTACCGACGGTTTCAGGCGACCGCAATTCGAGCATATCAATGATGGGTTTTGTCAAAATCAAGATGCGTTGATCAACACCAATCACGATGACGCCCTCGACCATACTGGAGAGGATAGCCCGCAGTTCATTTTTGTCGCTCACATTCTCCTGAATTCGGCGGCGGAACTCCAAAGACATTTCATTTAAATTGTAAGCCAATTGACTGAGCTCATCACGTCCGTCTACCTCGAAATGATCATTAAAATCTCCTCGCAGGATCTTTTCCGAAATCCTCTGCATCTTATTAATGGGATCGATCAAAAGGCTTTTGGTCACGATGGCGAGGGCGACAAGCATGATGAAACCAATAAAAATAAAGACAGGGTATTCTCCCACGGTTCTATCGTTGCTGATTACATTTAAAATCGTAAGTCCCAGAAAAAGGATTATCCCGTATAATACAATAATTTTCTTAAGGATAAAATTCATGCGGTCAGGCAATCTCCTTGAAACGGTATCCGACACCGCGAACCGTTTCGATGAGGTCAGCGGCCTTGGCGAGTTTCTTACGCAATGACCGGATATGGACGTCTACCGCCCGGTCCACAACGAATTTCCCTTCTTTCCAGGCCCCATCCATAATCTGATCGCGGTTAAACACACGCCCCGGCTGGCGGGATAAAAATTCGAGGATATTGAATTCAATGGAGGTCAGAACGATCTCCTTGTCTTTGTAAGTGATCTTATGTTTGATCATATCAATGATGAGGTTTTCAATCTTTCTCACTTCTTTGGGTTTTTGTTTATCCGCCAAACGCCTTAAAACAGCCTTGATTCGGGCCACCAAAACTTTTGGACTAAACGGCTTGGTGATATAGTCATCCGCCCCGATCTGTAAACCCACCACGATATCCGATTCTTCTCCCTTGGCAGTTAACATAACGACGGGTATATTTTTAGTCCGTTCGTTTTGTTTGATGAGTTTAGACAGTTCCAATCCATCCATTCCGGGAAGCATGATATCCAAAATAATCAGGTGAAACAACTCTCTATCTAAAAGACGCAACGCGTCTTCTCCATTTTTGGTCGAAACAACCCTGAAACCTTCTTTTTCCAGGTTGTATTGGATCAGTTCATTGATGTCTTTTTCATCTTCAACGATTAATATGATCTCTTTAGCCATTTCTCTTCTCCTTTGTTCCTATTGTATCTTATATTAATTTACGTAAAAGAAAAATATTCTCGTTTATAAATTGAAATTGTAACAAAAAACCGGCATGGCCCTTTCGAGCCATGCCGCTCACGTTTAATTAAGAAGAACAAAAATTAACACTCGTTGTGCTAACTTGCTCTCAGTTGAAAGTATAACATATATTTCGCCTGTATGACTTTGGGGCCAGTTAGATGTCATGATGATGTTTGATGTCTTTTCCTTCAACAATATAGATAACTTCCTCACAAATATTGGTGGATAAATCCGCAATGCGCTCCAGATTATGGGAAATACGGATCAAATGAAGGGCTTGCTGAATTGTTTTGGGATCTTTTTTCATGATGGCTATAGCTTCCTTAAGAAGCTTATCGCCTAAATCATCGACAATGGTGTCTCGCTCGCACACCTCGTTGGCTAACTGAATATTCTCTGTGACAAAGGCCCGAAAACTGTCTTTAAACATCCGCACCGACTCAGCGGCCATTTGTGAAATCTTGACAAATGAATCCATGGCCGGCTGGCTCACCAGAATTGCCGCGCTTTCGGCAATGTTAACGGCATGATCTCCCATCCGCTCCAGGTCTTTATTCATTTTAAAAAACATGAGCATGGCCCGTAAGTCACTGGCTAACGGTTCGAACTGGGCAATAATTTCCGTGCACAACTTATCGACCCGGCTGTCATAGTCGTTCGTTTTGGCTTCGTCTTCGTTAATGACCTCACCCAACAAAGCCATATTTTTCTCAACAAGTCCTCTGAGACTTTTATCGATCATGGTTTCGACATGCGTGGCATACTCAATTATGATATTTTTTCATTGCTGTCTTAATTAGCCGAAGGCCAGTTCATATTGTAGAGTGGCCTTCGATTTAGGTTTATGAAAAGGATCGTTGAGCCAATCCCATAAGTTACGTTTTGAGAAAATATTTGTCGGTAATAC
>Ga0247727_10017636_pt1 | contig 11339 bp, 14 predicted proteins | sample WisWelCaveWW1625_FD_202498 | JGI IMG/M metagenome (GOLD analysis project Ga0247727, IMG submission 202498) | Biofilm microbial communities from Wishing Well Cave, Virginia, United States - WW16-25 | ecosystem: Environmental > Aquatic > Deep subsurface > Groundwater > Cave microbial mat | place... | reverse complement strand
TCGCGCGCGTTCAGAGAGTTCAGGCAAAAGTTGTTTGTATTTACTTTTGTAGGCCATCATTTTATTCATGCCTACAATGTAATGAAAATTTAAATAATTGGAAAGTTTATTTTTTTACAGTCCCTAATGTTGTTTTTTTGCTCATGGGCGAAAACGCAACCGTAAATATCCTGTGATTGTTCCAAAAGCGCGGTTGCAAGATCTTCGCCGCTAAATCCGGCTCCTCTCCAACCCGTCACATACGGATGCGTGTGAAACGTGCCGACGAATTGCTGTCCTTCCGCAAGTTGATAGCTCGGCTCAACTTCATCATCCGCGCCTTCGACAATGTTGGTGAGCTGCAAGCTCTCGCGTTACCAAACCAACAGCGCCGCATGCTCGCGAACCATTCCTGATTTAATTTCACGAACGCTTGCATCCCACAGCCGATTCATTTCCGGCGCGAGACTGGACAAATTGAGTCGCACCGGCAAGTCACGACTTTTACATTTGCCCAAACAAATGGTTTTAAACAGCGCTTTACCCCGCTTCGCCAAATTTTTTCCCTTTAGTTTCGATTAATGCGCCTGTGGCTGAATTTTTTTAAGCTTCAATTATGATAGCTGCACAGCGATTTTCACTTTTTCATACGCGTACCGGTCTTGGGCAACGGCTTGCTTTTGGCAATCAGCTTTTCGAGATGATTGGCAAGATACGCCGCCATTTTTTCCCATGCCTCAGCAATCGTTTCGCCATGCAAGCGTTTGCCATTGACGGCGGGGCAATAGGCCCAATAGCCGTGTTCAGGTTCTTGCTTGATGACAATCGTAAACTCGCGCACGAGGCGCTTGTCCTTTTGGGACGAGGCTTTTTTACGAAGAGGCCGCGCCGATGGTGGAGCCAATCCCTGCTCACGATACCATTCGGCAATGGTCTTTTCCGGGTCGAAATCGTTATCAACGGGCGGCAATCCCAACGCTTCGCGACGGCGGCGTATTTCCCGTTCAAACTCGTGCAGGCTTGAATCATCCTTGATAACTCGCCGTGCGTTGCTTGGTGAAGTTTGCTTCGTTACGGATTCTAAAAGCGCTTGTTCCTGCTTCCATTCCGCAATGGCGGCCTTCGGATCAAAAGAGTCTTCTTCGGGCGGCTGCAAACCTGAAGATTCACGCCGGTGCCGAACTTGCTCGACAAACTTATGCAAGCTGGAATCGTCTTTTCTGCCGTGCCGTTTTGTGATTGTTGGAACTTTTTTAATCATGGTTTAAATTCGAGCCTTAGTTTTCCAGTCGCGTTGCCTGCATAAAAAGCAAGTTTAAACCGTTTGCAAAAGAATAGATTGCTTTTGAATAACGCTTGTGACACGGAGAACGCATCGAGGTAAAATCGCAAAAGTCTTCTTTCTTGTTTTAATATGGCTGCTTCATCAACAGCACTCGGCGTAAATTCAGTGCGCACTAAACAGAAAATTTGACTGCCACTGTGAACAACCGAGAGATTCTCTTGGTCGTTAATTGCACTTGCAATATCAGTTCCACTAAATGCCATTCCCTGCAAGCCCTTCACATACGGATGCGTATGAAAAGTGCCGACAAACTGCTGCCCTTCGGAAAGTTGATAGCTCGGATCAACTTCATCATCCGCACCTTCGACAATGTTGGTGAAACGCAAGCTCTCGCGTTCCCACACCAGAAGTGCGGCGTGCTCGCGAACCACTCCTGATTCAATTTCACGAACGCTTGCATCCCACAGCCGGTTCATCTCCGGCGCGATGCCGGTCAAATTCAGTCGCTTCGGCAAGTCACGGCTTTTGCACTTGCCGAAGCAAACGGATTTGAAAAGCGCTTTGCCCCGCTTCGCCAAACTATTTTCCCTTTCGGGTTTCTGTTGATGCCGCTACTTTTGAATTTTCTATTCAAGCAACGACGCCGCGATTTTTACCTTTTTAATGCGCGCGCCGGTTTTGGGCAAGGGCTTGCCTTGCGCCGCCAGCTTGCCGAGATAATCCGCCAGATACGCCGTCATTTTTTTCTGCGCTTCCGTAACCGTTTCGCCGTGCAGGCGCTTGCCGTTGACGGCTGGGCAATAAACCCAATAGCCATGCTGCGGCGCCAGCTTGATTACAATTTCAAATTCCTGCACGCGGCGCTTGGCCTTTTTGAGCGCGGCCTTTTTGCGAAGCGGTCGAGCGCGGGGCGGCGTCAACCCCTGCTCACGATGCCATTCGGCAATGATTTTTTCCGGTTCAGCGATATCGTTTTCCGGCGGCGGCAAACCCATGGCTTCGCGTTCGCGCCGTGTCTCCCAGTAAAGCTCATGCAAACTGGTGTCGATCTTGACGCCGCGTCGTATTTTTCCTAACGTTTCTTGAGTCATGGCTTAAACTCCAAACGTAATTGCCCCGATAAACTTCCTGAATAGAAACCAAGCTGATAACGTTTGCAAAGCGAAATATTCATTTGCAGAACAGCATCCGAAAAAGTGAGCGCGCGCCTGTTCGTTCTTACCATCTGCTTTGCCTCATCATCAAGCGTTTCATCGTCAAAGAATTTTGGCGTCATTTGCGTGCGCACCAATGCAGCTATTTTGTCGCCACAATGGACAATCGAAAGATCCTCACCCTGCGCAAGTGCGCTCGCAAAGTCTTCTCCACTAAACGAAACACCCATCAAACCGCTCACATACGGATGTGTGTGAAAAGTGCCGACGAATTGTTGTCCTTCCCTGAGTCCGTATTCCGGCTCAATTTCGTTATCCGCACCTTCAACAATAATTGTTATCTCGTTTTTAGTATTCCTGCTTCTGCTTCTGAATTTTATCCTGCAGCAGCATCAAGCCTTGCAGCACCGTCTCCGGTCGCGGCGGGCAACCGGGGATGTAAACGTCAACCGGCACGATGGTGTCGATGCCTTGCACGGTCGAGTAGTTGTTGTAAAAACCGCCGGTGCAGGTGCAAACGCCGAACGCGACAACCCACTTCGGCTCGCACATTTGGTCGTAAACACGGCGCATGATCGGCGCGATCTTTTGGCTGATCGTGCCGACGACGAAGAGCACGTCGGCTTGGCGCGGCGTAAAGCGCGGCAGTGCGGCGCCGAAGCGATCCAGATCATATTGCGGGCCGGCCAACGCCATGTATTCCATGCCGCAGCACGCCGTGACAAAAGGATATTGAAAAAGCGAAAATTTGCGCGCCCAGCCAACGGCGTCATCCAAGCGCGACGTGATGAAATTATCGCCGCCGAGAGCATTTTTCATTCCCATTCCAAAGCACCTCTTTTCCAAGCGTAAGCGAGTCCAAGAACCAAAACGCCGATAAATGTCAACATGCTAAAAAATCCCGCCGGGCCAAGCTCGCGAAACACGGTTGCCCACGGGAACAAGAAAATTATTTCAATATCAAACAGCACAAAGAGAATGGCGATGAGATAGAACTTGATGTTCAATCGCTCGCCGGGCGACGCGATCGGCGCCCAGCCGCATTCAAACGGCGTGTCTTTCACCGGATTCTTGCGCTTCGGCCCGAGCCATGACGACAGGCCGAGAATGAGCAAGACAGTTGCGCCGATTAATGCGAAGGTGACTAAGACAGCAATTAAGCTTTCCATTTTTCACCAATTGGTTTTGTTGCAAAATAACTACACGAGAACTCTTTCCGGCAATACGCTGTCAACGACGATATGCGTAATAAAATACTCTTCTCCTGCCGAATCTTTTTCGGCATCCAAATAAGATTGAATGCCTCGAGGTTGGGGAATTTCTTCTCCATCTTCGATAAGCGCTCGCAAGTGCATGGCCAGCGCGGCTTTCATGTTGGCAAGCGTTTTGTCAATCGTCTTGCCGGTGGCGACACATCCCAAAACCTCGGGAGAATAAGCTGAATATCCAGTTTGGCTTTTCTCGACAACAATGAGGTACTTTTTCATTCGAGAATTCTTTCTCGAGTCATCGCCACTGCGCAGCTTTCGTCAAGATGCTTCCGTCATCTATAAATTCCACTGGCTTTGCGTTGCCACCATTTTCCCACATGAGCGAGAAGAACCAAATACCGCTTTCACCGATACAAAAATCAGCAGGCGTAAAAGTCATTTTGGAAGCAAGAGGCCGTTCTAATCTTTCTGGATTATACTCAGCTTGCCAACCAAAGGCCTCACCTCGCCAAGCTTTTTTCTTAAGGTGGAGCTTGGCAGCAAACTTCCTCACCTCATCAAGATCGGGAACCATAACCGGCACAATGGCAGCGTCATTATCATGCGTTTCAATTTTTGCTTCTCGCATCACAGATAAAATAATTATTAAACATGATTCCCAGTCGGGCCGACTGGGCTACGGTTAAATCCGTTCCGCAATCGCTTTCGCCATGTCTATCGTCGAGGCGGCGCCGCCCATGTCATACGTGCGCACTTTGCCGTCGCGGATGACTTTCGCAATGGCGGCTTCGAGCGCGTTGGCCATTTCGCCTTCGTTGAGATAGTCCAGCATCATTTTCGCCGCGAGAATGATACCGATCGGATTGACGCGATGCTGTCCGGCAAATTTCGGCGCGGAGCCATGAATCGGCTCAAAGAGCGCATACTGCTCACCGAGATTGGCGCTGCTGCCGAAGCCGAGCCCGCCGACGAGCTGCGCGCACATTTTTGAGAGAATATCACCAAATAGATTGCTCGTCAGAATCACGCCGTAGTGTTGCGGATTTTTCAACAGCCACATGCACATCGCGTCGATATTGGCTTCGTAGAAATCGATATCGGAAAATTGTTTCGCCGCCTTGCGCGCTTCGCGAAAGAGCATGCCGCTCGTTTCACGCGTCACGTTCGGTTTTTCCACGGCAGTCACCGAACGATAGCCGTAGCGCCGCGCAAACTCAAACGCACTGTGTGAGATACCCTCACAACGTTGCTTGGTCATGATGCGCGTCGAAATCGCGATGTCATTCGGATTGATGCCGTGATAACGCCGCGCTTTGGGATGATATTCCATCAACACTTGCAACACCGGCGGCGGCACCGGATGAAACTCAATGCCAACATACAAGCACTCCGTGCTTTCACGAAAGACCACGACGTTGATGTCATCGCGATAATTCAACGAATTACCCGGATATGATTTGCAAGGCCGAATATTGGTGTGAAGATTGAATTCTTGCCGCAACTGCAAAATCGGGCTTTGATATACCAAGCTCTTTCCTTGCAAATCGCGAATCAAATCTTTTTCCGCCTCCTCTTTCGGCTTACTCGTGATCGCGCCAAAGAGACAAGCGTCGGTTTGTTTCAACATCTCGATCGTGCGCGTCGGCAACGCATTGCCTTCTTTGCACCAATATTCCCAGCCGATGTCGCCATGATAATATTCGGCGTCGAATCCTAACTTATCGAGCACAATTCGCGCTGCATCCATCACGTCCCTGCCGACCCCGTCCCCGGGGAGCCAGCCGATCTTGTGCTTTGCCATGTCCTAAACTCCTTTTGTTAAACTTTCCTTGTTATTGCCAGCCAACGAACCGGCAATCGCGCTCCGCGAAATCTATTTGCGATGAAAATTAGGGCAATTCGATAATATAATCAGTTTTTGGGTTTTATACAAGCCGTCGTTTAAATGAACCACTTCACCGCGCTCGTATAATTCTTATTTGCCACATTGCAGTTCGATGAATTCAAGAACTTCTATGCTTTTCGACAAATAGTTTTTGAGCCTAACCAGCGTAATGTTCGAATTTTGATTCTGTCCGTGAGCTATTAAATGTCGTTGATTCATGATCGAATCAATTGCCTCCACTCGACCATTGTCATTTACATAATTTTCCAATTCATCTTTCCAGACGGGGTTAAAAGCTTCTGCCATGTCAAGAAATTTTTTAGTCTTGGGCGTTCGAATTGGAGAAATAGTCGAGCTTACGTAGCTGGCCACCGGCTTACTGACATTTTTACGGGTAAAATTTATATAAATCTCCTTTAGGGCATTTTCTAATAACCCGGCGCAGAGAATGCATAAATATTTAGCCCACTCCGCTTGCAGTTCTAAATTACCTGCACTCGTCTCGCTAGTCTTCGCTATGAGATAATGCAATCTTTGCAGCTGTTTAACTATTTCCTTGTTCTGCATGAGTCAGATCGTAGAAAATTTTTCCGTTGCCTTTTTGAATCTTGACAACACGTTGCTCGCATCAGAAGTCGATTGTGAAATCAATTTCTCGTATTCTTTGTCGCCAAGCAACTCGTCATAGGCTTGCTTGACTTTGCTAAAGTCATCGATGGCCTTTTGATTGATCCGACGCGCCAGCCCGATCATGACGGAATCAAATACTGCAGCATTGATTCCACTGACCGGGCGAAAAGCTTTTGCGCCTATACTTTTCCATACGGCATCAATAGTATTGATAAATACTTTTCTTGCCTCTGCAAGAAATTGTTCGTTCGCGTAACGATGTTTACCCGAAAATTTGTTTAAGAATTCCTTCATCGGCTTTTCGTAGATAGCGCTTGAAAAATTAAAAGCAAGAAAACGAAGGATTAGTTCTTGATCCTTTAAGCGGCTATTTTTTTTGCCATATATATTTCGCCAATTTTCATATTCATTCAGATCTTTAATAAGATCTATAAAATGTCCGTGATCAACCGCGGTACGAATTTCTTGTGCGGTTAACCCGCGGCCTTCACTATTAAGCCGATCAAATATATGATACACACTGGTGTTATCATTTTGAGGCGCCTCCTGTTTCACAATAATTGCATGAATCAAGGAGTCATTTAATTTGATTTTATCCGGCTCTTCCAAATCTTTATAAGTTTTTCCCTCTAATTGGGGCTGCACTCGTAGAAGTCTAAAAACTTGTTGTTTTTTATCGCCCGCTTTTGGATTAAAAATGCCGTTATAAAAAAATTGCAGCGTCTTCAGACGTTGTTGGCCGTCAATTACCAAAAGTTTATTTGATTCTTGCTCACGCGAAAAAAATACTGCCGGCACGGGTAATCCTAACAATAAGGACTCGACAAAGCGTGACGCTTCTTGCTGGTTCCAAACGTAATTTCTTTGAAAAGGAGGAATCTGAATATCATCACGATTTAATCTTTTGACTAGTCCTTCAACATCATAATCAGCGCCATAGCTTGTAATGTCATATTGAACCAGCGGAACAGATGAATCATTAGCGGCATCATCAATAACACCGTTTTCATGATTCGCTTCGAGATCTTCAATTGTTTCAGCCATATGTCAAACTCCTATTACATGAGTAAAGCAAAAACTTATTGTTTATCACGCCGCCTCATACGCCTTTTTCAACCACCCAATCAACTCTTTATCAACCTCATCTTTTTTGCTCACGCGCACACGATGGCTCACCATCGCATTAAAACTGCCAGAGGCTTCCAAACGCGCTGTCGTCGTCGCGCCTTTGAGATTGATGCCGACATCGACGCGCGTTGCCGTCGTGGGTTGGATAATCGCGAACTGTTTACTCCGGCGCAAGCTCACATACGCCTTCTTGGGCGCGGCTTCGACATCCGAGCCAAATTTCTGAATCGCCGTCATCAGCGCGTCATAAATAAGACGCAACTCCGCTTTCGCGCCCGCATATTGCTCGGCAATCAGATCATCGCCCTCAGAGGCGCTACTGTCGGATTGCATCGCCCTATGCACCACCAAGTTGGCGTAGCCGTGCGTCAAACCGTGATCATTCTTGAGAAAATTGACGATCTCCCCATGCTTCGTAAACTTGCTGGCCAGCGCGATCTTGACCCACTGCTCAAGAGACTTGCCGGTTTTCTCTTTGAGATTTTGAATCATGTTTTGCGTTGCTGCATCCATCGACGCCATGTTTAAATTCCTTCTTTTAGTGGTTTATCCGTTGGCCGCCTTTCATCCGTTGGGCAATCGCTTTTTAAACCTGTTTGCCCCGCTACTGCGGGGGAAGTCTGCGCTACATTTTAAATATGTATAGCTTCTCCAAACGCATTCGCCGCCGCTTCCATCACCGCCTCGGTCAGGGTTGGATGCGCATGCACGGTTTTGATAATGTCATGCGCCGTCGCTTCGGTGGTTTTCGCCAACACCAATTCCGCGATCAAGTCCGTCGCTTCGTTGCCAAGAATGTGCGCGCCGAGCAGCTCACCGTATTTTTTGTCGAAGATCAATTTCACAAAACCTTCGGTCTCGCCGACAGCGAGGGATTTGCCGAGCGGACGAAATGGAAAACGACCAACGGCAATGTCGTGGCCTTTCTCTTTCGCCTTCGCTTCCGTCAAGCCAACGCTCGCCACTTGCGGCTGGCAATAGGTGCAGCCCGGAATCGCATCGTAACGCACGGGCGTCGGATGTTTGTCCGCAATCGCTTCAACGCAAGTGATGCCTTCAGCGGACGCCACATGCGCCAGCAACGGCGCGCCGATCACATCACCGACGGCGTAAATGCCCGCGACATTCGTGCGATAAAACTGATCATACTTGATAAAAGACTTTTCAACCGCAAGGCCAACTTCCTCAAGGCCCAAGTTATCGCTGTTGCCGGAGAAACCAATCGCCATCAAAGCGACATCGCCGGAGATTTCTTTTTTTCCGGCTTTGGTTGAAACCGTAACCGTCACACCGGTCGCTGAAGTTTTCACCGACTCAACCTTCGCATCAGTCTCAAGACCAATGCCACTTTTCTTGAAGCTGGCGGTCAACGATTTCACGACTTCATCATCTTCGAGTGGAAGAATTTGCGGCATCATTTCGACGATCGTCACTTTGCAGCCGAAGGCATTGTAGAAATATCCGAATTCCACGCCGATGGGGCCGCCGCCGATGATGACCATCGACTTCGGCATCGGATCGAGAATCATCGCTTCGGTGCTGGTGATAATTTTTTTGCGATCCAACTCGACGCCCGGAATGCTGCGATGTTTGCCACCGGTCGCGATGATCGTGTGCTTCGCGCGATACTCGCCGACAGCCTTGTCATCTTTGGTGACTTCAATGGTTTTGTCTTTGCGCAGTTTCGCTTGGCCGTCGATGTGCTCGATTTTATTTTTTCTAAAAAGAAAAGCAACGCCTTTGCTAATTTGATCGGCAATCCTGCGGCTGCGCTGAATGATCGGCGTCCACTCAAAACTGATTTGCTCGGCTTTCAATCCGAATTCCTGCGCGCGGTGCATGAGATGATAAACTTCCGCCGAACGCAGCAATGCTTTGCTCGGAATGCAGCCCCAGTTCAAACACAAGCCGCCCAGCTTGTCTTTTTCAATCACGCCGACGCTCATGCCAAGCTGCGCCGCGCGAATCGCTGCGACGTATCCGCCCGGCCCGCCGCCGACTACGATTAGATCAAATTCTTTCAAATTCCGCTCCTGTTTTATTGAAATTCAATTTTATCGTAAACTTCAGCAACAGCCAGTTCACACTCAATCGAGGGCAACTTGACGATGCTTTGCAAATCGTTGACTTCTGAAAACTCCCACCGGCCATCTTTCCGCTTGATGTAATGTTCGATGTAACAGCGATCTTGTGCAATCAACAAAAATTCGCGGAACGAAGGAATTTGGCGATAGTTTTCAAATTTCTCGCCGCGATCAAAACCTTCAGTAGCATCAGAAATCACTTCAATGATCAATCGTGGATTGAGCAAGGTGTCTTCAAATTCATCTTCACACTCACAATGGCCGCAAACAACCCAAAAATCCGGATACGTGTTCAAATATTCTTCCACTGAAAATTTTTTAATCATGACTCCATTCACCCTTTCTCCCGCTCTTCCCTTCTTCCTCTCACTTTCCAGTCGGGCCGACTGGCTGCGCCCGCAGGGGTTACATCACTCTCCTGCAAACTCCAATCTCACCGTGCGTCTTTCCTCTCGCGGCGAATTTTTCATCAGAATATCGCGCACCATTTTAATCACGTGCTCGCGGCCATTTTCGATGAGAATATTCTCGCCGCTTTTGCTGGCGGCGACAACGCCCGCGATATATAAATTCGGCACGTTGGTTTCGAACGTTGCGGGATTAAAACAAATCTTGCGATTCGTCTCATCGATCATCACGCCGCAGCGTTTGACGAACTCGAAGTCCGGATGATAACCGGTGAGCGCGAAGACGAAATCATTTTCCAAACGCTGCTCCTGCTCCGAACCATTTTGGACAAAGATCGCGTCATCGGTGATGCGCGTGACGCGAGTATTGAACAACGCTTGGATGCTGCCTTCTTTGATGCGATTGATGATATCGGGCCGGAGCCAATATTTGACGCTGTGGCCGATTTCCGGCCCGCGATGAATCAGCGTCACTTCCGCGCCGTGCCGAAAAAGATCAAGCGCGGCCTCCGCCGCCGAACTCTTGCCGCCGATCACCGCGACTTGGCGGCGATAAAACGGAAATGGTTCCGTATAATAATGAGAGACTTTCGGGAGATTTTCTCCGGCAATATCGAGCGGATTGGGATTATCGTAAAACCCGGTCGCGATCACCACATACCGCGCTCGATAATTTTGCCGCGCACTGATAACTTGAAAAACTCCATCTCTCGCCGTGATTTGTTCGATACGTTCATCAAACTGAACGCGCAACTGATGATGCTCGCAAACGCCGCGATAATAATTTAACAAATCCTGCCGCGACGGTTTAGTTTCAGAGATAATAAAAGGAATATCGCCGATCTCCAACAACTCCGGTGTGGAAAAAAAGCGCACGTTCGTCGGGCAGCGAACAATTGAATACGTCAAACAATTCTTTTCGACGATCAAATGAGACAGCCCGTGCCGCTTGGCCTCAATCGCGCAAGCCAGACCCACCGGCCCGGCGCCAACGATTAACACGTCGATCAACGAATGTATGTCCCATCCACCTGTTACAGGTTTCACGAGTATCGAAGCTTCCTTTCACTTCATTATGAATGCAACCAAATGCAACCACCGGGGCAATTTGTTTACGGGTTAAGATGCGGACGACTGTGATGCCTTGCTTGGTGATCCATCTTGCGTCGATCCAAGACTAATCTTTACTCTCCAGTTAGCAATATTCAAAGAGAAGTGATATCCTCGACTCATGATAATTAATACAAAAACAACGAGAATAAAAAATTCAATCGCAATGGCGACTAAAACAGCATCCAATAAAAACCATTTACCGGTTGTTCTGGGAATTGATGCCCAAAACGCATAAATAATTGCTGCCAGTAGTCCAAGAATGAATATCTGAGCACTGCGAATCAACGTGTGTTCGAGATATTGCCGCCCCCCTCCCAAGGTCTAGCGCCTTCAAGTTTTAGTGTTTTCAACATAAGAGCACTCATCTTTTAATAAAAGTTTTGACATAGATAATTAAATCAATAATCGCTTAAACCAAATAAAGAAGCAAAACCACGACATGAGAGGCCTCTTCAAGCAAGCG
>Ga0247727_10017635_pt1 | contig 11340 bp, 11 predicted proteins | sample WisWelCaveWW1625_FD_202498 | JGI IMG/M metagenome (GOLD analysis project Ga0247727, IMG submission 202498) | Biofilm microbial communities from Wishing Well Cave, Virginia, United States - WW16-25 | ecosystem: Environmental > Aquatic > Deep subsurface > Groundwater > Cave microbial mat | place... | reverse complement strand
ACGAGAAGTCCTTGAGGCCGGAGGTTGCGGAGCCGCCCCCGCCGGTCACCTCCACGTAGGAGACCGACTGGTCCCAGATGATCTGGTCGCTGCGTTCGAGCAGGCGGTCGTCGGGCTCCACGTCGAGCGCCGTCACCGCGCCGGGGTCGTAGAGGTCGCGCGCGACGAAGTGGCCCTGCCCGGAGTCGTCGACCCAGAACAGGGCGTTAGTGAGCACCGCCAGGTCCTTGAGGGCCTCGGCGCAGGACTTGCCTTCGAAGTCGGCGTAGGAGACAACGCCAGCGTAGAACGGGGCGGCCGTCAGGTAGCCGCGGGGCGCGGACCCCTGGTATCCAAAGATACGGTATTGATCCCCAATGCGGCTCGCGAAGTGCCTCACCCTGACCGTGCTGTTGGCGAGCTTCTTTATGACGAAGCTCTGGAACTCGTCGTCGCTCCGTAGGATCTGGAGAGCGCCGTCCGAAATCAGCAAACAATAGAGCGATCCATTCACATACCTCAGGCTGTGCGTCGGGTAGACCGGTGGGACAGCGACGCCCGGGCCCTCTTCGGCTTTGACGAGGCAGCCCGGAAAGGGACGCACCCACAACCTGGTCGTTCCACGCCACGCGGAGATCTCGAAGGCCGGGCCAAGGTCGCTTGTACCCCTCAATGCAAGGACGTAGTCGAACTCTGGCACGTAGCACGCCCCAAAGTAACCCTTGCCAGTGTCGTCGGCCTGCAGGAGGCTAGAGAACACCAGCGTGTCGAGGTCGAGGTACTGCCACCGAAGCACGTTGTCGGGGTCCCTCCTCCAGTAGAGATAGAGGCCCCCGGCGGCCGGGCCTCCGGCTCGTCGCGGATCGAACTCACAGCCGTGCCCCCTGTTGAAGAAGGCTGCGTCTGGCTTGTTGACGATGTTCGTGCCGGCGTCCCAGGCCCCCGCACCAGTGCGACGGAAGCGGCGGACAACGTCTACATCTGCCAAGCTCGTCGTGCTGAAGTAGTAGGAGATGACGGACGCCGACGCGCGCATGTCGATCCCGGCCAGGTGCTGGTCTCCGGCATAGGTGAAGTCGCTGTTCCCCTCGACGTTGACCGGCCCGCGCAGAGGGAAGTAGCTGTCCTGCGCCTCGCTCTGCTTGAAGTAGCGGCTCACGTCCATGTAGGGCTTCAGGTCGGTGTTCACGAACGCCCACGGGGACGACGGCGAGTCCTGCCGGTAGGTTCCCGGACCAGCATTGGGCCCCGTGGCCAGCGTGGCGTACACGCGCCCCGCCGCTTCGTTCTTCCCATCACCGAACCCCGACCACACCCAGGCGGACAGATTGAGCCCTTCGAGGTTGACGGGCGTTGGAGCGGCCTTCCTGAATTGGCTGTTGTCCAGCAGCAGTTGCGCAACGGGGATCCCTGCCACCCTGAACAACTCCCGCACGAGGAAATCCACCGACTCGTAGCGGTAGTAGGGCGTCGTCGCCGTGACCGGGCTCCCGGAGGCGTAGGTGTTCACCGCCGGGGCTTCGAGCGAGACGACCGTCGCCGACGTCGTCTGCTTGACGGTCAGGTCCTCGCTGTTCACGTGATCGGTGACGTGGAGGACGTCGCCTGTGAGCAGGAGGGCGGTCGAATCCACGGTGGCGCTCGTGGCCCCGGCCGTGAGCTGCGCGTTGAGTTTCGTGACGGCGAGCGTCCGCTTCACCGTCTCGGCGCTCACGTCCTGCAGTTGCCTGGTCAGCCCGTAGGCGGTGATCTCGCAGGTGCGGGCCTTCCGGTCCAGCGTGATGCTGCCGAGCCCCAGGATGACCCCCCAGAATTGAATCTCGTCGCGGCGGAAGATGCGGATCTGCCAGCGGTCCGTCACCCCGAAGAAGGCGAACAGGTCAGCGAAGAAGGCGGGGTCGTCATCGAAGGCGAGCGTCATGTCGCCGGTGCGGAAGGAGAGCAGGTCGCGGTCGAGCGCCCGGTTGACGCTGCCGGTGGCCTCTAGCAGCAGGCGGTCGGTCACGTCCACCGGATCGCCGGGCACCGGCGCCGGCAGGGGCGCGAGGAAGCGCGGCGCGTTGCGGATGATCTCGACCTGGAAGCTCGCCCCGCCCGCCATCAGATCCTCGTCCGGTTCTCGAGCCGGTCGGCGACGATGAGGTCCCGCTTGAAGCGTTTCATGAAGACCGTTTTATTGACGCCGTAGTAGCCGCTCGCGTTGAAGTTGCCGATGGTCGGGCCGCGGTGGATGTTCGTGGTGCTGTAGTTGTAGACCGCCCCGCCGGCGCCCTCCATGCCCCCGCGGAAGCCGACGCCGAAATTGCGGACGAAGTCGATCGCGGACTTCTCACCGAGCTGCTCGGCCACCAGGTCGGCGAACGGGTTGTCGAAGCCGACTTCGGTCTTGCGGATTGTCGCCACCTGCTGGAGGCCGTAGGCGATCGTAGCTATTGCGTTGGCGAGTCGCAGGTAGAATGGCACGCCCTTCTCGCTGAGCGATTCCGCGGCGCCGGCGTATGTGGCCACGAGCGCCGCGGCGATGTTGATAGCCTTGCTTTTGCCGAAGAGTCCGGCGAACGCCGAGGCCGCTTGAGCATAGGCGTTGATCGTTTCGAGCTGGAGAGCCCGGCGTGCCGCCGCCAGACGCTCGTCGGCCTCCTCCTGCAGCTTGCGATTGCGGATTATGAGGAGCGTGTTCTCGGTGTCCCGCTTCCGGTCATCCTTCGCCTTCTTGTCCTGCTTGATGCCCTCGCGGGCGATGTCGCGCTCCGCATCCCGGTCCTGGTCCTCGGCCAGCTTCGCCCGGCGATCGGCGAGCGCATCGGCGGCCTCGGTCTCTGCGTTCTGGCCCTCGATGCTCAGTTGCATCAGCTCGAAGCTGCGGTCGATCGCGGCCGCGTTCTCATCGCGCGCCTCTCGTTCCCTTTTGAGCCCGGCCACGACCTGCTGACCGACCGTGACTCCGTCGGCGTGGGCGGTGAGGAGCGCGTTGATGCGGACCTGCTGCTTGTCGATCTCCTCGGTCAGTTGGCGGCGCTTTTCGCGCTCCTCCTCTGTCAGACCCAACTGCTCTTTGACGATCTCGCTCCCATAATCGATGATGGCGAAGCGTTCCTTTTCGGCCCGATTCAGATCCTCGATCGTCTTCCGGTTCTCGGCTTGCTTCTTCGTCAGGTCCTCGATCTCCTTCGCCTGCGCGCGGAGCGCCTCATCCCGGAGCAGGTCGCGCAGCGCGATCAACTCGGCGGATGCCCGCGAGCTCCCGTCGATGTATTGTTCGAGCTGGCCGAGCAGCCCCGAGAGCGAGTCGGTGAGCGCCTGGTGCTCGTCCTTCGTCTCGCGGGTCTTCTGGATCCACGAGACGAGCATCGGCAGGAGTACGGCAACGGCCGCCACCACGCCCGTTGCGCCGACCGCGAGCAGGCTGGCCCTGCCCGCCGCGAAGCTCATGGCCGTGCCCGCGGCCTTCGCCGCCTCCCCGGCCGGCCCGGTCACGCCGATGTTCTGCAGCAGGACGCGGGTGAGGTCGGCGACCGCGCCCCGCGACCCGCCGAACTCCTTCCCCATCTTCCCGGCGGCCTCGCCGGTTTCAGTGAGCGGTGGCTTGGCGCGACCGGCCGCGCCGGCCAGCTCCTTGAGGCGGCCCTGCACTTCCTCGAAGCCCTTCGCGTCGAGGATCGCCCTGATGACTACGGAGAGATCGATGTCGCCGGAGGAAGTCGGCATCAATGCACCGCGCCGCCCGTGGACGGCAGCCCGCTGAGGGGCGTCGGCTCGGCATCAGGGTCGAGGGTCGGATCGGACGCGAAGCGCGCGCCCGCGGCCGCGTCGTTCGCCAGCCCGACGAACTCACATTCGTCGAGGAAGTCCTGCATCGGCATGGCGAGCACCTTCACCGGGGTCAGGCCGGGGTAGATCTTGCAGAGCCGGCCGACATCGGCCATGAGACCGCCGCCCGCCTTCGGGCGCTTCCCGGTCCAATCGACGATCGAGCAGATGCGCGTCCAGCCCTCGTCGCCCTCGGCCTCCATGCTGGCGCGCATGATCCGGCGCGCGTTGAAGTCGGAAGCCCAGCGGAGGAAGAATCGCGGCCGCTGGCCGTCCACGAGCAGGTCGGCGACGGCGGCGCACAGGTCGGCCGCCCCGAGCAGGTTGAGGATCTGGGCCGGGGTCGCTTTCGGCAGATCAAGGTCGCTCGCCAGGACCCGCTGACCGCACAGGCGCAGCGCCTCGATGAAGCCCCGGACGGTGATTCGGTGAACCGCCACCCGGAGGCGGAAGGGGGGCAGGAGCCGAAAGAGGTTGACGTTAGCCGGATTCACGGTATATAGACCTCACCCCAGGGAGAACACCCGATGAAAGTTGTCGCCGGAGCTGCCGGCCTCGCCCTCGTGGCGATCTCTGCCCTGTTGATTACCGGACCATCGATGGCCAGCACGGCCCCCTCTGAATGGCCGAAGGAGGGCGGGCGGCTTTTTGTCTCTATTCAGCCCCTTTGGGGATATGACGTGCGACCCTGTCAAATGGTGGAGGTCTTCGGCGTGTACCCCAAGGACAATCAGATATGGCTCACCGCACCGGGCCTCACCGATATGAAACCGCCGATCGTCATCATTGGAGATTGGAGGCTGATCGCCACGACTCGCGGAACGGAGTGCTGGAAGGAGGTGAGGCGCAGCGCCACGCTGAGGGGAGAATGGGACCAGGAAGAGATTGAAGAATGGATGGGCCGACCGATCCCGCCCTGGATCGTTTCCGGGCCGATCAAGTGTGAGAGGATCGGTCTGCGATACCCGTGCGAAAGCCGAAGGCCGATTCCCCTTGTTGTGCCTGGGCCGCTCGATCTTGAGGCGCCCCATCTTCCGGGGCGAGCACTTCATGTCTTGGGGGTGATCACGGAGCCGGCCCATGCCCGACCCTGACCCCAAGGGCCGCGTCGGATACATCATCCTGTTCGAGATGGTCGGCCTGAAGGTCCTCTCCACCGAAAGCCCTCCCCTGACCCCGGAAGAAATCGACATCGTGCGCGCCTTCCTCGAGCGGGTCCGGGCGCGCGCCGGCGTCGAGAAGAAGAAGCCCGTCGCGCGCTAGGCTTCGATGAACCGCCCGAAGTCGGTGTCGCCGGCGGCCGTCTCCTCGAGGCAGTCGATCGTGACGCCGATGATCTGCGCCCCCTCCTTCGTCAGCGGCAGATCCTCGAAGTCCTGGAACACGCACCGCCAGGAGGTGAACGTGCGGACCTTCGTGGTCCCGAGTCCGCGGCCAGTCACCTTGACCTGGTGGTAGATGGCGCGCTCGCTCATGTTGACCTTGAGCGTGAAGTTGGGGTCGGCGCCCGTCTTGGCGCCCGCGGGCAGGGCGAGCGCGAGACGGAGGTTCTCGATCATCCCCTCCAGCATCTTGAATTTGATCGTCGCCTCGGCCTTGATGGGCTCGGAGATCACGTTGCCGAGGAACTGATCGGGGCTCAGCTTGAAGCGCTCGCGCTTGTAGCTGATCATGACGCCGCCGATGGTGTAGCCGATGTTGTAGAACGTGCCGGCGCCGCGGGTCGCCACGTAGTCCGAGATGGCGACCTGCGACGGGGCGCCGATGATGATGTTCTGGATGTCGGGCGATGCGAGTGGCACGGCTCGTTACCTCCGGCCACCCTGACGCAAAGAGCGGGAGGGCGGCCCTGGTGGGAGCCACCACTCCCGCGTCTTTGCCCTGCTGGACCGTGGCGCTGATCGACGCCGCGGCGGTCGACTCTCTCAGTCCTTGGGGGCGGCCGCGGCCTTCCCCTTCGGCTCGATCACGTGGGCGATCCCGCGCGCGACGTGGTCGCGGCAGATGCGGGCGCGCTCGGATTTCGGGTCGTTCAGGTCCTCCACCTCGATGACGGCGCCCGGCTCGATGACCGGCTGCGCGGTCGTCACGAGGCGGCCCTCGATCAGCTTCTCGTCGTAGGTGAAGGTGTGGCTCCCCGGGGGGAGGCCATCGTACTTGAGTCTGGTCGGCATCGTCGGTCCCTCCCTCAGTTCTTCCCGATCGCCTTGACCCCGAACGTGTAGCTCGGGGTCGTCCCGGCGATGAACCAGGCCGCCCGGATCCGGTCGCCGAAGATCTGGTACTTCGCCACGGACTTCACCCCTGAGCACGCAACATCCGCCGCCAAGTCAACGAAGTCGCGCGCGTTGATCTCGCCGGCCGTCTCGGTCCCGTCGCCGTCCGTCACCATGCCGAGCTCGAACGGGAGATCGAACCAGGTGGTCCCGGCATCGCTCGACGCCTGCAGGAAGACATCCAGCGTCTCGCCGGTCCCGGAGCTCGCCGTGCAGCTGAAGTAGACGATGAGCTCGCGGATCCCGGCGACCGGGATCGCGCCGCCGTTCCCGGTGGCCACCTGCGCGGCCGAGGTCTGGATGTCGAACGGCGATGCCCCGACGGCCAGGAGCGGCGCCGGCAGGGCCAGGAACATGGCCAGCGCAAGCGCCACGGCCAATAGGCCCGATCTCTTCTCGATCATGCTCTCACCCTCCTACGGCAGGTTGTTGCCCGCCACGTCGAACAGCACGCTCAGGCGCACCGGCTGGACGACCACCGCGCCCTCGGCGTCGAAGAAACCGCCGTCGTTCTGCGCCGGCCCAACGAGCGTCGAGTCCGCGATTACCGCGCTCCCGAATCTCGGGTCGCGCATCTGCAGCGCCCGGATGTCGCTCAGGAGCGCCTCCCCGAGCGTGGCGGTCTTCTCGGCTGGCGCGCTCTCCCCGCCGGACCGCGCGTACCCGAGCAGCCACAGGAGCAGCGTCGACCAGTAGCCGCCCGGCGCGCCAGAATCCAGGTAGCGCAGGTCCTCGCCGCCGCCGATCGGCCGGTAGACGATGAGCCCGGGGACCTCCCCCTCCTGCCAGTCGTCCGGGTCGCGGAAGTGCCGGCTGACCATCTTCAGGGTGAAGCGATACCCGCCCGCCCGCTTGAGACCCTTGTAGGCCGTCGCCACGTCCTGGATGGCCCGCTCGATGCGTCCGATCGGATCGCTCGCCATCAGCCCTCACCGAGGCCCTCGCTGACCTCTCCGACGCCCAGGGCCTCGAAGATGCGGCGCTTGTATGTGCCTGGGATCGCCGGGAGCTCCTCCTGGAAGGCCGGCCCGAGGAATGGGATCGCCCGCTGGTAGCGCGCCTCCTGATAGATGGCAGGCTTGCGCGCCGATGGCCGGAAGAAGTGCACGTCGCCGGCGAGCGCCTCGCCCTTGCGGAACTTCCGGCCCTGGCCGAACGCCTGGCGCCTGGTCGGGCCAAACCCGAGCCCCGCCAGGTTGGCGAGCCGCGTCGTGCCGCTGACCCACCGCAGGACCTGCTTGCGGACCGGCCGGATGTACCGCGCCGGCTGCATCCCGCCGAGCTCGAGGATGCGGCCGTAGGGCACGATCGCCAGCACACCGACCCGGCCGAGCCAACTGAAGTCGCCGATGGCCTCTGGCGGGGAGTCCACGATGCCCCGCGACAGCCGCCCGGTCCCGTACCGCGGCCGTCCCGTGCCGCCCATCGAGTCCTTCGCCCGGCCGCGGATGCTGAGCGTGGTGTCCCGGGTCGCCCGGCGCGCGCCGCGACTCACCGCGCCCTTGTTGCGCGCCAGCTTGGCGAGGGCCTCCGGCTGCCCGTCGAGCGTCACGCTGATCTTCGTCTCATCGCCCATGGTCTATGCCGCTGGCTGGTTCCAGCGCCTCCGTGCGTCGAGCATCCGCTTGTAGAGCGCCGGGAGGTCCTCGAGCAGCCCGACGTTGCCCTTGTCGCCACCGCGGCTGGCGATCCCGACGGTCTTCCGGTCCGAGGCCCGCCACAGCATGATCGTCGCGTACCGCGCCACGAGCTTGACGTCGCCGGGGATGCTCGCCACGGCGTCCCCCGCGCTGTACCCGAGCACCACGTTCTGGATCCCCGGCTCCCACCGCCCGACCCGGCGATGGAAGGCTCCGCGCTCGAGGTCCACGATTACGTCGGCCGTGACCGAGTAGGACGTAGCCACGGTGAGCGCCAGCCCATCCTCCGTCGCCGTCGGGGCCGGGGCGGCGAGGACCGGAGGTCCAGGTGGTCCGGCGCGCAGCGCGGTCGTCTGCCCGAGCCCGTTCCCGTTGCGCCGCTCCGTGTACGCGCGGAGGTCCCAGTCGAACCCGGTCCATTGGCGGATCGAGGCGGAGACGGCCGGGATAATCGCGTTGAGCAGATCGTCCGACTCGCTGCCGCGGACCTTCCCGTAGTCCTTCGCCTCGTCGAGCGTGATCAGCTCCGCCATCTATCCCCGCCCGCGCGCGTCAGTCCGAGACGCGGAGCCCCTGGTTTGCCATCGCGCTGATGTGCTCGCGCTCCACGATGTAGCTGCCGTCCGACTCCCGGTCGTACTGCGTGTCGCCGACCGTGACGGCCCGGCACTCCTTCGCCTGCTTCTCGGTCGGGAAGCGCATCCGGACGGTGTCGCCGCCGACTTCGATCTTGCCCTCGCCCTTCGCCTTGCCCTCGCCCTTCGCCATGCCGTTCTCCTCTGGTCGGGATGGGGCGGGGCCGATGCCCTGGCCCCGCCCGGTTCCGTGCGCGCCTTCCGCGGCTTACCCGAAGAAGACGTTGCTGATGATTCCGCAGCCGGCCGGGAAGTGGTCCTTGAGGACCTCCTCCGCCCGGATGTCGAACTCGGTCACGGGTCCCGTGGCGACGGTCGCGGCGTAGTCGTACCGCTCCCAGTCGTAGGACGTCGAGATCTCGAACGGAGCCGAGATGTTGGCGTCGGGGTACGGGATGCTGTTCGGGAGGGCGATGATCGTCCCGCCCGGCAGCCACGGCAGCACCTCGACCATGGCGCGCTTGCCGGTGACCTGGTTGACGATGAACCCGACGTGGTAGCCCTGGGTCATCTGCCCCCTGGCCGCCTCGTCCCCGGTCGAGACGAAGATCGTTGGACCGCCGCCGGCCGCCGTCAGGAGGCGCGACAGGGTACGGCTGTCGATGCCGCCGACCAGGAGCGTCATGTCGTCGATCTTCCCGGTGTCCCAGATGCTCTGGAACATGTCCTGGATCTCGACGATTTCCCCGCCGGAGGTGGACAACTTGCCGGCGAGGGTCTTCTTGTACGCGCTGGCCTCCGCATTGATCAGCGGCACGATGCCATTGAAAATGTTGGCATCGGCCGAGCTGGCGTCCCCGACCGCGAGTGCGGATCCGCCTGCGGTGTGAGCCGTGATCGTGATGCTGGTCTGCGTCACGATTGCGATGAGCTGCTCGGTCGCAGCGGTCGCGGTCGCCATGAAGATCCCGTAGGCCGCCGCCCCTGCGACGGCGGTCCAGGTGATCTTCAGGCGGTCGTTGGCCGCCACGGCGGCGCTGACAACACGCGCGGCCGGAACGGTCCAGCCGTCCGCCGCCGGGTTCGCCCCGGTCTTGGCGGAGCCGGCGAGGAGCGCGTGTGTCCCGTCGTAGGCGGCCGGCCGGTCGATGGTCTCCCGGTTGGCCGCCATGAGTGTGAGCGCCGCGATGCGGACGTTGTAGCCGCCTGCGTCGGCCGCGAGGGTGCCGCCCCCAACGATGACGGCGACGGCCGTCCCGGTGGGGGTGGCGAGCGCGGTGATGTTCCCGCCGAGGATGCACTGCTCTTCGAGCTTCATACCGAGCAGGAGGGTGTTGCTGGTCTCCTTCGCCAGCGCGTCGTCGTAGTTGCGCGAGTGCGCGATCGCCTCGCGCGTGACCTTGCCGCGGGTGCCGACGATCTTGAAGGTCGCCGTCTTCGAGACGAGGGTCGTGGCGATGGCGCCCGCGGCCGCACCTTCCGTCGTGGAGAACTTGGCGTTCTGCTTGACCGCGGTGATCGCCCGCCACTGGATGGCGTTGGAGCCGGGCTGAGACTTCCGGCCGATCTTCTGCCGGAAGGGGGACATCAGGGGCACGAGCTGCTTGGCCGGGGCTTCGAGCTGCAGGCCGACCAGGCCGGTGGCGACGTCGATCGCTCGAATCGCCGCCGGGTTCTGCAGGGCCTGGCGGTACGCCTCGACGGCGCGCGCCAGCGTGTCCTGCGTGAGTTGTTCGAGGGTGTTCATTGTCGTCGGTTCTCCAAGGCGTCCGCGCGCTTACGGCCTCGCGGCGCCGGGCCTCGGAAGGCCCTTGATGGTGATCTCCGCGGCGGCCTTGAGCAGCGCCTCCTTGGCGATCGGGTTCGACTCGGACTGCGCCATGCGTTCCAGCGCGGCCGAGGCGTCGGGCACCTGCAGGAGCGTTCCGCCGGCGAGCTGTTTCTCCACGAGCGCCGCCGGCGGGCGTCCGATCGGGGCCGGTGTGGAAGCGAACCGCTCCACCTTCGCGTCGACGTCGGTGATCCGGGACCCGAGGCCCCTCACCTGTTCCGCGACCTGTGCGATGGCGGCAAGCACGTCGCTGCCGGACTGCCCTTGAATGGGTGCGGCCGCGCGCTCTCCGGGGGCCGGGTTCGGCGCGGTGGCCGGTGATGGCGTTGGCGATGCGAGAGCGGCGGCGGCCGGCGCGGCAGACGCCGCAGGGGCGGTCGGCACGGGAGCCGCGATGCGCTCCGGCGGCTCCGGCGGTCCGCACAACCCGCCGTGGCACGGCGCTTTCATCCCGGCGGTCTCGGTGACGAGCCGGTGCCCGAGCTCGTGCATGGAGCCGATCCGGGTTGCCGTCTCGCCGCTCGCGGTCAGCCGCTGCAGCTGGATGGGCGAGAGTGCGGCCCGGAGCCCGACGAACTGGTCAAGCGCCGATTGCGCCTGGCGCTCGGCGCCGGAAGTGATCGATGCCAGCTGCTCGCTCAGCTCGGCCCCGATGAATTCGAGGATCGTCTCGCACGCCATGGTCAGGGATTCAACATCGCGCCGCTCTTCGTCCGATGGTTCCTCGTCGAACGGCATCCCGTAGATCTCGGAGTCGAGGGCGTAGATCAGGGCACCGATGGCTTGCAACGCCGGGAGGATCGACCCGCTCTCGGAGTGCATCCGCTCGCGGGCCTTCTGCAGCCGGGCGAGCAGGCGGGCCCCGCGATCGGACTTCAGGACGCCGGTCGTCAGGCGGACGCCGGTCTCGAGGTCGACGGCCTGGAGGCTGTCGGGGAGGAAGGCATCGGCGGCGCGCTGCGGGACGGAGATTGCCCCTTCGGCCGCGGACCCGATCGCTTTCGGGACGCGGAAGCGCCGCTCACGCAGCCACATCACGATCCGATCGGCCGTCTGCCCCGTCTCGCTCGGGAAGTGCGCCGCGTCGAACGTCAGCGAGTGCACGACCCTCCGCCCGGCCTCTGCTGTGGTCGGTGCGGGCGGCGGCGCCGGGGCGGAGGCGGGCGGGCTCGGCGCCGGCGCGGCGGCGGTAACAGGCACCGGAGGCGCGGCGGGCCCGGGTGCGGGAG
>Ga0247727_10017634_pt1 | contig 11340 bp, 11 predicted proteins | sample WisWelCaveWW1625_FD_202498 | JGI IMG/M metagenome (GOLD analysis project Ga0247727, IMG submission 202498) | Biofilm microbial communities from Wishing Well Cave, Virginia, United States - WW16-25 | ecosystem: Environmental > Aquatic > Deep subsurface > Groundwater > Cave microbial mat | place... | reverse complement strand
CCTCACGGTAAACACCCTTGCCTTGGACTTACAGTTCCAGTTAGCTGGCCTGTTCAGAACTTGCATCTTAAAGAACGATGACGTGCATGGCGCACAATAGAGATGCCCCGACAAGTCGGGCATGGTTTCAATTTATCTGCGGAGAGAGCGGGATTCGAACCCGCGATACCCTTTCAGGTATACACACTTTCCAGGCGTGCTCCTTCAACCACTCGGACACCTCTCCTGAATAAAGGGCGCAAATAAAACAATAAATTAACCCTGAACAAAATTTACTGCGTGATCTATGTCGCTCAGTTTCGGTATGTCGGGAGACAGACCAAGGTTAGGGCTCTCTACAAGGGGACTTCTCCCTCGTGCCTCGGTCGAAGTGACGTGGTTTTATTTTTTTCCGTCACTTCGAATGAGGGGTGTGGGTGGAATGTGTGGAGTGAGAAGTCCCCTTATTCGAAGCACTGCCATGGCAGTGAGTCGAAACCAGATTTGTAAAACAGACCGCCTTCGACAAGCTCAGGCTGACATTAACTTGTTGTCAATTCACCGGCCAACGGGGTGCCAATCATCTCCTTCACTTTTTTACTTTCATATTCTCCCAGTAAAAGCATCAATTTCGTTACGGCAGCTTCCGTAGTCATGTCGGATCCGCTGATCACACCAATCCGTAATAGATCCTTGCTTGTCTCATAGCGGCCCTGCAATACCATCCCCCCGGGGCATTGTGAAATATTCAGAATAATGATTCCTTTTTCGATCGCCCTTTTAAGTGTATTGATCAACCAGGGAGAAGTTGGCGCATTACCGGAACCATACGTTTCCAGGATCACTGCTCGTAAGCTTGAAGTTTTTAAAACTGATTCCACTGTTGCTTCGCTGATTCCAGGAAAAAGTTTGATAATTGAAATGTTAAAGTCAAATGTTTTATGAATCTTCAATGATAAAGTTGTGTCGACTTTGCGGATAGCAGCGTGATTATAATCAATCTTTACACCCGCCTTGGCAAGCGGTGGGTAATTTCCTGAATCAAATGCATCGAACTGCATACTCTCTACTTTCTTTGAACGATTGCCGCGCAACAATTCATAATCAAAATAAATGCACACTTCAGGTACAACAGCTTTGCCATCCTTCCTGGCGGAAGCGATCTCCAGTGCAGTGATGAGATTTTCACGGGCATCGGATCGTGGTTCGCTAATGGGCAGTTGCGCTCCTGTTAAAATCACAGGCTTTGAAAGTCCTTCCAGCATAAAACTTAATGCAGAGGCTGTGTACGCCATCGTATCGGTGCCATGAAGAATTACAAACCCATCGTTGTTTTTGTAATGATCAAAAATAATTTGCGCAAGTAACTGCCAATGTTCCGGGCTCACATTCGAAGAATCAATCGGAGTTTCAAACGATACCACCGTTAACTCCAGTGCCATCGTACGCAAGGTGGGGAGGTGTTCTAAAATCAATCCGAAGTCGAACGGAATTAACACGCCATCTTTATCGTGCGCCATGCCAAAGGTACCGCCCGTGTAAACAATCAGTATTTTTGATTTTGCTTTTTCTGAAGAGGACGTATTAACTATAATAGTTTTTGTGTTCATGTACTGAAATTTCTGTCAGGTTGAGCTTGTCGAAACCTAAATGGCAGCCTTCGACAAGCTCAGGCTGACAATGTTTTATACCTTAAATAGTTTGAGTGCATTTTGTGTCGTAGCAGCTTTCAGTTCGTCAACTGTGATATTTTTAATTTCCGCAACACGACTTGCAATCAACGGAATATAAGAGGGCTCATTCCGTTTACCGCGATGTGGTGCAGGCGTAAGATAAGGGCTGTCAGTTTCCAATACAATTCTGTCGAGTGGGATATGTGGGATCACATTTTCCATCCCGCCTTTCTTAAATGTAGCCACTCCCCCAATGCCAAGATAAAATCCCAGCTTGGTTAATTTTTCAGCCTGTTCTTGAGTTCCGGTGAAGCAATGAAAAACGCCACTCAATTTTCCATCCTGAAGCTTCTCTGCTAATTCAATTGTCTGATCAATGCTTTCACGGCAATGCACTACAATCGGCAGGTCATACTTTTTTGCCCAACCAACCTGGATTGTAAATGCTTCTACCTGCTGATCCCAGAATGTTTTATCCCAATACAAATCGGTGCCCATCTCTCCCACTGCCGCAAATCTTCTCTTAGCAAGCCAGCTTTCCACGGTATAAAGCTCCTTTTCAAAATCCTTCTTCACAGAACACGGGTGAAGACCCATCATAGAGAAACATTTTGTTGGGTACTTACTTTCAAGATCCAGCATCGAGTCGATGGAAGTATGATCGATATTGGGCATGAATATTCTATCGACACCACTCTCCTCAGCACGATGCATCATATCGATACGATCCATATCAAAATCATCGAGATAAATATGTGCGTGTGAATCGATCCAGTAATTCATTTCAATACTTCATCAAGAGCCTGTGAGAGCAATTCATTTTCAGATTCAATATTGCTAAAACCTAAGAAACTGTTGGATTTAGTGAGAGCATCAGTTAAGTTAAATTTCTCCTGACTCACAACATAACAAATTCCTTTATCCAACAATCGATGAGCTAAATACTCCTGCTCAGTTTGACCCGGAGTTGGAATAAGGATAGCCTTCCTCCCAAGTCGTGCTAAATCCATAATCGTGCTGTAACCTGAACGAGCAATAATCAGTTTTGATTGACTGATTACTTCCTGTAAATCATAAGTCTGAAGATAATTTACAACACTAATATTCCCCTCATGCTTCCATGTAACTTCGTTTTCAATAACGCCACGCACCAAAACTATTTTCAGGTTTTGATTTTGAATCTGTTTAAAAATGATTTCCTCAAGAATCGTTCGTTGAGGTTCCGGTCCCGAAAGAATTACAGCAAGATCATATTTTGTTTCAACTTGTGTTTTTATAAATCTTGAAAGTATGCCAATGTATTGAGTCGGAAATGATAACCCTTTAGATAATTCACCAGTTAAATTAAACTTTCCGGGTTGATCCGGAATCCAGCACTGCGTAAACTTCCTGATTGACCGGTGATGAAAGTAGTTAACAATTGGCTGAAGTAATTTCAGTACTACCGGAAGTTGTAAGTTGAGTTGATGGCAAATAAATATTGAAGGAACCTGTGTAGACCAACAGCCATATCGATTATCAGAAATCGCAAGATCAATTTTATTCTGATCAATAATTTCCTGCAACTGTAACTGTTCCTTTGAAATAGTCCTCAGAATTTTGGTAATTTGTAAGAGTATCGATAAACCAAATGGAATTCGTTTGGAGTATGCTATGTTATATGATGCTAATTCAAAAAACTTCAATCCTGGAAATTCCTTTCTTAATAACATTAGAGCCGATCCACTGGAGGCAATAAAAACTTCACAGTTTCTTTTTTGCAGCTCTTCAATAATAGGAATACATCGGGTAGCATGACCTAACCCCCAATCGAGCGGAGCAACAACTACTCTCTTACCACTCATAAAGGAAGTGCTTTAAATACATAACCTTGTTCAAGAAAGTGCCCAATAAATCGGGGTAACGCATAGCTCATATTACGCTCAGCTTTCAGGCTGTCATGAAAAACTATAATTGAACCGGGTCGTGTTGAGCGAATGGAATTCTGAAGACAAGACTCAGGTGAAACATTTTTGTTGTAATCAATCGTGAGCACATCCCACATGATAATTTTGTATTCGCTAAGCGCTTTAATTTGATTTCGGGTGATTCTTCCATAAGGCGGTCTGAAGAGCTTCAAGCTTTGAGCTTCAAGCTTCGAGCTTTGCAGTTCCATATCGCATTGATCCACATTTTCAACATATTTTTTCAAAGACACACTCCAACCTTTTACGTGATTGAAGGTATGATTTCCAATCGCATGACCATCATTAACAACTTTCTTAAAAGTATCCGGGTGTTTGCGAACATTATCGCCAATACAAAAGAATGCGGCTTTTGACGAGTACTTTTTAAGAGTCTCCAGTACGAAGTCCGTGGGGCCAGGTACGGGGCCGTCATCAAATGTGAGAAATAATTCTTTTTCGGAAGTAGGAATTCTCCATACCAGATTCGGGTACAGCCATGGCAGAAAAAACGGAACGCGGTGAACCATTTATTAATTTGAAAATGTGTTGATTTGAAAATTTGAAGATGACTTGATTCCAATGAAATTGTCAAGGGGCTTCATTTTCAAATCTTCAAATTAGGCAATCTTCAAATTAATTAGCCTACCCGGCAAGACAATATCGTGATATCATCGTGGTAGCCCATGCGACCTTTGAAGGTATCGAGACTCACAATGATATCCTGGTGTATGGTTTTCAAGTCCTTAAAATACGTGTCTGGTTTATTGAAGTACTCCAGTAAAAAATCAACCCCAAATTCCTTGCCTTCTGAATTTACCGTTTCGGTTAGGCCATCTGTATAACAGAACAATAGAAACTCATCAAGCTCTGTAACAAAACCTTCATTTAAAAATGGCAGTGGATGCATAGCACCCAACACCGTAGAACCTTCTTCCAACAAACGAATTCCATTCTTTTTTGTCCAAAGAATGGGGGGATTATGTCCGGAGTTTACATACACCATAGTCTTCAACCGGATATCATATATCGCTGCAAAAAAAGTAATGAATTTCTCTCCCTTTGTATTTTCCAATACCTGGAAATTCAACGCTTCAATGATATCAGTCAGATTCGGTGTTTGCCTCAATAAAGTCCGCAACGAGGCCTGAAAGTTTGACATCATCAGGGCGGCTGCTATACCTTTTCCGCTAACATCGGCTACGCATATCAGGAATTGATTTTTATTGATAGGAATGTAGTCGTAGTAATCTCCGCCTATCAAATCGTGCGGCAGGTAACTCGCCTCAACTTTTAGTATTTCCGTGTTGGGTAATTTTTCCGGGAAAAGAAATTGCTGCACATCGCTGGCAATTTCAAGTTCCTTCCGAAAAGCCTCTTGGTCCAACTGCCTTCGTGCCATTTTTTTATTCTCAATAGCAACGATAATGATGTTACTGAGCGCTTGAATAAATTTTACATTATCGTCATGCAGGTTATGTATTCTGTTATTATCTAATCCACCAACAAAAACCAGTGCGAGTGTTCTTTCCTTGTGCGCTACTGGAATGATAATATCAAACACAGTGAAGTCGCATTCTTCAAACTCTTTTAAATGGGTAATATCCTGAATCGTTTTAAAAGCTGGCAACAAATCTGCTCTGTTGAAGCGCTTCTTCGTACCAAACGTAACCTTACACTCCCATTCATCATCCAGCACAAAAAGTGCAAGTTTCTCGATCCGTAAATTAGAACGAAGCGTAAAATTATAGATTTTGTAAAGCGATTCTTCAGGAAAATTGCTATTGATTGCCTGGGTGATCTCAAGCAACGCATTGAGTTCGAGCTCTTTAATTTCGTACTTACTTTTAAGGGTCAACTCCGACATAGGGTAAAGTTAATATGAATAGTCCATAGTCAACAGTTGATAGTCAATAGTTTATTTTCTCCCTTTCCAGTCAGTCTGAACAAAAAGTGAGCTAAACCCAGTGAGGACAACGTACAACGAGTATAAGACCTGGAGAAGTATAAAAGATGGCCAATGACAGCGAATGTTTAACCAGGATGTTACCGAACGAAGAAAAATAAATTCCAGGGTCGACTTTAAAATCAAGAGTGATAATAACACATAACCGCTCATATACTGAGTTAAAAATAGAATGGGGGCGGATAAAACCATCCCATGAAAAGTAAAGATGTACACAGCTAAGAATTTACTTTTAAAATCCCCATGATGCTTCCATTTACCTGCCCATCGAATGCGTTGTGAAATAAAATGTGACAAAGTTTGCTGTGGTTTTGTTGTAACGATGCTTGCTTGAGAATTATTAAAGCGAATGCCCTTCGGATATTTCTTCGCAATCTTTCTCATCAGAAATTCATCATCTCCGGAAGCAATCTGAGTATTACCTTCATATCCTCTTACCTCATGAAACACTTCTTTTCTAAAAGCAAGGTTGGCTCCGTTGCACATCGTGGGAATTCCAAATGCCATTGTTGCTGCACCCGAACCAATCAAACTAGCAAACTCGATCGATTGCATTTTTGAAAAAAGTGAACCACGCTGTTCAATCTTTACTGGACCAAAGAGCATTTTAGTTGTATTGTCAAAACAAGCATTAATAGAGTGAAGCCAACTGACACCTGTTCTACAGTCAGCATCAATTGTTACTATTAACTCTCCTATCGCTTGTTGAACTCCTGTTGCGATGGCTGACTTTTTACCGTGTCCCGTTGCTTCAATGATCTTACAATTAAAAAAAGAGAGTTCCTTGATTTTTCCTTCAACGATTATACCGGTCTTATCCTCCGAATGATCATTGACCACGATAATCTCAACTTTATTGCGTGGATAGTCCTGGGAAAATAAATCATCCAATAAGAAACCAATATCTCCTTCTTCGTTCCTGACCGGCACAATAACCGTAACAAACTTATCTCTATTCTCACTACCAATTTTCGATTTAATTGCTTTCATCCAGCCAGCATGCAATGCAGCAACCAGCAAGGCATAGGAAACAAATACAGTAATAAATACGAAAGTCATGATCCTGCAATTTCTAAAATTCTGGCCGTCTGCCTAACTTGACCGCGTGGGAAAAGTTATTAAGGAGAAAGTCATTCTGGGTCTCGATCCTGGAACGAACATCATGGGGTACGGTGTAATCACCATAAAGGGAAGCAAAATTGAACTTCTTCAGGTTGGTGTAATTCATTTAGGAAAGGTTGACAGCCACGAACTTAGACTTAAAAAGATTTTCGACCGTGTATTAAGTTTAATTGATGATTACCATCCGGATGAGGTAGCCGTGGAAGCACCCTTCTTTGGCAAGAATGTTCAATCGATGCTTAAACTTGGACGGGCTCAAGGCGTGGCCATGTCGGCAGCCTTGTTCCGTGAGGTTCCCATCACAGAGTACGCGCCTAAAAAAGTAAAACAATCTGTTACAGGGAACGGAAACGCATCAAAAGAACAAGTTGCGAAAATGATAATGACCTTGTTAGCCATCAAGGAAGTTCCCAAACTTTTAGATGCTACCGATGCACTTGCTGTTGCACTCTGTCATCATTATCAAAACGGAGTTGTTAAATCAAAAGTAAAATCGTGGGAGGCGTTTGTGAAGGATAATCCGAAGCGGCTGAAAAAGGTATAATGTAAGCGTCATTCCTGATTGCCCATTACATCAAATCCCGCCATCTTACTATGCTTCTCTTTATGTGCTAACTTCAGGTCGGATAACACCATTTCCTTTATGAGAGCCGCTAATGTATACTTCGGTTTCCATGCAAGTTTTTCTTGTGCTTTGGTTGCATCACCAATCAGCAAATCAACTTCCGATGGGCGGAAATACACAGGATCGATGTAAACTACTTCCTGTCCGGATTGCACTTGCCACTTTTGAGTATCGGCACTTTCAATAAATCCTTTTTCATCAACACCCGTTCCTTTGAAACCAATTTTTATCCCAAGTTCCGAAAACGAGCGAACCACAAATTCACGTACGCTTGTTGTAATGCCCGTAGCAATCACATAATCTTCAGGCTCGGGTTGCTGTAACATCAAATACATGGCCTCCACGTAATCGCGGGCATGGCCCCAGTCTCGCTTGGCGTCAAGGTTTCCCAAAAAAAGCTTGTCTTGCAAACCGAGTGCCATGCGTGTAACCGCACGGGTAATTTTTCGGGTTACGAAAGTCTCTCCTCGTACAGGCGATTCGTGATTGAATAAAATACCGTTACAAGCAAACATACCGTACGCCTCACGATAGTTGACGGTGATCCAGTAAGAATATAATTTGGCCACGCCATATGGTGAGCGTGGATAGAATGGCGTTTTTTCAGTTTGCGGAACTTCCTGAACTTTCCCGTAAAGCTCAGAGGAAGATGCCTGGTAAATTTTTGTTTTTTTCGTCATCCCTAACAACCGCACCGCTTCGAGAATTCGCAATGCTCCAAGTCCATCGGTGTTTGCTGTAAACTCAGGGATTTCAAAACTCACGCGTACGTGACTCATGGCTCCTAAATTGTAAATCTCATCAGGCTGAACTTCCTGAATTATTCTGATCAGGTTTGTGGCGTCTGTTAGGTCACCATAATGCAGTTTAAGATTTACTTTCTCTTCATGTGGATCCTGGTATAAGTGATCAATCCGATCCGTATTAAAAAGTGAGGCTCTCCTTTTTATTCCATGCACCTCATAACCTTTGCTCAGCAGAAATTCTGCCAGCAATGATCCATCCTGACCCGTAATTCCTGTAATGAGCGCCTTTTTCAAAATCTTTATGATTCGTTAATCCTACTTTGTCATGTTAGTTTTTGTTCTCGGCCTTTGACCTCACCCTAAATCCCTCTCCAATGGAGAGGGACTTTTAACCCCTTCTCCTGGGGAGAAGGGGTTGGGGATGAGGTCTTAAACCAACAGAAATCGTCAAATCCTGAACATGACAAAGTAGCATTAATTATAATTAGCTAAAAAATCTTTATACGTAATTGCAATACCCTCGCGAAGTCCAACTTTATGTTTATACCCTGTTGCTTTTAATATTGAAGTGTCAAGTAATTTTCTTGGAGTGCCATCTGGTTTACTTAAATTAAAAATAAGTTCGCCTTGGTATCCAATACTATTTTTGATGATCACAGCTAATTCGTGAATAGAAATTTCTTCGCCCGTTCCGATGTTCACAAAACCAACTTCATTGTACTTCTGCATAAGGTGTAAACACGCTTCGGCTAAATCATCGGCAAACATAAATTCACGCAACGGTTTACCGGTACCCCAAATCTCTACTGAAGGTTGATTGTTGATTTTAGCTTCATGGAATTTTCTAATCAATGCTGGCAATACGTGTGATTTCTCTAAATCGTACTTATCGTTTATGCCATACAAGCTAGTTGGCATCGCAGAAATAAAATTACATCCATATTGATGACGATAGTGTTCGCACATTTTTATACCCGCTATTTTGGCAATAGCATACGCTTCGTTGGTTGGCTCGAGTGGGCCCGTTAGCAGATACTCTTCCTTTAATGGCTGCGGAGCGAGTTTAGGGTAAATGCAGGATGACCCTAAGAATAACAACTTAGTTACGTCAGCTTGGTAAGCAGCATGAATGACATTTGTTTCAATTAACAGGTTATCATATAAAAACTCAGCCCTGTACGTATTGTTAGCCTGTATTCCGCCAACCTTAGCAGCAGCCAGAAATACATAGTGAGGTCGTTCTTTATTAAAAAACTCGTTTACGGCAGTTTGATTTTTTAAATCCAGATCGTGAGTAGTTGCTTTAAGAATTTTTGAATACCCCGCTTTTTCCAACGCTCTTATAATGGCCGAACCCACCATGCCCCGATGACCTGCCACATAAATTTTTGAATCTGTTGTCATGTCGCCATAAAAATGCTGAAATTATTTAACAGTAAATAAACCCAATGCGAGTATTTAGTATTACGAAGCAAGCATGACAACTTCTGGTTTCTTTAAAGTCGTATCCATTCTTCGGGAATTAAATCCTTGGTGTTGTAGATACGAGTTGGGTAAACGGGGACTTTACCTTCATAATATGATTCGCGGAACCAAACCTGTGGCGCAATAACTACCTTATCAGGATTCCTGTTCAGCCATGCGCCCCACCAACTAAATGTACTGTTGGCTATAATATTGTGCTTGCAACGCGACATCAGCAACAAGTCTTTAAAAGAATCATCGCCTTGATTGTGTTCTACAAATACAGCATGATCGAGCATCAAGTTCTTTCTGGCCCAGGCAATATCATCTGAAAAAATAAAGAATTTTGGATTGGTAATGCGGCTTTGAATTTCCTTAATTGCTTTCTGATAATACGCATCGGGCACGGTACCAAAAAATGAAGCGTACTGATTGGTGTAATCTCCCCTTCGCACATGAACCGCCACACTATCCATTGATGCCATTTCTTCTGACAGCTTTGTGTTGACACTGTCAAGTGGCTTTGTGGTAGTATACCAGTTTCGGATTTCTGCAACGATTTGCTTAAAATATTTTTCGCTTTGGAAATACCCGGATAAATAAAGATGGTCAGGCAAACCAAAGTAATCGCTATAAAAGTGATAATGCGGCTGAGCAAATACGGAAGGGCAGCGCAGATAATTTTCTCTTTTATGAAGGAAACGCTCTACCGGATTCCTTCCTGTGAATTCATGTACCTCATCACGCGAAGCTAACTCGATGGGAATATTAAAATTTTTAAGTTCAAATTTCCGGTTACGATGTGTGCTATAAAAATAAAGGTCAAGTTTAAAGGATGTATGATGATGGAGCGCTAACGACTTACCAGCGGCATATTGAAAAAGCTGATTGCCCAGGCCGCCACGCACACGAAGTATAATCATTGTAATCTAAAAGGATATTAATAGCTTTGAAAGTTTTTCAAAAATAACCATCTGATGTCGATTAAACAAAAGCTCAAGAACTACCCAAGCCTATACATATTCATTGTTCAAGTACTAAATTCGGTAAACTATTTCACTCTCAGGTTTAAAATATTATTTCCGAGGTACAAACTTTCCGAGAATTGGCGCAAACGTTTAGAACGGGTTAAAGAGAGTCCCGCCAACCATAAAATAAACCATGTTCAAGACGCAGGAAAAATCAAAAGCGATCACCAGGTCATGCATAATGGATTAAAAATTACGTTAGGAAGTTATTATGATTACGGAAACACTGTTCTAATCCGTGAAAACAAAGGAGTTCATGAGCCCGAAGAAGAATTTGCTTTTCAGGAAGTCTTAAAACACATTCCAAAGGGAGGATGCATGCTTGAACTTGGTAGCTATTGGGCGTACTATTCAATGTGGTTTGCCCGCGAGGTTAAAAATGCCAGGTGTGTTATGATTGAACCTGATCCTCATAAAATGAATTTTGGAAAACTGAACTTCAAGCTCAATCGCCTGCTGGGGACTTTTGATTTGGGCTTTATGAACGAAATTGCTGATCTCAGCCATAGCATCCCTACCTATTCAGTTGACTACCTGGTAGAAAAGTACGACTTACGGTTTATTGATATTTTACATAGTGACATACAGGGATATGAATTGAATATGTTGAAAGGTGCGGCTCAAACTCTTCGCGCTGGAAAGATCGGATACGTATTTATCTCCACGCACTCTAATTCTAAGTTCAAGTAATAAGTGCAACACAAGAGGTTAAAAGAAAGGAGGCTTTCACCTCCCCTCGATTGACCAAGTTAATTAAACTTGTGTTGCGATGACAAAATATAAACAACTCAGCC
>Ga0247727_10017633_pt1 | contig 11340 bp, 6 predicted proteins | sample WisWelCaveWW1625_FD_202498 | JGI IMG/M metagenome (GOLD analysis project Ga0247727, IMG submission 202498) | Biofilm microbial communities from Wishing Well Cave, Virginia, United States - WW16-25 | ecosystem: Environmental > Aquatic > Deep subsurface > Groundwater > Cave microbial mat | place... | reverse complement strand
CGATGAACTCCGGGCTGCGCATTACCTTTGGACTCCCGGCACGAGGAATTACGTAATCCCCGGGTGGGATATTAAACTTGCGCAGCGCCGCCATAACCTCGTCTTCGGCTGGGAGTTTTCCGAAGTCCTTACGATGGTAGGGCAGCAACATGTGGATGATGGAGCTAACAACAAAAACCAAAACGCCTGACAGCAAGATTGGAAGCCACAACGACATGAGTGGTACCATTTTCCCTCCTTTAGGATTTGGTCGATTATGCAACTCAACTTGGCATGAACAACGCTTGGCTCAAAGAACAGGGTTTGGTTTCAGTCCGCGAACTCTGGATTGAGTTTCACTATCCGAATGGTTAGTGCGACCTGTGATGAACCGCCCAGTGCGGACCCGCACGCTGGGTGGTGTGGGGAGGGCGGGAGAGAAGCCCGCCCTTACCCGATTAGCCGCTTTTTCCACCTTAAAACTAATAACTTTCTTGTCTGCACACTCAAAAATACCGTTTGACAGTCTTCGTTCTCGTCCTCCTTCGGTTGGCATAGTGATACCATCCATGCTATAGGCGCGATAGATTTATTTTAAGGGCTTGGTCTTTTGATAAAAATGTTGCTCAGCACTCCACGTGTTGGTTAATGTGGTGGTTATACCGACTTCTTGTTGAGTTACTTTCAAAATTATTTCTGCAATTTCTAAATAAAGTTTATCTCCGAGAATCTTAATGGAGACTTCTGTAACTGCTTTGGACTTTAAGGAACCAAAGTAATCTTTGCCATAGTCTATCTTTAGTGAGAAATCTATTTTTTGTTCGTCTTTTATCTTATATTGATTAGCTCTAATAAAGTAATCGCCATAATCTTTTAGTTTCCAAATAATACTATTTCTTTCAATGAGCAGTTGATTGATTATTTTACCATCATTGTCCAATTCACCCCAAGATGCAATGTATTGTTCCGGAATTTTGTTTTTTTGAAAACCATCGTTGGTTTTTTCATTTACATTTGCACCTTTGTCAATTAGGAGTTGTGCTATATCCGGTTGACCTGCTTTTGCGGCAAGTATCAAGGCAGTCTCATTATATTCCTTTTTTTCATTCACATTCGCACCTTTTTCAATCAATAATTTTGCTACTTCTGTATGTCCTTTCTGAGCCGAAATCATAAGAGCCGTACTACCCATGTTATCCTTTTCATTCACATTCGCACCTTTTTCAATCAGAAGCTGCGTAATATCTGTACCCCCATTTCTTGCAGCAAGCATTAAGGCTGTTGAATCAGTATTAGTTTTGTTATGTATATTTGCACCTTTTTCAATTAGTAGTCTTGCCATATCTATATGCCCGTTTCTTATCGCTGCCAGCAAGGCTGTCCAACCACTTATGTTTTTTTCATTCAGATTTGCACCTCTTTCAATCAGGACGGTTGCTATATCTATATGACCCAAATAGGCAACTGCCAACATGACTGTGCTGCCATATTTGTTTTTTTCGTTCACGTTTGCACCTTTTTCAATGAGAAGCTTTGCAATATCTAAGTGGCCTTCCTTACCTGCTTTATTCAAGGCTGTAAAACCATTCTTGTCTTTTTCGTCCACATTCGCGCCTTTTTCAATGAGAAGTTGTGCAATATCTATGTGACCTTTCATAACCGCTCTCATCAAGGCTGTAACACCATCCTTGTCTTTTTCGTTCACATTTGCACCCTTCTCAATTAGGAACTGTGCTATAGTTGTGTATCCGTTAGATGATGCTTTCATCAAAGCTGTCAAACCATCGTAATCTTTTTCATTTATATTTGCACTTTTTTTCAGTGCTTTTTCGACAGCTTTGAGGTTGTTCATCTCTATGGCATTTGACAAGTCTTTGTCAATGCTTTGGGCATGATTAATGATGTGTTTCGGAATAGATTCTGGATTCGGTAGTGGGGAGACCTCTCGAAGCTTCGTGCTCTCGACTTTGACGAATTTATATTCATCATCAAAACTTTTGTCATTTATATGGCTATAGGCATGTAACTTCAAGCGGTTTTCCTCAATTGTGCCCGCGTAGTCAACAGTACCTGTACTACTAGTTACTGAAAACGTTATACGTTGAGAGCTAATCTCAAAATGACCTATATCTGGATTGGGATTGCTTAGATTGAACCATTTGATGAGCTTGTTAATATTGGAAGTCGTTGAGGATACAGATATCACAATTCCCTCTTTATAAAATCGTAAATACCCACAGTAGTCATCATTCTTTTCTTGGTATACCCCATCATACCTTAGTTCTTGGGCATCAACTTTTCGAGCGCTTGCAATCATCAATATCAAGACTACTCCTGAAAACAATACAATTAAGTTCTTCATAGCTTCCTCCTACCACTTAAATTGCCTAGCGTGCTTTTATCGCTACGAACTTGTTTCAACTTCGCACTGCACTTGTCCTTCGCCACGAAACTTGTTGCTAAGCGCCACTGCGCTTTCAACGCTGCCGCGAGGTTGTATTGCCATTCATCGCCGCGCTTCCAAATTTTAACCGTGTCCCTGTTGCAAACTTAGATAGCCAACACGCTAACTTAATGATGAACGAGTTTCATATCTAACTATACACTGCAAAAAACAGTAGCATATGAGAATCGGGTTCATCTCAACCAAGTTTCTTTTAAAATACTTTCATTCAAAGAATCACAAGTCGTTTGCCGGGCCGTGAATGCAGCGGTCGGTCCGCTTAAACAAATGCATATAAACCATAGTCGTGTTGAGATGCTCGTTCCAGAGGGAGATTATTTCGGATTCGCTATCCGTCTTATACAAAAATGAAAAATGAATGTCAACAGATTTTTTGTAGCGCTTGGCCGAAAAGTGTTGTTGCCAGGCAATTCATCCTTCGACTCCATTCAGGATGAAGCTTAATTATTTTCTTCATGGTGAGCGAAGTCGAACCATGAATACGAAACTCACTACTCAATCAGTGCTCGCAGCAACTCCATGCACACCGCCTGGCTGCGCCCGTCTTTGTCTAATGCAAAATTCCACGCGGTCATCGAAACGGCCACGATTTGCGCCGAGCGAGCCAGGGTTCGGAAGATGGTCTGAAGCTCCGCTGCGGTTGGACCGCCGGACGTGGCGTAGCTCATTGCCGGTGCGTCGTTGGGATTGACAATGTCGGTATCGAAGTGAACGTAAAGCGGGCGAGCGATCTGCGGATGTTGAAGTAGGCTGCGGGCGTCATCGACGTGATGCACGTTCGATTCCGTCAGCGCCTGCTTTTCAAGCGGATCTAAATCACGGGCGTCGCACAAGATCACCTGATTTTCCGGCAACGGCTGCGTGCCCGCCGCGTTCATCATCGTCTGGTCGCCGCGACCCACCAACATGGCGAGCGGCATCCCGCCAATAAAACCGCTCGGCGAAGTCTCCCAGGTGTTGAAATCTCCGTGAGCGTCCAGCCAAAGCAGCGCCGGATGGAGGCCGGCGCGTTGCAAGCCGGCCAGCACGCCGATGGTGGTGCAGCAATCGCCGGCAATACTCACCGGCCGCTCGCCGTCAGCGATGGCGTCGGCGACAAGATGGGCAAGCGGTTGATGAATTTGCGACAGGCGTTGGTGACTTGTTGCTTCCGATAAAGTGGGTTTGTTCAGAATATGGTCCGCATGAACAAGGGACTCTAAATCTGGAACCGACTGATCGAGGATGAAAGGAGTGACGATGAATTTGTTTTTCATTCTAAATCGGTTCCTTTAGTTAGATATTTTGATGATGGAGGCATCAATGCGAGGTTGAGCTATCATTGGACCGTTGCGTATGTCAAACGGTTGGGCGCGCTGACACAGTTGCACCGGCACACCCCACGGGTCGCGCATCATGATGAGTAGCGAACCATCCGGCGGCGTCACGACCTCGGCGGCGGTGGCGCCGGCTGCGGTGAGTCTCGCTTCCTCCGCACGGGCATCTGTCACCGCGAAGGCAAAGTGGAAGCGCAATGGATGTTCCCTCGAATAGTCCGGAATGATCGCGGTTCCGTTGGTGTAGATTTCTACCACCACGCGGCTGGTGTCATCGGCGAGAAAGTGAGTGAACGGGGGATTTGTCCTGCGCTCTCAGAATTTTAAGTCTGAGGTGACTGATGTACCAATCCGCGGCGGCTTTGGCATCCGGATGATTAAAGGCAAAATGTTCGAATGTCATCGCAACTCCCTTCAGGTCGGAAAGAGTGGAAACTTAAGTTTGCTGCCCCACGCTTCACATTTGTGTAGCAGAGGGTTAGGCGCCCAGACCCCATCCTAACCTTCCCCTAAAATTAGGGAAGGGATCCGATCCCCTCTCCTCCTAGGAGAGGGTTAGGGTGAGGTCCTTCTACTTTTCCAAAACTAATCCCATGTGAGAACTTTCGTAGCCCATAAACAACACGTCGAGTTAAAGCTTGAGGCTCGAGCTTAAATGTGGCAACTGCTCGAGAGAACCGAGCGCAAATTTTTCGAGGGTGTAGCGAATCGCCGTAAACGCGATCTGCTCGAACGGGATCGCAGATTTACTGAACAGCCGGACTTCCAGCGTTTCTTTGTTGGGACGGAAATCCAAGTTGATCAAATCCGCCAAAAAGATCATATAGATTTGGCCAATTCTCGGCAAGCTATAGATCGAAAATAACTTGACGATCTCCACTTGCGCATTGGCCTCCTCCAAGGTTTCGCGCATAGCGCCTTGTTCCACGGACTCCCCCATCTCCATGAAACCCGCAGGTAGCGTCCACAAGCCTTTGCATGGCTCGATGGCGCGCTTGCATAGCAGAACTTTGTCTTCGCGGCGCGGCAAGCAGCCCACCACCAATTTGGGATTCACGTAGTGGATGGCGCTGCAGCTCGGACAATGAAAGCGCTCCGTGTCTTCTTCGGGTATATATCCAAACGCGACGGGTTGGCCGCAGTTGCTGCAGTAGTTCATCAAGGATCTCAGCTAGTATATTGAGAAGTATTTCGAAAGTTGAGCATATTAAAAAAAATATCCTCAAAACGCAAGCGAGGCTGACAACTCAAAAATCCTTTTGATTCTCAATCGCCATTCACTATATTGCCGATGTTTTCCTTTCAGTAATCCATTTACCGGGTAATCTACACTTTATTAATTTTCATCGTCGGAGGTGAGGCCATGAAGTCTTTATACTCATCCATTAGAATTTCGCTCTGGCTTTTGTGTTGGTCATTGCCATTTTGGGGCAGTATCCGGCCCGTCCATGGCCAGGAAGTCATCGTTCATCAATCTTTCTCATTTGAAGACGGCAACCCGCAAAAGGATGCCGACGGCGCTGCAAATGGTGTAGTGGTTTGGAAAAGCGGCGCGGTGCACGTTGTCGTCGGGGCTTATGATGTTTATCCACCCTTTCCTTATACCGAGCCCCGACTATTGATTATTCAACCCGGCGCCATCGTCAAATTCGCCCTTAAGTTTGACATGGATCAGGATGGCACGCTGCTCTCCTGGGAGCCGACCGCCGATGGCCGGATTTCCATGTACTACGCCGCCTCGCTGCAAATCGACGGCGCGACGATAACGGACATTCGCGATGACGAGGTGGGCGGCGATACCAATGAAGACGGCAACGCCACCACGCCCGCGCATTGGGGACTCATCAAATTCTCCGGAAACCCCAATGAGTACCTCACCAACAGTACCATCAAGTACTGCGCGAAAATGGGCTCGTTCGGCTCCATAAAAATTACGGGCAACAGATTCCTTTTCACCGGAGGATTACAATCAGGCGGTGGGTATCCGGGTTTTACCGGGCTCATCCTCGACGCGGCGCCGGTGATAACGGGAAATGTTTTTGAATATTCCTACGTTTCTACCGGGCTGATCGCCGATCTGCGCGGCATGTCCGCAGTTGTCGAAGGCAACACCTTCCGCAACGCCCCGAACACCGACCGCAAGGCCGGCATGTCGATTTGGATCGGGCCTTCGAACCAGTGCCGGGAATGTTCTCCGCAAAATAATCCGATTGGTCCAACCGCGGGCGTCACCATCGTTGCCAACAACCTCTTCGAAGGCGTAGGCGGCGTGAGCATTTACACGACGCCCAGCGACACCGTGTTTTCCAAAACCATTTTTCGCGCCGAAATCCGTAACAACACCTTTCGCGGTCCCACCAATTATCAGGCGCTGGATTTGTGCATCGAGGCAGACGCCAAAGTTTTTTCGAACGAGATCAGCGGTTCTACACAGCCCCTCAGGTTTTCATACAATGATCGCACCGAGACCACCCGCCTCGACCTAAAATTCAACCGCTTTTCTCTTGAGGGCGTCAACAATACTTTTGGCTTCGGCTCCGTGCCGGTCAAGCTCTGGCAAAACGGCCATTTCGTGAATGCGCAGAATAACTTTTGGGGACACCCGACTGGGCCGTTTGACAACTCCAACGCCGACGGCCGCACCAATCCGCGCGGGCAGGGACTGAAACTCGCCGATGGCATCGACTATTCCAACTTCATCGGCGGCTCGGCCCCGCCAGTGAAAGACGCGGTTCACATCAACGTCTCCACGAATCCGGCGCCGCCGCTGGAGCCGAAGGCGAATGTGACGTTCAATGTCACCGCCGATTATTATAAATTGGAATCCGCGCCCACCGGCAAGATTGTCGTTTCGATTCGCGATGCCGATGGCATCATTCTCAACACTACTGAAACCAGCGTGGCGGTGACTTCGCAAAATTCCTCGGCCACGGTGCCGCCGGTGCAGGTTGAAATGCCGGATGATTCGCCGCAGGTGACGGTGGAGGCGGCGTTGGTTCCGGATGGCGACGGCCTCAGCGCGCGCTCCAATATCGAGACCTTTGTATTGAAGCGGCCCGCGACCGACATCGATATTTTCAGCATCAGCGTCAGTGAAGTTCCGTCCGGCAGTTTTCCCAAACCCACGCGCGGGGAGACTTTGCGCGTGAAAGTGAGCTTCAATTACAGCCTCACCACTTCTTCGCCGAGCAGCAACGGCAGCATCACGTTCGTAGCGACCGAGCGCGTGCGCGGTACGAAGACCGTTTTGAAGGACTTCCCGCCATTTGTTTTTTCAGTGCCGCCCGGCACAAACAAGCCATTTTCGGGCGAGCTGGAAGTTGCGATTCCGTTGCGCGATGAAATCACCGATCCCAAAACCGACCTGCACGTGCAAGTGATTATGAAAGACGACGCCGGCGCCGAGCTGAAAAAGCGCGGCAACAGCGTGCCGATTCGGGAAGCCGGGCAGGTGCGCTTCACGCCGGCTGCGGCTGGATTTGCCAATGTCGTTGCGATGAAAGTGCGAAACGTCAATGGTTCACCGTCGCCGAGTACTTCATCCGGCTTGCAGACCTACTTTTTGATCGGCGAGTTTGCCGGTTACGTGGCCGTGGTCAAGTACCGCGTCGATGCGAAAAACGTCTCGGGATGGCAGCTATTTGCCGGCGACGGCGACGAAGCATTGGATGGAAATGGAAATGTACTCCACAAATTCACGGCACAGGCACCAAAGCTGCAGAATATCGCCACGGGACCGGAACAGCAGGTTCGAGTGGCTATCATTGGCGGCACGTCCATCCCAGCGGGCACGGTCAAATACCGGGCGTATGTCAAATTAGTGGGACCGGGGGGTGTAGTTACGGCGGTGGATAAGTTCGAAATCCCGGTACGCGAGGCTTCGCAATCCTTGACGCAAGTGGTACCGGCAGGAGCATCGCAGGTGGCGTTCAATCCTATTCCGGTCAACATCAACTTTTCGGCGAATCAGAAGGCTGGTCTGGCTTTCGCGGATGAATTTGCCGGACCATTTGGGGCCGCAGCTTCGTCCGTTTCCCTCGCCAAAACCGCTACCGATTTTTACTGGGGTTTCATTCCGCTCAATCGCTATTGGTCGGTGTACGATACACTGAAGGCTGGCACATTTACCGCAACCGTGAGTTTCACTTACAATCCCGCCACGGATTTTCCGGCGATTTCTGGGTTTAATGAAGACTCTTTGGTTGTGGCCGGACTCAGTCCCTTCAGCGGCGAGTTGGAGGTGCTGCCCTCAACCTTGAACAAAGCCACCCGCACAATTACCACTGCCTACACCAAGTCTTTCGACACCTACGTCGTGGCCTCGAAATCCACCAACATCATTGTTGGCGTCGAGAATCCGGGAGCGGAGATGCCGGAACGGTTTTCACTCGAACAGAATTATCCCAATCCATTCAATCCGTCCACTACCATTCGCTTCTCAGTGCCCGTTGCCTCCGATGTCCTTATGAAAATTTACAATCTCCGCGGACAGGAAGTGAGGACGCTGGTCGACACACGGTATGTCGCTGGACAACATACTGTGAAGTGGAACGGGCAGGACAACTACGGCCAGCAAGTTTCGAGCGGCATTTATTTCGTGCAAATGCGCGCCGGCGATTTTGTGATGGTGAAGAAGGCGGCGCTGGTGCGGTGAAGATTGAAGATGGAGGATAGAAGATGGAAGTTGGCATCTTAGTTCCTCCCCCATTTTCGCCCTTCAAAAATGGGGGGGGCTAGGAGGGGGTCGGCATAAAGCAATTCATACGAGGAGAATTCCTCGGCAACTAACATTGACGATTGTCGACCTTCATAAACTTCAAAAAAGAATTGATCGGGCGGAGGAAAAACATGGCGAGCAAACTTTTTACAGCAACAGCATTGATTCGGTTATTTGCTTTTACTTTGGCCTCAATTGGCCTCTGCAGCACTCTCTCTTTTGGCCAGAGTCCAAAAACCATCAAAATAGTCGCCCAAGGGGAGCCAACACCCGGTGGGGGAGTTTTCGGCAACTTCGGCCTTTTCAGCTTTAACGGTAAAGAAGATTTTGTATTCAACAATGAGATAGCATTGTTCAATTCCGCGGTGTTTGTCACCAAGGGTGACATAATCTCTACCATTGTAGCAGAAGGGGACTCCACTCCCGGAGTAGGGAGATTCAATCGATTATTTGCCTTTTCTGTCACGTCGTTAAATAATGAAGGCGCAGTAGCTTTTGGTGCTCAAGCGACGCTGGACGGATCGAGCAAGAATGGATTGTTTTTGGCGAGCGCACAGGGGATTTCAAAAATTGTGTTCGACGGCGATCCCATCACCGGCGGAACTATCGGAACCCCTTCTCTTCGCAACTACTCCTTGAATGATCTCGGCGCCGTTGTCTTTCAAGGCTTCATAAACCCAGGGCCACCGTTTAAGCAAGCGATTTTTGTCTATAACGCTGGCACAATCTCCAAGATCGTCGCCACCGATGAACCCACGCCAGTGGGTGGAACATTCAGCTTCGCATTTCTCAATCTCTGGGACTTCAACGATGTTGGTACGGTGCTTTTTGGAGCCGACGTTGACAATGGCAGCGCGGACGAGGGGATTTTTATAGCCCAGCAGGGTGTGATTTCAAAAATCGTTGCGTCTGGCGATCCGGCACCGGGTGGCAAGGAATTTACATACTTGGATAACGGCCCCTCGATAAACAATTTGGGGGATGTGCTGTTTGAGGGTTCGGTTGGCGAAGGTTTTGAAGTGGACTACAATGGCCTGTTTCTTTATTCAAATGGCGCCATAACGCTGATATTAAAAGACGGAGATCCCGTTCCGGGTGGCGGCACGTTTGGTCCCATTTCCACTCCTTTAATCAATGACGCCAAACAAATCGTTTTTGATGCATCGATCGACGGCGGGAGTTTCAGCAATGGTGTTTTTATCGCATCGGCCGGGGTGATCGAAAAAGTCGCTGCAACCGGCGACGCCACCCCCTTGGGCGGAACTTTCTCCGGTTACAGCAGCCATCAAATCAACGCCGGCGGCGCCGTTGCCTTTTCGGCGACTATCAATGGCGGAAGCGCGTCATCGGCGATATTTTTGTGGAATGGCGCGCCACGAGTCGCGGTCTCGCGTGACACGGTGGAATTCGGCGATGTGCCGCCGGGAGAAACCGCGCGCGTGGATTTCGAGGTGAGCAGCGTTGGCGGCAAACCGCTGCGGGTGGAGGAGATCGCGGTGTCCGGACCGCCCTTTGGTTTGGAAAACGCACCGAGCTTGCCGCTCACGCTGCAGCCCGATCAGAAGACACAATTCTTTGTCACCTATTCTCCGTCGGTCATTGGCAGCCCGCCAAGTTCTTTGAACAAAGTTATGGCGGCACTGCAAGATGCTTCGTTGACGATCAAAACGAACGCCGCTAATCCCACGCGAGTGGTGCCATTGATCGCGCCAAAAAGTATGATATTGAAAGTGGACGTCGTGCCTTCAGTCGGTGCCGAAGTAAAGGCCGGGCAATTCGCGACCATTGAAGTCAAGGTGGTGGATCAATCAAACACTGTCGTTTCTGATTTTGATGGCGGGGCAACCATCAGATTGTTGGAAAACGAATCGACGGCAGGCATCACGCGTCTGCCGCCGTTTCAGTCGGTTTCCATTTCACATGGGGTTTCTCAACCGGTATTCTGTTTCACTCCAAAGGAAGAATTTTCATCCGACAAGCCAATTAACGCCAAAACCGTTTTATCCGGTAAAATTGTCATCGAGGTGCAGCTCGAGAATTCCGCGATTCCGCCGGTTAAAAAAGAAATCGCGATCAAATCTCCGCTCGATTTTTTCATCGACCGCATCGAGATTCAGCAAGGCGTCAAGGATGCTGACAAAGAAGTCACGTTAGAATATCAGCCCGGGGTAAACAAGACCTATCCGGCTTTGCCTTTTATTGCCGAGCATCGCGGCGCGATGCGGGTTTTTATCGGTTACAACAATCCGGTTCCGATCGCTTTTTCACGAATCGACTCCGTCGGCAGAATGTCGGGGGAGCTTAAAATAACTCAGGGCGGCAACACTCGGGAGCCGGTTGTATTCACCGGGCCCAATACGACGGATTTTATTTTTAAAGAGCCGTTCCAACCAAACGAACAAACAGCTATGCTCGACGGATTGTTCACTTTCATTGAACCGGACAAGATCAAAATTGCTGGTGATTATACCTTTGAAGTCGAGCTTATTTTGGAGGATAAGCTGGATGAGGTGGCCAGCGAAAAAGCTAATAATAAAAAATCCGTCGCCGCTCTTTTCGCAGCGACTAACCCGCTTAAAATTCTGGCAACGGTGGGAGCGTATGTTGGCAAAACTTACCCCTCGGTTCAAGAGAGTATGTGGGATTTTTTCAAGCTGGTCTTTCCGGCCCAACTCTCGCAGCTGCAATTCAACGATCCCAATACCATGGAGCTTTCGCTCAATGAGGGATTCCATAGCCTCGGGGCATTTTTTCCACGAAAGCTGATGGCGTTTTTCGATCGCTTCAACAAAGAAAATCCCGCGAATCAACGGGACATAATGGTCGTGTTTTTGGATAACTCGACTCTCGATGATATTTGCGGT
>Ga0247727_10017632_pt1 | contig 11341 bp, 9 predicted proteins | sample WisWelCaveWW1625_FD_202498 | JGI IMG/M metagenome (GOLD analysis project Ga0247727, IMG submission 202498) | Biofilm microbial communities from Wishing Well Cave, Virginia, United States - WW16-25 | ecosystem: Environmental > Aquatic > Deep subsurface > Groundwater > Cave microbial mat | place... | reverse complement strand
CCGCCGTCTTTGCGTTTGGAAAAGCAATCCTTGCAGTAAACCGGACGGTCACCGGTTGGTTTAAAAGGGACTTCGCATTCTTTTTTGCACTCGGAACAGATCGCCTTGTGAAATTCCCTCGGACGTCCGCCGCCGTATCCACCGCCACCTTGATTGAAACCCATATCTCCTCCTTGATCTCTGGACCGGACCGGGCTGGACGCACGTCACAGCCTCTTTGTCAGATCACCTCTGCATTTGATGATACATGACTTTGCCGGGAATCCAAGAGAATTTTTGTAATTCCGTTGTTCGAAGCACCCGCCAAAATCATGGACTTATTCATTTTCTCTTTTTGTTTCGATATTGATGATATCTCCACCGGCAATCTTTAAGCGCACCACAATCGGCGCGCAGCAGACCTCGCAATCCACGATAAATTCCTGAACCGACCCGCCGCTGACATCCACGCTCAACGCGTTCGCTTCCCCACAGTAAGGGCAGGAAAAATTTTCATTTTGCTCTAAAAGCATGGTTTCATCATAACATAGGATGGAAGGCTTCGGCCAGCGGTGAATTGAGTCCAAAGTATTTCTTCGCGCCCTTTCTGCGTAGTAACACGTATATTCTTGCGTATAAGCTCGGATTTCCAGAAATTCAAATCATAGTAAACTAAAACCAAAAGTTGCCTTTTCAAAAGGCATAACTCCCAGCAGTATGGATAAAAAAATATCCAGCGCGGCATAGACTACAAAATATAAACAGCATATAATGACTCTATCCATGGAGCGATTTTCGAATATCCTCGTTATCGGACTTAATCACAAAACGGCTCCAATAGAAATCCGGGAAAAGTTTTGTTTGCGTCCAACGGATCAAGAACTTTTGCTGGCTGAACTCAGGAACGATCCGCATTTTATTGAAGTCATAGTCCTTTCCACCTGTAACCGCACCGAAATTTATGCCCACATGATTGCCTCCGATCCGAAATTATTGTTTGAGGCGCTTTGCCGGGTCAAAAAACAAGAAGCAAAACAAGATTGGAATAGGTATTTTTACGCTTACACTGCCCAGGAAGCGATCCGCCATTTTTTTGGTGTTGCCTGCGGTCTGGATTCACTCATCTTAGGAGAAAAACAAATCTTGGGACAGGTTAAAGCCGCCGCGGAATTGTCCCGCCGGAAACAGATGATGGGCAAATTGTTTAACATTTTATCAAATCTGGCTGTGCGGACCGGTAAAAAGGCCAGAAACGAGACCTCCATTGCCAACGGAGGTTCTTCCATCAGTTGGGCCGCGGTGACCATGGCTCAAGATTTATTGGGGACACTTCAGGATAAATCTGTTTTGCTCATCGGCACCGGCAAGATGGGAAAAATTGCTGTCAGTCAATTGCAGGGTAAGGGAACGCGTAATCTCTACGTGATGAATCGGACCTTTGAAAAGGCAGTCGAGTTGGCCCAACAATTCGGCGGGAAGGCCGTGTCTTTCGGAGAGTTGAAAGAGATCCTAATGGCGGTCGATGTTTGCATTTGTTCAGCGGACGCCCCGCACCATATTATTGAAAAGAATTTGATTGAAGATATTATGCGAAGACGCCAAGACCGTAATTTGATCTGTATTGATATTTCCATGCCGCGCAATATCAGTCCCGATGTCGCCAGTTTGGACAAAGTTGCTTTGGTTACCGTTGATGATTTGGATAAAGTTCTTCATGACAATTTAAATAAACGCGGTGCCGCGGTTGGGCAAGTAGAAGGGATGATTGCAAAAAAAGTGGAGGCATTTTACCGGAAAATAACCAAGATTCAGCAGATGGAAGAAATGAGTTCAATTTTTACTTGAACCCAAGAAGTAGGAGAAAGGATGTCATTTAAAGGTACCCGCTAAACGTTTACAAATCGCATTTACAAATCAGGAGGTGGCCATGCGCATCGGAGGATTAGTGAGAGATATAATAAAAGTATTATCCGTTTTTCTTTTTTCTGTGGGTATTTATACCCTGACGGAAGCAAGTGACCAGGGCGGTGCTTTACCCCTGACAACGGGGGCCCAGTATGTCGGGACAGAGACCTGCGCCATCTGCCATGAGAAAGAATACAAGGAATATAATCTGTCAACCCATGCCCGCATTGAGGTCAAAGGGGTCGAGGGGGTTGCCAACGGCTGTGAGATGTGTCATGGGCCGGGCAGTATTCACGTTGATAATGGTGGTGGAAAGGGCACCATGATCCACCCTCGTAAAAACCCTGAAATCTGCTTCAGTTGTCACCTCGATAAAAAAGCGGAATTCCATCTCCCCTACCGCCATCCCGTTTTAGAAGGCAAGATGAATTGCGCGGATTGCCATAATCTTCATGGCACGGAGGCCAGGCCCTGGTCCTCAACCTCCCTTGAAGATATCAACGAAGCCTGTTTTAAGTGCCACAAGGAACAGCGGGGACCTTTTGTTTGGGAACATGAGGCTGTTCGTGAAGGATGCGTGACGTGCCATAAGGTTCACGGTTCGATTCAGGATAAAATGCTGATCGCCCGTGATAGTAACCTTTGCCTACGATGCCATACGCAGACAGATTTTCCCATCATCGGGAAAAGCAGTCATAGCGCACGATTACCTACGGGAACCTGTTTTAGCGCCGGTTGCCATACGGCCGTTCACGGTTCGAATTTTGATGAGCATTTAAGGTATTGATGAGATGACGGAGGTGAGACCATGAGAAAGATTAGTTTAATCATCATAGGAGGTTTGGCGCTGGCAATGATTCTTATTGCCCCAGCCAAATGCCGGGCATCGGATGAAGGTGAAGGGTCCCTGCTTGGATTCATTGATTCTACTGAGATTCTTTTCGGACGTTTTGCCGCGGTTGAAGGAGATACCGAGAAGTTTCGTCTTCATCATTGGATGAAAGATGGCTACGTAGGCGGCTTCAAAGAGTTTATGATGGAGCGCTCCCTTCCGGATGATATCCATATGTCATGGGAAGGACGTGCTATCCCGAAGGAAAACGATATTGATTCTTCGTTTCATTTGGACAAAAAAGATGTTGGTTTCTTGAAAACCCATTATAAGTCGTTTCGAAAATATTATGATGGCTCCGGCGGGTATTATCGGAATTTCACGACCATTTCCGAAGGCAATCCCGCGAACCTCGATGAGGACCTCAAGATGGATATGGGGCATTTCGCCGTCGAATTTGGCCCCCATATGGACAATTCCGACCTTAGTTTTCTATTCGAACGTCACACCAAAGACGGCAGAAAATCACGATTGACGTGGGCGTCTGTCAAAGAAGGTAGCACCACCCGTAAGATCGGCCCTGCCTGGCAGGATGTAGATGAGGTAACCAATATCCTTGCCTTAAAGGGAAGAACCGATATCTCCGGATTTGACTTAAGCGGCGAACAACGCTTTGAGACCGTCCATATTACGTCGCTGAGAGAAGAGAAAAATCTTGCCAGTACGGGAGTGGCGTCTGATAAAACTATACGCCGCCAAGACCAGGAGCCAGAAGCTAATTTATTGACCTCAACCTTACAGGCCAAGCGATGGGTTCTCAATGACAAGGTATTCCTGAGCATGGGGTATCGGTATTATCAGATGCGAAACAGAGAAAAGGAAGACCTGTCAACATTTACGGCCGCTGGTGCTCCCACCGGCGATTCGCACAATAAATTTAACGCCGAGGCAGATAATGAGATTGATACGCACTCTTGGATTGGTCATTTTACGGGCAATTTAACTCAGGGGCTGAATTTTATTTCAAAAATGAAATTGGAAGTGGTAGGACGCAGAGGCGATTCGACATATCCTGCGGACTCAACCAGTCCTCCCGACGGTATTGCTAACACAACCGAGGTCAGTCATATAGAGAATAGATTAGTACGCACCGGAGAAAATTTTTCGCTTCGTTATACGGGAATTCCTAAAACTGCCCTCTACACGGAATTAGAGCTTGAACAAACAAGGAATCGGCTGATTGAAGAGCGCAATAGTATCGCCGGTCAATCGAGCGCCAGCGCCAACGATATATTTTACAGGGAAACTTTGATGAATACGGGAAAAGCCATTTGGGCCTTAGGCGGTCGTTTTGTGCCGACCAGTAAGCTCAACATGACAGCCCAAATCCGTCATCGGCTGGAAAAAAATGATTATGATGATCAGGGGGAGAGCGTTGCCTCTGGCACTGCCAAGTCGGCGTTTTTTGATGCCCTTGATGTCAATGGTGATGAAGCCACCTTTAAGATGACGTATAAACCTTATCGATGGCTCGAGCCGTCTTTTCGTTATCAGTATATCGTCACTGATTATATTGCCAGGGCGGAAAATCAGACCAAAGAGGAATCCCGTACGCTCTGGAATGTCTTCAGTTATGATGTTAACTGGGTACCGACAGACAAATTTTTGATGACGACCTCCTATTCTTTACAAAATATTTCCACAACCACTCCATCTGGGACTTTTAACGTCGCTTCTCAAACTCGCGGGTTCGATTCGAACGTCAGCACCTGGTTATTGAGCGCGAGTTATTCGCCCAAAGAGAATTTGAGTATCATCAATACTCTCTTGTATTCGCGAGCAGGTAAATTCAACGACTATTCAAGCAAAGGTCTGCCTTTGGCTATTGATAGTGACCGCTACGATTATACGCTGGGCATCCGTTGGGCACCCCATAAGGATTGGACCGTTGAGCCGCATTATTCGTATTACAAATATGACACCCAAGATGGCGCGGATATCGGCGATTACAAGGCCCATGTGGTCTGGCTGGACACATCGATGCATTGGTAAGTTTTTGGTTTTCATAGGGGCCACACGGTTTTAAAGAAAAATGAAAATTTTTTTTATTATAGGGGCTTTTTTTATTCTCATAACGGATACCACCTGGGCACAAACGCAGGAGAGCAACTCATGCCTTGCGTGTCACGACGATTACTGGCAGGAGATGAAAGGCAGTGTCCACGCTCAGCAAGGTATTTCCTGTTATCACTGCCACGGCGGTGATCCAACCAAAGCCGATCAGGAATCCGCTAAAGATCCGGCTACCGGATATATTGGTATCCCGGATAAACAGCAGATTGCCAACATCTGCGGGGGATGCCATAGCGATGTCGAAAAGATGAATTTTTACGGCATTCGAACAGACCAACTGGCTCGATACAAAACGAGTCATCACGGGAAAAAACTTTTACTGGGAAATGATACCCGTGTCGCTGTCTGCAGCGATTGCCATGGTTATCATGATGTCCTGCCTGTTTCAGATCCCAACAGTCCCGTCTATCCGTTGAATGTTCCCAAAACCTGCAATCGGTGTCATGGCAACGAAAAGTTAATGTCGGCGTATCATCTCCCCGCGGATATTTTCAAAATCTATCAGAATAGTGTTCACGGTAAGGCCTTATTAGAGAAGAAAGATCTTTCGGTCGCGAACTGCGCGAGTTGTCACGGAAGTCATGGAGCGGTTCCGCCGGGCGTTAAAGATTTGGGCGCCACCTGCGGCAAGTGCCACATTAATGAAAAGAAATATTTCCTCGAAAGTGTGCACGCTAAGCCCATGGGACAGGGGAAATTTTCCGAATGTATTTCCTGTCACAGCAATCATGGTGTACAGCCGGCAACGGAGGCGTTGTTTCAACAGGCTTGTGTCAAATGCCATGAGGCCGGAAGCCCTGCCTTTAAAGAGGGGGAAAAGATTTTGCGGCTTTTAAGCGGGGCCAAGGAGCATTTAAGCAAAGCCAGCGGGATCGTCCGGCAGGCCTCCATTGAAGGGATTTTTGTCGAGGACGAGGAGGCGATCTTAGAAGAAGTTAAGACGCATGTCGTGGAAATGGAGCCGCTCCAACACACCCTTTCCTCAGAAAAGATTTCGCAGCTTTATGAAAAGGCCCAACAGGGCGCGGATGAAATTAAAAATAGCATCAATGAAAAGCGTCAGAGTTTAAAATGGCGTAAAATAACGCTTATCCCACTATGGATTTTTATTGTGGTTATTTCGATTGCCTTATTGTTGAGATTTAAAGAGCTAAAACATCATAAAGATAAAGGATCGTAGGAAAACAGAATGGATGAATTTTCACAAAATGTGTCTCGACGCGATTTTCTCGGGTGGTTGATCCGTGGTGGTTTGATGGCAACTTTAGTTGGAATGTTGGCGCCCGCTTTGACATACCTGTGGCCGGTGACGCGCCAGGGGCCTGCCGGCGGCATGAAAGAGATTGGAAGCGTTGAGGAAATCCCGGTGGGTGGCTCGCAGAAGGTTATTGTGGGTGGCAGCGCCATACTCATTATCCGAACGGTCCAGGGATTTAAAGCCTTTTCGGCGATTTGCACGCATTTGGGCTGCCTTGTCGATTGGGATGAGAAGAAGCAGGAGATTATCTGCCCTTGCCATGCGGGTTTATTTGATAAGGAAGGGCAGGTTGTTTCCGGACCGCCGTCCCGTCCGTTGCCGTCGTATGCCGTGAATGTTATCGATGGGAAGATTTATATCAAAGTTTAGTAGTACCGTATTTCAAAAATAGTTGAACTGTTGAATGCGGTACAACACATTGTAATCATTAATGTTTGTTTTAAAAAGACAGAGTAAACATTAATGAAACAATGTAGTAGTAGGAGAATGAAACGATGAAGCGTTACCTTCGACAATGGTTTTATGATCGGTTTGACGTAGAGGCGATAAAAAAACCTCTCAAATACCAGATCGAAAAACCTTTGCCGAAAAATATCGGCTGGTTTCACACCTTAGGCAGTATGTCGCTTTTCCTTTTTATCAGCCAGGTTTTAACCGGTATATTATTACTTGTTTATTATCGCCCTACCGTTGATGAGGCGTTTGAAAGCATAAAATTCATCATGACCAAACCGCATATGGGATGGCTTTACCGTCAGGTCCATGCGTGGGGTGCCAATCTGATGATCCTTGTTGTTTTTTTACACATGTTGCGGACGTTTGTGACAGGTTCTTTTAAAAAGCCACGGGAAATAACATGGCTAATCGGCGTCATCCTGTTTGTTCTGACTTTAGTGTTTGGTTTTACGGGGTATCTTTTACCCTGGAATCAGCTCGCCTACTGGGCCACAACGGTGGGAACCGAAATTGCCGGTTCTATTCCGTTTGTCGGTGAATGGATGAAGACTCTTCTGCGAGGGGGGGCCTCTGTCGGCGGAGAGACGCTATCCCGGTTTTTTGTCGTCCATGTGATTGTCCTGCCCTGGATCGTTTTCTTTTTGGTGGCGGCGCACCTTGTCCTCGTCCGTCTTCAAGGGATTGCCACCATGGACCCTGTCGGGAAGGAGAAAGAAACCAAAGTCGGCGAAGGCATTCCGTTTTTCCCTCACCATATGCTCAAAGAGGGAGTTGTCTTTTTTGTTTTGTTGGGTGTTCTCATTACTCTTTCTATTCTTTCCCCTTTTGAATTGGGCGAAAAGGCCGATCCACTACAGACACCTTACGCCATTAAACCCGAGTGGTATTTTTTGCCGATGTACCAGGTCATAAAATATTTTTCGAAGTTACAGGGAATTTTTCTTGTTTCTTTGGCGCCGCTTTTTCTTTTGATCTGGCCTTTTCTTGATCGAAGTCAGCCACGTCATCCTCTCAAAAGACCTATTTCCATGATTATCGGTGTTTTGACGATTTTGTCTTTATTAGTTTTTGGTATTTTGGGGCATCTATCGGAGAATAAGGCACGGATATTCGGCAAAACCTATGAATTCGATGTTTACGGTAAGCCACATTTAATTTTTCCTAGTAGTGACGGCGAAGTTTCTGTAAAAGAAGATGTTCATAATCAACATTAAATTAAAATAAAAGAAAGAAGGAGGATGAAGTGATGGGGAAAGAGAATTTTTTTGACATTTTGGTTAGGTTATGGATATTCGCGGGTTTATTTTTATTTTTCATATCTTTGTCGGCAGCTGCTCCTGAACACGAATTTGTCGGGGCGCAGAAATGCAAGATGTGCCATCAAAAGCCTGAACAGGGCGAGCAGTATCATATCTGGCAGGAATCGAAACATGCCAAGGCCATGGAAAGTTTAAAGACCCCCGAGGCGAAGGAAATTGCCGTGAAACTCGGCATCGATGATCCCGCCACCAGCGGTAAATGCGTCAAATGTCATTCCACAGCCTACGGGTTTTCTGAAGCAAAAGTGACGGATGTCATCTCCGTTGAAGAAGGTGTTTCCTGCGAGTCCTGCCATGGCGCGGGAAAAGATTACATGAAAAAGAGTATCATGGAGGATAAGGAGCAAGCCATCGCGAAGGGTTTAATTATTCCCGATGAGCAGACCTGTCGCAAATGTCATAATCCTGAGGCCCCTACTTTTCAATCCTTTGATTACCAGGAACGCTGGGAAAAGATTAAGCATCCGATTCCCGAATGATGGATACCCCCGAGAAAAAGGAGAGTTACTTCCACAACTGGATCACGGTGGTCGGGGGAATTCTCTCGGCGTCTTTTTTTTCCGTACTGCTTTTTTTGATCATTCTGGATTTTTGGTCGAAAGAGAGCAACCCCTACCTGGGGGTGATCACCTACCTTGTTATTCCGGTATTCTTCGTTATCAGTCTGGTGCTGATTCCGCTCGGTGCCTGGCGGGAGCGACGCCGGCGCTATCAAAGAGGCTATGTCCGGCAGTTCCCGCGGATTGATTTTAACAATCCCACTCATCAGCGGTGGGCGTATACAACGATTACCGTTGCCACCTTATTTTTGTTGTTTTCCATGTTGGGGACTTACCGAGCCTACGAGTTTACCGAGTCGGTGAAGTTTTGTGGCCAGGTCTGTCACAATGTGATGGAACCGGAGTATACGGCCTATCAACATTCCCCTCACGCCCGGGTCTCCTGCGTCAATTGCCACATCGGCCCCGGGGCCAAGTGGTATGTTCATTCGAAATTAACCGGAACCTACCAGGTCTATTCAACCCTTTTCAAACGATTCCCGCGTCCCATTGAGACGCCCATCAAGAATCTGCGTCCCGCTCAAGAGACCTGCGAGCAGTGCCATTGGCCCAAGGCGTTTTTCGGGGCCGTGGAACAGGACCACGAGTATTTTTTGTCGGATGAACAAAATACCCGGTGGAAGACGCGCATGTTGATGTTCGTCGGCGGCGGAACCCCGCCGTATGGAAAAAGGGAAGGGATCCACTGGCACATGAATATCCAGAACCAAGTTTACTATATAGCGACGGATAAAAAGCGCCAGGTGATTCCCTGGATAAAAAAGATATCCCCTGATGGAAGAGAAGAAATCTATGTCGATGAAACATCGGGTTATTCTTCTGCTGTGCCGCCCCGGGGAGAGATGCGCCGCATGGATTGCATGGACTGCCATAACCGGCCGAGTCATATTTTTAGATCTCCGATGGAGGCGGTTAATGAAGCCTTGGCTTATGGGGCCATTGATCCCGAGCTTCCATTTATAAAACGGGAGGCGATTAAGGCTTTGTTAGTCAATTACGCTTCGCATGATGAGGCGGCGATAAAAATCCGTGAACAACTTGAAAAGTTTTATCGAGATAAATATCCGGTTGTTTCGGCGGAGAAAAACGGCTCGTTGGATCAGGCTGTCAAGGCTGTTGCGGAAATTTACCGGGAGAATTTTTTCCCTAAGATGAACGTCTCTTGGAAGGTTTATCCGGATAATATTGGTCACATGATTTTTCCGGGATGTTTTCGTTGTCATGACGGCCAGCACAAAACACCCCAAGGCAAGGTTCTACGCAATGACTGTAATATTTGTCATGTGATTACCGCTCAAGGAACAACGGACGCCATGGAGACTAAGGTCGAGGGGCTGGAATTCAAACATCCGGATGAAGGTGTCGGTGATGCCTGGAAGGAAATGAAATGTTACGATTGCCATACGGGAGGGGCCGATTGATTCCGGATGATAACGAATGTTTCTCAAATTTTGTTCTTGAAAAACTTGATCGACTTTATGACTCAATACAAAACCTTCATTACGAAGGGAAAATGTCCCTGCAGAAAAATACGAAAATCATTCATGAAACGGTTCAGCATTTGAAGCCCGTATTAACGAATCACATGAATCTTGATAATCAAGTCATATTCCCCTTCGCCAGTAAACATATCCCGATTCTCGAACCTGTGATTAATTTTTTGAAGGCCGAACGCAAGGAGTTCATCGCGCAATTGGAGTCATTTGAAGTGCTGTTTCAAGAATTTAGTCAACACAGCAATAGCTCTGTAAATTATATGCTCCTGGAAAAATTGCGCGAGAAAGGCGTTTATGTCGTTTGCGTTGTGAGAAATCATATGCAAGCAGAAGTCGAAGGAGTTTATAAGGTTCTTGATTAAAAACTTAAGTTAGTTGAAAAGAAAAAATTATCCCATTTGATACAAAAGTGTATGAATGACAAAAAAACGAGTCTGAGCATAACCGGCACAGCGAATCGTATAAACCGAATTATGAAATTTAAGAAGGAGGAAAGGCTATGCCTAGATATTCTCAAAAATTTTTTCAATCATTATTTTTTCATTGGCGTTATTAGCGATGGCGACCTTTTCTTGCGAGGCCTCTGATGGGCCGGCAGGGGAAGATTGGGAAGAGCGATTCAAAGCCCTCGAGGGCCGTGTGGGAGAACTTGAGGCTGAAAACAGTGCGCTTAAGGACGAAGTTAAAACTCTAAAAGCACAACGCCAGCCACAAGAAGCCCCGGTTTCTTTTTCTTCGGATCAGATGACTACTCTCGAGGAGCGGGTGACCAAAGTTGAGAAAGGATTATCCAAACAAGTACAGGTGGGAACGGGAAGTTTAAAAATTACCGGCCTCCTGCAAGGGTGGTATACGGTCGATCAGGATGCCAATGACCGGTTTCGTTTGCGCCGTTCCGAATTTAAATTCGGCGGGAAAATCACTGAAGAACAACCCATCGAGTACACCGTTATGATTGACCCCGCCCAAGTGACGGAAGATGCAACACGGAAAAGTATCCTGCAGGATGCTTTTTTTACTTTGGGGTACATCCCGCATCACACCATTGACATCGGTCAGTATAAGGTCGGCATAGGGGAAGAGGGAACACGTTCTTCCACCAAGATTGATACCATCGAGAGGGCTTTTATCTCAAGGACATTTGGTGATCAGCGGGACATCGGGATCCGCCTGTCCGGTAAATGGCCGTATGTGGATTATAACGTTGGAATCTTTAACGGATCCGGAATGAATCAGGCCGATGCGAATGATCAAAAAGATATTGCCGGACGGATGGTTTTTAAACCTTTTAAAGATAACGAGAAATTAAAAGGTTTGGAAATGGGGGTCTCCGGTTATCATCGTCCAGCCCATGGAAATACCTTTGCCAAAAAAAGACTTGGGTTTGAATCACGTTATGAATA
>Ga0247727_10017631_pt1 | contig 11342 bp, 7 predicted proteins | sample WisWelCaveWW1625_FD_202498 | JGI IMG/M metagenome (GOLD analysis project Ga0247727, IMG submission 202498) | Biofilm microbial communities from Wishing Well Cave, Virginia, United States - WW16-25 | ecosystem: Environmental > Aquatic > Deep subsurface > Groundwater > Cave microbial mat | place... | reverse complement strand
TTTAACGTCAACGCCCCGCCGTAGCCATAGGCCTCGCGCACATTGCGGCGGCGGTATTGGCTCAGGAACTCGAAATGAAAGAGATAGATTCTTCTGCCCACGCGCACTTTGGCGACAAAATCACCTTCCCGGCGGCGCACGATAAGTTCCTTGTTCAAAGGCGTTGAAACGATCTCATACTTTCCGCCCGAATGAATCAGAGCGATAAATTCTTCCAGATGGTGCTTGACCAGTTCTTTGAGATATTTATCTGCGAGTTGATGAACCATAACCAATCCTACTTAGAATTTAACAACGAGCCTTTGAGAAGCAAGAGTCTTTTTAAACGACGTTGCAGCTTCTTCCTCACCACTACATCCTTGCTTCATCCCAACCGATCCAACATCGAATACAGCTTCCTTCTCGTAATCCCCAACAGCTTCGCCGCGCGGCTCTTGTTCCCTCCCGCCCGTTCAATCGCACGATGAATCAAACGCTTCTCCATGTCTTCGAGATTGATGCCCTCTTCGGGAATGTCGAATTGCGTCGGCAGCTTTTGCAGGCCTTGAATGTGCGGCGGCAAATCCCAAGGCGTGATGGGTTGAGCGCCAGCCATGATCAATGAGCGCTCAATCACGTTCTCCAACTCGCGCACATTGCCGGGCCAGGGATATTGTTGCAGCTTCTCGATGGTCTCAGTCGTGATCGCGTTTTGATCTCGGCCCGCGCGTTTGAGAAAGTGCAAAATGAGATCGGGTAAATCTTCCTTGCGCCGCCGCAGCGAAGGCAGCGTGATCGGGAAGACATTGATGCGATAATAAAAATCCTCGCGAATCCTGCCCTCTTTGAGTCCCGCTTCGAGATCGCGATTCGTGGCCGTAATCGTGCGGCTCCGAATCGCGATCAGCTCCGTGCCGCCGAGATGAATGACCTGCCGCTGTTGCAGCGCGCGCAGCAGTTTCACTTGAATGGCCGGAGAGATTTCACCGATCTCGTCGAGAAAGATCGTGCCTTCGCCTGCGACCTCGAACAAGCCTTGCTTGCGTTTATCTGCGCCGGTGAATGCGCCCTTTTCATAACCGAACAACTCGCTCTCCAAAAGCGTTTCCGGGAGCGCGGCACAATTGACGGCTACGAACGGTTTCTCCGCGCGCGGGCTGAGATAATGAATCGCCTGCGCCACCAGCTCTTTGCCGGTTCCGCTTTCGCCGCGAATAAGAACCGTCGCATCGCTCGCCGCAACTTTTTGAACCAGCTTGTAGACTTCCTGCATCGCGCCGCTCTGGCCCACCATGTTCTCAATGGAGTAGCGCTGTTTCAATTCCTGCCGCAGAGATTTGTTCTCTTGCGCGAGCGATTCTTTTTCCACGACCAGATTCTTGCGCTCGACGAGATGGCGAATTTTAACTTTCAGCTCATCCAACTCGAACGGCTTGAGAATGTAATCATACGCGCCGCGCTTCATGGCTTCCACCGCAGTCTGCGCGGTCGCGAATGCCGTCATCAAAATCACTTCGCAGTGGGGGTGATGCTTCTTCGCGAACGCGAGCACTTGCAAGCCGTCCGGGCCCGCCATTTTGAGATCGGTGAGAATGAGATCATAAGCGTGCGTGCTCAAGGCATTCATCGCCGCGGCGCCGCTGTTCGCCGTGCCCACGGCATAGCCCTCCGGCTCCAAAGCCGCTTTGATTAAAATACACTGTCTCGGTTCGTCGTCAACGATGAGGATGCGATAGTCGTTCATAGATCATTGGTCATTTGGTTGTCATTGGTCATTGGTTGTCATTGAACATGAATTGTCATTGGCTCTTTGGCTCCTTCTCTTTTTTGGCTCTTTATCCTTTGGCTCCTTGCTTCACCATGGCAGCCAAATATGTATCGTCGTTCCTCTCCCCGGTTGCGATTCCGCGGTGATGCGGCCGTTGTGCTTTTCGATGAGCTGCTTGCACACCGGCAAGCCCAAGCCCGAGCCGCGCGTTTTGGTGGTGAAGAACGGCTCGAAAATTTTTTCAGGCGCATCCGGCAAGCCCGGGCCGTTGTCGTGAATGCTCATATGAATGCCGTCGCGGCCTTTGTCGCGTGCTTCGATTTGCGCCTCGACTTTGCCGTTGCCATTCAACGCCTGGCTGGCATTGAGAAAGAGGTTCATGAGCACTTGCGTGAGGGCATCGTCGTCGTATTCGGCGATAATCTCCTCGCGATCGCTGTGAAGCTGCCAATCAATACCGCGACTGTGATCTTCATTGCGCATCATGCTCAACGCGCGCGCGACGGTCTTCGCCAAATTACCGGGCTTACGCTCGAGCTCGCGATCGCGCGCGAAGCTCAAGAAGTCGTTCATCAACCGGTTGAGGCGGCGCACTTCATCGGGAATGAATTCGAACAACTCGTCGGGCCGCTGCGCGTCCTCGTACTTTCGGCGCAGCACTTCCGCGGTGTTTTTGATAATGCTCAAAGGATTGCGAATCTCGTGCGCGACCGTGGCCGACATTTGCCCCATCAAAGCCAAACGCTCCGAACGTCGCAAATTTTCCTGCGTGCGTAGAAACAAGCTGATCACCGAAACCAAAAAGAACGCGAAGATCACGAGCACGATGAAGCTCACGATGCCGCCCAGGACTAAACCTTTTCTAAAGCTCAAAAGCAAGTTGAAAAAATCGGCGTTGGCTTCAACGACGAAAAGGCAGAGCGTTTGTCCGTTCGAGCTGCGCACCGGCGCATACGCGGTTTTAAAACGCGCCTCGGCAATGATCCGCAACGCCGAAGCCGTGACTTCGCCTTTCCAAGCCGCCGCGATCGCAACGCTGTCTTCGCGAAGATAAACGACTTCGCGATCAACCGGAAAGAGTTCTTCATTGCTGCTAGCCAACACGCGTAGGCCGGGATCAATTAAAAAAATATGTTGAACTTCGATCTCTTGCGGCAAGCGTTTCAAAGTCGGCGCGAGCAACAAACCCGCGGAGAATTTTTGCCCGAGGCTAAGGTAGTTTATGAACTCTCCATTCTCCACCAGTTCCGCGCCCATACGCGCCAAGCCCTGCAAGCGCGTTTCCAACTCGCGTTCGAGCGAGTCTTCCATACGATTGATGAAGAACCAGCTGCCGAAATTGAACACGGCGAGCACGAGAATGATCATCACGCTGACGAGGACGACGAGCGCGCGGGAGGATTTTAGTAAAGAGGAAGTCACGCTTGCATCTTGCTTTTGTTTCGATCTTCGTCCATTTGCGAAACGGAGTTTCGCGGGCAATGATGTTCCCAATCTGGACAGCATGTGTGAAAACTCCAAAGCAAGTCACCCTGAGCGAAGTCGAAGGGGGCTAAATTCAATGAGACGGGCTTCGACTCCGCTCAGCCTGACGATGAACCAAGCATTTTCACACAGGCTGTGGAGATTGGGAACGAGAGCTTTTGCTCTTTGCTCTTTGCTCTTCGCTCTTTGCTCTTCGCTCTTTGCCTTTTGCTCTTTGCCCTTCGCTCTCCCCTCACTTACCGTGCATCTCGAACACCCCGTCCCAATTCGGCGGCCGCGGGGATTGCATGAAGACTTCGCAGCGCCGCAGGAACTCGATTGCCGGGTCGTCTTCCTTCTTCAAATCCAACACGCGACGAAATTGCAAGATCGCGTTGCGCCAATCTTGCAGGCGATAGTACTCCAATCCGCGCGCGAAGTGTTTCATCACTGCGGATTGCTCCTGACTGACGCCACGATCGCGACGGGCAAGCAATTCATAAATGCGCACCGGCTTGGCCTTGCCTTTCACACGAATCGCGTCAAGCTCGCGCGCGATAATTTTGTTTTTAGAAAGCTCGAACGTGTCTTCGCTGATGATGATGCTCGTGCCGTACATCTTGTTGACGCCTTCGAGGCGCGAGGCGAGATTCACCGAGTCGCCGATCATGGTGTAATCCGAGCGGCTTTTGCCGCCGATATTGCCGGCGATCATGTGGCCCGAGTTGAGGCCGATGCGCGCTTCGAGCAAAGGCCGCTTCTCTTCACGCCATTTGTTGCGCTGCGTTACCAAGCGTTCTTGCATTTCCAACGCAGCAAAGCAGGCGCGCTCCGCGTGATCTTCTTGATCCACCGGAATACCGAAGCCCGCCACGATGGCATCGCCCTCATACTTGTCGAGATAGCCGCCGTACTTCAACACGATGTCGGTCATAGCCGAAAGGTATTCGTTCAATTGCGTGATCAGTTCGTCCGGCGTCAAGCGTTCCGAAATTTTGGTGAAGTCTTTGATGTCGGAAAAGAACGCCGTGGCAAACTTGCGCTCGCCGCCGAGCTTAAGCATCGCGGGCTTGCGCAAGATCGCGGTCACCAGACTATCCGAAAGATAATTGCCGAACATGCCATAGATGAAATTCTTCTCGCGCTCTTCGCTGAGATACCGATAGATCATGCCGAAAAGCAGCGCGAGCGCCATGGCCAAAAGCGGCTCAACCTCCGCCATCCACACGTTGCGATAAACAAAGGCCCAAAACGAAAGTCCGACATAACCCGCCGCTATCAGGAACGAAAGCAAAAGACTGAGCCAGGGGCTCAACAACAACGCAATCACGCCGATCAACGCGGACAGAACCAGCAGCATCGCGAAACTCGAAGCCCCGGGTTGTTCCAAAATAAAATCTTGTTTGAGAATATTGTGAATGAGATTCGCATGGATCTCCACGCCGGGGAAATTGTTTTGAAACGGGACCACGCGCAGATCATACAAGCCGGGCGCAGAGGCGCCAATGAGCACAATTTTATTTTTCAAATAGCCCGGATCAAGGTGTTGCTGCCACACGTCGACATAAGAGATGTAACGAAACGATTGAAAGCTGCCCGCGTAGTTGATCATCATGCGCCCGCGCTTGTCGATCGGAATGCGCAAAGGCGCGCGGCCATTCGCGGAGTTGTTGAGCCACACCTCGCGCTCCGATGAAATGACGACTTCCTTCTGCGCAATGTTCTGATGTTGCATGATCACTGCAAGCGCAAACGACGGGTACGTTTGTCCGGCAAAATTCAGAAACAGCGGCATGCGTCGAATCGCATCGTCACCGGCATCATCCAAAAAATTGACGAAGCCGAGCTTCGCGCTGCGATTGTAGAGCTCGAAAAATTTTCCGCTGAAGCGATCTTCTTTCGGAAAGTTGAGAGGCAACTCCGGCGCGAATTTGTAGACGTATCGTTGCGCTTCGAATGGCGGCGGCGCAGTTGGCATCGGGTGCAGAAAGGCTTGCGGGTCCGCGCTGGAAAACGCCAGCGCATTCACGACATTGCCCGCACCTCCCGTGCTCGCCACGAGCATGCTGTCCACGACGCGCTCGTCGCGCTCCAGGAACAGAATATCGAAGCCGATGACCGCTGCGCCTTGTTGGCGAAGATAGTCGATCACTTTCGCATGATGGCTGCGCGGCCATTGCGCATACTGCCCGAGCTTGTCCAAGCTGCGTTGATCGACGTCGACGATAACAATGTCGTCGATGACTCCGCCCTGGCGCAAAGCGGTTTGATGTCGAATCTTCGCGTAATACCGGCTGTCGAGCGTTTCGGCTTCAAAACGCTCGAAGAGATTGGGCATGATAAAACGCGTGAGCAGCAACACAAGAGCCGTCGCCAACAATCCCAATCCCGCGCCGAGCAAAGTTTTTTTTGTCAATGAGAGCGTCAATTGCAAGGCTCGAACTCCCCGGTGAAGACGCGTTTGACTTGGCCTTGCAACACGAAGCGGCCCGTGCCCGCATCGCGGCTCACGAGCAATTCGCCGCCGCGCGTTTGGAGATGAATAGGAAAGGCTGCGCCGTGAACTAAATGTGTGATCAAGGCCGCGGCCGTTGCGCCCGTGCCGCACGCGAGCGTTTCTTCTTCCACCCCGCGCTCATACGTGCGCAGCTTGAGGTGAGATTGATCGAGCGCTTCCACGAAATTCACATTCGTCCCCGCAGGCGCGAACGCCGGATGATGCCGTAATTCTCGCCCAATCGTTTCAACGTCCAGCTTGTCGATGTTCGAAGCGAATAAAACATAATGCGGCACGCCCGTATTGACAAAGCCGCCTTCTTCCAAATTCGCATTACCTGTCTTCGCAATTCCCCCCTTGAGGGGGGCCAGGGGGGTGTTAATCTTCTCATGTGATAAAACCACCCCCGGCCTCAAACGCAAATCGCGTGGAGTCTGCATGAGCAATTGCACACGTTCGCCTTCAACCCATGCGCGATAGGTTTCGCCGTTCACTTCGAAGCACATCTCCGCCGAAGCGGTTTTTGTCGAAGCCGCATGATAAGCCGAAGCGCGCGCGCCGTTGCCGCACATTTCGGATTCGCGGCCGTCGCGATTGAAATAGCGCATGGTAAAAGCGCAATCCTCGCGGCGCGGCGGCTCGATCAACAAAATGCCGTCCGCGCCGATGCCGGTTTTGCGGCCACACAAGCTTTCGAAAAGCGCAACTTCATCGCCGCGAAATTGCCGCGCGCGATTGTCGATGAGAATAAAGTCGTTGCCGGTAGCAGAATATTTGAAGAAAGGAACACGCGAGGTCATAAGAAGAGCGAGGTTATATTCGTGTCACGTGAGTTATGCCAAAGCAGGGTTGGTTTGTAACACCTCTCCGGGCTGTCATTCAGAAGGAAACCTTTTACTCGCTGGAGAAACGTCCCGTCTGGAGGTTGTGCCATGTGCTTAAAAAGGTTCCTGCTGAATGACACTCTGTGGGGCGTTACAAACTAATCCGTCACCAGTATATTCAGCCCGGCAAGAATATAGCACGGCAGCCAGAGAAAGTCAAAAAAACTTTGGGCTGCATGCTTGCTATTCAAAGGCGATTCTTGTAGTTTGAAAAAGGTGATTTGCGAGAGGCGCGGCGCAAAAAGTTTTGACGGCTTGCGCGCAAGTCACCGGCCTAACCAACGGCCAACTGGGAAGCCGGACTTTGCAAAACTATGCTGCAAACTCCGGCTTCGCTCGCTTTTATTTATCCTTCAATGTGAGGAGCAATCATGAGCGCAACAACCGGCTTCGGGCTAAAAGCCATTGGGCAAATCGCGATCATCGTTCACGACCTTGAGAAGGCCGTCGCGTTCTATCGCGACGCGCTCGGCATGCAATATCTTTTTCAAGCGCCGAATCTGGCGTTTTTCAATTGCGGCGGCATTCGCATCATGCTGGGCCCGCCCGAAACCCCAGAGTTCGATCATCCCGGCTCGATCATCTATTTCAAAGTCGATGACATTAACGCCGCGTTTGCAACACTCTCGGGTCGCGGCGTGCATTTCAGAGACAAACCCCATCTCATCGCAAAGCTTCCCGACCATGAATTGCGGATGACGTTCTTCGAAGATCTCGACAAAAACATATTGGCGCTGATGAGTGAGGTGCGGTGAGGAAAATTTATGCTTTGGCTCAGAACCCTGTTCTTCACCATCATCGCGCCGGGCACGATCACGGTTTTGCTTCCCTATTTTCTTCTTTCTAACGCGCGCGATAAGTTTGCCGAGCAGGCATGGCAATGGCTCGGCGCCGTTCCCGTGCTGCTCGGTTTCGGGATTTATTTGTGGTGCGCGAAAGATTTTGCCGTGAAAGGACGCGGCACACCGGCGCCATACGATCCGCCCAAGCAGCTCGTCATTGTTGGGCTCTATCGCTTCGTGCGCAATCCCATGTATGTCGGCGTCACGCTCATCTTGTTGGGCGAGGCCGCGCTGTTTTCCGAAGCAACGCTGTTGTTGTATGCGGCTCTCGTGCTCTTGGCTTTTCATCTGCGCGTGCGGCTTTATGAAGAACCGACGCTGCAACGGCTCTTTGGCGAAGCGTTTCGGCAATACTGCGCGAAAGTGCCCAGGTGGTTGCCGCGGCTGCGCCGTCATTGAGTCTCGCCGGCGTCATGCCGCAAGGATATTCATGCCGCGTAAGGCAGAAGTTTTGTCTTGCTTTTTTACCGAATCAACCATATATAATATAAGAGCGCAGTGAAAGGCGTTGGAGACGCAACAGTGCGTATAGCCACAACGGTGAAGAACTCCGTATGATCGCGGTTTTCTTCGGGCGTTTTCCTGCCAGGTTGCTCAGGCGAGGTTTTTTCATCTTAAACCATTCAACGGAGGTAGGGCATGCAGTGCAAACGTTATTTGACGGTTTTGATTTTGGCAAGTTTGTGCCTGGCGAGTGTCGTCATGGCCGCGAGCGGCACAATCAAAGGCCGGGTGTCCGACGTGAGTGGCGGCGCGCTCATCGCCGTCCAAGTTGTGATTGAAGGAACAAAACTGGGCGCTTCGGCAAATATAAACGGCGAGTTCGAGATTAGAAACGTGCCCGCCGGAACCTACGTGGTTCGCGCTCAAATCATCGGGTATCAAGCGAAAAGCGCAACGGCGCGGGTGAAAGCGGATGAAACGGTTACACTAGACTTTACGCTCGAAGAGGGGCTTATCGAGCTGTCGGGGATGATCACCATCGGCTCGCGCGCCGTACATGCGGCTGCGGATCAACTGGCCGTGCCGGTTGATGTCTTCACCATCGCAGAGATTCGGCAAAGCGGCGCTTCCGAAACCAACCAAATTATCCAAAATCTCGCGCCCTCATTCAATTTCCCACGCCCGAGTGTTGCCGACGGCACCGACTCCGTGCGCCCGGCGACTTTGCGCGGCCTCGGCCCGGACCAGGTTCTGGTGCTGATCAACGGCAAGCGCCGCCACACCAGCTCGCTCGTGAACGTGAATGGCACGGTCGGCCGCGGCTCGACCGGCGTCGATCTGAATGCGATCCCGGCCAGCGCCATTGAGCGCGTCGAAGTTTTGCGTGACGGTGCCGCCTCACAATATGGCTCCGATGCCATCGCCGGTGTTCTCGGCCTCTCGTTGCGATCCGGCGTTTCGCCGCTGACGGTTTCCGCCAAAGCCGGCGCGACCACGCATGATTCTAAAACATTGGAGAGCGACCCAACCTTCGACCTCGGTTTTGGTGACGGCGAATTGCTCGATCTGGGTGCGAGCTACGGGTTTGCCGTTGGTAGAGGCTCGGTGTTTGTGGCCGGAGAATTTCGCGACCGCAATCCCACCAACCGCGCCGGCGCCGATCCGCGCGATCAAATCGCCACAGGCGATGCCGCCACCGACATCGTTCCACAACCCAACCATCATTGGGGCGACGGCAAAACGCGCGATTGGATGACGTTCGTCAACGCCAACTTCCCGCTTTCCGGCAGCAACAAGTTTTATGCATTCGGCGGTTACAGCCATCGTTTCGGTTCGCACGCGGGTTTCTATCGCCGCTCGTTGCAAGCACAAAATTGGCCGCAGATTTATCCGCTCGGCTTTTTGCCGACCATCGAGCCGGATATTGACGATTATTCCGGCACCGCCGGTGTGCAAGGCCTGGCCCAAGGCTGGATTTATGACGTCAGCGCGCAGCTCGGCCACAATAAATTTGATTTCAACATCGTCAACTCGCTCAATACTTCGCTCGGGCCGTCCTTGACAAGTCCCACCACGCCCGCCGCCATTCCTAACCAACGGGAGTTTTATTCCGGCGGTTTTCGTTTGACGCAATATTTGGCCAATGCCGATTTCAGCAAACAGTTTGACCTCGGTTTGCGTGCGCCGCTGAATTTCGCTCTCGGCGCGGAGTTCCGTCGTGAGAAGTATGAAATTGTTGCGGGTGAAGAAGCCTCCTACATTGACGGCAAAGTTCCCAACCGCAGCGGCGGTCGAGCGGCAGCAGGCGCGCAGGTTTTTCCCGGCTTCAAGCCGGAAAACCAAGTCGAGGCCTCCCGCAACAGCTTTGCATTTTATGCCGAGGCCGAGGCGAGCTTGATCGCGAACGTTCTGTTCAACTTCGCGGGACGCTTCGAGAATTACGATGATTTCGGCAGCACGCTCGATGGCAAGCTGGCGCTGCGTTGGCAACCCGTCGAGCTGTTGGTGTTCAGAGGCGCTGCCAGCACGGGTTTTCGCGCGCCTTCTTTGGGGCAGATTTATTTCAACGCCACCAGCACCAACTTCCTAGTCAACCCGGCCACGGGCTTAGTCGAACCGTTCGAGATCGGCACCTTTCGGGTTGACAGCCAGATCGCCAAAGCGCTCGGCGCCGCGCCGCTGCAACCGGAAGAATCCGTACATTTCAGCGGCGGTATCGCGCTTGATCCGCTGTCGAATGTGAATCTGACTGCGGATTTTTATCGCATCAATATCAATGATCGCATCGTCTTCTCGGAAAATTTCACCGGCGGCGCTTTCAAACCGCTTCTGGATCCGTTCGGCGTCACGGGCGCGCGCTTCTTCACGAATGCCGTGGACACGAGAACGCAAGGCGTGGACTTCACGGCCAACCTTCGCTTCAACCTCGGCGAGGCCAACACGCTGAAATTCTCCGCCGGAGTCAATTTTACCGATACCGAAGTTACCGGCAAGATTCCAAACCCGAACCAACTGGCGGGCTTCGAAGCGGTTCTTTTTGGCGACCTCGAGAGAATACGCGTGGAAAGCGCGCAGCCGAAAAGCAATCTGAAGTTCACGACGAACTATTCCGCCGGGCCCTTCAATGCGTTGCTGCGGCTGAACTATTACGGCGAGTACGAAAGCATCGAGCGCGGCTATGTCAAAGGCAGCACCGAACAAACCTTCGGCGTGGAAGATGTTTGGGACGTGGAGGCGGGCTACAAATTCGGCAATCTCAATATCACGGCAGGCGCGCAGAATGTTTTCGACAATTTTCCGGACAGCAATCTGTTTGTCAGCACGACGCTGGACCGCTCGTTCCTGGGTATTTTTCCCTATCCTGGCGCCAGCCCCTTCGGCATGAATGGCCGTTTTCTCTATTTGAAAACGAGCTATAGTCTCCAATAAGCAAGAACAAAAGCGCGCGCAAAGTCGCCCCGCCGAAAACGGGACAAAGAATCCACAAAGCCTTCAGAAGCCAGGTTGAAACAACTTTGATCTTCTGAAGGCTTTGCTTTGTAAAGACGCTGAACCTAATCCTCACGTTCCACTACTTCTCCTCTTCTCATCTCCACCAAATACTTCGTCTCCAAATGTGAGTCTTCGAGGTACGCAATGGCCTCGCGGCCGAAATTCTTTGTGACGACATAGCCGAAGCTGCGCAGCGAGACGTTGCCATGACTCATCTTCTTCACACGCCAATGCGCCGGGAAATTTCCAACCGACTTGAAAATTTCCGAGCGCGCGGCGAAGAAAGACCCGCGCACGGTGCGGACCATGAAGTCATCGGCTTCTGCGAACGGCAACCGGTCTTTGTATTTCTCGAAGCGAAACTCCCAATCGCTGCCGTTGCGACCGTTGCCCACAACTTTGACTTTCGGGTCTTCAAACTTCTTGCGAATCGCGTTCACGAAGCCGAGGTCTTTGATGACGAGATCATCGTG
>Ga0247727_10017629_pt1 | contig 11343 bp, 12 predicted proteins | sample WisWelCaveWW1625_FD_202498 | JGI IMG/M metagenome (GOLD analysis project Ga0247727, IMG submission 202498) | Biofilm microbial communities from Wishing Well Cave, Virginia, United States - WW16-25 | ecosystem: Environmental > Aquatic > Deep subsurface > Groundwater > Cave microbial mat | place... | reverse complement strand
CTCGGCGGCGCCGAGGGGGCGTACGGCGAGGCCCACCGGCTCGGGCGCGATCCATTGCCCGGACTCGCGCATGTTCTACTCGCCCAGGGTCGCACCGAAGCAGGGGCGGCGATGCTCACCGGCGCCCTCAGCGATCCGAGCCTCAGCCCGCTCAGCCGGGCGCGCCTGCTGCCAGCCGAGGTCGAGCTTGCCCTCGCCGTCCGCGACATCGGCCGGGCCGAGGCCGCGACGGCCGCGCTCGAGGCCGCCGTTTCGATCTACGACACGCACTTGATGCGGGCCGAGGCGGCGACGGCGCGGGGGCTCGTCTCGCTCGCGCGCAGTGAGCCGGACTCGGCGATCGCGTCGTTCCGCGCGGCCGTTCGGGAGTGGTCGTCCACCGCCGCGCCGTACGAGACGGCTCGCGCCCGCACGGCACTGGGCGAGGCGTACCTCGCGGTCGGCGGCAGCGTCGCGGCGGCGCTCGAGTTCGCGGCCGCTGCAGCGGCGTTCGAATCCCTCGGCGCGACGGTCGATCTCGCGCGCGTCCGCGAGCTGTCGTCAGCCGAGGCGCCGGCCCACCCGGGCGGTAGGCGCGCGCGACGCGCGACCCGGACGTTCATGTTCACCGACATCGTCGGATCGACCGGGCTCATCGACGTCGTCGGCGACGAGGCCTGGGGCGGCCTTCTGGCGTGGCACGACGCGATGATCCGTGGGCTCCTGCGCGAGCACCGCGGCCATGAGATCCACCACGCCGGCGACGGCTTCTTCGTGGCGTTCGATGAGGCGAGCGCCGCCCTCGACTGCGCGCTCGCGATCCGGCGGGCGTTCGTCGAGCATCGTCGGGAGCACGGCTTCTCGCCCGCGGTCAGGATCGGGCTCCACACCGCGGAGGCGCTCCACACGGCCTCCGGCTACGAGGGCGGTGGCGTCCACGCAGCGGCGCGGATCGGCGCGCTCGCCGTCAGTGAGGAGATCCTCGTCAGCCGGGCGACGATCGACGCGGCGGGCCGGAACGTGCCCCACGGCCCCTGGCGGGCGGAGCGGCTGCGCGGCTTCCGCGGGACCTTCGACGTCGCCGCCCTCGACTGACCGGCGACCTCGCGGTCGCGCTGCCGCCGAGGGCTAGTGGGCCGCGTCGATCTCCAGCGCTCGGATCCTTCGCGCGAGCTCGTCGAGGATCTGCAGCCGGATCGCCGGCTGCTCGTCCATCAGCTCGTGGAACTCGCGATGCCCGATAACGAACAGTCGACTGGCTTCGGTCGCCGTCACCGTCGCGGTTCGCGGGCCCTCGGACAGCAGCGCGATCTCACCGACGACCATGCCCGGACCACGCTCCGCGATCCTGCGGCCGTCGCGCTCGACCGTGATGCCGCCGGACGCCACGATGAACATCTCATCGCCGTGCTCGCCCTGGCGCATCAGCACCTTGCCGGCCGGGACGTCGATCTCGTCGGTCAGCTGGCCCAGGCGTTCGAGCTCTCGCTGGCCGAGGCCGGCGAACAGCGCGACCGAGTGGAGCAGCTCGAGCTTGGGGTCCTTCGGCGCCATCTCGCTCCTTGTTTCGGTGTCCTGCCGGGCGGACGGTGCACGGAGGATAGCGCCCCGGTCAGGTCGCGGGAAGCCGGATGCTCATCGTACGATCGGCCGCCAGCGTGGCCGCCCGGTGTCAGGCGCGATCGCCGCTGACCGCCGCCACCGCGAGGCGGACGACGACCGCGCCGACGAACGCGACGACGACCGCGCCCAGGAAGCCAGCCGGCCCGTGGACGCCGAGCTCGCGGAACAGCCAACCGCCGACGATCCCGCCGAGGACACCGACGAGGACGTTCGGCAGGCAGCCGCGGGCCTGCCGACCTGGCACGACCATGCCCGACAGCAGGCCGCCGAGGAAGCCGACGATGATCCAGCCGACGAGGTCCACGGCTCGGCAGTCTAGCGGTCCAGGAACGCCTCGACGGCCGCGACGAAGGCGTCGGGATGGGTGTGGTGCGCGGCATGGGCGGCGCCCGCGATCTCGACGACACGGACGTCGGCGAGGCGCGCCGCCAGGCGCTCGGTCCCGCGCAGGAACCACGGCACGCTCTCGGTGCCGATGATGAGCAGCACCGGCTGACGCACGCTGCCGAGACGCTCGAGGCCGGCCGTCGGGCCGGTCTCAGCGCGGAGCTCTCGCAGCAGTGTGCGTCCGGCCGCCGCGACGCGATCCGGCCAGACGGGATTCGCGTGGTACGCGGCCAGCTCGGTGGCCCGGAAGCCGACCTCCGCCCGCAGGAAGCGGTCGAGCATCCGGTCCGGTCTCCCCGCACGGGCGTCGGCGTCGAGGCGCGCCAGCATCGCCCGGGCGACGCGTCCGCGCCGGACGTGCACCGGCGCGCCTTCGTAGCACACGACCCGCCGGACGAGCCCGGATCGGAGCGCCGCGCCGAGGGCCACCCGGCCGCCGTACGAGTGGCCGACGACGTCCACCGGTCCGCCCGTCTCCGACGCGACCGCCCTGACGACGGCCACGACGTCCTCCTCCTCGCGCTCGATCGCGTAAGCGGGACCGTCCTCGCTCGCGCCGCGCCCGCGGCGGTCGATTGCGACGACGCGACGGGTCGCGGCCAGAAGCGGACCGACGACCCGCCAGGTCGTGTGGTCGGACGCCGTCCCGTGGACGAGGATGACGGGCGCGTTGGCGCGACCGCGGGCGGGCGCTCTGTGCGCGAGCTCGAACGCCGCGATCGACGTCCCGTCGGGGGACCGGACGAGCCGCGGACCGGCGGGGAACGCCTCGCTCAACGATGCAGACCGGCCGCGGCCGCCGCGTCCAGGATCCATGTCGCGCCCGCCAGGCGTGCCGCCTGGGCCGGCCAGCGTCGGACGTCGCGGGTGGGCCCGAGGACGTCCGCCAGGACCGCGGCCTTCGTCGCGCCATGGGCGACGACGAGGACCTCGAGGGCGACGGCGAGGATGCCGGGATGGAGCGTCACCCGCGCGACGTGCGGCCCGATGTGCGTCGGTGGCGGCACGTCGAGCGCCCACGCCTCCGCCTCCCAGGCCGTCGAGTCGGGGAACACGGACAGGACGTGGCCGTCCCCACCCACGCCGAGCAGCACGACGTCGAAGACGGGCAGCCCATCACGCACGCCGAGGCCGCCGCTCGCCGCAGCCGCACGGAGCTCGCCGTCGTAGCGAGCGGCGGCCCACGCCGGCCCGTAGCCATCGCCGATCGCCTCCGCCATCGGGATCGCGTGGACGTTGGCGACCGGCAGCGGGGCGCCGGGCTCGAGGCCGGCGGCGACACCGACCCCACTGTCACCGGCGCCGGACTGGCCCGAGAAGGCGGCCGCTCCGAGGAGGACCTGGTCGGCCGCGATGACGTTCGACAGCGGATGGTCTCGGCCGACGAAGCGGTCGTCGCCCCACCACAGCTGGACGCTGCGCCAGGGCACGGCGTCGCGGAGCGGCGCGACGGCCAGGTGGCGATAGATGCCGATCGGCGTGGAGCCGCCGGTCGTCGCCCAGTCGGCACGGCCGCGGCGCGCGGTCGCCCGCTCCAGGGCGTCGGCGATCCGGCGTGCCGCGAGCTCGGCGGCGGCCGCCGGATCCGCGGCGACGATGAGCTCTGGCTCGCCGGGGCCGCGGGCGTGGATCACCCGACGGCCGACCCCGCGCCGGCGAGCTCCGCGGCAGCGCGCAGGGCCCCCCTGGCGACACGGTCCGAGCCGACGGTCTCGATCGCCTCGGCGAGCAGCTCGACCTCGGTCCGCCGGGCGGCCGCGAAGCGGCGCTCGATCGGCCGCTCCCCGTCGGGCGTGGCGCGGACGACGACCGCCTCGCCGTCGGCGGTGACCTCCACACGCAGGCCGCCGCCGCGGCGCTCCGCGACGAGCTCGACCGCCAGCGTCGTGCCGGCGGGCAGGGTCGACTCGACCGGTCGGAGCGCGGCCGGCACGACGCGCGTGCCCGAGCGCAGGGTGGCGCGATAGCCGCCACCGGATTCGGGCACGAGCGGCTCGCGGACGGTCAGCCCGAGTCTCGAGGCGAGCCACGAGACGTGGTAGACGGGCTTCACGACGTTCGCCGTCCCGCCGGCGTGGCTGCCGTATGTGACGCTCATCGAGCGGATCGAGCGCACGAACGGCTGGAGTTCCGGGAGGTCGAACGCGGAGGCGATCGCCTCGCGCCAGCGCGATTGCCGCAGCAGCCCGAAGTCGACGATCTCGAGCCGCGGGTCGTCCACCAGGTCGGCCAGCCGGGCCAGCCGGTCGAGGCCGTCGCCCGACCAGCTCGAGCCGTCGACGATGAGCACGTCGGCCAGCGCGGCGAGCTCGCGCATCGCCCGGCCGCCGAGCGGCGGATCGCCCGGCCACCACAGCGTGACCGGCAGGTCGTGGACCAGCAGCGGCGCGACGATCGCCTGGAGGTGCCTGCCGGACTCGCCCCCGGCGGCGAGGTAGATGAGCTCGGCACACGTCTCGGCCGCGTCGGCCCGCGGCAGCATGCAATGGGCCTGGATCCGGGCGTCGAGCCACGACGGACCGTCCGGATCCGCCGACGAGACGATGAGCGTCCGTGACGGGTGGCGCCCGGCGAGCTGGCTGACGATCGCGGCGGCGTGCTCGCCGATCTCCGGGCGGGTCGCGACGACGACGAGGTTGAGGACGCTCGTCCGCGCCGCGACGTGCCGTTCCTCGCCCTCGGGCCCCGGCACGGTCAGGTTCGTCGAGGACCAGATCCGGCCCAGCTCGGCCTCGATGTCGGGGATCGTCCGGGCGCGGCTCGACCAGCGCAGGACGGGGATGCCCGGGGCGGCCGTCGTCTCGATCGCCACGTCGGGCCGTCAGATCCGGCGCCAGCGGCGTCCGTCGCGCTCGATGAGCGCGTCGGCGGCGGGCGGGCCCCACGTTCCGGCGGCGTAGTCGGGGAATGTCGGCGCGGGCAGGTTCAGCCACCGGTCGATGATCGGCGTCGCGATCCGCCAGGCGGCCTCGACCTCGTCGGCGCGGGTGAACAGCGAGGCGTCGCCGAGCATCGCGTCGAGGATGAGCGTCTCGTAGGCGTCCGGCGAGTCCGTCGCGAAGGCGGAGCCGTAGGTGAAGTCCATCGTCACCGTCCGGATGTCGAGCCCGAGGCCGGGCACCTTGGAGCCGAAGCGGAGCAGGATGCCCTCGTCGGGTTGGACCCGGATCGCGAGCAGGTTCGGCTCCGGATCGGCGGCCGTCCCGCGGAACAGCCGGTGCGGAACCTCCCGGAACTGGATGGCGATCTCGCTGGCCCGCTTCGGCAGCCGCTTTCCGGTCCGCAGGTAGAACGGCACGCCGGACCAGCGCCAGTCGTCGATCTCCAGCCGGGCTGCGACGAACGTCTCGGTCTCCGACTCCGGGTCCACCTCGGCTTCGTCGCGATAGCCCGCGACGGCCCGCGCCTCCACCCAGCCGGCACCGTACTGGCCGCGCACGACGTCGCGGCCGACGCGCTCCGGCGTGAAGTCGCCCACGGCTCGCAGCACCTTGACCTTCTCGTCACGCAGCGCGTCCGCCTCGAAGGTCGCCGGCGGCTCCATGGCGACGAGCGTGAGCAGCTGCAGCAGGTGGTTCTGGAGGATGTCGCGCGCCGCGCCGGTCTCCTCGTAGAACGCGCCGCGACCCTCCATGCCGAGCGACTCGGCGACGGTGATCTGCACGTGGTCGACGTAGCGCCGGTTCCACAGCGGCTCGAAGATGCCGTTGCCGAAGCGGAACACGAGCAGGTTCCGGACGGTCTCCTTGCCGAGGTAGTGGTCGATCCGGTAGACCTGCGACTCGCGGAAGACCTTGGCGACCTCGCGGTTCAGCCGATGGGCAGAATCGAGATCGCGGCCGAACGGCTTCTCGACGACGACCCGCCGCCAGCCGCCGCCGTGCGTCTCATGGTCGAGGCCGCAGCGACCGAGCTGACCGACGACGACCGGGAACGCGGTCGGCTGCGTGGCGAGGTAATACAGCCGGTCGCCGGCCGTGCCGTGGGCCGCGTCGATCGCATCGAGCCGTGCGGCGAGCCGGTCGAACGCGGCGTCGTCTGCGAAGTCCGCCCGCTGGTACTCGACGCGCTCGAGGAACGGCTCGACGCGAGACGATTCCGGGGCGACCCGGCTGTGGCGGTCGAGCGCGGCTCGGACCTCCTCGCGGAAGGTCGCGTCGTCGTACGGCCGGCGGCCGACTGCGACGACTCGGAACTCGTGCGGCAGCAGGTCCGTCCGCCACAGCTGGTACAGCGCGGGGAACACGCGCCGGCTGGCCAGGTCGCCGGTGGCGCCGAACAGGACGAAGGCGTGCGGGTCCGGCATCCGCTCGAGTCGCAGGCCTTCTCTGAGCGGGTTCGCCGCAGCTTTCTCCGCGTTCGTCGTCGGGCGGGCAGCCCGGCGACCGGCGGCTGCGGGGCGACGTCCGCTTCGGCGACCGGCGACGGCGAGGCGGAGCTCGCGGATCGTGAGCGGCCCCTCGTCGCCCGGCGCGGCACCCCGTGGCCCGCCGCCGCCCGGTGTCGTTTTCACCGCACAGCAACCGGGGTGCTGGTACGTGCCGCTTCGGGGTCCGATCGGGCCACCCGTCCGGCCTCGAGGCCGCCGATCGTGCTCGGCCGCGCCGACCGGTCCGCCTGCGGATCTCCGGAGCCACGGCAGCCCGTGCGTAAGAGCACCCCGGCTGCTATCCGGCGGAAGCGGCGGCAGCGGACGACCGGCCGGCCGAGGCCGCTCACTCGGTCTTCACGGTGTGGCCGCCGAACTCGTTGCGCAGCGCGGCGAGGACTTTCGCTCCGTACGAGTCCTGTTGACGGGAGCGGAAGCGCGTCTGCAGCGCGATCGTGATGACCGGCGCCGGGACGTCCCGGTCGATCGCCTCCTGGACCGTCCAGCGGCCCTCGCCCGAGTCGGCGACCCAACCCTTCAGGTGCTCGAACTCAGAGCCGTTCGCGGTGAAGGCACGCCCGGCCAGCTCGAGCAGCCACGAGCGGACGACCGAGCCGTGCATCCACAGGTCGGCGACCGCTGCCAGGTCGACCTTGTAATCCGACGCGTGGAGGATCTCGAAACCCTCGGCGTAGGCCTGCATCAGTCCGTACTCGATGCCGTTGTGGATCATCTTCACGTAGTGGCCCGAGCCCGGACCGCCGGTGTGGAGGTAGCCGCGCTCGGGCGCCAGGGAGTGGAAGACCGGCTCGAGCGCGGCGACGGCATCGCGATCCCCGCCGACCATCAGGCAGAACCCGTTCGCCAGGCCCCAGATCCCGCCCGAGACGCCGGCGTCCACGTAGCGGATGCCCTTCGCGGCGAGGTCGGCGTGGCGCCGGACGTCGTCGTGGAAGTTCGTGTTGCCGCCGTCGACGATGGTGTCGCCCGGCTCGAAGTGCTCCGTGAGCTCGGCGATCTGCGCCTCGGTCACGTCTCCGGCGGGGACCATGATCCAGGCGACCCGCGGCGGCGCCAGCTTCGACACGAGCTCCGCGATCGTGAACGCCGGCTCGGCGCCCTCGAGGGCCAGCTCGCGGGTCTTCTCCGGCGTGCGGTTGTAGGCCACGATGGCGTGCCCGTCGCGCAGCAGCCGGCGGCACATGTTGCCGCCCATCCGTCCGAGTCCGATGAAGCCGATGCGCATGGGGTGGGCCTCCGTGGGTGGTAGCGAGGGCGGGCCGCTGCGTCGAGGTCCCCGGTCGGTGGGCCGCCTGATCGCGGACGTTACGCCAGTGCGCGCTCGAGGGCCCGCTCCAGGACGCCGAGCCCGGCCTCGACGTCCGGCCCGAGATCGAGCCGCAGGATGGGCAGGCCGCGCGCGGACACGGCCTCGAAGTCGCCGCGGGCCTGGGCGTCGATGAGCTGGCCGAAGGTGTACGGCCAACCCGGGATCTCGCGCTCGTGGACGTGCTCGCTGACGAGCTGCAGGAACCAGCCCGACGGCGGGCCGCCCTTGTGGAGCTGGCCGGTCGAGTGCAGGAAGCGCGGGCCGTAGCCCGCCGTGGTCGCGCAGCGCGTGGCGTCGCGCAGGCGACCGCGGATCCGGGCGAGGGCCGCGTCGGCGGCCGGGCTCGGTGCGACGAATGCCTGGAGCGCGAGGTAGGCGTCGTCCCGGCGGCGCGAGAGCTGGCGGCGCAGGTCGGCGACGAGCCCGGGGTCATCCACGCGGAGCGGCTCGGCCGTCACCGCCGCCCCGGCCTCGGGCGCCTCGCCGCCGGCGACCGCGGCGAGGACGCGCCGCGTCCGCTCCTTGGCGTCCTCGACGTCCGGCTGGTCGAACGGGTCGATCCGCAGGACCGCTCCGGCGATCGCCGTCGCGACCTCCCAGCGGATGAACTCGCCGCCGAGCTCGATGGGGTCCCCGAGCTCGATCCGGATGACCGGCTGGCCGATCGCCTCGAGGGCGTCGACGGTGACGTCGCCCGGGTGCGGGTCCGTCCCGGCGAGCCGCAGCCGGATGAAGACCCGGTCCGGTCCGTACGCGTCGACGTCGCCGAGCGGCTCGAGATCGACCGGGACGATCCCGACGCCATGCTTGCCGGTGCTCTCGGCGATGAGCTGCTCGAGCCACGCCCCGAGCGACGCGATCCCCGGGTCGGCGATGAACGTGAGCTTGTCACGCCCGGCGGCGGCGAGGGTGCCGATCGCGAGACCCAGGCTGACCCCGGGGTTCGCCTCCGGGTCCGGGTCGCTGCAGCGGGCGAGCATCGTCGCCGCCGATGACAGCAGCGCGTCCAGGTCGAGGCCCAGCAGCGAGGCGGGGACGAGGCCGACGTAGCTCAGGGCGCTGTAGCGGCCGCCGATGTCGGGCGGGTTGAGGAACACCTCGCGCAGGTCGTCGTGGTGGGGGATCGCCGCCTCGCTCTTTCCGGGATCGGTGATCGCGACCACGAACTCCCCGGGCCGCTGCGTGGAGCCCCGCAGCTCCAGCGTGGCCCCGAGGCGCGCCCAGGCGTCGGCCAGGAATGCGAGCGGCTCGGTCGTCGTGCCGGACTTCGAGGCGACGATCCAGAGAGTCGAGAGCGGGTCGAGGTCGTCCACGACGCGCGCGACCGCGGCAGGGTCGGTCGAGTCGAGGATCCGCAGGTCGAGCCAGCCCTCGCCGGTGCCGAAGGTTCGCGAGAAGACCTCCGGCGCCAGGCTCGAGCCGCCCATGCCCATGACGACGGCCGTCCGGAAGCCGGCGTCTCGGATGCCCTCACCGAAACCCTCGAGCGCGGCCACCTGGCCGGCGAAGTGACCCGGTGCGTCCAGCCAGCCGAGCCGCTCGGCGATCGCGGCCCGCACCCGCGGATCGTCCGACCAGAGGCTCGTGTCGCGGTCGTAGAGGCGCTCCGCCCAGCGCTCCTCGCGCGCCCGTTCGACCGCCGCCGGGATCGCGGGGGATCGCGCGTCGCGCATCCGTTCAGCCAGCTTCTTCGATCGCCAGGACCTTCGCAAGCCGACGACGGTGGCGCGCTTCGCCGCTGAACGTCGCGCTGAGGAAGGCGAGCGCACACTCGTACGCCGGCTCGGACCCGACGACCCGCGAGCCGAGCGTCAGGACGTTCATGTCGTCATGCTCGACGCCCTGGTGGGCGGAGTACGTGTCGTGGCACACCGCGGCGCGGACACCGCGGATCTTGTTCGCCGCGACCGACGCCCCGACACCGGAGCCGCAGACGAGGATGCCGCGATCCGCCCGCCCGTCGCGGATCGCCTCGCCGACGGCGCGCGCGAAGTCGGGGTAGTCGTCGTTCGGGTCGGAGCCGTCGCCGCCGAGATCGATGAGCTCGTGGCCGAGGTCGGCCGCCGCGAGGCGCCCCAGCAGCTCCGCCTTGAGCGCGGCGCCGGCATGGTCGGCGGCGAACGCGACGCGCATCATGGGCGTCCCGCGACGACCTGGACCGTCACTCCGGCATCGGGCCAGCCGCGATCCGTAGTGATGATGCGGTCGGCCATCACGGCTTGGGCTGTCGCGATCACGAGAGCGTCCGGCAGCTTCAGCGAACGGCCGAACCGTGCGCGGAGCGCCGCGGCGGACGCTGCGATCTGGCGGGATGCGGGCTCGACCCGCGCCGGCAGGTCGTCGATGAAGCCTTCGGCCTGGCGGACCGCGTCGCCGCCCAGACGGCTCGGCAGGACGAGCACCTCTGTATACGCCGAAGCCGGAAGGACGAGGTCGTCCTCGCGTAGCGCGGCGGAGACCGCGGCCCGCGCGGTCGCGTGGTGGACGTCATCGCGGTCCATGACCGCGATGAGCACGCCCGAGTCGAGGACGGTCAGCCCCATTCGTCGCGGAGCTCGTCGAGATGGCCGGGCGGATACATCCCGGTGAAGATGCCGGCGTAGCGCTCCACCGGATCTTCCGCTCGCGTGAGGACGACACGGCCTCCGGACTCGACGTCCACTCGCAGCGCATCACCCACATCGAGACCCGCCCGCGCCAGGGCATCGGTCGGGATCGTCACCTGGTGCTTCGCGCTGACCCGTGTGTAGCCGCGCCTGCGTCGCGTGACCTTTACTCGGTCGACCATGAGTAAAGGATAATCTCGATGGCAGCCGGCTGCAACCGTCAGGGGTGGCCGGAATGGAGCGTGGGTACCCGCCCGCGGAGGCCGTCCCGGACGACGCGCCGGGCGACATCCGCGACCCGCTCGACCGTGAAGCCGAGGTGCTCGAAGATGGCGGCCCCCGGCGCCGAAGCTCCGAAGCGATCGAGGCCGACGATCGCGCCCTCGTCGCCGACCCAGCGTTCCCAGCCGAACGTCGCCATCGCCTCCACCGAGACCCGCTTCCTGACGTCCGCCGGGAGGACGGAGCGCTGGTAGGCCTCGTCCTGCGCCTCGAACTGCTCCCAACAAGGCAGCGACACCACCCGCGCCCGGATGCCGTCCCCCTCGAGCGCGTCGACGGCGCCATGCGCGACGTGGAGCTCCGAGCCGGTGCCGATGAGGATGATGTCAGGGAGGCCGCCCGCGGCTTCGTTCGAGGCGGCCCGCAGCACGTAACCGCCGCGCCGGACGCCTTCGCGCGCCATCTCTGCGGTTCCCGGGAGGACCGGCAGCTTCTGGCGGGTCAGCGAAAGGGCCACCGGGCCGTCGCGGCGCTCGACGGCGAGCGCCCACGCCGCGAGCGCCTCGTTCGCGTCGCCTGGCCGGACGAACCACAGGTTCGGCATCGCGCGCAGGGCGGCGGCGTGCTCGACCGGCTGATGGGTCGGGCCATCCTCGCCGAGTCCGACCGAGTCGTGCGTCCAGACGTAGACGACATGGAGTCCGGCGAGCGCCGCCAGCCGCACGGCGCCGCGCATGTAGTCGCTGAAGTTCAGGAACGTGCCGGCATACGGGATGAAGCCGCCGTGGTAGGCGATGCCGTTCGCGATCGCGCCCATCGCGTGCTCA
>Ga0247727_10017628_pt1 | contig 11343 bp, 11 predicted proteins | sample WisWelCaveWW1625_FD_202498 | JGI IMG/M metagenome (GOLD analysis project Ga0247727, IMG submission 202498) | Biofilm microbial communities from Wishing Well Cave, Virginia, United States - WW16-25 | ecosystem: Environmental > Aquatic > Deep subsurface > Groundwater > Cave microbial mat | place... | reverse complement strand
GATGAGGCATTGCACGTCGCGAAACTTCATCCATTGCGCGCGTCAAACTCGATAACGGCGAAACAGGCTGAGGCGTTGCATGATGCGATCCGCAAAGTGTTGAGAGAAGGTATTCGCCGCAACGGCGCATCCATTGACCGGGTGTATCGCGGCGGAGAATTCCAAAATTATTTTCGGGTATATGATCGCGAAGGGGAGCCGTGTAAAAATTGCGGCACGAAGATCAAACGCATTACTGTCGGTCAGCGAGGCACACATTATTGCCCCACATGCCAAAGGTTAAGGTGAATGATGGAATTTAATTGGTCAATTGTTGGTTGGATCGCCGGACTGGTCTTCGTTTATATTTTTGGATTATTCGAAGGGCGTGGTCAGGGATACAAAAGACGCAAAGCAGATGAGGAGCAGGAAAAGAAAGAACAACCTGCGCCTGCACAACCCACAACCATCAAAGAGGACGACCCGGGCATTTTGCGAATCAAAATCGAAAATGGATCGCCGGCTCTCGATCTCGACGGCACGCGCGTGAACGCTACATCGCTATCGTCCGATCAACGCAAACGATTGATTAACCTGGTGAGCATGATTCGTCCCTGGCTGGAAGGAAAGCCGGCGTCCGCGCCAACGATGACAACTCCCCCGCCGCCTCCTAAGCTGATAACTGCTCCTGTTCAACCGGCGGCTCAAACTCCTCAACCAACTCCGCCACCCCAAGCCGCTTCAGGAATTTCGATAATTGCAAAAGAAGACCGTCCCATTGCGGCGGCGAATAGCATTGTCGGTCAGATTGATTCGATCTTGCAGATGCGGCTTGCCGGGTCGCCGCTTGAAGATCGCGGCGTGTTTCTCGCTCAATCACCAGAGGGCGGTGTGATTGTTTTTGTAGGATTAAGTAAATATATGGGGGTGGATGATGTGCCTGATGCTGATATCAAAGCCGCCATCCGCGCGGCGATTGCAGAATGGGAAAAGAAATACACGCCGGGGATCTAGCGATAGTACCGCTCCATCGGGGTCTGAGACCCCGATGGAGCATAACATCATGATTCGCTTTTATTGAATCGCGCGCTTAACACGGGGCAATGCGCGGACTCGGCGACTTCCGCAGTGATGTTCGGAGCATAATATTGACGCAGGGTATGCCCGCTATACGCCGAACCCATGCAAACCATGTCATAATTCCCTTCGCCGATCTCAGCCAGAATTTCCTCCACCACATTGCCCTGCCGCGCGATGGCTTTGGCATTCAAGCCTGCATTTTGCGCGATCTCCAGCGCTCTGCGTAAACTTCGCCCGGGCAGGGTATCCGTCTCTGCCAGATCATTGACATGACCCTGCACCCCGCGCGTGGATGGATAGTCAATATTTGTAGGAGGGAGCACATACAGGATCGTGACATCCGCCTGGTTGCCCACTGCCACCTGAATAGCAATATTCTCCGCAGACTCTTCGTACCCCAGTCCACCTACACTGATTAATAATTTTTTGATAGGCAGTCGCACTTGAGGGACGTACAGGATTGGTCCTTGAATCTGTTCCATCAACGAGCGGATCGAACGACCTGTCAGCCAGCGTTTGAATTGTGGGCGTCCCAACGGGCTGACGACAGTGATGAAATTGCCCTTGTTCGCAACCTCGGGGATAATGGTTTCGGCAAACCCATTGCGGATATCAAGGTTATATTCCACGCCATTCTCATGGAACAATTCGACGGCGCTCGCGAAGATATCCTCCAAAGGGTGGTGGTCGTCTATCGCCGCAGGATTCAGTTCCTCGGTCACGCCCAGAAGCGTTGCTTTCGTCTGCATGGACTGCGCGAGCGCGGCTCCATATTCAATCGCAGACCACGTCCCCTTGAATCCATTTGTAACGATCAAAAATTCAGGTTTCATCTGAAACTCCGTTTGCCGAATAAAACTACACCGAGTATGCCTGCGCCGAGCAAAACGAACGGCGACGGTATCTCGAACCAGAATGCAATCGCGCTGAGCAAGGCAATCAACACAACGCGGCGATCAATTTTTTTTCTTGAGTCTGCGCGGAATAATTCCCACGCGACCACCACGATCAACGCGGCAACTGCGGGACTCATGCCCGCTACAAAACCTGTCAGCCAGGCTTCCTGTTGAAACTGTTGGAGCAAAGTGGCAACGATCAACATCAACACGGTTGGAGGCAGGATCGCTCCAAGCAGCGCGGTGAATACGCCAGGAATACCACCCGCTGAAAAACCGACGAACATCGCGAGTTTTAACGCTTCACTCCCCGGCAATACATTTGAAAAGCCGACGGCTTCGACGAATTGTTCCTCCGTCATGATCTTACCGACGGCTTCCTCATATAAGAAGCCAACGGATGCAGGACCCGACGGGGAAAGAATGTTCACCTTGAGGAACATCCACAAGAGACGAAGCCAGACGGAAAAATTTTGGTCTTTCATGAAAGAAAAAATACCCCAATCAACCCAGCGACAATGACAACGATGCGCGCGGGCGCATTCAGGAACATGGCAATCAAACTGATTGCGCCAATTGCCCAGCCTTCCCATCCGGTTGAACCGCCCTTCTGAAAAATCTTCCATGCGACGAAAAGCATTAGCACTGAAATGGCGGGAGTAAGCCCTTCAATGAAGCTGCTCAACCATGCTTCGCGGCGCAGGCGGTGCAGGATCATCGTCACACCAAGGATGATTAATGTTGGAGGCAGAATCGAGGCAGTAAGGGCGACGAATCCACCAGGGATTCCAGCCACAGCATAGCCAGTGTACATCGCAAGCTGCAACGCATCGCTCCCCGGCAGAACAGATGACAGGCCCACTGCTTGTATAAATTGCCCCTCGGTCACCAGTTTGCCAACCACTTCATGGTAGAGCAAGCCTACCGAAGCGGGACCCGATGTGCTTAATAAATTTACTTTTAGAAATATCCAGAAGAGTTGAGTGAGTTGATCCAAGTTGATTCCTCGTGAATTAGGTAATTGTAATAGGAAAAGCGTATTCACAAGAGTAGCATTGGTTGGATGGGTGTAAAATGGGAAAAGAATCTCATTGCGAGGAGGGCTGGTGTGCAATCCCCTTATCGTGTTGGAGATTGTGTCGCCACGGCGGCGCTTCGGGCAAGCACCGCCCTCGCAATGACATGCGGAGAACTCATGGCAAAAGAATTTCGCAAAGAAAAAGACTCGCTCGGCGAACTAAACGTACCTGCATCGGCGTTGTACGGCGTACAAACTCAACGCGCCGTGGACAACTTCCCCATCAGCGGGTTGAAGCCATGGCGCGCGTTCATCTGGTCGATTGCGGCGATCAAACGCTCGGCGGCATTGGTTAACTTTGAACTGGGTCTGTTCAATGACCGTGAAGTGGACGGAAAACGCTTCACCGCGCAGCAATTGGCTGATTCGGTTGCCCAAGCCGCGGCGGAAGTGATGGACGGCAAATGGGACGATCAATTTGTCGTCGAGCCTTTTCAGGCAGGCGCGGGGACTAGCCACAACATGAACGCGAATGAGGTCATCGCCAACCGTGCCACGCAAATTTTGGGCGGCGAACTCGGAACGTATTATGTTCATCCGAACGATCATGTTAACATGGCGCAATCCACGAATGACGTGATTCCAACTTCGATTCGTCTGGGCGCGCTATGGCGCGTGGATGAGTTGCTGGCTTCGTTGAAAAATTTACAGACCGCGCTGGAAGTGAAGGCACGCGAATTTGATGAGGTCGTCAAATCGGGGCGCACACACTTACAGGACGCGGTGCCTCTGAGATTGGGTCAGGAATTTTCCGCGTATGCAAAGGCAGTCCAACGCGACGCGGAGCGCGTCCGCAGGGCGGCTGAGGGGTTGAGAAGGCTGGGGATCGGCGGGACAGCAGTCGGGTCGGGGCTGAACGCGCATCCCGAATATCACGCGCGCATGGTCAGGAAGTTATCCGAGATCACCGGGCTCGAGTTGCGTGAGTCCGATAATCTGTTTGAGTCGATGCAGTCCATGGCGGACGCGGCGGACTTCTCCGCCTCGTTGCGGACTCTGGCATTGGACCTCGTCCGCATTGCGAACGATTTCCGCCTCCTTGCTTCAGGACCATCCACTGGATTCGATGAGATTCGCCTGCCTGCTGTTCAGCCTGGTTCTTCGATTATGCCTGGCAAGGTAAACCCCGTGCTGGCTGAGATGCTGGATCAAGCCATGTTCCATGTGATCGGCTGTGACGCGACAGTAGCTCTCGCGGCGCAGGCGGGACAACTCGAACTCAATGTGATGATGCCCATTCTCGCGCACAACCTGTTCGAGATGATGCAGGTGGTGATCGGCGCGGTGAACGCGTTTACCGAGCGTGCCGTGAAAGGTGTGACCGCCAACCGCGAAAAAGCGGAAGGCTGGCTGGCGAAGAACGCCATCATCGTGACGGCGTTGAACCCCGTGATTGGATATTCGCAAGGCGCGGCACTCGTAAAAGAAGCGATGGCGTTGAATGCATCCATCAAAGAATTGGCAATCGAGAAGGCAAAGGCGGGATTGTTGAAACACCGCGACGAAGACCGCTCGGTGAAGCCAGAGGAAATCGAGTCCGCGCTAGGCGATTTACGCAAGTTGACGGAGGGCGGAATTGTGGGAGGAGTCGGTGGAGGAGGATAAGTTGTCGCTATGGCTTTACGACCCGCTCCCTCATCACGTACCGATTCACCCCTCCAAAGCGATATTTGTATTCCTCATCCCCGCGCATGAAGTCGAAGCGACGATTAAATCATAAGTGGAGCGGGCTGATAGTGCCTGCTCCACTTATTGGGTCCAAGCAAAATTTACCGTCCTGCCTGCAAGTGTTCCGCCAGCCACATTTTGATGATCGCCTGGCGGGTGACGCCGCGTCGTTTCGCTTCACGGTCGAGCGCGGCAATCATCCAAACAGGGAAACCCACATTGATGCGTTTCTGTTCCTCAGCGGGACGGCGCGCTTTGGAAAGGTCAAGATGTTCGATAACGTTTTCACCGTCATGGAATTTTTTATCGAAGTTAGATGCTTTCGTTTTCATACAAATCAATCTCCTCGTCTCTTGAACGCCGCACGGAAATAATTCGGATATTCTCACTACGATAGGTAATGACTGCCGACCAATAGCTACCTTTGATTTTCCCAACCACAAGAAAACGCGGCTCATCCGTAGTTCTTGCAGGAATTTCAATGTATTGTTCATCGTCCCATAATGCCTGTGCGTCATCGAAGTCAATACCATGCTTGGCGCGGTTAGCATCGCTTTTGTGCGGATCATATTCAAAAGGCATAGTGAAATTATACCTGACTTCGTTAAGCGCGTCTCGCTACGGTTTACTCACCCTCTCCCTCATCACGTACCGATTCACCCCTCCAAAGCGATATTTGTACTCCTCATCTCCGCGCATGAAGTCGAATTCGTAGCGTCCGTTTTCGCAGCACCATTGAATCGTATGCGCCAGCAATACCCACCCCGGGGAAAGTTCCATGTGCGCGCGGCTGACGCCTGAGTTGTAGCCCCACAGTTTGTTTTTGTAATCGAAGTTGAGCGACGCGGCGACCCGAGCGCCGTCTATTTCCAGAAACGCGAGCCAGAGGTAGCCTTGTTCAAATGCAGTGCGGATGGTCGTGGACATCTGATCACGCATCATATCTTTGAGGAACAACGCTTTATTGGGGTCTTGAATCATGAGGTGGAAGAACGCATTTAACTCGGCTTCAATATCCGCACCTTTATCAACGACGTAAAAGCGGACGTTCAACTCTGACTCCGCGGCGCGTCTCATCTTACGGCGGATCTCGTGACGCTGTTTCTTACCGAGACGCGAAAGGTAGTCTTCAAACGAGCCGTTCAATGCAATGCGCGGCGTGGGACGATAGATCTCTGCGTGATACGCCCAGCCGCGTTTCTCGAATTCCTCCTTGAGGGCGCCGCGCGTGGGAGAGGAATCGGGGAGGTTATACCAATCGAGGGCGCGCCAATTACCGGCTGAGGAGGAGGCGAGAAAATCCAATAACCCAGATAAGAATCGCGACACATCCTGTTCGCGTACGATCAAATCCAGATAATCGGAAATTTCGATACTGCCAACAAGCAGGAGCGTCGGTTGACCGTCGTATTCCGCGATGAAGAGCGGCGCGATGCCAATCAATTGATCGTTTTCGGTTGCCGAAACCAAAACTAATTCCGCGTTTTGGCGAAGCCACTCGCCGCCGCCGAGAGTCTTCCACCATTCACTGAGATATTCGTAGCGTGAAAACGGGGTATCGGCAATGCTTTGCTCGACCAGCCCATTCCATGTTGCCGCGTCAATTTCAGAAAAGTCTTTGTGAAGTTCAAAATTCATAAAAAATTTTGCCACAGAGAACACCGAGATTCTGAGAAAAGAAAACAAAACTCAAATCTCTCTGCGATCTTTGTGGCTATTCCTTCCTGTAACGCACAAATTTTACCAGTATAATGATGGCAACCTTTTCAACATTCTTACGCCGTGTCCACATTCGATCTCAACATCCTCCCCATTCATAGAATCAACGGACAAGAGTCAGCAGACCTGCCCGGCTTGTTGGCAATCACGCCGCCGCGTAAAGCCGCGCGCGGACGCGAGAAGGATAACCTGATCGTTTATCTCATGCTGTCGGGCAATGCCGCGTTCTCAACCGGCGAACATGCTCAATTAATCAACAATGCCGCGAATTTGTTTTATCAATCGGCTGGCTCGCTGACCTCCGCCCTGCGCAAAGCCGCGGAGAATATCAACGGCGTTTTGCTCGAACGAAATTTATCGACAACGGGACGCGGGCAATACGCGCTCGGTTTGCTTGTGCTGGCTGTGGCACGCGAGGCGCAATGCACCGTTTTACTGAGCGGACCCACCCACGCGATCTGGGTGAGCGAAGGGCAGTCGCGTCATATTCACGACCCCGCGCTTTCGGGCAAAGGCTTGGGTTCGAGCCAAAGCATGCAAACCTATTTTTCGCAAGTTGAATTGCACTCAAACGATCTGCTGATGTTGTGTGGAAAATTCCCGAAAGATTGGGAAGCCGATTTAATGGGCGAACGTCCGCCTGCATCACTGGAATCAAGTTATCGTAAATTGACTCTCACAAAAGGCGACTTGAACGCCGCGTTGATTCAGTCTCAAAGGGGACAGGGCATGCTAACAATTTTGAGCGCAGAAACAAGTGCATCGCTTCATTCTGCGCCTCAGGCTGTTCCCGTTATTCAAGAATCTATCTCCCCTGAATCTTTTGAACGGCAGGTTGATGAAGAATCCCAACCTGAACAATCTCCAGAATCTGAATTACCAATTGTCGCGAAGCATCCCCATGGGACTAATTACCAAAATCCTGGCCTCGATGCGGGCTTCGCAACAGACGCTCAGCCCCACTCGACCACCGATAATGAACAAGCCCATTCTTCCATCACCGAAGAACAACTTGACGAACTTGTAGACTTCGCCGCGCACATGGTGCAGCCCTCTGCCTATGCCATTCCGCCGCAACTTGACGAGATAATCCCTCTTCCAAATGAAGAGACTCCGGTCATAACATCTGCAACACGAAGTTTCCCTCCGTCCATACCACGAGTCCAACCGGTTGAACAAAAGATTGAACCCATGATAGAAATTGAATCAGAGGAAGAACCGGAAGTTGAGTCTCCTGAAACGGAAGAACCCATCTCAGTTACATCCACACTGTCACCCAACCTGGATGCGACCACAGGAGAGTCCAAGCCCAATGCGCACGCCCAGGCAACGCGTCAGATGGCAAAGGTAATGGTCGGCGGAATCCAAACCGGGCGGCGCGTGAACGAGCGCCTCGGGTCATTCCTCCAACGATTCATCCCACGCCTGCTCCCCGGCACAGAGAGTCCGGATGGAAAATCCCAGCAACAACAAATGTTCATCATGCCCATCTACGCGATGGTGTTCATCGCGGTGGTGATTCCCGTTCTGGTTGTGACAATTGCATCCGTGGTTTATCTCCGCTTCGGTCAGAGCGTGCAATTCGACGAGTTGTATTCGCAGGCGCTGAATGCCCGCGCACAAGCCGTGAGCGAGAGCGATCCCGCGCGTCAACGCGAGGCGTGGCAAAACGTGTTGAGTTTTCTCGATAAAGCAGAAAGTTATCGAGAAACGGACGAATCAAAATTACTGCGCTCCGAAGCGCAATTAAATTTCGACAACTTGATGGGCATTGTTCGTCTCGAATTTACCCCCGCATTCACAAACGGACTCGGCGCATCCACGCAGATCAGCCGCATGGCGGCAAGCGAAAGCGACTTATACATGCTCGACGCCGAACGCGGGAATATCCTGCATGCAACCTTCACAGGTCGAAGCCTTGAGTTGGATAACACCTTCAACTGTCAGCCTGGCACACATGCGGGTTATCAGGTTGGCACATTAGTAGATCTGCTCGCGCTGCCCAAGGTCAACGCGGCAGGCGCGACCGTGCTTGGCATTGATGCCAGCGGAAATCTTTTATATTGCGCACCGGGTCAGGTGCCACAAGCCATTCCCCTTCCATCGCTTCCCAATACCAATTGGGCACGCGTCACCTCCTTTGTGTTGGAAGGCGGCAACTTATATGTACTCGATGCAACCGCGCGCGCGGTGTGGGTCTTCGTTGGCAAAGACAGCGCGTTCGTGGATACGCCTTATTTTTATTTCGGCAATCAGATCCCCAGCACGATTGACTCTGCCATTGATCTTGCCGTAAGCGGCGACGATTTGTATCTGCTCCATGCAGACGGGCATCTCTCCACTTGCACCTTCAGCCGCATTGCGGAAACGCCCACGCGATGTATTGACCCGGTCGTCTTTCAAGATGTTTTCCCCGCACATCAGGGGCTGAATGTGTTTGCCCAGGCGCACTTCACACAAATGTCGCTCACCAATCCGCCGAACGCGGTGATCCTTTTGCTCGACTCTGAAAACCAGAGCGTCTTCCGATTCTCGCCCCGCTCACTCGAATTGCAAAACCAGGTCAGCGGTCACGCGGGCAAGGGCAATCCGTTCCAATCCGGACCTGTCGGCGCGATGGCAGTCAGCCCGAATTATGTGTTGTACGTCTCAATCGGAGATCAGGTCTATTTCGCGACAAACCTTCCGTAAACTTTGTTACTCCGTTGGTTGAGTAGGGAAAGTGATTTTCTCGCCCATATCGAACCCAACAAATAACAAGAGAGATTTTACTCATTGGTGGTTTCGATACGCGGCGCTCCGCGCCACTACTCAACCACCGTCTGATTACTGGATATGATACTCCTTTCCCTCTTCCGACGAAAAGCCCCGCTTCCCGCTTCGCGGCAGCCGATCGTTGTTCCTGATTCTTCGGACGAGCCTCCTCAACTGACGATTCTCAAAACCCTCGTCATCGTTTACAACCCCGTTGTGGATGAAACTTCAGGCAAAAAACTCTCGGAGTACATGAATTGGAACAAGGTCGAGGATCTGGCAAAGGGATTCATGTCCGACATTCTGCAGGTCAGCGGCGAACTCGTCCGCTACCAAATCGTCCAACGCATTGACGTGGATGCCTTCCCTGCAAAGGTGAACGGTTACACCTATAATGCCCAGACCTACCTCGATGTTGTGAGCGGCGTAACATCACCCTATATGCCGCAGGAAGCGGACTATCATGCCATCATCAAACGCTTCAACATTCTGCAACGCGTGGCAAAGAACGAAATAGACGAAGTGTGGGTATTCAACTTCCCGCACGCCGGTTTCCACGAATCCATCATGGGCGGACCCGGAGCTTTCTGGTGCAACGCTCCCCCACTGAAAAACACAGAGGCGTCGAAGCGGCGTTTTGTCATCATGGGTTTCTCCTACGAACGCGGCGTCGGTGAGATGCTGGAGAACATGGGGCATCGCGCCGAATCAATCATGGAAAAAACTTTCGAAAAATTAAGCGGCGACGACAATTTATGGAATCGCTTTATTCGGTACGAACAGACTTCCCCCGGGAGAGCCGCGCTGGGCAACGTCCATTTCGCGCCGAACAGCGACCGCGACTACGACTGGAACAATCCATCAACAGTCATCAGCGAATGCGACGACTGGCTAAATAACTTCCCGAATTTCAAAGGCGCGACTCGCAAGGTCAACGCAGAGGATTGGGGCAACGGCGATACCCGCAAACATCACGTCTGGTGGATGAAACATTTTCCCAAAACAAAAGGGCGCAGGAATAATATCCACAACAACTGGTGGCAATATGTTGCGAATCCAAATCATGTAATTGTGTAAGCAGAACTCGGAGATCTTGGAGACCTCCGAGTTCTTATTTCTTATCCTGCAATTTTCAACGCGACCATCGTCACATCGTCAGCCAGCGACTTGTGATCTCCGAATGCGCTTGCGCTCTGAAACACTGTTTGAAGGATATCGGGGGCAGTCAGGTCGGCGCTCTGCAAAATCAGTTCAGCCAGGCGATTCTGCCCAAATTGTTCATTGCCAGACACATTCAAAACCTCCGTCACCCCGTCTGTATACAGCAGTAATGAATCACCTTTCGAAAGACTAACTGCTTCGGTTCGGGGATGAAAAAACTCTGCCAAACCGATCGCGGGTCCAGTCGGCATCAGCCAGGCGATCTCGTTATTTTCCCTTCGATGAATGGCTGGCGGGTTATGCCCCGCGTTAACGTATGTCAGTTTAAGGCTGGCAGGGTCGAAACGAGCCAGAAACACGGTCACAAAGGTTGAGAAATTGATGTTATGGATATAGAAACGATTGATCCGTTCCAGAATTTCGGCAGGCGAATCTGTGTCGGGCGCCATCGTCCGCAAGGCAGTTTGCAGACTGCTCATCAGCATCCCTGCTGAAACGCCATGCCCGCTCACATCCGCAATGACCAACCCATGCGTTCCATCGCGGAATTTGAAGAAGTCGAAGTAATCGCCGCCAATGATCTCTGCCGGGCGGCTGAACGCGGCAACTTCCACACCTGAAATGACGGGTGTATTCTGCGGCAGCAAGGCGCGCTGGACGATCTGTGAAAGTTCCAATTCAGATTCCAGGCGCCGCATCTCTGCCTCAGAATAGTGATCCAAACAAATGGACGCGGTGTAATCCATTTCCAGGCGGCTGGACTCCACATAACCGTGACAGATCTCACAAAGCCCAAGCGAATTGCTCTCCAGTCTCTCAAGGCTGGTGGTGATAACCTGCAAATGATCCTGTACGCAGTGGTCATCGTTACACAGGCAGATAACCTTCTCTGCGTCCGATGCTGTTTCGAGAAACTCGGTTACGTTTTGAAGTTTTTCATCCAAACCGACCTGAATGCGCTGAAAAATGTCAATTGCCATGATATGCTCCAATCCGGGTAAATCTATC
>Ga0247727_10017627_pt1 | contig 11346 bp, 7 predicted proteins | sample WisWelCaveWW1625_FD_202498 | JGI IMG/M metagenome (GOLD analysis project Ga0247727, IMG submission 202498) | Biofilm microbial communities from Wishing Well Cave, Virginia, United States - WW16-25 | ecosystem: Environmental > Aquatic > Deep subsurface > Groundwater > Cave microbial mat | place... | reverse complement strand
CACGCTCGGCTATGCGTTCTCGCAAATTTTTGCAACCGAGCTTGATTCGCTGACGCTCAAGCTCGCGCCGGGAATTTATTCCGTCGCCACCAACGGCGAGCAATTTCCGATTCAGGCCAAGAGCAATATCGCGATTCTCGGCTCAACGGCGAGCACGGGAACGATTTTCGGCGGCGCGAATGTTGCGAATTCCGAACTGCTGCGGCTGGAAAATATCGCGAAACTTCGTTTGGCGAATTTGACTTTCCGCAATTACAAAACCGCGATTAAATCCAGCACAATTCTCGCGCGCTTCAGCGAGGATATTTTGATCGAAAACTGTGTTTTCGAAGACAATCAATCGCAGCGCGGCGCGGCGATCACGTTTATCCGGGTCAAAAGCTCGGAGGTTCGCAACAATATTTTCCGCCGCAACCGCAGCACGGGGCACGGCGGGGCGCTGGCGTTGCTGGATGATGCGACGGAGCTGACCGGAAATGTTTTCACCGACAACAGCGCGGCCAATGGCGGCGGCGCGGCGCATTGCGACTCCACCAGCGAGAGCAAGTTCATCAAAAACGAATTTAAAAACAATTCAGCCGCTTTCGGCGGCGCGCTGTATGTGACGCTTTCGAGCGTGCGCGTTTTCAATAACCGCATCATCGCGAATCGCGCCACGGTTGCCGGCGGCGGGGCTATCGCCCTGGATGGCGGTTCGCTGCCGCAGATCGGCACACGCGATACGCAGGCCAACGACATTTACTTGAACACTGCGGCGCTGGGCGGCTCGCAAATTCATCGTTTCGAGATCGGCATCAAGATTGACGCACGCTACAATTACTGGGGCCAAATTCCCGACTCGACGACGCTCGCGCCCTTCGCGCAATTTGCATCGGACAATTTCCGGCAGGTCGCTGCGCGCATGCCGGCGAATACGAAAACGATTTACGTCTCGCCTGCCGGCAACGACGCGGCCGTGGGAACTTCGCGAACGCAGGCGCTCCGCACCATCGGCGAAGCTTTGCGGTTGATGTTCGGAGTGGATAAAAATCCATTGACGCTGCAATTATTGCCGGGAAGATTTTCCGGCGCAACGAACGCTGAAACCTTTCCCATTCCGCTGGAAAGTTATGTTAACGTGCGCGGCGTGTCACGTGATTCAGCCACCGTCGACGCCGCCAACCGTACTCGTGTTTTTACAGGACGCGATGTGGTTGGCAGCGTTATTGCCGATTTGAATATCGTTGGCGGCAAGGCCGCGGATTTCGGCGGCGCGATTTTCGTTCAAGAAGGAAAGAGCGCGGCCATGAAAAAGGCCGTGGCCGTGTCGATTGAAAATTGTTCTTTGCAAAACAACTCAGCGGTTCACGGCGGCGCGATTGCGGCATGGCGGAATTTTAAAACCGTCATTCGCAATTGCGTCATCAATAATAATTCCGCCCAACAAAACGGCGGCGCCGTTTTGGCCGCCGGCGACTCGGTCGAAATCAAAGATTCGGAATTTTATGTCAATCGTGCGCAACAAAACGGCGGCGCAATCAATATCGATAGTTCCGCGACGGTGACGCTCACTAACAATCGCATTCACGATAACAGCGCGGCGCAGGGCGGCGGCGTGGCGATGACAAATGGTTTGGGGAGAATCTGGCGCAGTTTCATTATCGACAACACGGCGGTGAACGGCGGCGGGGGCGGCGTTTATCTCGGCGCGAACGGCAAAGCGATCATCGGCGGTGCATCCAGCAACGGCAACGATATTTACGGCAATCGCGCCGCGAAGCCGGGAAAAGAATTGAGTAGCGTAACACGTGGAGATCAAATTGACGCTCGTTTCAACTTTTTCGGCGGCAAGCCAACAGCGACGCTCGCTGATAACTCAACGAGTTTTGATGTTTCATCGTATCGCAACGTCACCATCACCGTGCCGGAGAAAAATCGCGAGTTTTATCTCTCGCCGAAAGGCAACGACAACCACACCGGCATCAGCAGAAATGCGCCGTGGAAAACGCTCAACGCGGCGTTGCGGCGTTTTTTCACGGAGCCGGGCGATTCCGTGCGGCTCAATTTGCTCAACGGCGTTTATTCAAACAAAACCACCGGCGAGAAATTTCCGGTGTATTTGCCGCATCGCGTCGCTCTCGTCGGGCAACATGCCGACAGCGTTATTTTCGACGGCGAAAAAACGAGCCGCCTGTTTGAAATTAATTTCGCCCTGCGCGTGCGGCTGCAAAATTTTTCCATCATTAATGGCAATCACAATTGGTCCGGCGCGCCATTACCCGATTTATCCTCGATGGCCGGCGGCGTGCGGATTCATAAAAGCGCGTTCGTTTATTTGGATCAAATCACGTTCCGAGGAAATAATACCGCCGGTGAGGGCGGTGCGTTAGCGGCCGATTCGAGTCAACAGGTTTATCTCACCAATTGCCGCTTTCTGGAAAATCAGGGGCGTGGCGGCGCGATTTATTTTCATCGCGTTGGCGGCGAGATTCGCGCCTGCGCGTTTCGGCAGAACCGCGCGATCGACAACGGCGCGGCGATTTATTTGAATGAATCGACGCCGCAGATCAGCCGCAATATTATTGTGGGCAATGAAGTCAAAATTCCCGAAGGCAGCGGCGCGATTTTTTGCAAAGGCAACTTGATTCCGATCATCGGCGGCGCGCCGGGGCTGGGCAACGATATTTTCAACAACACCGGCGGCTCGCGCGGCACGGCGCTTGCGCGCGCGGGCAACACGCCGGTCATCAACGCGACGCACAATTATTTCGGTTCTGCTGCCGTTGGCGAAACGCAGGTTTATCCACTCGCCGGTTTCGATCTCCGTTTCAACCGCGATCTGCCGATTACCGCGAACGGCAAACCGATCATCACGAAAGTTTCGCCGGCAACGAATCCGGCGCTGCGCGCCGGTTTGTCCGATACCGTAAAATTTAAAATTCAGGCGTTCGATCCTGACAACGATTTGTTGACTTACATCTGGACATTGAATGATGTTCCCGCGCCGGTTGCCTTCGGCGCGAATTATGATTTTTATCCGTTCACCACCGGCTTGCGCGAGAATAGTGTTCGCGTGGTGGTGAGCGATCAGAGAGACACGGTCACCGTAAACTGGAAAGTTTTCGTCTCGACCACGGGCGTAAATGAGTCTGACAAATCTTTGCCTAAAAATTTTGCGCTGCGGCAAAATTTTCCCAATCCTGTCCGCAGCGCCGGCGCGATGACGGTAATTCCTTATCAAATTCCGAAACTGACAAACGTAGTTCTCGCCATCTATGATTTGCTGGGACGGCGCGTGCGTTTGCTGGAACAGTCGCAAAAAGCCGCCGGTTTTTATCAGGCGCGCTGGGACGGGCTTGACGAAAAAGGCACCCGTGTTGAAAGCGGCATTTATTTTGTTCGCATGCGGGCGGGTGAATTTCACGCCGCGCAGAAAATTGTGGTGACGAGGTAAATGTGAAGTCGGACTTGGTCAGGGAAATTTCCTAAATTTGAAAAATCGTCGTGACCAAGTCCGACTTCGCCTATCCCACGCAAAGAGCTTTTTGGCGTCCGTGAGGGGCGTTTTTCTATCGGAGATAGAGGGCGCCCCTTCTTATTTTATGTCGATTTATTGCGGTTGGAAGGTTTCTTGCTCGCTTTCTCTTGTCGAGCAAGGTATTTCAGTAAATATTTTTCAAACTCATCAAAGTCGCTCAACTCGCGAATGTTATCGTAAACGATGCCGCGATCAATCTGCAGATAGCGATGCACTAAAATATTGCGGAAATCGACCATACCGGCAATTTTTCGCGCGAAGCTGACTGGAAAGACGCGATGTTGGGCGAGAATGAACAAGCCTTCGGCATGATAAAGTGGACGCGTCCAGCCGTGTTGCGAGATCAAATAATTGGTGACGTCGATCACACATTCAATGGCAAGCTGCAAACAACGTTCGGCCAGCTTATACAACTCCGGCGTTGCGCAGAATTTTTCTTTTTTGCGTTTTTGCAGTTTTTTCAGAATTCGAACGTTCTCTTGAATCTCGGCCAACCGGTCTTTGATGATTTGCGGATTCATGCCAGCGCCAGTAATTTTCTTCTAAATTTAAGATTCATTTTTTTTTCAAATTTTTTATACTCGTTCTCTGCCTTTTTCTCGAATTCCAGCCGCGTTTTTTCATGCTCAACAAAGAGGCTTCTGCCGCCAATAACCTCGTGCTTCAATAAGGGCGGAGCAAAATTGAGAATAACGAGATCGATGGCGTGTTGAATTTGATGGCGCAATTCGATTTGCAGAAGAGCCGATTTGGGAAAGATGTCCTGCGATCGACGTGGCTCTGTGAATAGCACCCCGATATCCAAATCGCTCTGCGTCCTAAAACGCCCATCTGCCGCCGATCCAAACAAATAAGCCAGCTTGATGCCGAATTTTCGGATGTTCCGCGGATTATTAAAAAAGTTTTGGACTTTTCGTTCCAGCATGGTTTTTCCTCGCTTGTCTTCAAATTTATTATAGGCGGGGGCAAACAAAAAAGCAAGATAAATTTTTTGGTTATGAGAGTGTTGAACTTGTCTAAAATCTCAGCCTGAGATTTGAACAATGAAACTTGCCCAAATTATCCTGCCGGTTTTATTCGTAGCGCTTTTGCAAGGCTGCGCAAACCAAGAACAACAAATTTCAAAAGAATTATTTGTCTGCGACCAAAACAGCAAAAAAGTCCTGCTGCTAAAGCTCGACAGTGATTGGAATGACTCGTCAAAAGTCGTTTGGAGCTGGTCGGCGATGGAATCGCCGGAAATTCCGGAAAATGAAAAAAGCCGGTATGATTATTTAGCGGAGGCCAAGCCGGTTAAACAATCAAACCAATTGTTGATTGCCGGAGGCTCGGGCGGGGGCGTGGCGCTGGTCAGAATTGCCGACAAGAAAATCCTGTTTCATGCTTACGGCGGTGAAAGCCCGCATTCGGCGGAGCTGCTGCCCGATGGAAATATCGTCGTGGCTTCCTCGCAAGATAATCTGCTTCGGCTTTTTCAAGAGGTTCCCAATAACGCAAAATATATCGATCTGGCATTGCCCTCCGCTCATGGCGTCGTGTGGGATTTTAAAAGAAATCAGCTTTGGGCATTGGGGCTTGATACGCTTTATGCGATTAAATATCTTTCTGCTGAATCTCCCTCTTTGTCAATGGTCGACAGATATGCATTGCCCTCTCATGAAGGCCATGATTTATTCCCAAGAAAGAATGGCAAGACTTTGTTTGTGACCACGAAAAAAAGCGTCTACGACTTTGATCCGCAAACCGGCGCTTTTCGGCATCTTGAACCATTCTCCAAATTGGAAGACGTCAAAAGCATTGCGGAATTATCGGATAATGGCGATATTGCCGTCGTTCAGGCCGTCTCGCAATGGTGGAATGATACCGTCATGTTTTTCAAGCCGGAGCAGAATAAGCGCATGTCCGGCGCGCGGTTTTATAAAGCGAGGTGGAATGCGGCGAATTTGTTCAGTTATGGAAATGAGATTGAATAGACAACCTGCAGGGAAGCCCGACTTGGGCAAAAAGACTTCGTAAGGTTTACAAATTCTTATTGCCCCAGCCAGACTTCACTTTTTTTCAAAATCTTACTGCATCAACACCAGCCGTTTCGTTTCCGAAAAATCTCCGGCGCGAAGCTGATAAAAATAAACACCGCTTTCAACGCCATTCGCGTCCCAATTCGCTTTGTAACGTCCCGCTGAAAGTTGTTGATTCATCAATGTCGCGATTTCCTGTCCGGTAAGGTTGAATATCTTCAGGATAACGTGGCTCTGGCGCGGTAGAGCAAACTCAATGCTGGTCGTAGGATTGAACGGGTTCGGATAGTTTTGCCCTAACTCGAAAGACTGCGGAATTTCCTCAGCGTTGGCTTTAACCTGAACCGAAGTCACCATGCTAGGCATCCAAAGCGCTGACAAGCTGTTCGCATTTATATCGACTACTTCGCGCGCCACAGGCAGGTCGCCAAAATCAACAGTTGTCTTGGACATTAAAAGGTTGGGGTTCACGGAAAAAGTGACGACAACCATTTGACGTATGCCAGCTCCAAATTTCGCCCCAGTTTGGAGAGCAAGGGCCATGCCCACGCGACCGCTATTTTTTTGAATCGCGTTCATGTTGAGCGTCGCACCAGTCGCTCCATTGCCCACGGTCACAGTATCGAACTGCAACAGCACTGGATCAAAGTTCAAGCTGAAGCCCAAGGCATTCTCATCACCTTGGGCGTCAAGTTCGACGGGCAAGGAAAGTTTCGTCTGCCCAGGCACAAGTTTAATATCAGGAATGCGAACTGTACGCGCACCTGCTGATTTTTCTATACTCTTTATGCTTGCCCCATTGCGGCTTGCGCCTGAAAGTAGTGAAGATGTTGGGCTCGTTGGACCGCAAGCTGGAACGACAGGATCCAAGCCAGCGGCGTAGCGTCCTGCTTGAACCCAATCCGCCGTTGTAATTCTTCCATCACCACAGGGTTTGGGTGCGCAATCAGCCCGCTGAAATTCATTGACATCCGTGCGAGCGACATCCAACGCCGCAGCAAAGCGTCCGACTTGCACCCAGTCGGCAGTTGTCACGCTTCCATTGTTGTTGCCATTTGGCCGAGGCGCAACGTCCGCCTCATATCCCCTCGTGATAGTAATTTTGCCAGACGTCCAAGCCGTGGTTAAAACGTTGGCATTGGCATCCACAACTTCGCGCGCAATCGGTTGATCCCCAAAGTCGATGGTCGTCATGGTGGCAGTCGTCGATGAGCTTACTGTGAACGTCACGACAACGATCTGTCGCGTGCCTGCGGCAAAAGTTTGGCCGGTGGGCAAGGCCAAACTTACACCAAAGCGGCCCGAGGTGCATTGGTTGCAATTAGGATTCAGTGTGGCCGATGTTGCATCACTGCCTTTTTCGGCTTGCGGATTGCTGAGAATTGCTGGATCGAATATCAAGCTAAATCCGACTGCATTTTCATTCCCTTGCGAAACGAGCTCAATGGGAATTTTGACAGTGCCGCCTACAGACGCAGTGACATCAATGACACGCACAGACCTTGTTGGGGGCGGCACGCCTTCTTGATCAACCCTAAAAGGCTGCCCTGCAATGGTCATCGTGCCAGTGCGGGGCGAGCCGGTATTTGGATCAACGGAATAGTTCACCGTTCCATTTCCACTGCCACTGTTGCCAGAGGTGATTTTAATCCAATTGTCATTGCTAACAGCCGTCCATTGACATCCTGTTGGTGCTGTGACATTTACACTGCCGGTACCTCCGCTTGGTGGAAAGGATTGGCTAGATGGAGAAATTGCGTATGAGGAAGTACATTCAGATCCAATGAGCTCAATATCATCAATGTACCAGCCATTATCCGTTTCCCAACCAGGAGGAAAACAATCCTCTGAATGAATGACAAAACGCAAAATGACTGTTGAATCAGCATATGACGATAGATCCAAACGCGGATACGTCCAGCCGGAACTTGCCCCGGAATAGGTGTCGAGATTCGTCCAAGTTTTCTTGGAATAGATTCTGATTTGACCCCAATCACCGCAATTAAAACTGTACCAATGATGAAATCTAAGGCTGGGTTGCTTGCTCGCAGATGGAACCTTGAAGGGGGGACTTGTAAACCATGACTCCGTGTTATCGCCGTAAGCTCCATCCAGAACCGTCGCCAGGCAAAAGGGTGAAGAATATGCACTATCCGGCCCACTCGTGGGTACCCCGACTTCCCATGTACCATAACCTGCATTCCAATCCTTGATTCCCATGGGTTCCCATTTCTCAGTAAAATTCACCGTTTCACTTCCGGTCACAACAGCAACGTTGTCGATATACCATCCGCTACTGGTTTCCCAGCCGGGAGGAAAGCAATCCTCTGAATGGAAGAAAAAGGCAATTTGTACGGTCTTACCAGCATATTTGGAAAGAGCATCCGTACGATAACTCCATATCCCGCTGCTATGACCGCCAAAAGCTGCTTCGGGAAGATCTTCCCACGTGTCCGTCCCTTGAACCTTGATTTGTACCTTGCCGTAATCACCGCAATTAAAGCTATACCAATGCCAAAATCTTAACCGAGGATTAAGTGAAGCATTGGGCACAACAAAAGAAGTGAAACGGATTAATCTCGTGTTGACGTTGTCCGGATAATCACCGGCCAGTTTAGTCGCGGCGCATTGTCCACCGACAAACGCGCTTTTAGGACCGGAAGTCGGAATACCCATTTCCCAAATTCCATAATCGGAATTCCAGTCTTTGTCAGGATTGTTCTCGAAACTCTCCGACCAGATGATGGTACCTGTTTGAGGTTTGCCGGTTTCGCACTGCACGGTCAACCTGTAAGAGCCAGCGGCATTGTCGCGTCCATCCACGACAATATAATATTTTCCAGGTATGGCATTGGCATAGATGGCTTTTCTATCCCCAGAAGCCAAGACTTTACTTACATCACAACTTTCGAGGATGAATACATCAAGATTAACAGGGGGATTGCCGGAAAGGTTGGATAAAGTGACGATGAGACGACTCGTTTCCTGAACTTGAATTGTAAAGACATCCTCCGGTCCACTCTCATTCCAGTTCACGCCTGTATACGTTTTGACATTGGAAGGGGAACCCTGGGTGTTGTCGTTGATTGTCTGCCCGCAGGTCAATTGGATAGCTTTGGAGCAATCTAACGCACCTTGGGCAAAACCAATTTGCGCGATGGCTGTGAAGACAGACAAGAAGATTACTGCTTGCAGTGTTCTTCGCATGAGGTGTTTCTCCTAAGTTGGTTTTTCATTCATCTTTTTAAAGGCTCGCAGATATTGAGCGTTGACCAACGTTCACGAGGTAGCTCAGTAATCTGAAATTTCATCAAGCTATTTTAATCACATATTTGAAAGCGCGACAAGCAACACAACAATCAAAACCACCGCGATTGCAGAAATAACCACTCCGACCGTGTTCCCGCGTTTGGTTCTGACGTCACGAGTCGCGTCATCGATGTCATCGGCATTGGCCGATGGCAGAGTGAGCAGAATGATGAAGCCGATGAGGCCGCCGGCTAAAACCCACGCCCACGGGTTAAATCCTTTTTTATTGGCAATGACGCCCATCACGGCCATTACGATGATGCCGAATATGATCCGCATTTTCTTCCCCAGTTTTCAACAATTGTGCTTTGATCAAAATCCAATGCCGAGCAAAAACGAAAACGTTTTGTTTTTAATGTCGGCCTTGTCGGCGGAACCGTCAATTGAGGTCAAGCCTAAAACGTACCGGCCCTCGAACATCAGGGTGACGCCACCGCCGGGCAATACGAAGTCAAGGCCGGCGCCGGCAACCAGGCTGAACTCGTTGCTTTTGAGATCTTCAACATCTTCTTCGCGAGAAAGGGTGGGGGTGGTGACCTTGCTTTTGCCGCTAATCTTCAAGGCCAACGCCGGTCCAGCGAAAAGATTGGGTTTGATGCTGCCTTGCGCTGGCACGATGATTTTGGCGAGAAGAGGAATTTCCAAATACGTCAAGGTAATTTTCGCACTGATTTTCTGTCCCTGGAATTCTTCCTCATCCTGAGCGCCTTTGGTGGTAATGAGGACCTCCGGTTGAAAGGCCAAAATCTCGCCGGCTTTCAGGGTCAAGAACCCACCGGCACAAAAGCCGATTTTATTGTTCCAACCGAAATCGCCGTCCGTGTCGTCCGGCGGATTCACGGCGTCGCCATGAAAATTGGAAAAATTCGCGCCGAACTTGACGCCTTTCACCAGGATTCCTTGCGCGCAAACCGGCTGAGACAACGCCGGCATCAAAATAAAAACGGCTGCAATGCAAACCACGATCGAATTTTTCATTGGCTGTTCCTTTCCCAATTAAAGTTACTGCATTTGTATTTTTTTTGAAACGTTATGCTCCAGTGCCGCATTTTCCAATAGACGCTCGAGAAATTGATCACGAACATTGGCATTGAATTGGCGCGCCGCGTTGCGCGAGCCTTTGATATTTCCAAAGTACCAGCCGATTCCGAAAAAAGTCGTCGTGGTCGCTATTCCATAATTCTTATCTTTGACCGCATCGCGGATCGTCCAAAAGATCAGCGAATTGATCAGAAACGAGGCCACCGCCGTGTTCGGGCGGCGCGCGTAAAAATAGCCGGCGCCGGGAATCACGGCGGACAAAGTTCCAGCTACCCAGGGACGGCGGGTGGGCAAGAATTGGCCTTTATTCAACGAGGCAGAAATGTTTTCAGCCATCGTTTCATGCGGCGAAGTTTCTCTGACCTTTGCCAGGTATTCCGCGGCGGTATCCCAAAAATACAACCGGGCGTAACAAAGGCCGAGCATGAATTGCGTCTCATCGTAAGCTGCATGTTGCGGCGTGGCCCCGGACCATTGCAGAGTCGAAATCGCCTGGTCGTAGCGCTGGAGCTGATAATAAGTTTTTCCCAGCAGCAGTTCCAAAACCGATTTATCATTTGGATGAAGGTTGAACCGGCTTCGGTGGCGCTCAATAAATTTGATACAGCCATTGTAATCCGTACTCAGGTAGAGACCATCGGCGATTTTTTGCAAATGCCGCCGTTGCCGAGTCGTATCGGCAGCGCCATAATAAACGAGCCGTAGATACTCGGTCGAAGCGCGTTCGTATTCGCCGTTTGTAAAGAGAAAATCGGCAAAGCCTTCTTCAGCACCCCGAGGCGTTTCTAATTCAGGCGGCGTGACCGTATCTCGCCGCGGATGAAAGAGTGTGATTGCACTAAATGTATTTCTATTCGAGCCACTCGCAATTGGCGGCGGATCGTGCCAGCGAAAACCTGAATTGATTTCAACCATTTTGTACAAATAAAGCTCGCGACCGCAACGCAAGAGCCGCTCACAAGTGCCAATATAGGCCGGCAGTGCCGCTTGCGATTGAAAGAGCAGCTTGCCATATTGCGAGCAGGAAGGGTGCATCGGACAAAGATTGCCGCCTTTCACCGGTGAAATCCAGCGCTGATAAAAACCCAACACCGCATTGTCGCCTGTGCCGTATTCTTCCTCTGCACGCCACTTTAAGCCGAGGGCTTGCGCGCAACTCTTTTGTTGGAGGCCGCTGCATCCATGAAAAACCAGCAGCATCGTCATTGCTACGCCACGGATACTCATGGCTATTGCTTTTCTTTGGTTAGATTGGCGTTGTGCAATTCCACGGCGGCGCGCAGATCTTTGGTGAGCGCGCCCTGCTGCTTGATACCGACGCCGCCAATGATGGTGCCCACGGTAACTCCGGGAAACCAATAATATGTTGTCGTGCTCGTTTCGCTAAGCTGCAACGGCGCTAAAAATCCGGCGACCGCCACGACGATACCGACGCCAACCAGGACTTTGCCGGTGCTCTGC
>Ga0247727_10017626_pt1 | contig 11346 bp, 10 predicted proteins | sample WisWelCaveWW1625_FD_202498 | JGI IMG/M metagenome (GOLD analysis project Ga0247727, IMG submission 202498) | Biofilm microbial communities from Wishing Well Cave, Virginia, United States - WW16-25 | ecosystem: Environmental > Aquatic > Deep subsurface > Groundwater > Cave microbial mat | place... | reverse complement strand
TAAGATTCTTCTTGTATGCATTAGGGTCTCCCCGAAAAAGATTTAAAGCAAGTTCTAGCTGATAATTATGGTTGTTATTTATACCAATAAAAATCTGTAGAAGGATTTTTGAATATTTTTTTCTTTTGAAGATGATTTTTGGGATTATGGGACAAAGATTTCCCTTTTAGACATTAAGCTGATTGGTTAAATCAATTCGTTAAGCTGCCTTCGGCTTTGATTGCTTTATTCTTTTACTCATTGCAACTATGTTCGCAGTGAAGACACCAAACATGATCCACGCAGTCTCTGTGGTTTGATTCCTTGCTTTTATTTTTTGCAATGCGTAATGGTTTTTTTCATTTCCAAAGCTTCCTTCCATTCTGGTTGATCTGGCCGTACCGATTTCTTTTTTTAATATGGTCATCTGATCCGTAAATTTTTGTTTCCCTTTTGGATGAAAGCTGGTAGCTATTCCGTTTTTCGTGCAATACTTCCTGTTTTCGTTTGTCGCATAAATCTGATCGGCGCCAAGCTGGCGAAGTTTACCAAACATTTTTCGATGCATAAATATGGATGATTGTAAACGCCTGCTTTCATTAAATGCATCATAACTCAGGCGCTCAATAAAATTAACTCCATCTACCTGCATCATATGTACTTTGGCTCCAAACTCAACCGGCTTAATTTCCTTACCACGCACAATCGGTCGCAGATAGGGCTTGTGAAGAGATACGATCCGGTCCATTATTTTTTGTTCCAGTGATAATAGGCGCAACTGTTGCTGATTAAATATTTCTTTAACTACCGATAAACGGTTTAATGATTTGGGGTTAAATCGGAGTTGATATTTGTTTTGTAAGTAATCAAGTCGTTCTAACAACCGGAGTAAAAATTTAATCAATGTTCTGCGTAATTTCTTTTCCCGTTTGCGTGATTTCTTTCTACTCTTTTGATGATTGTGGTATTTCTCTCGCTGACTTGCAAAATTCATTCGTGGTTTACGCAACTTTTGTTCTTTGCTTATTTTACAAATCCATTCATATACTTCAGTGCATGACCGCCATAATAATTTAATATCCGTTGGGTATGCAATATAACTTTCAAAAACAGTTGCATCCATCATGCAAATATGTGTTTGTGTTAAATGTTGTTTATAAGCTGCAGCTTGAATATATTGCAAGGCCTTCACGTCTAAATGTGCACCTAAATAAGTACGCCAGGTGGACACTAAATTTTTATCCTTTATTTGTTCTCCGGCGTTTAACTGAAACCCGCAAAAATATTGCATGCTCCAATCGGTATTCATTCGGTTTAATAATTTCTCATCGCTGATTCCCAAATAATGCTTTAATACCATCAGGCAAACGCCACCACGAACGGTCAACCTTGAAGGTCTTCCCAATCCGCTTACTTCATACCTGGGAAGCTGAATTGCATTAATGATAGAGTCAAGTGGAAGAACACGGTATAATCCACCTAAATCGGTGGATAAAAATAACTGCTCCAGAAGATCAGGATTGTGTTCAAATAAAGTTTGTTGATAGATTTGCATGTTTAATAATGTGCCTCAAATTAGTCCGATTTCGGATTATTTTGAGGCTATTTTTTGCACACTACTTTGGGTACAACTACTGCAGCTTATATTTCAAATTTTCGGGGTGACCCTCTTTAGAACATGCTATTAAAAAAAGTAAAAATCCGTAGACTATATAGAGATTTTTTGACTCATAAGATTAAGTTTATTCATTATTTCGAAACAAATTTAATTAAAATAGTTCATTTAACAAGTTATAGTCATAAATATAATGGCGGTCTCTCCACACAAAAAAATATAATACAGTGTGGTTCGGTCAGTAATTAATTTATAAAAACCATTTTAGCAAACTTCATTTCTCCAGAAACGATCTCAATAAAATAAATCCCTTTCACTTCATTTAATTCTATTTGGGTTATTTGACTTGTTAATCCACCTGAATAGATTTCCTTTCCAGTTAAATCATAAACATAAATTTTCACATCATTTACTAATTCATTTAGGCTTACATAGATCGAATTATCAAAACTATATACAATAGCATCCAGAGTATTTATTTCTGTAATACTCACGGTAGTAGTATCACCAATCGTATCACCTGCGAAAATCCCTGTATCACATTTTAATTCATAAGCATAATCTTTAATAATAAGTGTTCTACCTTCATCCTTTACATCACATCTAATCCACCCGTAATGTAAACAGTCCTCACTATCAACAAAACGAACCCCTAAATAGTGATTTAATACTTCAGGATACCAATAGCCACCATTAATTTCAAATCCATCTTCTTCTGTTGTTTTAAATGCCATCCTTTGGTAAAACCAATTCTGAAAACTCAAATTGTCATTTACGATTTCGCCTATTGAAAGCGCAAAAGGATAATACCTGTAACCTGCTGTTGAAATATAATTTGAAATGCCTGCAACTGCGGCATAATTTAATGCATACGGACCAACCCAGATTCTTTCAAGATATAGATAACCACTTGGTAAGGTATAACTTGTGTCCGTCCAATTAAAGAACGCAAAGTCATACCCGCCGCTATCGTCCATATCAAAGGCAAAAATGTCATCGCCTTCGGATAATACAATATCGGGTTCTAAATCTGTATAAATGGCTTGTGCATTACTATTTTGATTTAATGAAATAAAACAGGCAGCCATAGCTGAGTAATTTATCAATTTCTGATTTCGTGTTTTCAAAATTTAATTCAAATAAATCTTTTTAGTGAATTGCCTGTTATCAGAAACAATCTCAACAAAATAAATTCCTTTTGCTTCATTTAATTTTACTTGAGCGGACTGATTTATTAATACCCCTGAATAAACTTCTTTTCCCATTAAATCATATACATAAATTTCAACATCATTTGCTAATTCATTTAGGTTTACATAGATCGAATTATCAAAACTATAAACAATTGCATCCAGAGTATTTATTTCTGTAATACTTACGGTAGTAGTGTCGCCAACCGTATCTCCCACTGCAAAAGGTGTATCACATTTCAACTCATAAGCATAATCTTTAATAATAAGTGTTCTGCCTTCATCCTTCACGTCACAGCGTATCCAACCGTAATGTAAGCAGTCCTCACTATCAACAAAACGAACCCCTAAATAATGATCCAAAACTTCGGGATACCAAAACCCTCCGTCATTTTGGACTGGTATTGTTCCAATGTAAAAATTTGATCTAAAAGCCATTCTCTGGTAAAACCAATTTTGAAAGCTTAAATCATTATTCACTATCGCTCCTGTTGCAAGAGCATAGGGATAATACCTGTAACCCGCTGTTGAAATATAATTTGAAATGCCAGCAACCGCAGCATAATTCAGAGCATACGGACCAACCCACAATCTTTCAAGATATTTATATCCAAGAGTTTCTGAATAGGTTGTGTCTGTCCAATTAAAAAACACAAAATCATAACCTCCGCTGTCATCTATATCAAGAGCAAAATAATCATCTCCATCACTTAAAACAATATCGGGTTCTAAATCTGTATAAACGGCTTGTCCGTATGCCTCTGAATGTATTAGCAAATATGCTACAGCAAATTTGCTGTATAAAATCAATTTATCTCTTTGCTTAAGCATTGATTACTGTTTAACTAACGGCTTGTAAACTGTTGCATGACCCGGCGCACTTATGAATACTTCGTAAATCCCCGCAGGCAATAAATTTACATCAATTTTTTCATTTTCTGCTGTTTCTGTGATTGAACATAGCACCCCCTGCATAGTATATATTTCAACCCTGAGCGGAAGTTCATTGCAATTTTCATTTAAACACAGCAAATCATTTCCTGTCGGATTCGGGTAAAGCGTTATTTCCTCAAATTGATTAATTGAAGCGTTAGCCAACTTGTATTGTGGCAATAACGGTATTTTAATGAAACCGAAAGAAACCGCAGGCACACTCATACATTTTGTTGAATCTATGCTTAGCTCACATTCAGGCTCGTTTGGGATCGTATCTATCTGGATAATTTCAATTGGGAAAGGAATTGAATCATAACAATCATTCATGTCGAATAAACTGTTTTTTCCTTCGCCTGCTGTTGAATAAGGCATTAACGCATTTACACAATAAATTATAGCATCACCTAAGTCCACACCTGTCGCACCTGGAAAAAGTGAAGTGAGCGTAGTCGTGTTTAGTGGATAATCCTGAGTATTCCCAAGCCCATTGCTGTAATAAAGATAGATATACTCTTTATCAGGATCAATAAACGCAGTAGGGTTGTTATTGATATGATGTGCCGAGATACCGATATTTGATTTTAAATACTGTAGGTTATTTTTTGTTATTTCACTTAATAACATGGCGGCAAACAATGTTGTTCTTTTTACATGATATTCTCTTTTCGGATCGCTGCCATTTTCAAAGGGAATTATGTCTACCCCAAAAAATTCTCTTTCGGCTTTATTGGCGGGCGAAATTAGATCAGTGCCTGCACCACCTGCGAAATTTTGAACAGTAGCATACGTAAAAAAGCCATGGCGGTAATCATTGTCATAATTCAGCTTTACATTTTTCAGCCACCATTCCCAAAATATAGTTCCGTGCATAAATGTTTGGGTATACACTCTTCGCCTTACGTCTTCCTCATCTTTAAAATTCCACTCTGATGTAATCAAATCTTTGCCCGTGCTGGCAGGGTTTTCAAAATGTAGCTGTGCGCTATAAGCATCATAGCTTTCTTTATAATTGGTTCTGTAAAACCTCTTAAAATTAAGCCGTATCTCACTAAAAGCATCTGCAAGACGGCTGTCGTATGTATCATATTGCCACTGATCCGTTGCCGTGTCCCCGCAGGCATACGATACGTCAAGATTATCAATTGCACAGGAATCCCAGCTATGTTTTGCATAATAGGGATGAATAATAACCGCATCAAAAGCTTTCCGGGCGTGTGGGTATCCCAAAGGCGTAATAACTATCGTATCTGAATATTTTGTATACAATGAATCATTCCATGCATAGTCGGTTCTGCTTCCGCCGGTATATGGGTCGGGTGAAAAGAGATCGTAATCACTACCAAGCCCTTCAGCAACAAGGGCTACTTTGCAAACTGAAAACAACCCGCTTTTAAAGGTGTGCAAATAATCATGATCGGCGAGCATTGCATCTGTAAATACTGCCGTGTCATAACCAGCCCAATTCTCACCCCTTAGATAATCGTAGTAGTCATTAAATACTGAAAATCCCATAGCCTGTTCAAAAATGTCAGCGTAGCATTCATTACCCATTTCAGCATATGCAACTGTCACTTCGTTATCTTTTAAATACTCAATTATGTTTTTACATTCCGATGCCGTTTCACTTAAAATGTTCAGGCACACAATTACTTTCACTGTATGTCCTGCGTTATTATCTTCAATAAAATGTATGAGGTCTATAAAATCATCAATGTATCTAACACTGTCTGGTATTGAATCTTGAACCAGGCATTTTCCTACATAGTTTTGAAAGTGTTCTACACGATTTGAGTCCATCCATATTTCTAAATCATCATCATCTAAATTAGCCAAAACGTATGGCACATCATAATTTTCCATTGATCCATCAGTTTTATCAAAATACCTGATAATTTCTGCAAGATCATATCCATATCCTTTAGAATCAGTGCTATCTGTATTATGTAACAAATGAGTAAACTTGCTGTATGAACCCGCCGGAAAACGTAATACTTCCGGTCTCAAATCACTCAGGACTTGCCAGCCATACTGGCTTGAAGGTTCATTTGGTAATGTTGAATTGTCAAACATGCCGCCTACATGGTAGCCGAATAATCCTTTACTAACCGGTTTTGGATCGTTGCCAAATGTGATTGAAATAGGTGTTGGAGGATCTTCAAAATCAACAAATGAATTATAGCCGCCTCCTATAATATTATCTCCATCAGCAGAAATAATTTCATCGCCGGTTTCCGTGTCGTATTCTAACCAAATCGTATCGCCACCATCTAAATAATATGCCTCTGTAACTCCTCCTACAGTTTCTTCCGGGCTGATTTGTGCGTTTAATTGAATTAAACAGAAGCTACACAATAAAAAAATGATTGCAGTGCGTAACTGCATTTGAGTAATCAAACGTTTCATAAAATTGTTTTTTTGTTTTGTGCTATTTGTCCCTCATAGCTTATTTTGAATAGGTCAGCGTGGGACTTATTCGCCACCCGCTTTTAAGGTCCATCCAGAACCCGCAGAACAAGTAAGCAATGCCCACGCTGATACGTGAGCGTTTTGCTTTTCCTGTTCTGCAAAAAAATTTGGATGGTTTTAAAAGCAGGATTTAGCTAAACGCCAATCTTTTTAGTATTTTTTTATTTACATTATATATTATACTTAATTCAACCACGAATGTAAAGTTTAATTATGAATTACAAACTCAATCATCAAAAATTACCATTTATAGGTATGCCTAAGCTATACAGGAGAGAAACAGCAACCAACCACTTTTTAGGCAAGCCCGCCAATTATTGTGTCCGCCGTACGGCGGATTGAATTAGGGAGGCAAGTATTAAAATAAAAAAGGCAGGTTGTTACACCGGCCTTTGGTTGTAAGTAATCCCTTAAAGCAACAAGAAAATCTAAAACAATATTATTACAAAGTTTTTAAATCACCCTTCACCCCCAAAACCATCACACACCCGTTACAAAAACCTTCAATCTTGCAGCTACACCTGTATTCACATCTTTCGTCACAACCTTAGTTGTAATTCCTGAGCCCGATACAGTTACAACATATCTGTCCGCATCTATACCGTTAAATTGTGAAATACCATCAGCACCCGTTACAACTGTAGTTGCAACACCACCCTCAGCCTGTATTTTAACATTTGCACCTGCTTTTGGCTCATTGCTGCCTTCAATTAATATGGCTACTTGCAAACTTGCAGCGCCCGGAGGGCTTATAATTGTTTTTATCGAATTAAATTCAAATAATTTAATTTTTTCAAAATCATTCCTGAAAATCCGTTTTCCGTCCTCCATCATTTCAATACCATTCGTATAAATAGTATTATTCGCACTAATTTTTGCTTCAGTTCCCACCCCGGTTTCTCTTGCGCTTTTAAATAAATCATACTTGTTTTTAAAATTCGTTCTGCCGCTGTTCACTGTTGCCTGAAAACCCGCAGGCATATTGCCACCCGCAGTTAATGCAGCAACATTTGCTGTAATAAAATCACGCATACTGTTATTCAATGCCACTGTTTCTTCCCAATTTTCATTAAATGCTTTTGCGTAATGCGTTTTCCCCGCTGCTTCAAACTTTGCGTTATGCTGTGCATCAGGAAACGCATCCACAATATATCCCTCCAATAAAATATAATTATTCAGGCAAATTTCATTCAGCGGAATCAAATCAGTTCTTAATACCTCATGCTCGCTGTTCCTTACTTCTTCATCTGGCAAATCACTTGCAGCAGTTATGGCCGCTTCATTAGTGGTTACAAATGCTGCCACATACTTACTCTTATAAGCTGTAAATGCAGCTAAATTTGCTGTGCAGTTATCCCATGCAAGTTCTAATATCTCATACAGTTCCTGTTGGGTGCATTTGTAAAGAGGTTTTGTTTGTTCTGCCATATAATGTTGTTTTTGTCATCAAATATAGAAGTATTTTTTATTTAGAGAACCCAATATTTTTTTATCCCTAAGCCTGAATTTTCCTAAAAACCGGCTATTTTGGCAGGAAATCAGTATAATTGACATGAAAATTGGCATCTCCCGCATCATAAACCATATCTCCCTGACTATAAACCATATCTCTCTGGTCATAAACCGTATCTCTCTCATCATAAACCGTATCTCCCTGGTCATAAATCATATCTCTCTCATCATAAAGCGTATCTCACTCATTATAAACCGTATCTATTTTACTATAAACTGAACCTTCCTTATCGTATTCCATATCTCCCTCATTATATATTGTATCCCATCGCCATAAACCATATATCTCTTACAAAAACTCCTAACCTGATACAGATAATAATTGTAACGATGAAATTGATGAGGGATACAATAAACAATGGCATGCAGATATCGATCATGATGGCTACGGTAATTTTGCTATCACCGCTTTTACCTGTAACTACCCTGACCCTGCTGTTTATATTTATGATACATGGGTACATAATAATGATGACTGCCATGATGAGGATGCCAATTCATACCCCGGTGCACTCGAATGGTGTGACGGACAAGATAATGATTGCGACAGCGAAACCGATGAAACAGAAGGCTCATTTATTTTATATGCTGATTTTGATTACGATCTGTTCATAGATTATAATAATACATATACAAATTGTTATGCATTGCCTTTATCGGGCAACTGGATAACTGAAGATATATCCGATGGCATGGATTGCAACGATGCTGATCCTGAAATACCGAGGTTTTTTATTCCTGATGAAATATGTAACGGAATGGACGACGATTGCGACGGCCTGGCAGATGAAGAGACCGTTCCTGCAGGCATCACGGCCAACGTCTTTAATTTATGCGGACGCCCCAGCATTAAATTAACGGCAACATCGTATCCGGCAGGTTATACTTATTTGTGGTATAAAAATAATGCATTGATCTCAGGTGCTTACGCACAAACTTACAAGGCTAAAAAAACCGGTGATTACACTGTTAAAATTACATCGCCGGCAGGTTGTTCCGGGCTCTCAGATGCTGTTACAATTTACAGAAGCTGCCGGGAAGAAGAGCTGGTGGCACAGGAAAGTATTTTATCCGTTTATCCGAATCCCGCAACTGATTATTTTACAGTTGATCTTATTTCTTCAAATGAAAATGGTGAAGCTGTCATTGAAATATATGATCTGACAGGTAAGCTGGTCATTTCAAAAATTACCCAAATCTTTGACCATCAATTGACTGAAGAATTTTCTGTTGATGATAAACTGAGTTCATCTGTATATATCATCCGCATCATTTCAGGGGAAGAAATAATTGAACAAAGGTTGCTTATCAATAAATAGTACACCAGGACAAATTGTGTGGAAGGGGTTCTCCCTCTTAGGGAGTCATGCTCAGTCCACAGGGTCCTGCAGGCATCCTGCGGAGAGGGTAGCGGGAAGAATTTATTTTTGGTAAACAACAATACTTCGGGTGAGACAAGGGAATTAAAAGAGATTGAATGTCTTATAATTCCATAAAATTAATCAGTTAAATAAGGTGCTTCGATATGGCAATATTCTATTGTTTGCTAATTTGAGATACTTTTTTTCATTTTCATAACCTACATATTTCCGCCCCGACTTAATAGCCGCAATCCCTGTTGTGCCACTTCCCATAAAGGGGTCAAGAATTATATCACCGGTCAAAGAGTAAAGCTGAATCAATCTATAAGGCAATTCAATTGGAAATGGTGCAGCGTGACCGATCTTCTTTGCGCTCTCAGTATTCATTAACCAAATGGATTTCGTCCATTCCGTGAATTGCTCGGCTGTAATTGTATTTAATTTATGCCCCTGCTCACGTTTGTAACTCCCTTTAGAAAAAACAAGGATATATTCGTGAACATCTCTTAATATTGGGTTTGTAGCCGATTGCCAACTTCCCCAGGCTGTTGAACTCCCTACGCTCGCTGCCTTATTCCAAATAATTTCACCCCGCATGTTATAGCCCAGCTTAATCATAATTTGAGAGATATAATCACTAAACGGTATATATGGCTTTCTTCCAACATTCGCAACATTAATACAAGCCCTGCCACCAGGAACTAAAACTCTGTAAGTTTCTTTAAATACATTTTTCAAAAGAGATAAATATTCCTTAAGAGTCAGATCGTTGTCATAATCCTTTGATACATTATAAGGGGGAGATGTAATCATTAAATGAACCGAATTACCCGGAATTTCTTTCATGTGCTCAGAATTTCCGAATATTATTTTATTCTCAAATTCAACAGGAAATGGTTTCTCCCGTACCACTTTCTTAGAAGCCTTTTTTTTAACCCCTTCATATAATTTGGAATTATAAAACTTGTCGGAATTATGGTTTTCCCTGCCCTTGCTCCCAAACGAACTTGTTTCCGTGCCTTTTGCTTTTTTCATTTTATTCCATTTTCCATAAATCAACCCAACAACCAAAGGGATCAAATTCTAATGCCTCTTTTTTCCAGTTGATGCCGATTGACAGTGTTCGGCCATGATTTACTAATTCAGATAATGCCTCTTTTGTCAACTCAACGCCTCTCGGATTTGTACCCTCTTTTGGCAATTTAATAAATCTTTCTCCCCATTCTCTTAAACACTTCAATTTGCGTTTCAACGGGTATATAATACAATCCGCCGCTTTTATCCCAACTAATTCTTACTAATAGCATACACATTTTAGGATAATATGCATCTGCAAACGCTCTTGCTTTTGCAGGGTCAACAGTCCATATCATTTTCACGCCCGAATATGTTAACCCTGTTATTGTTTTAATTGAAATTGGTTTGCCAAATAAATACACGTCAATTTCAGATTCAACAGCAGGTATCGCAGTGTTAACATTTTGATCCCCAAACTTATAAATTAGCAAAGCCGATATTATCTTTTCTCTTGCTGTGCCAACCTCCATTGTTATTTTACCTGATCTCGAATTTTCTAATTCTGCCAATTGAAAGAACTTTGGTAACCGTGTTTTTATTTTTTCAACTAATTCCTGATCTCCGAAAAGATCGTACATTTCTAATATCATAATTGGGTTGAAGCTTCACCCAAAAATATAACTAAACTTTGGTTTTCTTAATTAGCTCAGCGTGTTTCAACCGGAAATTACTCACACGGGTTAAAGGTCTGTCAAACCGTGATTTTTTAAAATAAAAAGGGACGAATCTGCATTCGTCCCAAAAGTATCTGTACCGTGAGTGTCTCCGGATATTATGATGCTTCAAAGCTGCTTCCGCATCCGCAGGTCTTCGCTGCATTCGGGTTGTTAAAAGTAAATCCCCTGTTATTTAACCCATCAACAAAATCGATCTCCATTCCTACTAAATACATACCGTGTGATTTTTCCATCACGATATTGATGCCCTCATAATTGTAAACATTGTCGTTTTCTTTCTGAAGATCAAAGCCCAGGATATATGATAAACCTGAACATCCCCCACCTTTTACACCTACCCGTAATGAGTAGTCGGCAGGGATGTTTTTATCCGCAATAATTTTTTTTACTTCCTGTATAGCGCCTTCTGTTAATGTAACAGGCGATTCGATTAATACTTCCATAGTTGAGTTTTGGTCCTGTAAAATTAATAAACCATAGCTAAATGTATTTGGTTTCAAACCTTGTAAATAGAATGAAAAAAACCACCCCTT
>Ga0247727_10017625_pt1 | contig 11347 bp, 13 predicted proteins | sample WisWelCaveWW1625_FD_202498 | JGI IMG/M metagenome (GOLD analysis project Ga0247727, IMG submission 202498) | Biofilm microbial communities from Wishing Well Cave, Virginia, United States - WW16-25 | ecosystem: Environmental > Aquatic > Deep subsurface > Groundwater > Cave microbial mat | place... | reverse complement strand
CGATTATGTTTCTAAACGTGCTCAACGAAATCGCTGCCCTGATCCTGGTCAGCGGTGCCAATTTCCTGTCAGCATTTGAAAAGAGTCAGCTGGATGCCCTTGCGTTGTTGTTCCTCCGTTTGCATGACCAGGGAATTAACGTTGCCGCAATTTTTTGGGGGCTTTGGCTGTTTCCGTTCGGGATTCTTGTCATTCGATCGGGTTTCATTCCCCGCTTCTTGGGCGTCCTGTTGTTCATTGCAGGTTCCGCCTATCTGGCCAGTTCCTTTACCTCCCTAATTTTGCCACAGTACGCGCATCTCGTTGGCCAGTTCGCGATCGTTCTTGCGTTTGGGGAATTACCGATAGTCATTTGGTTCATCATCAGTGGATTACGGCCATCTGGCATAACTAAGCCTGATAAAGCAAGCGGCTGAGCACATCTATCATGATTCACACAAAACCAGAGAGCGATATTATCTGGAAACCATGTAAACAATAGTTCGCCAGCAAGAGGAGATTTCATGAACACCCTCCACGTTGTTGTCTTAACGTTTCCAGTGATTGCGTACGGCACTTCCGCGCAAGCACAGGAAACGAACGACGATCAAACAACCCAACTCAAGGTGGCTCGCATGTCTCAGAAAGTGTTATTCGAAAAAGTGATTGGAAGATGGGAAGGTAACTGCCGAACCTGCTTCGAACCGGGCAAGCTCGGCGACGAGTCAAAGGTCACCGGCGAGATCACCGGAGTCCTTGATGGTCGGTTTCTTCGTCACATATACGAGGGCATGATCCAAGGAAAGCCGCGACGTGGCCAAGATATCATCGCATTCAATTCAATTACGAAGACGTTTCAATCCTCGTGGGTGGACGACTTTCACATGAACTACGCCATTATGTTCTCGCAAGGCAAGGCTACCGAGCGCGGCTTCACCGTGCGGGGCGAATACGACATTGGTGAGAATCAACCGAAATGGGGCTGGAGAACGGAATTCGAACTGCTTGATGATGACCATTTGACGATCACTGCCTACAACATCCATCCTGAGGGAATGGAAGCCAAAGCAGTCGAGACGACTTACCGTCGGCTCAAGAAGGCAGATGATATGCCCGGTGATCGCAGTCGTTACGCAACAAAATAACAGCAGCATGCTGAGATGATGATTATGCCACGTGACTGATCGAAATTATCAACCAAAAGAAGGAAGACATACCATGACCTACGCGAATTGCCAAAGCTGTGGAATGCCCTTGTCGAAGGATGAACGTGGGGGCGGTACCGAGGCAGATGGCAGGAAAAGTACGATGTACTGCAGCCGGTGTTATCAAGATGGCCGGTTTACCCTCCCCGACATTACGGTCGATCAAATGATCGAAAGGGTGAAAGGAAAAATGAAAGAGATGCATATACCCGGCTTCCTCGGATATTTCTTTACCCGGAACATTCCCAAACTGAAACGATGGGCGAACGAGAAGAGCATGTGAGACGAAATGCAGCAATCCTAAACGTAACGAGGTGAGAAATGAAGATCCTAACGTATCTCATTGTTCTGTTCGCATTGATAACATTTTTTAGTGAACACCTTTTCACTCAAGGAAACACGTGGATGAGTGGACTTGCGATGCCGACGCGGCGAGTCGCGCCAGCAGCGGCGGAGATCAGTGCCAAATTGTTTGTGGTCGGAGGCTTTACTGATTCTGCTGGTGCGTACTCGGTTATCGAGGTTTACGATCCATTGACCAACTCGTGGGCGACGGGCAATCCGATGCCCACGGCGCGAGGTCGGCTCGCGGTTGGGGTTATCGACAGTATACTGTATGCGGTCGGGGGTTTTGGGGATCAAACTGCAGTGGAAGCATACAATCATTCAACAAACATGTGGACAACGAAAGCGCCCGTGAATCAAGGAAGGCTTGGTGCGGCAGCAGGAGTAATGGGAGGAAAGTTGTATGTGGTAGGAGGAACATCATTTGACTCACTTCAAACAGTTGAAGAGTACGACCCAAACGCGAATACATGGACATTCAAAACACGGATGCCGACTCCGCGGTTTCTCCTCGCAGCGACAGTCATCGGCTCGAAGCTGTACGCTGTTGGAGGAACAAATTCTCTAACCGGCGGCAGCGCTCTTAGTGTTCTTGAGGTGTACAATCCGGCGACCGATACTTGGGAGACCAAAGCTTCAATGCCAACGCCACGATCAGACTTGGCAGCCGCAGTCATTGACGGTAAGATGTATGTTGTGGGTGGTTTCGGTGTAGGCGTCGTACTTGAGGTGTATGACCCGGTTCTGGACGCGTGGTCGATTCTGGCTCCTATGCCGACAGCTCGTGGAGATCTTGCGGCCGGTGTGCTGAACGGCAAACTCTATGCCGTTGGGGGTACCTCTGCTCCTGGGGCCACACCACTTTCAACTGTCGAGGTCTACACCCCGGGAGGACTGACATCCGTCGATGAACGTAACACAAACCGATTACCATTGGCGCCCACACTCCGCCAAAATTATCCCAACCCATTTAACCCAACAACAACCATTGAGTATGTGTTACTGGAAACAGGCTTTGTCTCGCTCAAGATTCACAATCTATTTGGTCAAGAAATCGCTACTCTCGTCAACAGCGTAAAGTCAGCGGGATATCATAAGACAGATTGGAATGCCACCGGGTTTCCGAGCGGAATCTATTATTACCGCATTCAGGCTCGTGACTTTGTTGAAACGAGAACACTTATTTTACTCAGATGAAAATTGCATTGCGCACAACAGCGACGCCAAATCGCTCGCCCATTTCACGTGTCTTCGTGCAATTGTTTTCCAATTCCATTAATCAACGGATATGTCATGATGACAAACAGAGCTACCATTCTCATTCCAGATATTAGTGGATACACTACTTTTCTGACGACAACAGAATTAAGTCATAGTACTCACATTATTAACGAGTTACTTGAAATAATCCTCCAGTCAAACAGAGAGGTGTTCACCCTGGCCGAAATAGAGGGAGATGCTCTGCTTTTGTATCGAGAGGGTGAAACATTGACGAGAGAGGGATTAGAACAGCATTGCATCAATATGTTTAAGGAGTTCCATCGTTTTTTGAAGGTGATAGAAAGGGATCGAGTGTGTGCGTGTGGAGCATGTCAAACCGCTACCAATTTATCCCTGAAGTTTGTGGCTCATTATGGAGAGGTTAACAGAATCAAAATTGGCAGTATCGTCAAACCTATCGGAGTTGAACTCATTGTAGCACATCGACTTCTGAAAAATAGTATTGACCAAAGCAGTTACCTTTTGTTCACCAAAAAACTCCTGGACAATGTTGCTGACCGCGAACGACGAGACAAAAGAGATCAATGGATAGAGTCATCTGAAGAGTATCCCGCTGTTGGAAAAATAGATTTTGAATACCGGTCTTTGGATGACATCAAGAAACATATTCCACAGGCACCGAAAGTTGAAGAGCCGGAAGTCACTCCAATAGATGAATTTGTTGAAGTACAAATAGATGTGCCGATACGATCGTTGTACGAGACCCTCATCGACCATGAAACGAAAAAATATTGGGTCACGGGATTAAAGGATGTGGAAATAAATGACGTAATACAAAGAGTAGGGTCTAAACATCTTTGTCTTTTAGAGGCCGGCTCGGTAGACTTTCAAAGCGTCAAAGCAGATGTTCGGCCACAAAAAATTGTGTACATTGAACAGGCAAGGGTCAGGGAAAACGGATTGAATTTTTTCAACCATAGTGAACTAACGGCATTGAGTGAATCCAAAACCAAACTCAGGTCAACCATTGCACCGGTGAGAAATCAGGAACTACCGAAGGAATTTGTAGATTTTGTCCTTAACTCGGGAAAAAAAGATTTCATAAACCTCAAGAAGTATTGCGAACAAAGATACAATGCCACTCCCTGAATCAGCCAAAGGAGATTCCCCTCAGTCAAATCGCCACGTTCTGGTTACATGATGCACTTCTGGAGACGGGGTTTGACTCGTTCCTCACCCCGCCATCGATCGTGCCACGATGTCGTGGTCCGATCCAGACAACAGGTTGGTTCCGATGAGAATACTTTCACCATAGAGGAAAAACAATCATGATAGAGATATTTCAACATCCGCATCTGCAAACAAGTGACCCCATGCAGCGCAGGCAGTTCCTGGCCAGAACAGGACTTGCACTTGGGATGGCTGCCGTTGCAGCGAATGTCCCCTTCGCGCGCTCATTTGCCCGAACGGCATGGCCACAGAACATAGATACGTGGAACGAGGTTCGGGAGCAATTCAATTTGGCGCCTGATTTGATTCACATGTCAACGTTCTTTCTCGCCTCGCATCCCAGACCCGTGCGAGAGGCAATCGAGCGACACCGTCAAGGACTTGATGCGAATCCTTTCGAGTACTGGTGGGAAAACGAAGTTCCCCGCGAAAAAGAAGTCCTGGAAGCGGCGTCGAAGTATCTTGGCGTGAGCCCGACGGATATTGCGCTCACCGACAGCACAACGATGGGACTGGGCCTGCTGTACGGCAGCCTCACTCTTCGGCCGGGACAAGAGATACTCACGACCACACACGATCACTACTCAACGGATAGGTCGTTGCAGCTGCGTGCACAGAGGACGGGCGCGACGGTCAAACGCATTTCCCTCTATCGGAATCCCGCCACCACATCGACAGAGGAAATCGTAGATGCAATGGTCAAGGCAGTCCGGCCGAAAACACGCGTCGTTGCAGTTACCTGGGTACATTCCTGTACAGGAGTGAAGCTTCCGATTCGCCAAATGGCAGACGCGCTTGCGAAGATCAACCGGAAAAGGAAAGAACAGGACCGCGTTCTTCTCTGCGTCGATGGTGTTCACGGCCTGGGTGTGGAAAATGTGACGATGTCGGATCTTGAATGTGACTTTTTTGTGGCGGGAACGCATAAATGGCTGTTTGGACCAAGAGGAACCGGTCTCGTCTGGGGAAAAACGGATGCCTGGCCTGCTGCAAACGCGATTATCCCAGCCTTCGATTCCGCGACGTACGAAATTTGGATGAAATTGCGTCCTCCCGAAAACATCCCCTTCGGCGCGACAATGACACCGGGCGGGTTTCACTCGTTCGAGCACCGCTGGGCACTGAGTGAAGCATTCCGATTCCACGAGGGTCTCGGCAAGCATCGGATAGCCGAGCGCATCCACAGCCTCAACCGCCAGTTGAAAGAGGGGCTCGCCGGCATGAAGCATGTGACCCTTCACACCCCAATGTCTGAAGACCTCTCGGCGGGGATTGTCTGCTTCGAGATTGCAGGTTTGGCTCCTGATAAGGTGGTGGAGCGCTTGAGGGAGCGAAAAATTGTCGCCAGCGTGACTCCATACGCCACGCTCTACGCCCGCCTTGCACCAAGTCTCCTGACATCACCCGAAGACGTAGAGACCACGATCCGGGAGGTTCATAGTCTGAACAAAGCATGAACATTATTCGATAAGGAGTCGATCCCATGCGTCCTGTTCTGAGAGCAGCCTGCTGTCTCTTCATCGTTTCATTCCAATACGCATTTTCATCCGACGGAACCCTTTCGAGCGGAACGCAAGGAATGAAGGCAAGTCAATTCCCGTTGTCCGTCGGCTGCCGTTGGACATATGCAGTCTATGATTCGATCAAGAAGTCAGCCGACACAGTGAATGTGAAGATTGTGGGTACCACCCAACTCTCGGACGGCAACCGGGCAACGGTATGGCAGTATACATATTCGAAGTCTGTCGATACACAATTCGTGGCACGTTCCAGAGATACCGTTTTTTTCTATCAGTCGCATGACGTCGGCTCACTATCGAAGATACTCATTTTCCCACTTACGGTTGGCCGCCGTTGGACCACGTATCCACCCGGGTCAATGACAGTCTCAGCAGCCGAAAGAGTAACTGCGCCCGCGCGCCGCTTCAGAAACTCTTATCGGATCGCGGAGCACCCTTCGATCGGGAATTTCTACGGGGGAACGACGTACTGGTTTGTCGCAAATGTCGGAATGGTTCGGATGCACAAAAAATGGGTTGATACGATGGCGGATGATAGGGCAAACGTGATCTGGGAATTGCTTCGCTTCAAGATCGTTCGTTGAACAGGCGTCGTTACCATGATTGAATGGCTTGTTCTTATCAGCACCGCGTGGGTAGCGGCAACGATTTCAGGTGTGGCCGGTTTCGGCGGATCGCTGATCATCCTGCCAGTCATGTCACATTTGGTGGGTGTGAAGCGAGCCATACCGGTGCTGACTATTGCCTGGCTCATGGGCAACCTATCTCGAGCCGCGTTCAGTCATAAAGAGATCCAATGGCGGCCAGTCTTGCTTTTCAGCGCCGGTGCCGTCCCTGCTGCCATCGCCGGTGCGCGACTGTTTGTCGAGCTTCCGTCCGAATTGATCCTCAAAGGTATCGGCGTCTTTCTGCTGTTGGTAGTGATCATGAGGCACACGCCGTTCAACAGAGCGCTCATGCCAGGCTGGCTTGTGCCAGTCGGAGCAATGGTAGGCTTCCTTTCATCAGTTCTTGGCAGTGCCGGACCGGTTGGTGCAGCGGCGTTCTTGAGTCTAAACTTAACCCCCATGGCGTACGTGGCAAGCGAGGCCGTCACCGCGGTGTTCATGCATTTGACAAAAACAATCGTCTACGGGCGATACAATCTGCTGATGGAGCCGGATCTACTGCTTGGCGTCATCCTTGGCCTGGCGATGGTCGCAGGCTCCTGGACGGGGAAGAAATTAATCCAAAGACTCTCGGGGAGATCGTTCCTCTGGTTCGCGGAGGCGTTGCTCGTTATTGCGGCAGTCTCGCTATTCTATGGTAGTTAATACAACGGGAATATCTGATTCATATGATATTCGATCCGAAAAAACACCATCGCTGTTCTATTCGGTTGCAAGGTTTTGATTCACCCCGTGAGATAATGTTATGAACAAATGGCATTACGTCTATGTATTGCTTTCGGAGATCGATCATCATTTCTATGTCGTCTATACAACCGACCTGCGAAAAAGACTGGACGAGCATAAAGCTGGGAAGGTACTGTCAACAAAGAAACGGCTACCCGTCAATCTTGTTATTGGGAATGTTCTCTCAAACCAAGCTGACGCAACTCGACGGGAAAGGTACTTGAAGACTGCATGGGGAAAGCGATACATAAGATCGAAACTCAAGAATTTATCTCACGGGGTAAATTCTCAGCCTGGACCTTATTTCATCACCATCTGCACGAAGGACCAACTATGTACTCTGGGTTATATCGTTACAAGTGATATGCGACTGTCACAAATAGGGAAAATCGCGGATGATTGTTGGAAAGAAATACCGCAACATTTTCCTATTGTGCGACTAGATACGTTTGTGATCATGCCAAACCACCTGCACGGAATAATCAATATCAAAAATGCAGGGGCACCAATAACTAAGACATCCGTAGGGGTTGAATATATTCAACCCCTACCAGCCAGATCAAAGAAACGAAATCGTTATCAACACCTCACACCAAAATCCGTGAGGTCGATCGTTCGTTCATTCAAGGCAGCAGTTACCAGAAAGGTGCATGATGATGGACTTGTCAACAGTCAATCTGTATGACAAAGGAATTATTATGAACCCGTCATCCGTGATGATTATTCTCATTATTGGATTCAACAATATATTGAAATGAATCCTTTGCTATGGTCTCATGACGTAGACAATCCAAATACTGATGACATCGATATGGATTCGTTCTGGAAGGTGCTTACACAGCAACATCATTTTCAAGGCCAGGAATTGGAAACCATTCTTGATCACGAGAGAGACTATCGGGATTGGTGGAAGAATCAAAAATAAATGATGAAACCCAAACCCGCCCTTTTCGAGCATCTACGATTGATGCCGAGGAGTGGATCGACAGCCCGTAGTGGAGGTGCCCTTCATAGTGATTGATCATTAAGAATGCTAGGCTCTGTGCTCACCTCAGAGGCAATTAACATATGACCACTAACCCCCTCGATATCGTCCTCGCATTCGTTGAGAAGATCAACCAGCATGACGTCGAAGGACTCTGCGAGCTGATGACCGATGACCATAGATTCGTCGACTCCCTCGGGAGCAGCATCCAGGGCCGCGAAGAAATGCGCAAGGCATGGATCGGGTATTACTATCTTATCCCCGACTACGAGATCATCTACTCCGAGATTTTTCAAAGAGAAAATTCGGTAGCACTGTTTGGCATCGCGTGCGGAACATACGTTGTGAATGGTAAACTGCTGAAAGAGAACAGGTGGGAGATCCCCGCGGCATGGAGAGCAGTGGTCCGAGACGACCGCATTGCTGAGTGGCAGGTGTACGCTGACAATGAACCGGTTCGCAAAATCATGACCGCTCACGATCATTAGAATTTGGTTGTCTCATAATCATTCTGTCCGTTCGACCCACCATGGATGAGCGCCTCAAACTTTTCATCGGCCGAACGGGTGTCGTTGCCATGGGCATCATTGCATATGTACTGGCAATTCACGCAGAAGGTGTGTACAATCTTGTAAAGGACGCATCGTCATTTGGCAGCGCAGAAATCTTTGTCGTTCTCATGTTTGGCCTCTTTACAAAATTCGGACAATCTCGAAGCGCAGTCGGCGCGCTCCTCAGCGGGGCGATAGTCTGGTTTGTGTCCCATTACCTCCTGAAGTTTCCCCTCAGTTATATCATTGCTGTCGGCGCTTCTCTGCTGAGTTACATTGCACTTGCCGCCACGGAGCGATTCTTGCTGCACACACAGATAGGGACCGGCACGGGCGGCGGGGGCCACTCGCCGATTGCACGGGGGCAGGGAGAGTACGTAGGAGGAAGAGGAAGAGGAAGAGTATCAGTAAGAAAAAGGAGGAATGAGTATGTCAAAAATGAAATATCCTTTTGTACAAATCATCTTGGCTATCCTGGTTGGAAGCAGTACAGCTCTTAGCTCCACGGCCCCGACGGTCGTCTCTGTCTCGCCACTTGCCCAGTCAAAAACAGCGCCGATCAACACGCATATCACCATTACGTTTGATACGCCGATGGACCCACAGACGATCGACAGCACTTCCATCATGGTGTTCGGGCGGTGGTCCGGAGTTGCACGTGGTCAGTTTCAGATTGAAAATAACGGTACACGAATTCGATTTACCCCCTCATCTCTTTTTTCTGTAGGTGAATGGGTAAGTGTGTCCCTTGCAAAGCGGATCAGAAGTCAGAGTGGACAAGCGATGGATCATGGGTACACATGGAATTTCTGGATACGAACAGGCATCGGCAGTTTAAGCTTGACTGAAGTGACTCGTATCCCTGTTCGACGTCCTGGTGAGTCTCATATTCAATCATACGGCGCTTATGCCGGTGATCTGAACAGCGACGGTTACACGGATCTCACGATTCCGAATGAGCTATCAAATGACGTGCGCGTGTTTCTTAACGGTGGAAAGGGAAAAGACACCACATTTGTCGTACATCCACTTTCTGGCAGTTCTAAACCCAGCATAAGTGAAGGTGCGGATTTCAATCAGGACGGAACAATAGACATTGCCGTCGGTAGCACGGGTAATGAACGCATCAGCGTCCTTCTGGGCGATGGCGCAGGAGGGTTTTCCTCCATCACCAGCTACCAGGCGAGCGCGTCAGTCCGAGGTTTAAGCGTCATGGATCTCGAGGGTGACGGAGACATGGACATCGTAACAGCGAACCGCACGGGAAACAACTTGACGATCTTGAAGAACAACGGGGACGGAACTTTCGCACCCGGGATCAATATGGAAGCAAACGGGAATCAAGAAACTGCCTGCGCCGCCGCAGACGCCAATGGCGACGGACTCCTGGACCTCTTCGTCGGCGCCTACGCCAGCAACGAGATAATTCTTCTGCTCGGCGATGGCAACGGAGGATTGGCATATTCAACAAAGGTGAGCGCAGGCGGCAAACCCTGGATGATCGCTGTAGGTGATGTGAATGGGGATGGTAACGTCGATGTTGTCTCCGCCAATTCAGTTAGTAATAATGCCGCTGTAATTCTCGGGAATGGACAGGGAGGATTGCAGGGCGCAGTCACATACCCCGTGGGAAATTTTCCGTTGGCGATAGAGCTCGGGGATCTTGATGGAGATGGCGATTTAGATCTCGTAACCAGCAACTTCAGCGACGGCAATTGGACAATTCTCGAAAACGCGGGGAGCGGAACGTTCATCAACCCGAGATTCTTGCAAGCTTCCACGGCAGGCTCGTGCGCAACGCTGCATGACCGCGACAACGACGGCGACCTCGACATGACGGGGATCGACGAGATCGATGATCTGCTCTTTTTATTTGATAACAGTCCGCAAGTTAGCGTCACGGAAAACCCTCAGCTTCCAGGGGAATTCAAACTTATGCAAAACTATCCGAATCCATTTAATCCGACAACGATAATCAAATTCGCCCTTCCCCATGTAGGGACACGGCTAGCCGTGTCCCTACGGGTGTTCGACCTGCTCGGAAGAGAAGTGGCAACGCTGGTACATGAAGAATTGAAACCGGGAACCTATGAGGTAACGTTTGACGGCCACGGATTTGCTAGCAGTGTATATTTCTATCGTTTGGAGGCTGCGAAATATCGTGAGACAAAGAAACTGATTCTCTTGAGATAAACAGCGCTTCGAAATATCCCGGAAAGCAGTCTGGGATGTGTAGCGCCAAAGAAGGAATTTGCCGGGAGCTTAATCATGATGAACATACGCCGTTATTTCCACATAACGTGCCGGGCCGCGTTAGCTACTGCTGTGATTGCTTGTGTCCGACCCGTCGAGGCGGAAGCGGGTGGCAAAGTGGGAATATATCTCATTCACATGGTGCCTGACGGCGTGGACGCAACCTCATACAGCCGGCCGGGTTGGGGAGGAGGATTGCATGTGGTACTGCCCGTGCCCCAACTTTCGAACATATTCGCAGGCGTCGGTGGACTTGAAATAATAAACTTGCTCAGTGAGACGACCCAATTCAGGGATAACCTCACGGGACTACGAGTTGAACAACAGACCGATTAGTACTACGCGCGTTTCTTTATCGGGTTTCAAATAGGTGGACATGGAAGTGGATTCATTCGTCCCCATGCAGGATTGAATGTCGCACTGGTGTACTACGAGATTAGCACGGACGTTACCATTCCCGATGATTACGATCGCGAACGATCGATCCGACAAAATCTACGAAAGCAGGATCACGCCGTTCTTGGATACGATATTACGCTGGGTGTCGACTTGAATTTTTCTAACACGATCGCCCTTGACGGTGGCGTGAAATATTTGAAGAGCTTCTCGGTCCCACAACAGCTTGGCGATGGCGCGGTACGAATCCACACACAATACTTCCAGA
>Ga0247727_10017624_pt1 | contig 11348 bp, 14 predicted proteins | sample WisWelCaveWW1625_FD_202498 | JGI IMG/M metagenome (GOLD analysis project Ga0247727, IMG submission 202498) | Biofilm microbial communities from Wishing Well Cave, Virginia, United States - WW16-25 | ecosystem: Environmental > Aquatic > Deep subsurface > Groundwater > Cave microbial mat | place... | reverse complement strand
GAGGTCGAGGCCGATGCGACCGCGCTGAACTTCCTACGGAGGCACGGGTGAACGCGCCCGGGCAGGTACGCGCGCTCGCCGAGCGCCGGTCCGCCGCCCGGGCCGCGAGAGACTTCGCGGAAGCGGACGCCCTGCGCGAGGCCATCTCCAAGGCCGGGTGGATCGTGCACGACACCGCCGACGGGTTCACCCTGGAGCCCCTCGTATCGGGACCCGAGCCGACCCTTTCGGCCTCGAGCGTCGAGAGTGTCCTGCTCGAGCCCGTGACCTTCGACGCCAGCGTGCAGTGGGTCTGCGAGGGCTGGCCCGAAGACATCGTCCGGGCTATCACCGCCTTCCGGGCGCACGCCTCGGGGCGGACCCTGCAGTTCGTCGTCGCCGACGTGAAGGGCGGCGATCCGGCGCGGTTCGGTGAGGACGTGGAGGTCCTCTCGCTCGAACCGGATACCGGCTGGGCGGCGGCGCGCAACGCGGGGCTTCGGCGCTCTCGCGGGCAGATAGTTCTGGCGATGGATGGATCCGTCGAGCCCTCGGGCGACATCATCGGACCGCTCCTGGTGGCACTGACGGATCCCACGCTCGGCGTGACCGGTCCGTTCGGGATCGTGACCCGAGATCTGCGCCAGTTCGACGAGGCACCCGAGGTCGGACCCTGTGACGCCGTCGAGGGCTACCTCATGGCGTTCAGGCGGACGACGCTCGTAGACGTCGGCGGGTTCGACGAGAAGTTCCGGTGGTATCGCACGGCTGACATCGAGTGGTCCTTCCGCGTGAAGGACGCGGGGATGCGGTGCGAGGTCATCCACCTGCCCGTGGCCAAACACGAGCACCGGATGTGGTTCGAAACCGACCCGGCGGCGCGTGCGAAGTGGTCCAAGCGCAACTTCTACCGATTCCTCGATCGTTTCCGGGATCGGTGGGATCTGATCTTGTCTGGGGAACCGGAGCACCAGGAACGCGATCACGAGGGCGACCGCGATCGCGACGAACCAGCGACGTTGCCGGAGGGCCGCTGAAGTCAGTCGGCCGGCAGTGGGGGGGCGGGTGGCAGCAGGGGTGGGGCGGCCGGCCGTGGGCGCGCGACCGACGCTGCCGCATCCTTGACGGAGGCCGCCGCGGTCCTCGCCTTGTGCTCCACGTCGGCGCGAGCCTCGTCCGGGGTAGGGATCGCCTTCTCACCGCTGGCGTAGGCCTCCAGATCCTCACCGTCGATCGTCTCTGTGACCAGGAGCAGTCCGGCCAGGCGGTCCAGCAGATCCCGGCGCTCGTTCACGATCACGAGCGCCCGATCATGTGCCTCGTTGAGCAGTCGCATGACCTCGGCATCGATCTTCTCGGCGGTGCCGCCCGAGATCTTCGGGCCCGCGAAGAATGCGTTCGGGTCATCGTGTCCCAGTGACAGCGGGCCGACCTCATCGCTCATCCCGTATTGGGACACCATGGCGCGGGCGATCTGGGTGGCCTTCTCGAGGTCGTTCTGCGCTCCGGTCGAGATCTCCCCGAACACGACCTCCTCGGCCACGCGCCCACCCATCGCGAAAGCCAGCATGTCCTTCAACTCGGGCTCGGTGGCGAGGTAGCGATCCTCGAGCGGCCGGGTCATCGTCAGGCCGAGCGCGGCCGCGCCGCGAGGGATGATCGTGATCCGGTGAACCGGGTCGAGGTTCTCACTGTAGTGGGCGACGATGGCATGGCCCATCTCGTGGGAGGCGACGCGGATCTTCTCCTTCGGGCTCATGACGCGGGACTTGCGCTCCAGTCCCATCGAGGCGCGGTCGATGGCCTCCTCGAGTTCCTCACCGTTGACCGCGTTCTTCTCGCGACGGGCCGCTAGCAGCGCGGCTTCGTTCACCACGTTCTCCAGGTCCGCGCCGGTGAAGCCTGGGGTGCGCGCCGCGATCGTGCGCAGGTCCACCTCGGGGGACAGGGCCACTCCCCGCGCGTGAACCCGCAGGATCTCCTCGCGGCCCTTCAGGTCGGGACGGTCCACCACGACCTGCCGGTCGAAGCGGCCAGGGCGGACTAGCGCGGGGTCAAGGACATCGGGGCGGTTAGTGGCGGCCATGATGATGACGCCCTTCTGGGAGTCGAAGCCGTCCATCTCGACGAGCAGCTGGTTCAGCGTCTGCTCGCGTTCATCGTGAGCACCGAAGCCGGAGCCCATCGCGCCGGAGCGGCCCTTGCCGATCGTGTCGATCTCGTCGAGGAACACCAGGGCCGGCGCCTTCTCCTTGGCTTGCTGGAACAGCTCGCGCACGCGTGCGGCGCCCAGTCCCACGAACATCTCGACGAACTCCGAGCCGCTCATGAAGAAGAACGGGACGTTGGCCTCGCCGGCGACCGCGCGGGCGAGCAACGTCTTCCCGCAACCCGGGGGTCCTAGGAGCAGCACGCCCTTCGGGATGCGCCCTCCCAAGCGCTGGTACTTCTTGGGGTTCTTGAGGAACTCGACGATCTCGCCGAGCTCTTCCTTCGCCTCATCGACGCCGGCGACGTCGGAGAAGGTGGTCTTCATCTCCTTGCGGTCGTAGATCTTGACCTTGTTCTTCCCCATCGTGAGCGGGTTACCGGCTCCACCCGCGCCCATGCGGCGGAACAGGAAGTAGTACGCCACGCCCATCAGCAGCATGATCGGCAGTAGGTTCACGATCAACCCGAGCCACGGGCTCGGGCCCACCATCTCGACGTTGATCCCCGCCTCCTGCAGCTTCGCGAGGTCTGCGGTGGGCTCGTAGCCGCCGTTGAGGCCGACCGTGAAGGCGACCTCCTCACCGGCATCGTCGAGGTAGGTTCCCGAGATCGAGGCGTCCGAGACCGTCACCACGCCGGTGACCTGCCCGTCCTCGATCAGGGTCTGGAAGTCGCCGTAGGAGATCTTCTCGCGCGAGGCCGTGGTGAACCATCCATTGAGGACGACCAGGCCGGTCACCACCAGGGCGATGAGCAGCCAAGGGGTCACCTTGGGCTTGGGGAGCCCTCCGGCACCACCGTCCCCGGTGCGCTTCTTCGGTCGATCCTCGCTGGGCATGGTGCACTCATCATGGCATCAGTCCCCGCTTATGACAGGGAACGCCCGGTCGCTACGCCATCTGCTACCTAACCCTCACGAGGCCGCTACCCTGAGGTCATGGCGGAGGCTGCGGCACCGATCGACGACACGCTGCGGGAACGATTCGAGCGCGACGTGATGCCGCTGATAGGTTCGCTCTATGGCGCCGCCATGAGGATGACCCGCAACCCCGCCGACGCCGAGGACCTGCTGCAGGAGACCTACCTGCGGGCGTTCCGCGGGTTCGGTGGGTTCCAGGAGGGCACCAATCTGAAGGCGTGGCTCTACCGGATCTTGACGAACACCTTCATCAACACCTATCGCAAGAAGCAGCGAGAGCCGGTGACGGTGGAGGGGACCGACGATCTGAACGAGTGGTACCTGTTCGACCGCCTCGGGTCGCGCAGCGTTAAGGGATCCGCCGAGGACGAGGTGCTGGACCGCCTCCCGGACGCCTCTGTGAAGGCGGCGCTCGAATCGCTGCCCGAACGGTTCCGGGTGCCGGTGCTGCTCGCCGATGTCGAGGGCTTCGCCTACAAGGAGATCGCCGAGATAATGGAAACCCCGATCGGCACCGTCATGTCCCGATTGCATCGGGGAAGGAAAGCGCTGGAGAAGGCGTTGTGGGATACGGCCGTAGAGCGAGGACTCGTCGATGGATGACATGACGGATCGTGGACCCGAGTGCACCGAGACCCTGCGGGAGATCGAGGCGTTCCTCGACGGCGAGGTCGCCACCGGTCTGCGCGAACGGATCGAGCTGCACCTGAGCGATTGTGCCCCCTGCATGGGGCGCGCGGAGTTCCGCACGCACCTGAAGCACCTCGTGCGCGACAAGTGCGTGGATGAGGCCGTGCCCGATGCCCTCGTGGCGAAGATCAAGGCGCTCATCCGGGAAACGGACCCGACCGGCTGACAGGGTGCGCCCGCGCCACCGATGGATCAGACTCCGCGCGGGGAGGACCGAGGACATGGATCTGGGAAACTTGCTCGGCATCTGGGCGCATCCGGACGACGACATCTACCTGTCCAGTGGCTTGATGGCTGCCGGCGCCGATGCCGGCCGGCGCGTCGTCGACGTCACGGCGACCCGCGGCGAGGGCGGTTCCATGGATCACGATCGCTGGCCCCCGGAGCAGATGGGCCAGATCCGAACGGCGGAGCTGATGGCATCGCTCGACATCCTCGGGGTCACGGAACACAGGTTCCTGGAAGGCCTCGTCGACGAGGACATGGATGCCCCTCTTGACGAGGGGGGGGCGGCTCAGATCGCTCACATCATGCGAGAGGTCCAACCCCACTCGGTGTTGACCTTCGGCCCCGAAGGGATGACCGGACACCGCGGCCACAAGGACGTCTGCCGCTGGGCGACCGACGCCTTCCACCGCGAGGCACCCCCGGGCGCGCGCCTGTACTACGCGACCTACCCGCCCGAGTTCCACGAGGCATGGATGGAGCGCCTCGAACCTTTCGAGATCTTCCGTCCGGGTACACCTCCGATGACACCACTGGACGAGATCGAGATCGACTTCGTGCTTCCGCCCGACGTGCTCGAGCGCAAGCTCGCCGCGATCAAGGCCCACGAGAGCCAGATCGAGGCGCTGCTGCACGTGTTCGGTGACGACGGGTTCCGCGCATTCATGGCGACCGAGTACTTCCGCCTCGCGGCGGAGAAGGAGGCATAGGTGGAGCTGTCGCGACAGATCCGGGGGACCATGGACACCCTGAGTACGTTCCTGGCTTTCGCGACCTCCGACGAGATCTTGCACGTGGACCGGTCCCCGGAGGCCTGCGACTTCCTCTTCGGCAACCCGCACGACGTCGCCGGCGATGCTTACGTTTCCGCGGTGCAGGGCGGCGCGGTGCCGACCGGTCCCAAGCACTACGCCTACGTGATGAGCGAGCGCGTTGCGACCGAACCCATAGCGGCGGGCCTTCGCGAACGGTTCGACCTGCCCTTCACTGCCGAAGACATCGTGATGACGAACGGGAACTTCACGGGCCTCGCGGTCATGCTTCGCGTCCTCGCCGATCCGGGCGACGAGGTGGTCTTCGTGTCGCCACCGTGGTTCTTCTACGAGACGCTTATCGTCTCGGTCGGAGCCGTACCGGTGCGTGTGTTCGCGGATCCCACGACGTTCGACCTGGACCTGAAGGCGATCGCCGAGGCCATCGGCCCGAAGACCCGCGCGATCATCGTCAACTCGCCGAACAACCCGAGCGGACGGATCTACGCCCGCGAGTCCCTCGACCGTCTCGGCGACATCTTGACCGAAGCGAGCGAGCGCCATGGTCGCCCGATCCACCTGCTTTCGGACGAGGCCTACAACCGGATCCTGTTCGACCATCGGGAGTTCCCCACGCCGCTGGGCTCCTACGTGGACAGCACGATGCTCTACACCTACGGCAAGACACACCTCGCACCTGGCAACCGCCTCGGGTACCTGGCGCTCAACCCGGCGATGGAGGACCGCGGCGATCTGCTCGTCCCGCTGATGACCGCGATCATCACGGGTGGGTGGGGGTTCCCGGTGGCCAGCTTGCAGCACGCGGTTCCTGCGCTGGATCGACAGGGTGCGGCGATCGAGAGGCTCCAGCGCCGCAGGGACCAGCTGGTGCCGGCGCTGCGCGATCAAGGGTATGACGTGATCGAACCGGAGGGCACCTTCTACGTCCTGGTCCGCTCGCCAGAGCCCGACGACCTCGCGTTCTGCGCCCGTCTCCGCACGCACGGCGTGTACGTCCTGCCGGGGGCCACGTTCGAGATGCCGGGTTGGTTCCGGATCTCGGTGACCGCGAGTGATGACATGGTCGATCGGTCGATCCCCGGTTTCGCCAAGGCCTTCGGTGAGGTCTCACCGTGAGCAAGTGGGCGTTCCTCGGTTCGGGAGAATTCGAACCGTGGCACGACGAGGTCGATCGCCGGCTCGCCGGCGGCGGATCGGGCACGGTGCTGGTCGCGCCGACGGCATCGGCCCACGAAGGAGAGGAGACGTTCGATGCCTGGGCCACGAAGGGGCTCGAGCATTACGAGCGGCTGGGCATGCCGGTGCGATCGCTGCCCCTGAGGACCCGCGAGGACGCGGCCCGGGACGACATGGTCGCGGCGCTGGATGATGCCTCGCTCATATTCTTCTCGGGCGGGAACCCGTGGCGGCTGGCCGAAGCCCTCCGCGGCACCCCGTTCTGGGATCGTCTCACCGACCGGCTGGCCGAGGGCATGGCCTACGCGGGGTGCAGCGCGGGCGTGGCCTGTCTCAGCGAGCGGACCTTCGACAGCGATTCTGATGACATGGATCAGATCTTCAAGCCCGGGATCGGCCACATACGCGGGGTGCTCTTCGCTCCCCACTGGGACATGGTCGACACTTGGATCCCGGGCGCGAGGGCCTTCATCGCCTCCTCGGTCGGCGAGCGAGAGACGCTGATCGGGATAGATGAGCGGACGGCGATGGTGGGCGACGGGCGGGCGTGGGTGGTCGAAGGCGCAGGGGGGATCCACGTCCTCCGTTCGGGCGGTTGGACGGAGCATCGGCGTGGCGCCGTGTTCGATCTGCCCCTCGTGTGATCCCCGGCCCGGGTGTAGCGTTCCTGAGTTCGCTGAGCGACGGGAGTGATCGTCATGCCCTGGGACTATCACGACGGGAGCCGGGCACTGCAGGATCGTTTCGACACGCGCCGGCTGGCCGATCGTATCGAAGACGTCCTGTGCTCGGAGACCGTCGAGGGGTACGCCCGATCGTTCATCGAGACGGCGGATCACTTCTACCTGGGGACCGTGGGTCCCGACGGCTGGCCGACGGTCAGCTACAAGGGGGGCGACCCCGGGTTCGTGCGGGTCCTCGACGATCGAACGCTCGCGTTCCCGAACTACAACGGCAATGGCATGTACGTCGGGATGGGCAATATCCTGAACGGATCCAAGGTCGCGATGATCTTCGTCAACTGGGCGCGTGGGAACCGCCTCCGCGTGCACGGCACCGCTTCGATCGACTTCGACGATCCGCTGGCGGCGACCTACGAGGGCGCACAGTTCGTCGTCCGCGTCACCACCACGGCCGTATGGCCCAACTGCCCCCGCTACGTGCACGAGATGCAGTCGCTCGAGCGCTCAGCGTTCGTGCCTCGGGCGAACCGCGAGACGCCCGTCCCCGGATGGAAACGGGAGGCGTGGGCGGTGGACGCGCTGCCCGACGGCGACCCGGCGCTCGACCCCGACGCGACCGTGCTGTGAGCCGGTAGCATCCGGCCTCGCATGCCTCGCGTCACCGCTCCCGCACGGACCGATCCCATCGGGTCGCGCGCCCCGGTCGTCATCCGGCGGCTCACCAAGGCGTACCCCGATGCAAAGGTGGCGCTCCGGTTCTCCACGCCGCTCGAGTGCCTGGTGGCCACTATCCTCTCCGCGCAGTGCACCGACGAGAAGGTGAACGAGGTTACGAGGACCCTGTTCACCAAGTACCGGCAGGCGGCCGACTACCTCGCGGTCCCGGAGGACGAGCTTCGCTCGGACATCAAACCGACCGGGTTCTTCAATCAGAAGGCCTCTTCGATCCGTGCGGCATGCGTCCGGATCGTCGAGGTCTACGACGGTGATGTTCCGGCCACGATGGAGGGGTTGCTTACACTTCGCGGGGTCGCGCGCAAGACCGCGAACGTCGTACTCGGCAACGCCTTCGGGGTCGTCGAGGGGATCGCCGTCGACACGCACGTCAAGCGCCTATCGAACAGGATCGGGTTCTCCGAAGAGGGCGACCCCGTCAAGATCGAACGGGACCTGATGCGCCTGGTCTCTCGGTCTTCCTGGCTCGGGTTCACCTACGTGCTCATCGATCACGGCCGGGCGATCTGCGCCGCGAGGAAGCCGCTTTGTATCGAGTGCCCGATCGAGGACCTCTGCCCGTCCAGTCAGGCCTGATGTCAGACGGCGATGAGCTCGAGAGGTTCGGGGCTCGATGCAGCTGCGGCGGTGCGACGACGCGCGCGGCGGATCACGCGGCGCTGTTCTTCGTCGAGGCCGCCCCACACGCCCGCGTCCTGGCAGGTCACCAGGGACCATTCGAGGCAATCCGCTCGAACAGGGCATCCGGCGCACACAGCCCTGGCGCGCTCGGTCTGCTCCAGGGCCGACGGCGTGGCCCCGACCGGGAAGAACAGGTCGGGATCCTGGCCGATGCAAGAGGCGCCGGTCAGCCACCACATCTCGTCGGGGTCGTGCTTGAAGCGGCGTTCAGTCATCGAAGTTCTCCGAGGCGCGAGCGGCCCGTATCCGCTGTTGGGAGGCACCCTAGTGTCTGAATGGTCGTTCAGTCAAGTATCCGGGTCGCTGGTGGTCGCGCCCCGGGGCGCTTCGGCGGAGCGCACCGAGAACACCCTGGCCGCCTTCGAGCGGGCCATCGAACGCGGTGCGGATGGGGACGAGTTCGACGTGCGGCAGACCGTCGCGGCTCGCCGGGAGGCCCTCCGGGCATGATGTTCGGCCGGCGCGGATCCTTGCCGCCCCACCTGGCTGAGGCCGAGCGCGCCTTCCACGACGTGCTGGATGAGCTCGAGCCGGCGAAGGCAGGGCTCACGGATGTCGTGCCAGGGTCCCGGATGCCGGGACGTCCTCTCTCACACGCCCTCGTCGAGTTCGTCGAACGTCTCGAGCAAGGGGCGGTGTTGATGCCTTCATGGCGACGCCCGGAGCTCGAAGCGGAGTGGCGGTCATCGCAGGCCGGGCTCGGCCGGGCGCTGGATCTGGCCCGACTTCTCTCCGCGGATCCCGAGCCTATCGACGGCTTCGACGACCTGTTGGGGATCGTCGAGTCCCTCCTCGATCCGCTCGACCCGTTCGCGGACGCCGAGCAGGCGTTCCGCCGCCTGCGGCGCCGGGGCACCCGTTAGAAGGGCCGGTCGGGACCGGCCCTTCCGTATGCTCGCCTCATGGGGGCCGGTGGCTTGCGCGAGATCTCCGACGACGTCGAAGCATGCCGGGCCTGCCCGCGACTCGTGTCCTGGCGTGAGCGGGCCGCTCGCGAGAAGGTCGCTCGGTTCGCGGAGCAGGACTACTGGGGGCGCCCGGTGCCCGGCTTCGGCGACACGGCCGCGCGGATCCTGATCCTCGGGCTCGCGCCGGCTGCTCACGGGGGGAACCGGACCGGGCGCATCTTCACCGGCGACCGCAGCGGAGACTTCCTGTTCGCGGCCATGTACCGAACCGGGCTGGCGAACCGACCCGCCTCGACGCGTCGCGACGACGGGCTCGTGCTCACCGGAGCCTACGTCAGTGCGGTCGTGCGCTGCGCGCCGCCCGCGAACAGGCCGACGACCGAGGAGCGCGACCGATGCCTTCCGTTCCTCACTCGCGAGATCGAAGCACTCGCGGAACTGAGGGTGATGGTGGCGCTCGGCGCCTTCGCATGGGACGGTGTGATCCGGGCGCTTCGGTGCCTGGGTCACGAGGTGCGTCCGAAGCCCCGGTTCGGGCACGGCGCGGAGGCGCGGGTCGGCCCGCACGCGGTGATCGGCTGCTACCACCCGAGCCAGCAGAACACGTTCACCGGGCGGCTCACGCCGGCGATGATGGACGAGATCCTCGACCACGCGAGAGCGCTCGTCCGTTGAATCGACCGCTCGGGTGTGCCACGGTTGCCGGGTTCGACTGCGAGGAGGGAAACATGCACCGGGTCCGGACGTTCGGGATGATCGCATGGGTCGTCCTGATGGCGATCGCGGCGTTGCCGCCGATGGCCTCTGCGGGAGTTGATTGCACGATATCGGGGACTTCCGGTTCAGACGATCCGAACGGGACCGCGGGGGACGACGTGATCTGCGGGTTCGCGGGCGGCGACGACATCAAAGCTGGCGGCGGTCACGACGTGATCTACGGCGGCCCGGGCCAGGACGCCATCGAGGCCGGCGGTGGGGTCGACGTCGTGATAGGCGGTAAGGGGAACGACTTCATCTCCGACGGGGCGGGCAACGACCAGACATGGGGTGGCCCCGGGCGCGACTACTTCTTCGGCGGGGCCGGCAACGACCGGCACAACGGCGGGCCGGGCGCAGAGATCGGCATGCTCGACTTCGAGGGCCGCGACAAGCTCAAAGGTGGTAGCGGCGATGAGCGGTGCATGTCGACGTGGGACGACGCCGGCGGCGATGTGATCAACGGCGGTCCCGGATCCGACATCTACTTCGCCGACGACGGCGACACGGTGATCTCGGGCGAGGACTCCTTCCCCTGTTTCGCAGAGTGATCTGATCGGGCCGCAGGCGTAGGGTCCTGGGCGTGCGTGACCGGGCCGCGCGCGTAAGGTTGACTCCGTGGGTCGCCACTCGCGTTTCTACGCCGCTGCGCCGGCCGAGGAGGATCGTCGTCCCCTCGACCGCGTCATGTTGCGCCGAGTGGTGGCGACCTTCCGGCCCTATCGCGGTCGGGTCACCCTGGTCGGGCTGGCGATCGTCATCTCCTCGGGGCTTGGCGTCGTCAATCCCCTCCTGATCAAGTGGATCTTCGACGAGGGTCTGTTCGGGAACCCGCCCGGCTCGTGTCAAGGCGGGGCATGCCCACAGATGGATGTCGTCTACCTCGGGGTCGCGCTCATGGTCGTGATCCCGATCATCACCGGCGTGATCGGGATAGCCCAGACCTACCTCGCCAACGGTGTGGGTCTTCGCGTGATGCAAGACATGCGCAACGCGCTGTACGCCCACCTGCAGCGCATGCCGCTTCGGTTCTTCACTCAGACACGGACCGGCGAGATCCAATCGCGGCTGTCCAACGATGTAGGGGGCGTCCAGAGCGTCGTCACCGACACGGCCTCCTCGATCCTGGCGAACGTGGTCGTGATCATCAGCACCGTGATCGCGATGGCGATCGTGTCGGTGCCACTCACCCTGCTCTCTCTGTCGATGACCCCGTTCTTCCTGTGGCTGACCGTGAAGGTCGGCAGGGCCCGGCGCGAGGTGGCCGCCAGCACGCAGCGCACGCTGGCCGACCTGACGTCGGTGACCGAGGAGACGCTCTCCGTCAGCGGGATCTTGTTGTCGAAGGCCTTCGGGCGTCAGCACTATGAGATCGGCCGCTTCCGCGAGGAGAACCAGCGGCTCACGGGCCTGCAGGTGCGCCAAACGATGATCGGTCGGTCGTTCTTCGCGGTCGTCGGCACCTTCTTCGCGATCACCCCGGCGCTCGTGTACCTGGTGGCCGGGTTCGTATTGCAGGACGGGAGCGACACGCTCACGGCCGGAGACATCGTGGCGTTCACCACGCTGCAGTCGCGCCTGTTCTTCCCCATCGGTTCGATGCTGCAGGTCT
>Ga0247727_10017623_pt1 | contig 11348 bp, 6 predicted proteins | sample WisWelCaveWW1625_FD_202498 | JGI IMG/M metagenome (GOLD analysis project Ga0247727, IMG submission 202498) | Biofilm microbial communities from Wishing Well Cave, Virginia, United States - WW16-25 | ecosystem: Environmental > Aquatic > Deep subsurface > Groundwater > Cave microbial mat | place... | reverse complement strand
CGGAACGCGATCGGCAGGTATCGCGGCCCGCCGGGCCCCGAGACGAACGGCGTCGGGCTGGGGCCGGCGGTCGGCGTCGGCGGCGCGATGCCGGCCCGCCCGAACGGGCTGGTGTTGCCGGCGGGATCGGTGGCCGTGGCGGTGGTGCTGGGACCTCGCAGCGGGAGCCGAGCGTCGAAGCGGAAGTAGCCGTTGGCATCGGCCAGCGCGGTGCCCTCGAAGTAGGCGCCCTCGACATCGTTGTCCGAGAACACCTCGACCAGGCTGTTCGGCGGCGCGATGCCCTCGACGAGCTGCGAGGAGATGTGAGTCAGGATGGGCGCGGGCAACTCGCGGTTTCCGCCGTCGTCGAGGGCGATGCCCGGGCCGGCGCTGGCGGCGATGCTGTTGCGGCGGATGGTGTTGCGCAACGTGCCGCGGCCGGCCACACGGACGCCGGCGTTGTCGTTGAACACGATGCGGTTGCCCGATCCTTCGAGGATGCCGCCGATCAGGTTATCGTGTGCCCCGTCGTCGATCAGGACGCCGTCGCCGCCGTTGGGCAGCGGCTGAAACCGGTCGTAGCCGGCGCCGATGTTGTTGCCCTGCACCACGGTGCCCTGAGTGGTCGACGACTGGATCCAGATGCCCTCGCCGACGTTGCCGCTGACGATGTTGCCGCCGGTGATCCCACCGATCACGGTCCCCTTCGGGCCGCCGCCGACGACGATGCCCTGGCCGTTGGGGATGGCGACGGTGCCGGCGTCGTTCGTCCCCACGCGGTTCTCCTGGATCATGTTGTCGTCGCTGCCGGCGCCGAGCACGGCCACGCCGTCGAGGCTGTTGCCCGAGAGGACGTTGCCGGGGAACCCGAAGCCGAGCGCCGTGACATCGCCGATGTGGTTGGCGTGCGCGCCGCCGGTGATCAGCACGCCGTGGGTGGCGTTGCCGTTGCCCGTCGCCTCGGTGCTGTCGACGCCGATCTTGTTGCCGTACACGAACGTGTTGGCTACGTTCGGGCCGTCGAGGACGACGCCGACGATGTTGCGGACGATGGTCAGCCCCTCGCCGGGTTGGCGACCGCCGATCGCATTGCCGTCGGCGTGGCCGGTGACGACGACGGCGGCGTTGAAGCTGTGCAGCGTGAGGTTGCGCAGCGTGTTGCGGTCCGACGTGATCACCAGACCGTCGAACACGTCGCCACCGACGCCGGCCGCGATCACCACGCCGCGCCCCGCCGCGTCGATCATGTCATCGCCGGTGGAGAGCGGCGGCAAGCCGGGCCGGGCGACGTGCGTCGTCTCGATTTCGCCGGGCGTCGGCGTCGGGCCGGATGCAGGGCCGGACGCCGGGCCGGACGGCGGTTGGACGAAGACTGTTGCCGGGTTCGCGGCGGGGAAGACGGCCGCGTCGAAGTGGATCATGTCGGGCGAACGGGCACCGGGCGCGCCGCCGACCTGCGCGCGCTCGCCGGCGCCCAGCGCGCCCACCGGCAGGTCGCCGATGACCAGACGGATCGCCTCGCGCAGCGTCAGCTTGTCGTCGCCGACCGTGCCGGGGTCGGCGGCGCTGTTGACGACGATCTCGGACGCCATGACCACCGTGGCGGTGGGCGTCGGCACGGCGGTGTCGGTGGCGGTGGGTGAGGCCGTACGCGTGGCGCTCGGCGTGCGGGTAGCGCTCGGCGTGCGGGTGACGGTGGCGGCGCGGGTCTCGGTCGGGGTCGGGCTGGGGCCGTCGGTGGCGGTGGGCGAGGCCGTGCGGGTGGCGCTCGGCGTGCGCGACGCGGTCGGCGTTCGGGTAGCCGATGCGGTCGGCGTGTCGGTCTGTGTTGCCGGCAAGGTCTCATTCGGGGTCGCGGACCCGGTCGGTGTGCCCGTGGCGGTCGGGCTGGGCGTCGGCGTCCGTGTCGGTGTGGCGGTGCGCGTCGGGGTGCGCGTCGGGGTCGCGGTCGGCAGCGGCGTCTGACCGGTGGGGCCCGGGTAGGTGACCGCCGTCGGCGTGCGGGTGGCCGGAAAGGTGGTCGGCGCGACGGTGCCGGTCGACGGGAAGGCTCGCACGAACGGGAAATCGAGGAAGAAGACGCCTTGGTCCTGGCTGATGATGATGCCCGTCTGGCCCTCGTTGTTAAGCGGATCGTACTCCGCCGGCCACTCGACCACGCGAACGACGGTGCTTACCCGAAGGTGCTGGGCGCAGCTCGGCTCGCCGATGCCGGTGGTGGTGTACATACGGACAATGAAGAACTGGACGACGTTGATCTTGACGCCCGCGATATACGGCTCGCCGGGGTCCTTGGCCGCGTCGTGGTCGAGATCGTCGTACGCCCCGAGGCAAATCTCGATCCGGGTCACCGCCAGGTTGATCGCGCGGTCCTCGCCGGCGTTGAAGGTCTCGGTCTGGTCGCTGGTCACGCCATGGACCTTGAAGACGAAGAACTCGCCCTCGGCCGGGCCTTCCTTGGCGGGCGTCACCGGGTCATCCCCCGGCACCTGGATATCGTAAGTGGCCACGCCTTCGTTGACCACCACCGTGGTCGTGGCGAGCACCTGGTTGCCGAGGTGGGCGCTGACCAGCATGCCTTGCGGGGCGGGCATCCCGTAGTAGGTCACCGTGCCGTGGTAGCGCGCCGGGTCGACGGGCGCGTCGGACCGGTGCCCCGCCTGCGCCTGCGGTGGACCTGCGACGAGCGAGAGCGATGTCAGGGCAATCCATGTATAGCGCAAGAGGATTCGGGACACGGGAAGCCTCCTTCGGGCCCGCCGCCAGGGGACAGGCGGAGTGGGCTGAATCAGCGAGTGCCGACAAGTATAGCGCATCTTAACGTATTTGTCACCAACCCGCGCAACTTTCGGCGCCGCGAGCCGGTCTAACGGGATGAGGAGTGGTACCATCTCGCGAGTGGAAGTACCCGATACCGACCTGGTCGGCCGTGCCCAGCGGGGCGATGCGGCGGCGTTCGAGGCGCTGGTGGCCCGCCATGCGCCGTACGTCTACAACTTGGCGCTGCGCACGCTCGACGACCCGGTCGAGGCCGAGGACGCGGCGCAGGAGGCGTTCGTGCGCGCCTGGCGCGGCCTCCCGCGGTTCCGCGCCGAGGCTCGCTTCAGCACCTGGCTGTACCGCATCGCCGTCAACGCGTGCTACAACCGGCTGCCGTCGATCAAGGCGTCGCTGGAGGCGCTCGACATCCACGAGGGACGGTTCCTGCCGGATGAGCGGCAGCGGGCCGATGCCGGGCTGCTCGCCGACGAGCTGCGCGACCGCCTGCATGCCGCCATCGAAGCCCTGCCGCGGAGCTATCGGCTGCTGGTCACGCTGCGCCACGTGCACGACATGAGCTACGCCGACATCGCCGCGGTTACCGGCCTGCCGTTAGGCACCGTCAAGACCGGCATCCACCGCGCCCGCCAGCAACTCCGGGTGGCGCTGACGGCGCTCGATGCCCCGGCACCGCCGCCTCGCGATGCCGAACCGGCCCGCGCGCCCGACCGCCCTTCGCATCACAATGCGCCCCGCCTGCCCGCGCCGTGCGCCCGATTCGAGGTCAACCATGCCTGAAGCCACCGCGCGCCCGCACCCAGTTCTCGACCCCCGGCTCGACGCCGCGCTCGACAGCTTCCCGGTGGTGCCGCTGCCTCCCCGCTTCGTCGAGCACACGCTGTTGCGCATCGCCGCCGAGGCACCTGCGCCGGCGGCGGTGGGCGCGCCGGCCCGATGGGCGGTGACCCCAGACCGTCTGCTGGCGCCTCAACCGGCGCCGCCCCGGCCGCGCTTCCGGTTGCAGTTCCTCGACATCGCGCTGCCGGCGTTCTTCACCGGCCTCACCGGCTTGGCGCTGACCATCGGCGTATCGAGCCTGAACCGCACGCATCCGCTGTGGGCCGCGTCACTCAACCTCGATGCCCGTGCGGCCTGGCAGGCGGCGCAGCTCGCGCTGCCCTCGGCCCCGAGTCTCGTGGCCCTGGCCAGCGGGCTGGCGCTTACCCTCGCGTTCGGGTTGTGGGTTGCGCTGGACCCGCCGTGGCGTGCGGCGCGGCCGGCCCGGTAGGGCGCGCGGCGGGCGGGGTGACGCCGGTCGCGCTCGGCGCCTCGTCCAGCGAGCGGAACTGCGTCTCGAACAGGTCGGCGTACAGCCCGCCGCGGGCCAGGAGCTCGGCGTGCGTGCCGCGCTGCACCACGCGCCCGGCGTCGAGCACCAGGATCAGGTCGGCCGCCAGGATGGTGGAGAGGCGGTGGGCGATGACCAGGCTGGTGCGCCCGCGCAGCACGCGTTCGAGCGCTTCCTGGATCAGCGCCTCGTTCTGGCTGTCGAGGTGGCTGGTCGCCTCGTCGAGCACGACGATGCTGGGGTCCTTGAGGATCACCCGCGACAGCGCCAACCGCTGCTTCTCGCCGCCCGACAGCCGGTAGCCGCGCTCGCCGACCACGGTGTCGTAGCCCTCGGGCAGCGCGGCGATGAAGTCGTGGATGTTGGCCGCCCGGCAGGCCGCCTCGAGGTCCGCGCCGCTCGCATCGGGGCCGGCGAACTGCAGGTTGGCGCGGATGGTGTCGTGGAACAGAAACGTCTCCTGCGTGACCATCCCGACATGCCGGGCGATGGTTTCGAGCGCCAGGTCACCGAGGTCATGGCCGTCGAGGCGGATGCGGCCACGGGTGGGGTCGTACAGCCGCGCCACCAGGTAGCTGAACGTGCTCTTGCCCGCGCCGCTGGGCCCGACCAGCGCCACGAGCTGGCCCGGCGCGATCGCGACATCGACCGCTTGCAGCGACCACTGCCGGCCGTGGCCCGGCACATCCTCGCCACCGGTCGTCTCCGGCGCCTCGCCGTTTTCGGACGGGTCCGCGGGCCGCGCGGCGACGGGGTGTGCGGCGGGCGCCGGCGCAATCGGCCCACCGGCGCGGGCCGGCAGCGTCGGCGGCAGCAGGCGGTAGCTGAACCACACATCCTCGAACGCCAGCCGGCCCGCGACGTCCTCCAACCGCAGGGCATCGGGCCGCTCGACGATCTCGACGGGCAGGTCGAGGTATTCGAACACGCGCTCGAAGCTGACCAGCGAGGTCATGAACTCGACCTGGAGGTTGGAAAGGCCGGACACCGGGCCGTACAGCCGGTTGACGTAGGCCGCGAACGTGACGATCAGGCCGATCTCCAGCCCGCCGGTCAGCGCCAGGTAGCCGCCGGTCCAATACATCAGCGCCGCGCCCACCGCCCCGGCGATGCCCAGCCCGAAGAAGAACCACCGCCCCACCACTGCCCGCCGCACGCCGATGTCGCGCACCGCGCCGGCGGCGTCGCCGAAGCGGGCGGTCTCGGCGGCGCCGCGGCCGAAGGTGCGGACCAGCAGCGCGCCGCTGACGTTGAGCGTCTCCTGCACCTGGCTGCTCATCCGCGCGTCGTGGGTGGCCGCCTCGCGCCGGATGCCGCGCAGCACCCGGCCGATGCGGCGGGTGGGCAGGAGGAAGAACGGCAGCGCCGCCACCGCCACCAGCGTCAGGCGTGGCTCCAGCCGCAGCATGATCGCCAGCGTGGTGACCAGCGTCAGGACGTTGGTCAGCAGGTTGGGGATGGTGCCGGTGACCGCGCTCTGGGCGCCGACGACGTCGCTGGCGAAGCGCGAGATGATGTCGCCGGTCTTGGTCTCGGTGAAGAAGCGCAGGCTCATGCGCTGCATGTGGGCGTACATCGCCACCCGCAGGTCGAAGATAAGCCCCTCGCCGATCGACGCCGAGAGATGGCGTTGTGCCACGCCGAGCAGGTTGCTGGCGATCGGGATACCGAGCAGGCCGAGCGCGAGCCAGTTCAGCCGGCCGATGGTCAGGCTGCGCTTGGTCAGGCCGTCGATCAACGCGCCGTAGAGCAGCGGCGGCACCAGCTCGACCAGCGCGATGACCAGCAGGAGCGCGAGCATGACGCCGACCCGCCAGCCGTACGGCCGCACCCACTGGGCCACCCGCCACAGGAGTTGCCGATCGACCTGCTTGGCATCGTTGGCCTCGTCGTAGCCGATGAACGCCCACCAACCGCCGCCCCCGCCGTGGAACATCGCTACAGCCCCCGTACGAAGTCGCCGATCCGGTCCAGCGCCTTTTGGATGTTCGGGATCGAGTTGGCGTACGACAGGCGCAGATAGCCCTTGCCGTAGGCCCCGAAGGCGGTGCCGGGCAGGACGGCGACGCCGGCCTCGTTCAACAGTCGGCCGGCCAGCGCGTCCTGATCGATGCCGAGGCCGCTGACGTTGGGGAAGGCGTAGAACGCGCCCTCGGGCATGACGCAACGGAGGCCGGGGATGGCGTTGAGACCGGCGACGACCAGGTCGCGCCGCTGGCGGAAGGCGGCGACCATCCGGTCGACCGAGTCCTGCGGACCGTGCAGCGCCTCGATGCCGGCGACCTGCGTCGCGGCGTTGACGCAGCTCGTCGCGTTGATCTGGAGCTGCGTGATCGCCTCGGCCAGCTTGACCGGCATGACGCCGTAGCCCAGCCGCCAGCCGGTCATCGCGTAGGTCTTCGAGTAGCCGTCGAGGATGATCGTCCGGTCCTGCATCCCCGGCTCGGCGGCGATGGAGTGGTGCTCGCCGTCGTAGACGATGCGCGAGTAGATCTCGTCCGAGAGCACCGTCACGTCGGGCCGGTCGCGCAGCAACGCGGCGATGGCCTCGATCTGCGCCTTGGAGAGCACGCCGCCGGTCGGGTTCGACGGCGAGTTCAGGATCACCATCCGGGTGCGGTCCGAAAGGCTGCCGGCGAACATGTCGAGGTCGAACCCGAAGCCGGACTCCTCGCTCAGGCGGACGAAGACCGGTTTGGCGCCGATGAAGTTGACCATCGACTCGTAGATCGGGAAGCTGGGGTTGGGCATGATCACCTCGTCGCCGGCGTCGACCAGCGCGAGGATCGAGAAGAAGATGATCGGCTTGCCGCCGGGCACCACCACCACGTTGGCGGCGTCGACCGGGATGCCGCGCGTCTCGGCCACATAGTCGGCGATGGTCTCGCGCAGCGGCGGGATGCCGGCCGCGGGAGTGTAGTGGGTATAGCCGTTCCTCAGCGCGTCGGCGCCGGCCTCGACGATGTTGGCCGGCGTGTCGAAGTCCGGCTCGCCGATCTCGATGTGGACGATGTCGCGACCCTGGGCCTCGAGCGCCTTGGCGCGCGCCAGGACGGTAAACGCGGTCTCGGTGCCCAGCCGCGACATGCGCTCGACCAGTCTCATGTGGGGTGCTCCCTCTGCAAGTGGTGTGGGTGGGTGCGGCCGCGGCAAGCGCGACCACGTCGGCGGTAGATCATACCGCATGTCGGGGCGGGGCGCACGTCGGGATGTTGGGTCGGAGGGTGAGGGCCGGCGTGCCAGCAGCGCGTCGGGATGCGCCAGAACTTGCATCCCTCGTTCTCCCATGGTATTCTCTTTTCATCTCTCGTGAAAGGAGGCGTGCCCACAATGCAAGCCATGCCGAGTACCCGCAATGTCCCCGCGTTGTGCGGGCGCGCCTGCTGAGCCCGAGACCGAGCTAGCGCTTACGAAGGCCACAGGCGGCCCAGCCTGTGGCCTTCTTGCTGCCCGGCGATGGTGTCGCCCGGGCAGCGAACGACACACCGCAAGGCCATGGGACCGACGTCCTGTGGCCTTTTCAATTGACCGCTGGCACGAGGAACTCGAGGAACAGCACCCACGATGGACAACGACAACAATCAGGCTGACGACATCGACATCGACGTTGATGTTGATGTGGCCCAAGGCAGCGAACACGACGGCGTAGATGAGCCGGACCTTGATGATCTCGATCTCGAGGTCGATTACGACGTCCTCTGGAACGATCGCCACGCCCACCGCCACAGCCGGGCGATGCCGAACCGCCGCCCGAAGCGGAACCTCGCAGACGTATACCGCGGCCTGGCAGGCCCGGACGAGGTGCCGGACACCGGCATCGAATTCACCTACAGCGGCTCGCGCCACGAGCGGGCGTGGATCATGGAGGCCCTGGACCCGTACGTCATCCAGGGCACGATCACCGACGTCCTTCGCCTGGCCAAGGGGGGCAAGGAGGCGACGGTCTACGTCTGCGCCGCCGGCCCGGCGCTGGGGGTGGAGCACCTGGCGGCGAAGATCTACCGGCCGCGCAAGTTCCGCAGCCTGCGGAACGACGCGCTGTATCGCGCCGGGCGCCGGGCCCTCAACGCCGACGGCTACCTGATCAAGGACTCGCGGGCGGTGCACGCCATGCAGAAGGGCACCGGCTTCGGCAAGGCGCTGGCGCACACGTCGTGGCTGGCGCACGAGTACACCGCCATTCAACGCCTCCACGCGGCCGGCGCCGACGTGCCGCAGCCGTTCGCCATGGGCAACAACGTCATCCTGATGCAGTACATCGGCGACGCCGACATGCCGGCCTACACGCTGAACCACGTCGCGCTCGACGCGGGCGAAGCCCGGCCGCTGTTCGACCGGGTGATCCACAACGTGGACCTGATGCTCGCCGCGCGCTGCGTCCACGGCGACCTCTCGGCCTACAACATCCTGTACTGGGAGGGCGACATCACGCTGATCGACTTCCCGCAGGTGGTCAACCCGTTCGAGAACCCGGCCGGCCGCGAGATCTTCGACCGCGACGTGGCGCGGGTGTGCGACTACTTCGCGAATTACGGCGTCGATGCCGATGCCGCCGCGCTGGCCGCGGAGCTGTGGGCGCGACACGTGCCGGCGGAATTGTGGGAGCCCGTGCCGCTGGTGGAGGAGGAGATCGACGACGCCGGGTGGGCGGGGCGGAGGTGATCGCGATGTGGTCGTGGGAGCACATTCAAACGGCTCGGCCTGGCCCGCCGCTCCCGTCGAGGTTCGACACCATGAACTTCACCTTGCCGTTCTTGCCGCGCGGGATGTCGTCGACGAACGTGTAGCGAACGGTGATCCGGTCGCCGAGCCGGGTGTGGATCTCGTGGTCCAGGCTGTCGATGTCGTTTTGGCTGAACGTCGGCCCGCGAACGATGCGGATCTCGATGGCGTCGACGCTGTTCTGGACGATCTGGCTGAGCCGGATGCCCGAGGCGTAGACGAACGCCGAGCTGAGCCGGCCCACGTGGCGCCCATCCGGCGTGACCACCACGTCTTCGATGCGGCCCACGATCTGCCGGATCGAGCGGTAGGAGCGGCCGCAGGCACAGGCCACCGGCTCCCCGAGATCAGCCAGATCGTCCGTCCAGTAGCGGATGAGCGGCATGGCCAGGTTGTGGAACGTGGTGCCGACGATCCACTGCGCATCGCCGGCGGGGTCCGGCACGAACTCGGCGAACGAATACTCTTCGTGGACGTGGTAGGTGCCACGGTCACACGTGCTGATCAACACGCCCCGCTCGTTCTGGTTGTAGAAATCGTAGAGCGGGCACCCGAGCACTTCCTGAAACAGCGCCTTCTGGTGGCCCAGCAGCGTCTCGCCGCACGTGAGCAACGCCGGGGCACGGTAATCCCGGATGCCCAGCTCGAGCAGCCACCGGGCGAAGATGTGCGCCGCCGATGGGAACGCCTTGAGCAGGACCGGTTCGAACCGCCGCAGGCGCCGCACATACTCCGGCACGTCCTCCTTCTTGAAGTTGAACGTCGACAAGTGGAGGCAGTTGAGCCGAAAGTCGCGTTCGAACTGCCCGCCGCCCCGCGGCACGTAGGCGGTCATGTCGGCGAACGGCTGGGCGAAGCGGTAGCCGGCCCAGTTGAGCACCCGCCAGAGGGCGGCGAACTGGGCGATGTTCGACTCGGCGTCGAGCATGAACTGGGTCGGCGTGCCGGTCGAGCCGCTGGTGTGCGTGACGGTCGGGCGGTACCGCCGGTGGTCGTCGGCGATCAGCTCGTGGTAGTGGTTGCGGATGACCTCCTTGGTCAACACCGGCAGCTCACCGAGGTCCAACCGGTCGATCATCTCCGGGAACCGGCTCTCGAAGGGCGCAAGCGTCCGCCGGTACCACGGCACGTGGCGCACGGCGTGGCGCAGGGTCCGCTCGAGGCGCTCCTGCACCCAGCCCCGCCGCCGTTCGGGCGCCCAGTACTGCGAGGCCGACAACCTGTCGTGGGCGCGATGGATGGCGAACGGATACTGAATGTAGTCGCGAAGCCGGAAGATCATCGAGGCGCGACCGCCTCGGGTGGGGCGCGGACCGCGCCGACCGCGCCGCCCGCCGTGCCGACCCGGGCACCCGCCCCCGCCGCGTCTGGCGGGATCGCGCCGTCGACGAAAAGCTGGTGCCACTTCAGGAACAAGTAGACGTGGAACAGGTTCTGCTCGGGCAACCTCAGCCAGCCCGGCCGTGGCCCGATCGACGCGAACAGCCTGTCGATCGCCGGCCACGAGAAGAACCGGTCCATGACGTCCCTGTTGGCCGACAGCTCGTCGTGGCAGATGTCGCGGAAGCCGCTCCGAAACAACGTGGTGACCGGGTTGCTCATGCCGAACTTGCGGCGCTCGATCACCGCCGCCGGCAACCGGTCGGCCATCGCCTGCTTGAGCAGCACCTTCTCGCGGATCCCGCGCACCTTCAAGCTCGATGGGAGGTTGGCGACGTAGTCGACCAGGTGGGTGTCGAGGAACGGGCAGCGCGCCTCGACGCCATGCGCCATGGTCAGCTTGTCGACGCGTTTGATCTGGCTGCGCAACTGCTGGGTCAGCTCGTAGCGCAGGAACCGGCTGAGCACGCTGCCGTTCCGGGCGGCGAGCGACGCGTCCAGCCATGGGTTGGAGTTGCCGCCGAGGTACCGCGCCTGCGCCGGGCTGTAGAGCCGCCGCCGATCGGTGCGCGTCAGGCCGTTCAGACCGCGGATGTAGCCCCAGGTCAGCAGCGGCTTCGGCAGCAGTCGCCCGAGGTTCAGCGGCTGGAACCGGACATAGCCGCCGAAAAGCTCGTCCGAACCTTCGCCGCACAGCAGCACCTTCACATGCTCGCCGACCGCCTTGCCCAGGTAGAACATCGGCACCTCGCTCAGCGACATCGGCTCCTCGAGATGCCACAGGATGGTCGGGATGATGTCGGTGAACGCATCCGGTTGGACCACGATCTCGTGGTGATCGGTGTTGTAGCGCTCGGCGACCATTCGTGCATACGGCAGCTCGTTGACGCGGTCGCCGACGTACACCGAGAAAGTCTTGGGCGGCGAGGCCGTCTGGCGGGCGACCGAGGCGACCACGGCCGAGGAATCCAGGCCGCCGGACAGCGCCACGCCCAGCGGCACATCGCTCATCAGCCGCGCCCGGACGGCGGCGTCGAGGAGCCGCCGCACCTCACCGGCGGCCTCGCCCATGCCGGCGGACCGCGGCTGGTCGGGGATGCGGTAGAACGCGCGGGTCCAAAACGCCCTCGCCGCGATGTCGTACGTCAACCTATGC
>Ga0247727_10017622_pt1 | contig 11348 bp, 13 predicted proteins | sample WisWelCaveWW1625_FD_202498 | JGI IMG/M metagenome (GOLD analysis project Ga0247727, IMG submission 202498) | Biofilm microbial communities from Wishing Well Cave, Virginia, United States - WW16-25 | ecosystem: Environmental > Aquatic > Deep subsurface > Groundwater > Cave microbial mat | place... | reverse complement strand
GTTATAAAATTTTAAGGTTCAGGAGCTTGACTCTTTCCTGATAGGATGCTGAAGGGACATGCGATGTAATCATCGCCAGAATCTCGGTTTTCGCGCGGAGATTCTTCGCCAAGGCGGCTCAGAATGACAAACTTGCACAAGTCCTAAGAGAAAACAGTCAAGTCGTACTATGTCATTCTGAAGGGACTGAAGAATCTCGGTTGTCGCGCGGAGATTCTTCGTCCCTCAGAATGACAAACCCTGCGAACTTTATTCGATCCCCGACAAACTAACTCCCACTCGCTCTCCCATGAAAATCCTCATCACCCACGCCGACATTCTCACGCTCGACGCGCACGACCGCGTATTGAAAAATACGGATATTGCGATTGAGGACGCGCGCATCGTTGCCATCGGTGAAACGCCGCGCGATTTTGTGGCGGAGGAAACGATTGACGCGACGAATCATGTCGCGCTGCCAGGATTTTTTAACGCGCACACGCACGCGGCAATGACGCTGCTGCGCGGGTCGGCGGAAGATTTGCCGCTGGATCGTTGGTTCAATGAAGGGATATGGCGCACCGAGTCCGCGCTGCGCGAGGACGATGTGTACTGGGGCAGCGCGCTCGCGGCGTGCGAGCTGATCCGTTCGGGGACGATTGCGTTTGCGGATCATTATTTTTGGATGAATCAAGTCGCGCGCGTCGTCCAAGATTCGGGCATGAAGGCGTTGTTAGCTTGGGGCGTATTCGGTTCCGATTTCGCGCCTGAAATGGGACCGACGACATTGGAACTCACAAGCGATTTTGTCGCGGAATTTCAAAACAGCGCGGGCGGGCGCATCAAAACCATAATGGGTCCGCACTCGCCGTACATCAGTACGGAACGCTCGCTGCAGCGTTCCGCAATCGCGGCGCGCAAACTTAACGTCGGCTGCCAGATTCACGTCAGCGAATCGCAAGCGCAAGTGGACAATTCGTACAAGCAATTTGGCAAATCGCCCGTCGCGTATTTGAACGAGCTGGGAATTTTTGATCAGCCCTCTATCGCCGCGCACGCGATTTATCTCAATGACAATGACATGGAAATTTTGCGCGCGAAAAATGTCTCGGTCGCTGCATGTCCCAAAACACATCTCAAGTTGGCGATGCACACGACGCGCATTGTGGATTTGATGCGCGCGGGCGTAAATGTTGCGCTTGGCACGGACGGCGCAGCGTCGAACAATGCTTTGGATATGTTGGAAGTGACGCGCCTCGCTGCACTATTGCAAAAACATGACACGGGCGACGCGACGGTGTTGCCTTCGATGCAAGCATTGAAATTGGCGACCCAGCACGGCGCGCGCGCGATGGGATTCACCAACAGCGGCGTGCTTCAAGTGGGCGCGGATGCGGATTTGATTTTGTTAGACATGGACAAGCCGCATCTCACCCCGCGCCACAATCTCGCCGCGAACGTCGTTCATTCCGCGCGCGGCAGTGATGTGAATTATGTGATCGTGAATGGAAAAATTTTATTGCGAAAAGGTGAGTTGACGACGCTGGACGAAAAAGAAATTATGCGCGAGGCAGAAGCGCGCGGCTTGCGGATGGTGGGCGGCGCGTTATCACAGACCCAAACATATCGAGGGTGACTCGTCAAACGTCAAACGTCAAATCGCAAATCGCGTAGAGTGCGCTCTCTAGCGCACGGGGACTTGGTACGATGAACATTGAATTGGGCGCGCGCGTCGAAATCGAATTGATCGCTGGAAATCAATCCAAACATGGATTGATTTCCCAAAACAAATCGCGCGAAAAATTAAATTTCGTTCTTGTCCCCGACGATGCAGCTGATTTTGACAAGGGGTTGTTGGGCATTGGCACACCGTTGGCGAAAACAATTCTCGGACACGCGGCGGGCGAAACGCTCGAATACAAACGCGGCGATATTGTGCAAGTGAAAATTTTGAGCGTGCAAGAAAATGTGGAAATGCTCGCGGAGCACGCGGCGGAAGATCGTAAAGAAACCCTGCGCCGCGCGCGCGACAAAGCAGAACTCGCGAGCATGGTAAGTTTCGCGCTCACGTTCGATTCCAAGTGGGGCGATTACGATCCCGAACAAATTGTGAAACAGTACGAAGAGAGTCAAGCGGCGGAGAAGAAGGAGTGAAAAGATGCCACGCACTTCCGGAAGTGCGTGGCATCTTTTCACGGCTCTCAAAGGAAAAGAACGCATGACACTCGATTTCGATTTGCATCTCCAAGACCCCAAAGAATTGTTTGTGTTTAATGCCAACACCTACGATCCGTTCGACGAAAACGCGTTGGGCGAAGCGGGGTTGGATTATTTGCTGGCGCGCGTGATCGGCTTTTGGTTTCGTCCCCCAAAAGTGCGCGCGCGGATTTTTTTGCCCGCTGAAAAAATTCAAACAGAGACACTAGTGAAATTGCGCGGCGCGATGCAAAATTTTTGCGATGATCTGTTGGTGGAAAACAAACGCGAGCGCGTCGAGTTTTTGATCAACAACGCAATCTTTCTCATTCTATCGGTGATCGTCTTGTTGCTCATCGTATTCGCGCAGCGCGAACTGACGAACGAAAATTGGATCGGCGATTCATTTTTGCGCGGCACGTTCAGCTATGGGCTGGATGTTTTGGCGTGGGTTGCATTATGGACGCCTGTGAGCGCGTTTTTGCTCGATTGGTTTCCCTTGTTTCGGCGCTATCAAGCGTTTCGCACCTTGAAAAGTATGGACCTGACCGTTCATTCGGAGACGAAAATCGCCTAAAAACGAAACCCGTGCTTTTCAGCACGGGTTTCGTTTTTTGCCAGGTTGTAGGACAAAAAGGGACAGACAAAAGCGCGGCGCGGCGTTATACTCGTTGCGTCAAGAGACGGAACTCGTTGCAGGCGAACAGCGTCTATGGAGCGAGTGAATGTTCAAGCACTCGTGAGGTGTATCATGCTGAAAAAAATGGAAACGCATTTTGTGACGAATGAAACCAAAGCGCGCGCGCTGAAAATTTTTAGCGCGGCGCTTGTGATCGCGCTGCTTGTTGGCGTGTCCGCAGTGCTTTTGAACAATGTTGTAGCTACACCCATTTCGCCGCGTGAAGCGCAAATTCGCGGGTGGGTGAACGATTTAGCTCAAGACGGTTTGATCGCCCAACGCCAACGCGCGCAGACGCAGCTCGAATCCGCGGGCGAAGAAGCGGTGCCTGCGTTGACCACCGCGTTACGCTCCAGCAATGTAAATGTGCGTCTCAATGCGGCGGATTTGTTGGGCTATATCGCTTCGACGCGCGCGACCGAGACATTGAAACAATCGCTCGGCAGTGATCCCGTTTCAGCTGTGCGCGCGAATGCAGCGCGGGCGTTGGGCGAAATCAAAGATGCAGCGGCATTGAACGCGTTGGAACGCGCGTCCGTTTTGGATGCAAGCCCGCAAGTGCGCGATGCGGCGAATAACGCAATCACAACCGTCAACGAATCGCTCATCCAACGCGCGGGTAGAGATATTTCACAAGTGAATGTACTCGCGGTTGCGCCGAATCAAGCCAACACGCTTTATCTCGCCAGCCAACGCGATCTGTTGATCAGTCACGACAAGGGCGCGCAATGGGAAACGTTCGTGCAAGCATTACCGAGTGTCGCGTCCGCGCTCACGGTGAATCCGACGAATCCAAATATCTTGTACGCAGGGATGCACTCGCAAGGCATGTATCTTTCGACAGATGGCGGACGCACATGGCAATCGCTCACGCGCAATTTTAGCAATCAAGCGATTGGGTTGAGTACGGTTACGGCGCTCACGGTTGACGCGTCGAACCCAATGCGAGTGGTGATGGCGCACGGTATTCGCATCGGCGATTCGGGTAGAGAATTTTTCCCCCTCGGCATTTTGTTTAGCAACGACGGCGGCAAGACGTGGGGCAACGTGATGGATTTGGGAGAAGGGGAGCTCGTCACGCGCTTGCAAATCAAAGATGGAAAAGTGTACGCGCTGACGAATGAGAGAGTGTTGATTGCGGGATTGAATTAAAAAGAGAGAGCCGAACTCAATCGAGTTCGGCTCTTTTTGTGTGAGGTCGCTGCCAACGGATTGGCAAAGCGGATAAACGGATAAGCGGATAGATCGCGCGCATCGGTTTATCCGCTTATCCGTTTTTGTATCCGTTGGCAATCCGTTACGCCAACGCGTTCTCCACATCAATTCTCTCTTGTTCCACCAACGCGCGAAAATGTTCCAGCGTTGACGCGACGCCTTCGCCCAACGGCGTTTCGGGCAAATTGCCAAACGTCGCTTTGAGTGTGCTTACATCCAATTCTTCGGGGAACGCCAACGGTTTTGGATCGAACGAAATTTTTCCGCGCGCGTCGGGCGCGACGCGTTCAATCGCATCAATGATTTCGGGGACGGACGCGACGATGCCGTTCAAATTAAAAACGCTCGCGCCGTGAAATTCACTCGTCGCAGTTTTGATAAAAGTTTTTGCGGCATCGTCCACGAGTTGAAAATGAAAACGCCCCCCGTGCGGAATTTTCCACTCGCGCCCCAACACCGCCGCAAGCATCGCTTTCGTCGGCGATGAAGTCGCCCCGCGATCGCGTCCCACGCCATAAATCACGAACGGACGAATGCCCACACTCTCGACGCCGTTCTCATTCCAAAAGACGCGCGCGCAATTTTCATTGTCCTGTTTGTACGAACCGTACAGCGTCGTCGGCGCGAGCGGCGCATCCACAGGGACGGGCAGCGTGGGATAGAGATGCGGCGGACCATACACGGCGGCGGAACTCGCATACACGACGCGTTTGATTCGGTCACGCTGTTTCGCCGCGACTTGCAGCACATTCACCATGCCCACCACATTGACTTGCGCGCCGACAACGGGATTGGCGCGGCAAAACGGAATTTGCAGCGCGGCGAGATGAATCACATGCGTCACGCCGTTTTCGAGAATGACGCGCTCCACTGCTTTGTAATCGCTAACATCGCCGTTCAATAATTTCGCGCGCGCAACCGTTTCATCGTCCATCAACGCGCGCCAGCGGTACGCGTCGGTGCCGAGATCGAACGCGATGACGTTCGCATTTGCTTCGAGCAGATTTTTCATGGTCCACGCGCCAAGACAGCCGAGCGCGCCCGTGACGAGGTAGGTGGGGTGGGTCATGAATTTTTTCTCTTTGCATTGAGGTTTTGAGCATCACTTTGAACGCGGATTAGAAATCGTAGAAATTCCCACGCGTCACGAACATTCTCTTTGCCACCCCGAACTGGAATCTTTATCTGCTCTCCCGATTTCAATTGCACCGTCAATTCTTCCAGCGGTGGTTCTTTGGATGGCGGAGTTTCGACTTTATTGATTTCTCGAAAATCCACGACTTTTTCACCTTTTTCACACAAAATATGAATGGCATGGGTTGTAATCAGCAAGGCATCTTTGCGCTCACTCTTGTTGTTTTCGTACAACCCCAATACATTTTCACTCGGACGTAATCGGACCGAACTATCGAGGTTTTGCATATCAATCGCTCGAAACAATTTCAAGTCTTTCAAGATTCGATGTACGCGAGATGTGACCAGCTCTTGCCGAGTCCGTTCACTGTACTCTGCCTCCAATTTTGTCACGCGTTTCTCCAATTGTTTCATTTCCCGTTGCAATTTCTTAAATTCTGTGATTGTGACGGTCATCGTTATCCTCCTGCGCGGAATTGTATGCGCGTCAATTCAGTTGGTCAATCAAATCTCGTTTCTTCGCCTCTCGTTTCTTCGCCTCTCGTTTCTCGCCTCTCGTTTCTCGCCTCACCTTCCGTGATTCACTTTTCCACCACTACACCCAACTCCAACTCATACTCCACCCTCTCCCCCGCCTCCAACATCTTTAACCGTCCCTCCTCGCGCAACTGCGCGCGCGGCGTTTCCCAATAGTTCGCGGGTTCAAGCGCGCAGACGTATTCGCCCGCTTTCATCGATTTCCATTGTCCCATGTATGGCAAATTTTTTATTTGCCATTTCACATACGCCCCAAAATTCAAAACGCGATTAAAAATTTTTCCTTGCGCGAATCCATTTTCATCCGCGCGCGGCTTGTGGAAAAAAACTTGTTCAGGATAATTGCTCTCGGGGATTTGAAATCCCCGTTCCGCGCCCAGCCCCTTCTCCGCGCGCGCATCGCGCGGGCGCACCGATTCGGCATCGAGTACCAATTCACTGTCAGGCGAAACGACGGGGAAACCAAAATTGCAGTGATACAAGATCATGTGCGGCGTCGCGCGAAAGCCATCGTTCGTGATCGTATCGTGAAGCGTAAAAAAATTCGCGCCGAGTTTTGTCGTGATGCGGCGCGTCAAAATTAAATTTTCACCTGACACCATCGCTTGCCGCGCGCGTCCCTCGATTTCCAAAACGTAATCATCCTCGCGCCATTCCGTTGTCACTCTCACATTTTCGGCGGGCGTGTGCGAAATGCGTCCGTGCAAGCCCAGTTCCTCGCCATTGTCATTTTCGGGCTGCCCAAAAAATGTGATGCCGCACGTCGTCACGAGTCCGCCGCCCCACGTCCGCGCCCATTCGTATTTGTGTGCGTCATAATACTGCGGTGTCGCCAACGCGGGATGCGTCCACGCGAGCGCGCGCCCATTGTGTTCCGCCGCGCCAATGTCCATGCCGCGATCCAACAAAATTTCAAAGCGGAACCCGCTGCCCGTCCACACTTGCGCTGCGCGCATCCCGCGCGCTTTGCCTTCTTGATATTCCACGATGCGAACCCCCGCCAGCTGCGCGAGGTCGCCCGCGAATTGTTTGAGCTCGAGGGGGGAGTAGGGGCGGTTAAAGAGGAAAGGCATAAAGCAGGGATGAGGGATGAGGGATGAGGGATGAGACAAAGATTTTCTTTATCCTTCATCGGCGATGTATGTCATCGCATCATCCCTCATCCTTTATTCCAGCCCTTCCAACTGATCAATCCACTCGCCAATCACATCGAACCCGCCTTGCCAAAATTCGGCGGAGGTGATGTCAATGCCCGCTTCCTCCAAAATGTGTTTGGGCGACGCGGAACCGCCGTAGGCGAGAATTTTGAAATAGTTGGGCTTGAACGCTTCGCCTTGTGCGCGGTAGCGGCGATAGAGCGCGAGCGTGAGGAGTTGTCCAAAACTGTACGCGTACACATAAAACGGGACGTGATAGAAATGGTGAATCACCACCCATTCCCATTTGAAATCTTCTTGAATTTCCAACGCGTCACCGAATTGCGTCTTCATATTTTCCCAATACAACTCGCGCACCTCGTCCGCCGTCGCGTTGTTGGCGAACGCCTCGTGCGCGGTTTTTTCAAACAGCGCGAAAAATGCTTGACGCATCACCGTCGCATAGGCGTCATCCACCATGCGCGCGAGAATGTCGCGTTTCACGGCGGGATCATTCGTGTCGTGCAGCATCCGTTCATTCAAAATCATTTCGGCAAACACCGACGCGGTTTCCGCCAGTGGCAGCGCGGAATGAAAGGTGAGGACGGAATGTTCGTGCGAGAGCCGCGCGTGAATGGCGTGACCGAGTTCGTGCGCCAGCGTTGACACATCGCGCGCTTTGCCTGAATAATTGATTTGCACAAACGGCGCCATTTCGGGCAGCACGCTCGCGCAAAACGCGCCCGCGCGTTTGCCCGGACGCACTTCCGAGTCCACATGCCCCGCTTCAAACACGGTGCGCGCTTCCGTTGCGAGACGCGGCGAAAATTTTTCAAAACTGTCGAGGACGAGTGTGGTGGCTTGCTCCCACGAAAAATCGGTATCCACCGCTGCCAGCGGCGCATACACATCACTGCGGCGCATCGGATTCAAACTGAGCCATTTCGCTTTGAGTTTGAAATAGCGTTGAAACACCATCGCGTTCTTTTTGCACACTTCGAGCATCGTGTCCACCGCTGCATCGGGAATGTCATTGCCGAGATTGCGCGCGGCGATGGGCGTTTTGAATTTTCGCAAATCCACCTGCTCGCTTTTCCAATCGTTGACGCGGCTCGCATAAATTTGCGCGAGGATGTTGCCGTCTTGCCCGTACACGCGAAACACTTCTTTGTACACCGCCGCGCGAATTTCGGGATCGGGATGGCGCGAGTACATTGTGATTTCGCCGTAGGTTAACTTTTTTTCTTCGCCGTTGATCGTGAGATTGAATACGTACCGATTCGTGAACATGTCGTACACGTTCAACAAACCGCCCATGCCGTTCACATCTTTGATGTTGATGAGCTGCTCTTCCGCTTCGCTCAAGGTGTGTGGTTTGAACATGCGCTCACTTTCGAGAAAGTAGGTGTAATCGCCCGCGTTCCGCATGAGGCGCGCGGCGTTGGCATCGTCCACCTCTTTCCACCACAACGAAAAAAACAAAACGCGATTCGCCACTTGCGTTCCGAGTTGTTCGATCTTGGTTTTGAACGCGAGCGCGGTTTGATTTTGCGTGTCTTCGCTAAACCACAATTCCGCGTAATAACCCGTCGCGCGCAGCGCGCGCGAAAGCGCATCGTACTCGTGAACGCGATCGAGAAATTCTTCTTGGTCCATCTCGGCTTTCAATTTTGCGCGCGCGGTTTCAAAATTTGCCGTGCGCGTTTCAATCTCGTTCAGCGCGCGTTCCAACGGTTCGCCGCTCGGCGCTTCCAACAACGCGGTGAGCGTCCAGCGCGTTTGGGGATAGGTTTCCATGAATCATGCTCTCCTGAAAAGGTGCGACAAATTTGAAATTTGTCGTTCGTGCGCGCCATTATACAATCAGTAATGGGCAGGCGCTTTGGGATTTTATGCGCGACGCGCGCACAAACGTTGTACCGCCGCATCCGTCAGCAGTTCGGTTTGTTGTTCAGGTCCATCGAGAAAGAGAGGGAGCTTGTTGAGGACATCGCGTCCCAAAATGATTTCGTCACTGGTTGTATGCCCCACGACATAAATTCCAGGGAGAACTCTATTTTCGACTTGGACCGTAACGAGGTAAAGGCGCACAGGTTGCAACTCGCCAAACTGACTGCGAATGAACGCGGACTCGCCTGTCCATGCGCCGATTTGTTCGAGGAGAGGTTCGGGCACCATTGTTACATCCGCCCCTGAATCAAGCAAGGCAGAAATAGGTCCGACACGTTCCTCTTCAAAACGGAAAATGACATCAAGTTGCGGAAAAGGGGGCTGATAGCCGCGATGATAAACCATACTCATATTGCGCGCACCAAACGCGGACTGCGAATCACAAACTCTTGCACGGGCTTGTCACGTACTTGCGTAATCAGAATCGGAAGGGTCCCAAATTTCTTTCGCACGCGTCCCATCAGCGCCATCGCATCGGGATCGTGATCCACAAGCTGCCCCTCGTGAATCGCCACATTCTCCCCCAAATACTTTATTTTTAACGCGGCGTGCATCCTTTGATAGTGTTCAAACTCTTGGTCAATCGTTTTCCGCCGCGCGTCGGCAATATATTTGCGCGCCATTTCATCAATGGCTTGTTCGACGGTGACGCCTTGCTCTGCCGTTGTGCGTTTGAGGGTTTCCAAGAGGTTCGCGTCAAGTTTTACATTTAGCATTGCATCCATTGGACTTGCTCCTTCTTTTTCAAGCGCTCCCGTACTTTATCTTGCTCACCGCTTGCAGCGTCCACCTCGTTCCACCACAATGAAAAAAACATAACGCGGTTCGCCGCTCGGCGCTTCCAACAACGCGGTGAGCGTCCAGCGCGTTTGGGGATACGTTTCCATGAATCATTCTCTCCTCAAAAGGTACGACAAATTTGAAATTTGTCGTTGGTGCGCGTCATTATACATTCAAAAAGAGGCGCGGGGCGCGATCCGAGCTCGCGCAAGGGGCTCATAGCTCCTTGCCGCCTTCCGGCGTATTTACAAATCGCCGCGCCTTGATCGGTTTCTCACCAAAATTTACGAGCAGCACAAGTTTTTCGTTCGCTTTCGTCACATACATCAAGCATTGTTCTACATCCTCGGGCTTGAGGGTGGACGCCGCCTTCGTTTCCAACAAACAGCGGTCCGTTTCGTCCCAACACACAAAATCCACGCGCCGTTTCGTAATCAGCACGCCGTCGTAATAGATCGGAATTTCCACTTCGCGCTCGAACTGCACGCCAAATTTAGGCAGCGCAATTTCAAGCGCGCGTTGATAGTCCACTTCCATGCAGTGCAAGCCGAGTTGACGTTGAACGTCAATGCACGCGCCGATGATGTTGTACGAAAGTTTCTCGAACGGATACTTGCCTTTGCGTTCGGGTTCAGTTGGCATGATGTCCTCCTTGAATAAAACGAAAACCTTTGGAACGCGAAAAACATTGGAACGCGATAACCGCGAAAGAAACCGAAAACCGCGAAAGAAAACTCGACCCCTTTCGCGCCTTTCGCGTTTCGCGGGTTTCGGCTATTTCGTGAGTTTCGCGTTCCAAACGCCCTCGTCCTCCCTCCACGATCTTATCTCTTCCGCCGTAAATCCATACAAAACCTTTGGAACACGAAAGCCTTTGGAACGCGATAACCGCGAAAGAAACCGAAAACCGCGAAAGAAAAACCCTCCCCCTTTCGCGGCTTTCCTATCTTTCGTGGGTTTCGTGGTCCAAACGCCTTCCCCCCTCCACCACCCCAATCTCCTCCGCCGTCAACCCATACAACCCATACACCAACTCATCTATTTCCCGTTCCAACTCGCGCGTGTCCGCATGAACATCCGCGCGCTTGGCGGCGAGGATGCGGTCAACGAGGTGGATGATTCTCGGTTCGAGTGCTTCTTGGCGATTTGGAAATGGTAATTCGTTTAACTCACCTGCGGAAACTTGTGTATTGCTATTCGTGTGACGAAAAATAAAATCCATCAAGGACGAATTCATCAAACCAAGAATCAATCTCAAGTCCACCTTGTTTTGATTTGTCTCAAGATACGAGGTGTGGTTTTCGGCTTGAATCGGATTGCCGAATTGCTTTGGCGAAACGATGGTGGCAATAATTCTCCACGGTTGCTCAACCGCAGTAACTCTTTGAACGATTATTGTGTCTGTATTTATTGGTTCGCAATTTTGAAGCCGCGCATTGATAAAAAGTTTGTCTCCTCTATTTTTCACCTCGCCAATAAAATAGCGTTGAATATTTTCTGCCCAAATTAGCCGCGTAGATTTGGATGTTTGTTTCGCTGATAATTCATCGCTGTATAAATCCCACTGGATTTTCCCTGTTGTAAAAGTCAAGCCAACATCTTGAAATTCTTTCAAACCGCGCAACTTGTTGAAAATGTTGTAGGTGATGTGGTTACTAGCAGTTTGTCGGAGAGGCACATGAACTTGCCACTCCATTGTACAATTCAAGCATGACCAGAGAATTCAAAACCCCTGATTACGA